>Ga0073932_1002318_pt1 | contig 30165 bp, 20 predicted proteins | sample DewCreD2012metaG_FD_76967 | JGI IMG/M metagenome (GOLD analysis project Ga0073932, IMG submission 76967) | Hot spring sediment bacterial and archeal communities from British Columbia, Canada, to study Microbial Dark Matter (Phase II) - Dewar... ...
TCCAGAAGCCCGGCGGTGACGGGTGGATAAAGGGCGGTCGGTGGCAGACATGAGATCGCAGTTGGCAGGCGGCAGCCCGCAGAGCGCGCTTTGGCAGCGCCCTGGGTTTTGCGCTGTCCGCGGTCTGTCAGCGCGATCGGCACTCAGCCAAAAACCACACTGGAGGCAACTATGTGCGGCATCGTCGGTTATCTGGGCGCGCGTGAAGCCGCCCCGCTTATCGTGGAAGGCCTGCGGCGCCTGGAGTACCGCGGCTACGATTCGTCCGGCATGGCCGTCCTCAAAGACGGCCGGATTCAGGTGCGGCGCGAGGTGGGCAAGCTGGGCGGCCTGGCCCAGATGCTGGCCCAGGAGCCGGTGTCCGGCAGCGTCGGCATCGGGCACACGCGCTGGGCCACGCACGGCGCGCCCTCGCGCCGCAACGCCCACCCGCATTTTGGCGCCACCGGCGAGGTGGTGGTGGTCCACAACGGCATCGTCGAGAACTACCTGGAGATCAAGGCCGAGTTCCAGGCCGAGGGTGTGCAGTTTAACTCGGACACGGACACCGAGGTCATCGTCCACCTGGTGGAGAAGCACCTGGCGCTCGGGCACTCGCTGGAGGAGGCCGCCCGGCGCTCGTTCGCGCACCTGAAGGGCGCGCACGCCATCGTCGTCATGTCCACGCGCGAGCCGGACAAGCTGGTCTGCACGCGCATCGGCAACGCCGGCGGCGTCACCCTCGGCCTGGGCCAGGGCGAGATGTTCATCGCCTCGGACATGCCCGCCATCCTGGAGCACACGCGCAGGATGGTCTTCCTTGAATCGCGCCAGATGGCGGTGGTGACGCGCGACGGCTACCGCGTGACCACGCTGGACGGGCGGCCGGTGACGCCGGAGGTCCACGTCATCCCCTTCGACGCCGTCTCGGCCGAGAAGGGCGAGTACAAACACTTCATGCAGAAGGAGATCCACGAGCAGGCCCGCGCCGTCACCGACACGCTGCGCGGGCGCCTCGACTTCACCAGCGGCGCGGTCAGCCTGCCCGAGCTGAACCTGACGCCCGAGCGCGCGCGCCGGATCGAGAAGATCGTCATCGTCGCCTGCGGCACATCGTACTACGCCGGCCTGGTCGGCCGCAACTACTTCGAGCGGATCGCGCGCCTGCCGACCACGGTGGAGATTGGCTCGGAGTTCCGCTACGCGGACCCGCTCATCGACGAGCGGACGGCGGTGCTGGCCATCACCCAGTCCGGCGAGACCGTGGACACGCTGGCGGCGATGGAGGAAGCCCGCGAGAAGGGCGCGCTGGTGTGGACCATCGTCAACAACGTCGGCTCGGAGGCCCGCCGGGTGGCCGACGGCTACATCGTGATGCAGGCCGGGCCGGAGATCGGCGTGGCGTCCACCAAAGCCTTCACCACCTCCATCGTGGACCAGTTCCTGCTGGCCGTCTACCTGGCGCAGCTGCGCGGGGTCCAGGTTAACGGCCAGGCCCGGGTGCAGGATTTGGCCCATCTGCCGGACCTGATCGGCCAGGTGCTGGACCGCGAGGCGGCCGTGAAGGCGCTGGCCGAGGAGCTGTTCGAGAGCCGCAACGCCCTGTACCTGGGGCGCGGCGCGCAGATGCCCATCGCCCTGGAGGGCGCGCTCAAGCTCAAGGAGATCTCCTACATCCACGCCGAGGGCTACCCGGCCGGCGAGATGAAGCACGGGCCGATCGCGCTCATCGACCGCGAGATGCCGGTGGTGGCGCTGTGCCTGAAGGACGCGGTCTGGGACAAGATGATCTCGCAGGTGGAGCAGGCCAAGGCGCGCGGCGGCCGGGTGATCGCGCTGGCGACGGACGGCGACGACCTGATCGCGTCCAAGGCGGACCGGGTGCTCTGGCTGCCGCCGGCCCCGCCGCTGCTGGCGCCGGTGCTCTCGGTCATCCCGCTCCAGTTGCTGGCCTACCACATCGCCGTGCGGCGCGGCACGGACGTGGACCAGCCGCGCAACCTGGCCAAGAGTGTGACGGTGGAGTAGAGGCCGCGCCGTCGCGAACCGGCGGCAACGGTGGACAGGCCGGGTCGGGCGCCCGGCCTGTTTTAGGGCGCGGCCCGGCTCCGAGGTGCGCGCCGGCAGTGCGCCGGGGCGGGCGTCAACGCCGGTCCGGGAGCGCCGGAGGCCGAGAAACGGGCGTCCTAAGTGGAAGCCAAGGCCGCCTGGGCCGCGGCCAGCCGCGCGATCGGGATGCGGAAGGGGGAACAGCTGACATAGTCCAGGCCGGCGCTGTGGAAGAAGCGCACGGAGCGCGGGTCGCCGCCGTGCTCGCCGCACACGCCCACCTTCAGGTCCGGCCGGGTCCCCCGGCCCCGCTCCACCCCCAGGCGCACCAGCTGGCCCACGCCGTTCACGTCGATGGTCTGGAAGGGGTCGTCGGCCAGCAGGCCGCGGTCCACGTAGCCCGGCAGGAAGCGCGACGAATCATCCCGGCTGAGGCCCAGGGTGGTCTGGGTCAGGTCGTTGGTGCCAAAGGAGAAAAACTCGGCCGCGGCGGCGATCTCGCCCGCCGTCAGCGCCGCCCGGGGCAGCTCGATCATGGTGCCGACGGTGTAGGCCACGCGCAGGCCGTGGGCGGCGAAAACCTCCTCCGCCACCTGGCGCACGAGCGCCTCCTGCTGCCGGAACTCGCTGGTGAAGGCCACCAGCGGGATCATGACCTCCGGGATCACCCGCACACCGCGCTCGTGGCACTGGAGCGCGGCGGTGAAGATGGCCCGGGCCTGCATCTCGGTCACCTCCGGGTAGATCACGCCCAGCCGGCAGCCGCGGTGACCCAGCATCGGGTTGGCCTCGTGCAGGCGCTCCACCTGGTGCAGCAGCGCCTCCTTGAGGCTGATCTGTTTGAGCAGGCCGTCGATCTCCTCCAGGCTGGAGGCCAGGCGCAGTTTGAGCTTCAGGTCGGTGATGGTCAGGATCAGGTCCTCGCGCCCGGGCAGGAACTCGTGCAGCGGCGGGTCAAGCAGCCGGATGGTGACCGGGTAACCGTCCATAGCGGTGAAGATCCCGGCGAAATCCTGCGTCTGCAGCGGCTCCAGCTTCGCCAGCGCCTCGCGCCGGTACACGGCGTTGGGCGCCATGATCATCTCGCGCATGGCCTCGATCCGGTTGCCTTCGAAGAACATGTGCTCCGTGCGGCACAGGCCGATGCCCTCCGCCCCGAAGCGGCGCGCGGTCTGCGCGTCCTGGGGCGTGTCGGCGTTGGCGCGGACGCGCAGCTTGCGAAATTCATCCGCCCACTTCATCACCGTGTGGTAGTAGTGGTCCAGCTCCGGGCGGATGGTGGGCACCTCGCCCAGCAGCACGCGCCCGGTGCTGCCGTCCACCGTGATCCAATCGCCGCGTGTCACCGTGACCTTGCCGGCGGTGAATAACTGCTGGCCGTAGTCGATCTGGAGCGCGTCGCAGCCGACCACGCAGCACTTGCCCATGCCGCGCGCGACCACGGCGGCGTGGCTCGTCATGCCGCCGCGCGCGGTGACGATGGCCTGGGCCGCGACCATGCCGTGGAAGTCGTCCGGGTTGGTCTCGTGCCGGACAAGGATCACCTTCTCGCCGGCCGCCGCCCAGGCCGCGGCCTCGTCCGCGCTGAAGACCACCTTGCCGGAGGCGGCCCCGGGCGAGGCGGGCAGGCCCGTCGCCAGGGTGACGGCCTTGGCCGCCGGGTCCACCACCGGGTGCAGCAACTGCTCCAGGTGCTCCGGGCCGACGCGCTGCACGGCCTCCCGGCGCGTGATGACGCCCTCATTCACCAGGTCCACCGCGATGCGCACTGCCGCCCGCCCGCTGCGTTTGCCCCGGCGGGTCTGCAGCATCCACAGCCGGCCGCGCTCGATGGTGAACTCCAGGTCCTGCATATCCTGGTAGTGGGCCTCCAGCTGGCGGGCGGTGTGCAGGAACTGGCGATAGGTGTCCGGCATGGCCTCGGCCATGTGCTGGAGCGGGAACGGCGTGCGGATGCCGGCCACCACGTCCTCGCCCTGGGCGTTGGTCAGGTATTCGCCGAACAGGGTCGGCTCGCCGGTGTTGGGGTTGAGGGTGAAGGCCACGCCGGTGCCGGAATCCTCGCCGGCGTTGCCGAAGACCATGGCCTGCACATTCACGGCCGTGCCCATGCCGTCGGGGATGCGGTTGAGCCGGCGGTAGTCGATGGCGCGCCGGTTCATCCACGAGTCGAACACGGCGGCGATGGCCATGCGCAGCTGCTCCTCCGGGCTGTCCGGCACGTTCTGGCGCGTCTCGCCGAAGATGATCTCCTTGCAGCGGTCAACCACGGCGCGCAGCTCCGGCACGCCCAGGTCGGCGTCGCGCTGGACGCCGGCCCGCGCCTTGGCGGCCTCCAGGGCGCGGTCGAGCTTGTCCTTGGGGACGTCCAGCACGATGTTGCCGAACATGAAGATGAAGCGCCGGTAGGCGTCCCAGGCGAAGCGCTCGTCCCCGGTCAGGGCCGCCAGGCCGGCCAGGGTGTCCGCGTTCAGGCCCAGGTTGAGCACCGTGTCCATCATGCCCGGCATGGACACCGGCGCGCCCGAGCGCACCGAGACCAGCAGCGGGTTGGCGGCGTCCCCGAAGCACTTGCCCGTGCGCTCCTCCACGACCTTGAGGGCCGCTTTGCTCTGGGACCACATGCCCTCGGGGAAGAGTTTGTCGTTGGCGTAGTAGATGTTGCAGGCGGCGGTGGTGATGGTGAAGCCGGGCGGCACGGGCAGGCCGGCCCGCGACATCTCCGCCAGCCCGGCCCCTTTGCCGCCGAGCAGGTCCACCATCCGGCGGTCGCCCTGATCGAACAAATATACCCAGGTCTCCAGACGCTGCGCTTCAAGTTCGGCCTTGGCGATCGGCATCATGGTCGGGGTCTCCGATGCTTCTGCAATGGGTTGGGGCAGTTTTCGCGCTGGGAATCGAAAATTCGTCCCTCTACAGTCTCATAATTATGTGAGGCCGTCAATATGGGCGAAGACGGATGGACGGGCGACGGGCCGGATCTGCACGTCTGTGATAAATTACGCTGACTTCAGGTATTGGGCGGCCTGCTCGTCCGTCAGCCGGGTCAGGAACTCTTCATCTTCGGTCCCGTTGACCAGATATTCGTAGTCCGTCCGGTAGAGGTAATACGTGCCGCACTCCGGGCACTGCTTCAGGTGCAGGGCGCGTCCGCTGTGGGGCCGGAGGTCTTTCACCAGTGTCAGGCGGCCGGCCGCCGCCGGCAGGTAGGTGTTGTCTGCCTCCCAGCCGTATTTCTGGAAGGCGTATTCCTCGTCGTCCAACTGGGAACACAGGCTACAGTGACGATGGGGCGCATCGGGCGATGAGATGTCCGGCATAGCAGACCTTGTGGGGTAGACCGGCGCTTTCAGCCGCGCGCCAGTCCCGGCATTGTAGGTGGAACCTGGCCGGCCGCCAATCCTCCTGCGCCGGTGCGGCGCAAACGTTCGAACATCAATTCATCGGGAGGCGCGCATGACTGAATTCACCGCCATCGGCAGACCCACCCCCCTGATCGATGGCCGCGCCAGGGTCACGGGCGCGACCCGCTTCGCGGCGGACCGGCCGCTGCCCGGCCTGCTGCACGCGCGCCTCGTCCCCAGCCTGTATGCCCATGCCCGGATCGAAGCCATGGATACGGCCGCCGCCCTCGCGACGCCGGGCGTGGTGGCTGTGCTGACGGCCAGCGACCTGCCCGCCGTCGTCCCCTCATCCCGCAGCCGGCTCCTTCTGGCGCGCGGGCGCGTCATCTTTGCCGGCCAGCCGGTGGCGCTGGTGCTGGCGACGAGCGAAGCCGCGGCCCAGGACGGCGCGCAACAGGTGCGGGTGCAATACGACCCGCAGCCGGCCGCCGTCACGCTGGACGAGGCGTTGGCCGAAGGCGCGCCGCTGGTCTGGCCGGATGGCGTGCCGAGCGGCGAGAACGTCAGCGCCGGCGCTCACGGCGCCGACCAGGGCGCGGCGGCCGAGGCCGGGAAACAGGCCAGCAACGTGTCGAGCGCCGCGACGCAGACGCGCGGCGATGTGGCCGCCGGTTTTGCGGCCGCCGACGTCATCGTCGAGCGCGTCTTCACCACCGCGATGGTGCACCAGAGTTCACTGGAGACCCACACCGTGGCGGCCCAGCCGGACCCGGCTACCGGCGGGCTGACGGTCTGGTCCAGCACCCAGGCCCCTTTCGACGTGCGCCAGGAACTGGCCGAGGTGCTGGGCCTGCCGGAGGCCGACCTCCGCGTCATCGCCACTCCGGTCGGCGGCGGCTTCGGGGGGAAGTTCGGCCTGTACGAGCCGCTGGTGGCGCTGGCCGCGCGGGCCCTCAACCGCCCCGTGCGCCTGAGCCTGACGCGCCTGGAGGAGCTGCTGGCCACCAACCCGGCGCCGGCCACCCGCCTGCGCGTGCGCCTCGGCGCCCGGCGGGACGGCGGGCTGACGGCGCTGGAGGCCGAGGTCCAGGTGGACAACGGCTGTTACCCGTTCGACATCGCCGGCTTTTTCGGCTACATGCTGGCCAGCTTTTACCGCGTGCCCAATTTCAGTGTGCGCGGGCAGGATGTGCTGACGTTCAAGCCCTCGGCCGGGGCGTATCGCGCGCCCGGCGCGCCGTGCGTGATCTTCGCCCTGGACAGCGTCATGGATGAGATGGCGCAGCGCCTGGGCGCCGACCCGCTGGAGTTCCGGCTGCGCCACGCCGCCCGGCCGGGCGACCCGCTGGCCGATGGCGACCCGTGGCCGGGCATGGGCATGGCCGAAGTGCTGGAGGCCCTGCGCGACCATCCGGCCTGGCGCGAGCGCGCCCAGGCCCGGGCGCGCGGCCGGGGCGTCGGCATCGCGGTGGGCGGGTGGATGGGCGGCACGGAGCCGGCCGCCGCCGCCTGCGCCCTGGACCGCGACGGCCGGCTCGTGGTGCACATCGGCTCGGTGGACCTGACCGGCACGACCACCGGTTTTGCGCTGCTGGCGGCTGAGGCGTTTGGCCTGCCGGCGGAGAAGGTGCGCGTGATCATCGGCGACACCGCGACCGCGCCATACTCCGGGGCGACGGGCGGCAGCAAGGTCACCTACACCACCGGCGCGGCCGTGGTGCAGGCGGCGCGCGCGGCGCGGGAGCAGACCCTGGCCATCGCCGCCGACCTGCTGGAGGCCGCCGCCGAGGACCTGGAGATCGTAGACGGCCTGGTGCGGGTGCGCGGCGCGCCCGGCAAGACGCTGAAGCTGGCCGACATCGCGCGCAAGACCATGCGCTTCGGCGGTCAGTACGCGCCCGTGTACGCGCACGGGCGGGTGGCGGAGACCGCGCACGCGCCCGGCTTCAGCGCCCAGCTGGCCGAGGTCGAGGTGGATCAGGAAACGGGCGTGGTCCAGGTGCGGCGTCTGGTGGTGGCGCAGGACGTGGGGCGCGCGCTCAACCCGCTGGCCATCGAGGGGCAGATGCACGGCGGCGCGGTGCAGGGCCTGGGCTGGGCGCTGTACGAGCAGATGGGTTACGACGCGCAGGGTCAACTGCTCACCGGCACCTGGCAGGACTATATGTTGCCGGGCAGTATGGAGGCGCCGGCGATCGAGACCGTGATCGTGGAGGTGCCGTCCGAGCACGGCCCCTTCGGCGCGCGCGGGGTGGGCGAGGCGCCGGTGGTGCCCACGGCCGCCGCCATCGCCAATGCGATCGCGGATGCCACCGGCCGGCGGCTGACCGATCTGCCGATGACGCCGGCGCGGGTCTGCGCGGCGCTGGCGCGGCCGCGAGAGGGCGTTTCTTCGGGCCGTTCGGCCTGAGCGCGGCCCGCCGGTTCAGGCGGGCGCCTTTGGGAGCGGGCCCCGCCCGGCTGGCGCACGACTCGCACGCGATAAGGATCGGCGACGAATTCGAGGAGGCGTCGCCGTTGGCGCAAAAAGGGCGCGTGATCACCGGGTGCGCGCGGCGGGTTGCGGCGCGTGGATGAGCTCGCCTCTCCGGGGCGGAGCGATGGCTGATAAAATGGCGGCCGGAGGCCACGCCCGCATGTCCACTGAGACCCTGGTCCTTGACCGCATGGGGACGCTCATCGCGCGCTGGGAATCGGCCGGCGACCGGCGCGCGATTTTTCTCGGCTGTTACCGGCTGATGACGGCCAACATGCTCACGGCCCTGCAGGCCGGCGAGTTCCACGACGCGCGCTGGGTGCGCGCCCTGCTGGAGCGCTTCGCCGACTACTACTTCGACGCCCTGGCCGCCTACGAGCACAGCCGCGCCGCGGCCCCGGCGATCTGGCGCCTGACCCATGACGCCGCGCGCGACCCGGGGACGCTGACGCTCCAGAACCTGATGCTGGGCGTCAACGCCCATATCTGTTACGACCTCGTGCTGACCCTGGTGGACCTGTTGGAGCCGGAATGGGCCGGGCGGGACGGAGAATGGCGCGACCGCCGCCGCGCCGATCACCGCCGCGTCAACCATGTGATCGCGCGGACCGTGGACGCCGTGCAGGACACGGTTGTGGAGCGCTTCTCCCCGCGCCTGGACCTGCTGGATCAGGCGCTCGGCCCGGTGGACGAGTGGGTGGCCTCGCAGCTCATCCGCCGCTGGCGGGAGGGCGTCTGGCGCTCGGCCGTGCAACTGCTGGAGACGCCCACGCCCGAGGCGCGCGCCGCGCTGCTGGCCGACGTGGAGGCGGCGGCCCTGGGCCGGGCGGACGCCATCCTGCTGAGATAAGCCGGCGGGCCGTTACTCGTCCTCGTCGGCCTTGCGCGCGGGGGCCGGCGCGCCCGGCTTGAGGCGCGCGCGCAGGCCGGCGTCGATCTGCTGGCCCAGTTGCGCCCAGACTTCCGGCCGGTCGCGCTCGCAGGCGCTCAGCAGGCCTCGCACCGTCTCCACGGGGCCCTGCGCCGCCAGCGCGCGTGTGGCCTCCGGCAGCCGGTACGTCTGCGCCTTGACGAACCCGAACTGGACGACCTCGACGGTCTCCAGCAACCCGCGCCGGGCCAGGCCGCGCTTCACCACCTCGGCCGCGTGATGCCAGGGGTTAGGGGCGTCGGCCTCCAGCAACTCCGGCACCAGGACGGAGACTTCCAGCGAGGCGCCCGCCGGCAGGCGCAACCGCGCCTCCAGGCTGTGCGCGGGCCAGGCCGGGTCGGCCTCGCCTGGCTCGGCGTACAGCGTGCGCACCTTGCTCGGACCGAAAGGCGTCGGCTTGGGGCGCACGTCCAGGCGCAGCGCGCCCGCCTGTTCGGCGGCCAGGAAGGCCGCGGCCAGCATCGCGCGCGCCAGGGCGGCGGCGGACACGGCGCCCGCCGTGTGCAGCAAGGCCAGTGGGTCGGTCAGGCCGGGCGGGGGCGCGAAGGCCTCGCCATTCAGCAGGATGATCTCGCTGGGGGCCAGGGGATACGCGGCCAGGGCGTCGAGTTCCGGCATAACGACCTCACGCGGCAGAGGGGGCAGGCCCGTATTGTACCGGTCACGGCCCGCTCCGCAGGATCAGGGGGAGATAGAGCGCGGGTCCGCCGGTGACCGGCACCACGCCGCCGCTGAGGGCCCAATCCCACCAGAACACATCCGCCAGCGCGGTGTAGACCGCCATCGACCGGACCTGTACGGCCAGCTCGCGGTTCTGCTTGCTGCTGTTCTCGCTGCCGTTGATCGAGCCGGTGTGCGCCCAGCCCGCGCCCCCGGCCGAGACCAGCACCAGCTTGTTGTGAATGCCGGTCCCGGTCGGGTTGCCGAGCAGGCAGGCCAGGTCCAGGCCCTCGGCCGCGGCCAGGCCGTTGACGTACGCGCAGGTGGCGGCGTTGCTGCGGACATCACCGGGGACGTCGTACGCCGAGTCGAGCAGGAGGCGCACCAGGGCGCCGCGCCGCGCCGCCGCCACGTAGGCCTCCAGGCGCGGGTTGGGGTCGTCCGCGGCGTTGCTCGTGGTCGGGCCCCAGAACGGGTGCTCGTAGAGCTGTTCCACCAGCACGCGATCGCCGGGGCCGGCGCGGGCGATCATCCCCAGCAACGCGTCGCGGTCGCGCAGGCTGTTGTCCGGCGACTGCACGATCTCGAACTGGAACTCGCCCGTGAACACGAACGGGTCCGGGAAGCGGACGGCGTAGGCCGTCCCGCCGGACGCGAAGCCGGGCGTGAAGCCGGGCGGCGGCGCGCCGAAGACCGGATCGGCCGCGCTCCAGCGCCGCAGGTCGCGGTGATGCTGCGGGTCGAGGTCGTGCTCAAAGACGGACCGGGCGTGCGCGATCGGGCCGGCGGCGTCGGTCCACAGCCACAGGCCGCGGTTGCCCGCCGTGCCGTCGGCCTTCGGGTCGGACGGCATCGAGCTGTAGTTCAGGTTCTCGGAGCCGGTCAGCAGCCAGCGGTCGTCGATGAGCATGAACTTGGCGTGCTGATAGGCGTAACGGTCGTGGATGGGCGGCGTCGCGGCCGAGTCGTTGACCATGAACCAGCACGCGCCGCCGGCGGCCTCGATCTGCTGGCAGTTCCAGCGTTCCTGATCCTCCAGCCCGCCGACCGGCGCGCCCTCCAGCAGCACGGTCACGCTCACGCCCGCCGCCGCGCGCGCCGCCAGCGCCTGGCCCAGCTCGGCGTTCTTGAAGTCGTAGCCTTCATAGCGGATCGACTGCGCCGCCGCGTTGATGGCCTGCAGCACGTGCGCGAAGATATGGTCTGGGGCGACCAGGTACGTGATGGTCGCGGTCTGCGTGATCCGGTAGGTCTGGAAATAGAGGTCCAGGTCCCAGCCCGGATACTGCACCTTCTTGCCGTTCACGTCGTCGTCGGTCGCCTGGGCCCAGTCGCCGGCCTGGTCGGTGTCCGTCACCGGCCGGCCGGTGGCCTGGTCCAGCTTGCGGTACAGCACCTGGCCCTCCAGCCCGAAGAAGCCCTGGTTGTAGGGCGCAATCGTCGGGCCGACCCAGCCGGTGTCGGTGATAACGCCGTTCTCCCACACCACCGAATCGATCCGGGTGTTCGCGCCATCGCGCAGGAGCAGCGCATCGCCGTTGTTGCCGAGGGTCAGGTTTCCGCTGAGCGCCAGGTCCGGCACGGCCGGGTCCGAGTTGCCGCCGTACTCGTAATCGGGCTTGAAGCCGAACTCGAGCGTGAAACTGACGGCGGCCCGCGTGATCCACAGGCTGGCGCCCGGCGCCAGCGACCCTGCCAGCGTCACCGTCCCCTGCTGGTCCGTGACGGTCCAGCCGGCCAGGTCCGCCGAGGTCGAGGCGAGGTTGGTCAGCCGGAAGGCCTCGTCCGGCTCGTTGGGCAGATAGGTGTCGTAGTAGACGGCCGAGATCAACACGCCCGACGAGGCCGCGGCCGAGGCCTCGGCGCGCGCCAGGGACGCGGTGAGCGCGGCGGCGCCGGCCAGGCCCACGAGCAGGGCGGTCAGGAGAGATCGGCGGCGGGCGGGCGCGGGCGAGCGGCGTTCGGCGATCATGCGAAGACTCCTCTTCAGGGCGGCGGCGACCTCCCCGGCTTCACTGTAGGTCAGAATCCGGCCCGGCGCCATCAGGCCGAAGTCATAGGGTCCGGGCAAGGACGGCGATTGCCAGACGCTGGTCTTGAACGTATACTGTCGGCGACAGCGCCCCAGGTGTGATTGACAACCGCATGACCACACGCCCGCCCCTCGCTGACCCAGGCGTCTTTGATTACGCCGCGCCGGTCCAGGCCGATTCGCCCTGGCCGACGTTCCGGCGCGACCACCGCAACACCGGCCGCAGCCCGCTCCGCGCGCGTTACCACGGCGACCGGCCCTGGTCTTTCCAGACCGGCAAGGGCCTCTTCTCCACGCCCGTCATCGACGGCGCGGGCGTGATCTACATCGGTTCGGCCGACCACATTTTCTACGCGCTCTATCCGGATGGGCGCGAGAAGTGGCGCTGCGTCACCGGTGAGATCATCGACTCAGCCGGCGCGCTGCTGGCCGGCGGGGACGTGGTCTTCCCGTCGGGCGATGGACTCCTGCGCCGGCTGCGGTGCGCGGACGGCGCCCTGGTCTGGGCCTTCGACGCGCGCACGGCCGGGCGCGGCCGTTACAACAACTGGTGGGAGGGCAACGTCGCGGTCGGCCCGGATGGGACGCTGTACGCCGGCAACACCAACTTCAACTACTACGCCATCCACCCGGGCGGCGCGCTGAAATGGGTCTACCCCACCGGCGCCAACGCCTGGTCGTGCGCGGCCTTCGCCGATGACGGCACGCTCTTCTGGGGCTCGAACGACACGCGGGTCCACGCCGTGCGCCCGGATGGCGCGCGCCGCTGGACGCGCCGCACGCTGGGCTTCATCGCCGCGTCCGCCGCCGTGGACGCAGACGCCGTCTACCTCGGCTCGTTCGACAGTTATTTCTACGCGCTGGACCCGGCCACCGGCCGCGTGAGGTGGCGGCACAAGACCGGCGACCACATCTACAGCTCCGCGGCGCTGGGCGTGGACGCGGCCGGGGCGACGGACGCCATTTTCTTCGGCTCAACCGATGGCGTGCTCTATGCCCTGCGCCCGGACGGCGCCCGGCTCTGGACGTTCGACGCGGGCGCGCCCATCCGCTCATCGCCCGCCCTGGGCCGCGCGCCGGAGGGCGAGGCCGGCTGGATCGTGTACTTCGGCGCCGGGGATGGGCGCCTGTATGCCCTGAACGCCGCCGACGGTTCGCCGCGCTGGTCCTGGAACACGACGCCGGCCGATCCGGAGATGCGCGACCGCAACGACCTGAACGGCTCGCCGGCTCTGGGCCGAACCGGCGTCTATATCGGCGGCGAGCACGGCCAACTCTGGTACGTGCCGTACGACTATCCGCTCCACGCGCCGGACCCGCGCGGCGCAGTCGGGGCGGGCGGGGACCGGCCGGCCGAGGGGGCAGGCCTGGTCTACGTCTCGCCCGGCGGGAACGCGCGCGCCGAACATCCCGCCGAACTGCCGGCGGCGACCCTGCTGACCTATAAACTGGTCGTGCGCCAGGGCGGCGCGACTGTGCCGGCCCGCCTCTACCGCGCGCCGTTCTTCCGACCGCGCCGCGCCCTGGACGTGCGCGTCCGGCCGGACTTCCCATTCCGGGCCGAGGTCTCGGCCGATGGCCGCTATCTGCACGTCTTCCCGGAAGGTTTCCTGACGCCCGGCCAGACCTACACGCTGACCGTCGAGGGCGATTACTACACCGGCGGCCTGGCCTTGGGCAACCTCACGCTGGGCGGGCGGCGGGCCGGGCGTTTCCAGAGCGCCTTCTCCTTTGCGGCTGAGCCGGCGGCTTATCCGGATTGGCCGCTGGCCTCGGCGGCGGACGAGGTCGGCGCGTTCGAGTGGACGCGGCTGGCGGCGCCCATCCCGACCATGCTGCCCAGCCTCAACCAGATCGGTTTTGACTATCTCGACTGGATCGTGGGCGTGATTGACGCGCGCGGGTCGGGCGGCGCCGGGCGTCTGACGGCCTGGGCCATCGGCGCGCGCCGGGATGCGGCCGGGACGCTGGTCGCCGACCCGGCCACCGACTTCCGCCTGCCGCTGAGCGGCGCGTGGCGCGAGGACGCCTTCATCCTCACCAACCGCGATTTCCGTATGGCCGTCACCGGCATCCCGATCCCGTTCAAGGTCTTTCAGCTCCGGGGCCGGATGGGCGTGGATGGGCGCGCGCTGCCGGGGACGACGGCCTACGCCGAGACGGACCTGCTCTCGATCCCGACCTTTGGGCCGCTGTTGGCGCTGGCCGGCCTGGGCACGAACGTGTTTGAGAAGTTGCTGACCACGAGCACGTACCTCACGCGCCCGTACGCCGGGCCCGCGAACCGGCGGCCGGCGGGCCTGTCGGTGGAGGCGGTGACGTTTGATCCGCCGCTCGGCCCACACGCCGGCCGGGTCGAGGCGCGGTTGAAGTCGGCGCCGGGGACGGAGTACCCTTTGGCGCGACACCTGCCCGGCCTGCTGCTGGTGGACGCCGCCACGGGCGAGCCGGCGCCGCTGGACTATCACGCCAACCTGACGGCGAGGGCGGACGCAGCCGGGGACCTGGCGACGGTCACGCTTAACGTGCCGGCCTCCGCGCGCCTGCCGCAGGCGCTGGACGCCATCATCCTGGCCGACGTCTTCCCGCTGGCGCGGGTTCGCCTGCGCTAGCCGGACAAACGGAGGCGTGCTTCGCGGTTAAAAAGTCATGCCACGCCTGCCTCTCCGCCTCAAGCTCCTCTACAGCACCGGCGACCTGAGCACCAGCGCGCCGCTGGCGATCATCGCCTTCTTCCAGTTGTACTTCCTGACTGACGTGGCCGGACTGCGCCCGGATTACGCCGCCTGGGCCGTGGCCGCCGGCCGACTGTGGGACGCCGTGAACGATCCGCTCTTCGGCCTGTTCTCAGACCGCGTCCGCAGCCGCTGGGGACGCCGACGCGTGCTCCTGCTCTTCGGGGCCGTGCCGTTCGGGTTGTGCTTCATCCTGATGTGGCTCGTTCCGCTGCTGCCGCCGCTGGCGCTGGCCGCCTACTACGCCGTCGCCTTCATCCTGTTCGACACGGCCTACACCGCCGTCCACGTCGGCTACAACAGCCTGACGCCCGAGCTCACCCAGGACTACGACGAGCGCAGTTCGCTCAACGGCTATCGCATGGTGTACTCGATCGGCGGCGCGCTGGGCGCCATCATCCTGGCCACCGTGCTGGGCGGGTCGCTCACGGACCAGCGCGTGTTGTACGCCGCGCTCGGCCTGGGCCTGGGCCTGGCCGCCATCGTCCCGCCGCTGATCGTGTTCTCGGTGACGCGCGAGTCGCCGGCCTCGGCCCGGCCGGAGCAGTTGCCGTTGTGGACCGCGCTGCGGACCACGCTCGGCAACTTCCCGTTTCGCATGGTGGTGGGTCTGTACCTGCTCAGTTGGACCACCGCCAGCCTGCTCTCGGCCGTGCTCGTCTATTTCGCTAACTACTATCTGCGCGTGCCGGACCAGGCCAGCTACCTGGTGCTGGCCGCGCAGGCCTCCGCCATCGCCTTCGTGCCGGTCTCGGTCCGGCTGGCGCGCCGCTTCGACAAGCGCCGCGCCTTCATCCTCGGCTCGGCCTCGTGGATCGCGGCCCTGCTCGGCATCGCGGCGCTGGGGCCGGACCAGGTGACGCTGGCCTACGCGCTGGCGGCGCTCTCCGGCCTGGGCATCGCCACGGCCTACGTCGTGCCGTGGGCGATGGTGCCGGACATCATCGAGCATGACCAGTTGCAGACGGGCGAGCGGCGCGAGGGCTCGTATTACGCCTTCATCTCGTTTTTTCAGAAATTGGGCACGGGCGCGGCGCTGTGGGCGCTGGGCCAGGCGCTGGCCTGGACCGGCTACGTGACGCCGGCGGCGGGCGGGCCGCTGCCCGCCCAGCCGGAGGGCGCGGTCCTGGCGATCCGCGCGTTCGCGGGCCCGGTCCCGGCCGCCCTACTCGGCCTGGCGATCGTCTTCGCCTGGGCCTACCCGATCACGCGCGAGCGTCACCAGGCGGCCCTGGCCGAGCTGGCCGGGCGGGGCGAATGACCAGGCGGTCAGCGCCGGGCCGCCGGTCGATCCGGCTGAGGGGATTCGACTACGCCTCACCCGGCGCGTACTTCGTAACCCTGTGTACGGCGGTGCGGCAGACGCTATTGGGCGAGATTGCCGGCGGCGTCATCCAGCTGAGCCAATTCGGCCAGATCGCGTGACCGCCCGCGATTATCTGAACGAGGTGTCTGCTCCGGCGCCTTGAGGAGGTGTATTCACATGAGGAAACCCGTGGTCGTCATCCTCGCCGCGCTCGCGGTAGCGCTGGCCGCCGCCTACCTGGGCATCGGCTATTACCTGTACGACCGGCTCTCGGCGGTCCCGCCCGGATGCCCCGCCCACGCCGCCAACCGGCCGGACCGCTTCAGCGTCAACGACAGCCGCTACCCGGCGTTCGACACGACGCCCTACCGGATGCCGGCGTATGACGACCTCCGTTTCCCCAGCCGACAGCCCGGCCTCAACCTGGCCGGGTGGTATGTGGACGCCGGGCCGGACGCCCCGGCCGTCATCCTGGTCCACGGCCTGGGCGCGTGCAAGCACGAGCACAACATCCTGCTCGCCGCCGGCATGCTGCACCGGGCCGGCTTCAGCGTCCTCATGCTCGATCTGCGCGACCAGGGCTTCTCGGAGGTGGAGGACGGGCGCACGGCCATCGGCAACGAGGAATACCTGGATGCGCTCGGCGCCTGGGACTGGCTGGCCGCGCGCGGCGTCCCGCCGGACCGCATCGGCATCTTCGGCACCTCGCTGGGCGCCGCCACCGCCCTCACCGCCTTCGCCCAGGAGCCGCGCCTGGCGGCCGCCTTCGTCGACTCGCCCTTCGCCGACCTGCCGGCCGTCATCAGCGAGGAACTGACCCGCAACGGCTACCCGACTTTCCTGATGCCGGGCGGCCTGCTCATGGCGCGCCTGATAGCCGGCGACGACCTGCTGGCCCACAGCCCGCTCGACGCCATCCGCCGCAGCGCGGGCCGCCCGCTGTTCGTCGTCCACGGGGACGCGGACACGCGCGTGGATCAGCATCACAGCCGCGACCTGGCGGCGCTGGCCGCGCAGACCCCGGACGCCCGGCTGGTGGAGACCTGGCTCCCCGCCGGCGTCGGGCATGTGGAGGCGATCCTCAAGCTGACGGACGAGTACGAGCGGCGGCTGACCGGCTTCTTTCAGGACGCGCTCGGCCGCTAGGCAAAGGCCGTTGCGCGTTAAGCGGGCAAACGATTTGCGAAGTGGAAGGAAAGGCCGTTTTGCCGTGCGTCGCGCTTCGCGCTCTGTGCGATGAACCGCTGGCGCGCCTGAGGGGGCCACGCGGCGGGTTGGTCAGGGGGCGACCGTGAACCGCACCTCGTCGAAGTAGCCGAGCAGCGAGGTCTGCGCCTCCACATGGTAGCCGATGGTCAGATTGCACGGGTCGGCGATGATGGAGAAGGACGGGGTCAGCGGCTGGCCGTTCACGTACAGCGTGAGGATCTTGTTGACCGCCGGCTCGCCGCCCGCCGGCGCTTCGCCGATGTCGCGCGCCCGCAGGGCCACGGTCACCAGGCTGCCCAGCGTGTACGGGACCGGGTTGAGGTCGTACGTCCCTTCCGGCACGGTCAGGCGCGGCCGGATGTCGATCTCCGGGCGGCCGGTGTGGTTGTGGGCGCGCAGGCGCACCTCCAGCACGGCGTCCCCGGTGCGGCGCTGGAGCGAAGCGCCCACTGTCAGGTACACTTCACGTTCCGGCGCCAACAGCTCGGCCTGGTCTACGGCCAGCGCCACCTCGGCCTCGGCGAAGCAGCCGGGCGGGGACTGGACCAGGTTGTGTGTGCCGGCCGCCTCGACGCCGACGAAGACCGTCAGCCGCCCGTCGCGGCCCTCGGTGAAGAACTGATCCTCGACCGGCAGGCACGGCGGCGGCGCGGGCGTGGCTGTGGACTCGGGCGTGGCCTGATCGCTGGCGCGCAGGGCGGCGCCGCTGGTGACGGCCTGCAGCGCCCAGCGGTCGGCGTTGACGCAGCGGTCGTCGAAGGCGTCGTAGACCGGCAGCGCCGAGGTCGGCGTCGGGGTCACGCCCGGCGGCAGGGTCGCCGTCGCCGTCTCGGTCGGCGTCCCGGTGGCGGTGGCCGTCGCGGTGGGCGTCGGCGTCGGCGTCCCGGTCGGCGTGGGCGGCTCGGCCGTGGCGGTCGGGACTGTCGGGGTAGGCGGCTCGGTCCGTGTGACGACCGCGGCCGCCGTCGCGCTCGGCTCGCGCGTGGGCGAGGCGGTCGGCGTGGGCGTGACGGCGGGCGGGCGGGAGGCCAGCAGTGCGATGACGACGATGGCGACCAGCGCGATCGCGACGAGGCCCAGGACGGCGTAGCGCGCCACCGGCCCGCCTTCGACGTGGGTCGTCGTGCTGGTCGTGGTGTGGGTCGTCGTGGTGGTGACGATCTTGTCGCGGCCGGCCACGTCGCCGCCGACGTTGACTTCGTCGCCGGACAGGTGGGCGCCGCCGGGCGGGTCGGGCGGGTTGGCGTCAGACATGCTCAACCGATTCTAACATCAACGAGTCAGACGATGGAAACGGTAAAGAAGTTCGCCGGGCGCTGGGGTCCGGCGGTGGTGATGATGGCCGTCATCTACCTGGCCTCCGACACGCCGGGGGACAGCCTGCCGCGCTTCGGGCTGTGGGACGCGCTGGTGAAGAAGGGCGGGCACGCCCTGGGGTACGCGCTGCTGGCGCTGGCTTACGGGCGGGGCCTGGCTGACGGCGGGCCGTTCACCCGGCGCCAGGGGGCGGCGGCCGTGGGGCTGGCCGTGGCGTACGCGGTGACGGACGAGGCCCACCAGGCCTTCACGGCCGGACGCACGCCGTCGCCGGTGGACGTAGTCATCGACGCGGCCGGGGCCGTGGCGGGGGTGGCGGCGGGGTGGTGGGCGACGGCGCGGCGGGGCCGGCCGGTCAGGCCTGACCGCCGAGGGAGTTGAGCGAGACCAGCCCGGTGCGGATGGCGTACAGCGCGGCCTGCGTGCGGCTGGGGACGTTGAGCTTGCTCAGGATGTTGCTGACGTGCGAGTGCACGGTCTTCTCGCCGATCTTGAGCGCCTGGGCGATCTCTTTGTTGGACTTGCCCTGCGCCATCAGCTTGAGCACCTCGGTCTCGCGCGTGGTGAGGGTCTGCGGGTTTTCGGGCGCGCGCACGTCGCGCACCAGGCGCGCGGCGGCCTGCGGCGAGAGGTGGACCTCGCCCTGGGCGGCGGCGCGGATGGCCTTGATGACCTCGTCGCCGCCGGCGTCCTTGAGCAGGTAGCCGATGGCGCCGGCGCGCACAACATCGGTGACGATGCTGTCCTCCAGCACGCTGGTGAGGGCCACAATCTCGGTCTCCGGCAGGTCGCGGCGGATCTCGGTGATGGCCGAGAGGCCGTCCATCACCGGCATCAACAGGTCCATGATGACGACGTCCGGCCGGAGCTGATGAGCCAGCGTCACGGCGTCGCGGCCATTGGCGGCCTCGCCGACCACCTCGATCTCCGGGTCGAGGGTCAACAGCATGCGCACGCCCTGGCGCATCACGGTGTGATCGTCAACCAATAGAACGCGGACAGGCATGGGGGGTCCTCAACTGCGTCGGGCCGATGTGCTAGAGTATAACATCAGCCGCGCGGCCCGGAGGTTTGGGGCGCGGCTCATCCGTAGGAATACGGAGCGGCCTCCCCGGTTTGCGGATGGCCGGAAACAGCGGCGCTGGTTATGATGCGGGCAGACGGGTTACATGCGACGGCCGTGTGTCGTTTTCTCTGATCGAAGGATTGACCTTATGCGCCTCGTTTTTCGTCTGACTTTGAGCCTGTGCCTGGGCGCGGCCGTCCCGAACGGGCCGGCCCCGGTCTCGGCCGCCGGAAGCACCGTCTATCTGCCCGTGGTCACCCGCAGCTACGATCCGCTGGCGACCACGCGGCGCGTTAACGCGCCGTTCTTCAACGTGGCCGATATCACCGGCCAGAAATTCTCCGAGATGGCCATCTTCTGGTTCGGGCGCGTCGGGCCGACTGAGAACTACACGGATGTGCGCGTGGCCTATAACACCACCGAGCTCGTGGTCTACGCGGCGATATTCGACCGGCGGCTGTGGTACGACACGACCCCGTCGGCGTCCGATCTGACCCAATGGGACTCGGTCAGCGTGTATCTCAACCTGACCGGCAACGCCGGCGGCGCGCCGACGACGAGCGCTTACCGGTTTGTCGCCCAGCTTACCAACGGCGGCACGCTCCCCGCCGGATCCAAGGCCAGCTATCGCGGCAACGGGTCGGCCTGGGGCGCACAGGCCATCACGTTCACGGCCTCCTCCGGCTGGCGCGGGGACGTCATCAACGACAACACCAACGATCGCGGCTGGGCCATGACGTTCCGCATCCCGTTCAGCAGCCTGGGCGTGAGCGCGCCGGCCCAGGGCGCGGCGCCGTGGGGCCTGGCCGTGGTCGTCCACGACCGGGACGATGCGGGCGGCACGCCCATCGCCGACCAGGCCTGGCCCGCGAACACCCTGGACCTGAACAGCCCGTCCACCTGGGGCCAACTGCGCTGGGGTCTGCCCGCCTACACGCCGCCGCCGTCCACGCCCGGCGGCGCCGTCACCATCCGGCACAAATTGAACGGCGCGGTTGTGCCCGACGCCGACGTCGGCGGGGCGCTGGCCAACCAGTGCCCGGGCGATGAGAATTACATGTGGAACTCGTGGGGCAACGCCAACTACGGCGCCAACACCGGCCTGAACATTCAAAACCAGGACGACATCGCCGACTGGCCGTGTTTCGCCAAGCTCTACATCACCTTCCCGCTGACCGGCGTCCCGGCCGGCAAGGTCATCCGCTCCGCGACGCTGACCCTGCACCAGACCGGCGGCTCCGGGCCGTCCAGCAACGGCGACCCGCCGACTGACCAGTACATCCAGGTGTTGAGCGTCAACCAGGACTGGAGCGAGGGGTCTATCACGTGGAACAACGCCCCCCTGGCGGTCGAGAACTTCAGCGGGAGCTGGGTGGGGACCGTGGTGGGCTGCGGCGGCTCGATCGCCTGGCCCTGCGTGCCGCGGACCTGGAACGTGACGGCGCTGGTCGCGCAGGCGTATGCCAGCCAGACTCCGGCGCGGTTGATCCTCTACAGCGCCAACACCGGTTACGGTACCGGCAAACACTTCACCTCCTCCAATGCCGAGGACTGGAACGCCGTCGGCCGGCCGACGTTGACGGTGGAATGGGGCCAGCCCTGAAGTTGATGACGCCGCGCCTCGTCCCGCGCCTCCGCCGTGTCGCGGCCGGCCTGTTGCTGCTGGCCAGCCTGGGCCAGGCCCTGCCGGCCGCCCGGGCCGACGACGCGCCGCCCACGCCGGATGCCGCCCGGGAGCCGGCCGCCGCCGGGCCGGCGTCCATCTTCCTGCCGCTGGTCAGCCGCGAATCCGGCGCCCTGCCGGCCAACCTGCTCGCCAATGGCGATTTCGAATCCGGTTCGCTCGCCGGCTGGGAGGCCGGCGGGGCCACGGTCTCCACCGTGTACGCCCACAGCGGGCAGGCGTCGGCCCGCCTGGCCAACCAGTTCATGCGCACCACAATCTCGACCATGCCTGGCCAGGCCTACAAGGCCACGGCCTGGGTCAGGATCGTGAGCGAGAGCGGCGACGACTGGGGCGGCTTCCGGCTCGCCGCTTACGGCCCGGATTGGGAGGTGCTGGCCGAGGTTGGGCCGCTGCTCCAATCCCAGCGCGGGGCGGAGTGGTTCAAGATCGCGCTGTCCTTCACGGCGGCGGCGGCCACGACGCCCATCGAGATCGGCTACTTCGGCGGGCCGGGCCGGCAGATGGTGGCGCACGTGGACGACGTGACGGCGTTCGTGAAGGGCGCCAACCGCCCGCCGGTCCTCTCCGCCGCGCTCACCCCGGCGCTGTCCGGACTGCCGGGGACCCAGACCTTCAACCTCGTGGCCGATGACGCCGATGGCGCCGTGGCCCGTATCCTGTGGGACTTCGGCGACGGCGCGCGGGCGTTTGCGGCCAGCGGCGCGCGCGGCGTGGCCGTCCCCGGCCATTACACGGCCACGGTCAGCGTGACCGACGACGACGGCGCCCTGGTCACGCGCGCCATCCCGTGGACGGCGGCCCAGGCCGGTTTCCCGGCCCTGATCGTCAGCGCGCCGGCCGCGGCCGAAACCACGGTCAGCACGCCGGACCTGGCCGTGAGCGGCAGCGCGGGCGGGGCGGCCGGCGTGATCGTCAGCACCGACCGCGGTTTTGTGGGCGCCGCGAACGGCGGGGCGGCCTGGGATATCCGCGTGCCGTTGCAGCCGGGCTGGAACCGGCTCCTGGTCCAGGCGCGCGGCGCCGACGGCCGCGTGGTCACCCAGGAACGGCGCGTCCGGTACGCGCCGCCCGGCGAGCTGGCTTTCGGCCAGGTCCAGCACGCCGCCACGGTCGAGCGCTGGCAGCCGCTGGAGATCACGTTCAACCTGGAGAACAGCGCGGCCACGCACCCGCAGTTTCCGTATGGCGCGGCCATGCCGCCCGGCCTGAGCAGGATCGACGGCGTGACGGTGGACGCGCTCTTCACGCCCGATAACTGGGCGACGGTCTACCGGCGCCCGGCCTTCCTTTATCAGCCCTACGAGCGCGCCCTGAAGGATGGCCAGGAATGGCTCTACCTCACCGGCCGCCCGGTCTGGAAGGTGCGGTTCGCGCCGCCCTCCACCGGGCCGTGGCGGTTCCGGCTGGAGGCCGTCGAGGCCAGAGGCGCGGCCCGCTCGGCCGAGCGGACGTTCACGGTGAACGCGGCAGCGGCAGGCAATCACGGCCCGGTGCGTGTCGCCCGAAACGACGCGCGCTACTTCGAGTTCGCGGACGGCGCGCTCTTCCTGGGGAACGGGCACGGCGTGGGCTATGACAGCGCACGCTTCTCTTACGACGCGGTGGACCAGTTCAACGCCATCGGCGCCGGCAACCAGCAGTTCTTCCGGTGGTGGCTGAGCGGCGAGGGCCGGCTGTGGGGTTCGGCCTGGCAGGCCTGGCGTTCCCGCACGTTGACCGGCGATGGTTACATCCCGGCTACCGGCCTGACCCTCGAACGCGCCTATGGCGACGGGATGGCGGCGCTGCGCCTCGACGCCGACAACCCGATCATGTTCCAGGGCTTCGACACCGGACGGCCGGCCCTGATCCCGGGCCGGGCCTACCGCCTGGTGGTGCGCTGGCGGACGGAGGCCGTCACCGGCCCGCGCCAGGCCGGACAGCCGCATGGCGTCGTCGTGAAGTTCACCGGCTGGCCGGAGCCGGGGGAGACCGGCGCCCTGCCGGCCCTCGTGCCGCACGTCAACGGCGACACGCCCTGGCATGTGGCCTACGCCGACTTCGTGGCCGGCGCGCACTTCGCGGAGAACATCGCCCTGATCCTGGAGAACGCCACCGGCGGCGCGGCCTACGTCGACGCGGTGGCGCTGTACGAGCGGCTGGAGGGCGGCGCGCTCGGCCCGCAGCTTCTGCGGCACCCGGCCTTCAACTCCCATCTGGCCTTTGACCCGGTGCAGAGCGCAGGCGTGGACGCCATCCTGGCCGAGGCCAACGCGCGCGGCTTCTACTACAAGCTGGTCATCAGCGAGAAGAACGAATACCTGCTCAACCGGCTGGCCCCGGACGGTCTGCCCGATCCGCTGGGCGGCCACTTCGACGGCGCGGACGGCGCGCCGGCCCGCTGGCTGCACGAGGCCTACTGGCGCTACCTGTTCGCGCGGTTCGGCGCATACCGGTCGGTGCACTCGTGGGAGCTGGTCAACGAGGCCGCGCCCGCCCCGGGCGCCCACTTCCAGCTGGCGGCGGCGCTGGCCCGGCGCGCGGCCGCCGACGGCAACCCGCACCCGGCCACCACCTCCACCTGGGCCACGCTGGCCGAGGCGGCCTGGAAGGACCCGGCCAGCGCCGCGCTCGGGTACGCCGACTTCCACGCCTACGTGCGCGCCACCGGCTGGCTGGAGCCGCGCGACCAGCTGGCCGACGACTCGGCGCGCTTCTTTAATGAGTACGATCTGGCCGCGCGCGCGGCCGGTTTCGGCAAGCCGGTGGTGTGGGGCGAGATGGGCATTGACGGGGCCGGCGACGAGGAGCCGCGGCTGGCCGCCGACCTGAACGGCGTCTGGCTGCACAAGCTCACCTGGGCGCGGACCGGGCCGGGCGGCGTCTACCCGCTCTACTGGTACACGGACAACCTCTTCGACAAGGCGCTGCACCCCATCTACGGCGCCTGGAACCGCTTCATGGCCGGCCTGCCGCTGAACAATGGCCGCTATCAGGATGCGGCGGCGACGGCCTCGAACGCGGGCCTGCGCGTGCTGGGTCAGAAAGACCTGACCGCCGGCTGGGCGCATATCTGGATCGACAACCGCGCGCACACCTGGCGGAGCGTCGTCGACGGGCGGACGGTCGCGCCGGTCAGCGGCACGGTGCGCGTGGCGCTGGGCCGGGCGAACACCCGCTACTCGGTCGCCTGGTACGACACGGCGACCGGCCGGGTGAGCCGGACGCAGACCCTCACCGCCGATTCGTCCGGCGTGCTGGCGCTGACTGTGACGAACCTGAGGACGGACACGGCCGCGCGCATCACGCGGAAGTGAGACGAGTCGCCTCTCATCCTTTCCACACACCCTCCGGCCCGGCAGATGACCCCAGCGTACCCCTGTTCGACCGGGTCTGGCCGTCATCGCCGGTACCTTTGGGGCGTTGCATTAACTGAAACAGGCGTCTGCCCGAGCGGCCCTGCGGCGTGCTAGTGCGAACGTACTATGCAAGCGGCCGGGTCGTTTTGCTACACTGCGGGCAATTGAGCCGGGAATCGCGCCGGCTTAATCGCTCATTGGACCACGTTCGGCCACCCAAGCCTGTCTGCGGGATTGCACGCCCCATGCCCAGCTCGTCGGCGAAACCAAGAACCTCCGCGTGGCGCGGCCTCCAGTTGTACATGAGCCGTCAGGCCTCCAGCCCGGCGCGCTACGTGCTGGAGCAGGCGCTCTACGCCCTGGCCGGCTGGGTGCCGACGGTGCTCGGCATCGCGCTGCGCGGCGTGCTCTATCGCCTGATCCTGAAGATGGACGGGCTGGCCGCCATCGAGTCGGGCGTCCGCCTGCGTTTCGCGGACCACATCCGGCTGGGCCACGGCGTCTACCTGGACCAGGGCACGTATCTGCATGCGACGCCGGGCGGCATCACCCTCGGCGACGACACCATCGTGATGCACGGCGCCGTGCTGCACGTCTACAACTTCCGGGACCTGCCCAGGGCCGGCATCACCGTGGGCCGGCAGAGCCTGATCGGCGAGTACACCGTGATTCGCGGCCAGGGCGGCGTGACCATCGGCGACCGGGTGTACACCTCGCCCTTCACGCAGATCATCGCCGTGGACCACGTCTTCGACGACCCGGCGCGGCCGTTTGTCGAGCAGGGCATCACGGCCGAGGGCATCGTCATCGAGGACGACGTCTGGCTGGGCGCCAACGTCGTGGTCACCGACGGCGTCCGCATCGGCCGCGGCGCGGTGGTGGCCGCCGGCGCCGTGGTGACGAAAGACGTGCCGCCGCACACCGTCGTGGCCGGCGTCCCCGCCCGGCCCATCCGTTCCATCGAAGAGGATCGCCCGGTCCGACCCGACCGGGTCGTGTATTTCGAGAAAGAGGCAGGAACACTATGACCGCTCTATCCGTCGTCATCCCGGCTTACAATGAAGAGGGCGGCATCGAGGCCATCGCCCGCCGCGTGCTGGCCGTCCGGGACGACCTCGCCAAGGTCGGCGTGGAACTGGCGGAGCTGCTGGTGGTGGACGACGGCTCGCGCGACCGCACGGCCGAGATCGCCTCGGCCATCCCGGGGGTCACCCTGATCCGGCATCCCAAGAACAAGGGCTACGGCGGCGCGCTCAAGACCGGGTTCGGCGCGGCCAAGGGCGACCTGATCGGCTTCCTGGACGCCGACGGCACGTACCCGCCCGAGTATTTCCCGCAGTTGTGCGCCAAGGCCATGAACGGCACCGACCTGGTGATCGGCTCGCGCATGGCCGGGGCCGAGAGCCACATGCCGCCCATGCGCCGCCTCGGCAATTTCTTCTTCGCCAACCTGCTCAGCCTGATCAGCAACCAGAAGGTGACCGACAGCGCCAGCGGCATGCGCGTCTTCAAGCGCGAGGCGCTGGCGCGCCTGTACCCGTTGCCGGACGGCCTGAACCTGACGCCCGTGATGAGCACGCGCGCCATCCATGAGGGCATCCGCGTGGCGGAGGTCGCCATCCCGTACAGCGAGCGGGTGGGGCGCTCCAAGCTGAGCGTCGTGCGCGACGGTTACATCTTCCTGCAGTCCATCGTCTGGACGGCGCTGGCCTACAACCCGGTCAGCATCCTGGGCAAGATCGGCCTGGTGGGCGTGGGCCTGGCGCTGCTGGCCGCCGCCTGGCTGGTGGTCGCGCGCCTGTCCGGCGACACCACCCTCGGCCCGCTGGAGGTCGGCGGCCTGTTCGCGGGCCTGATGGCGGGCTTCATCGGCGTGAGCGTCTTCTCGCTCGGCGTCACCTTCAACTACCTGGTGTCGCTCTTCTACAAGCAGCCCGTGCGCCAGGGCCTGTTCGGCAAGCCGATCTTCAAGACCCCGCTGGACCGGCACTTCGGCTGGGCCGGCCTGCTGGCGGCGGTGGCCGGCCTGATCATGGGCGCCGTCTCGCTGGCCCTCAGCCTCTCCGGCTGGGACGTCACCCGCCTGTGGCTCTACCTGGTCGGCAGCGCCATGCTCACCCTGGTGGGCGTGCAGCTCGTCATCTACTGGATCCTGTTGCGCGTGCTGGAGGAGCTGAGCCAGCGCGAGGTGCTCTCCCAGCGGGACCTGGAAATAGCGTGAATTTCCTAGACGCCTATCTTCGCTAATTTTGGTAGGATTTGGGCTGCTTGTTTTGACCGGGCCGATTAAGGAGACATAAAATGGAAACTGAAGCCCCAACCGCCAAAGAGGGCGTGTGGAAGAATCTGGGCACGCGCCGGATCGCCCATGTGAAGATGGCGGACTTCCCGAACGTGGACGACATCGTGCGCCAGGGCCTGCTGGACCGGGGGCGCACGGCCGAGATGGTGGACATCCTGCTGGTGAACCCGCCCACGCCGGACGGCCAGTTATGGATCCGCACCCAGCACCGCGTCGGCCGGCGCACGCGCGAGAACATGGTCTGGCCGCAGGTGTCGCTGGCGCAGATGGCGGCCATGCTGCACCCGGTCTACACCTTCAAGATCATCGACGCCAACGCCGAGCGCATGAGCTGGGCCGAATTCGAGAAGCTGCTGGACAGGTACCGGCCGAAGTATTACCTCACCCAGTGCACGGCGCCCACCCTGCAGAACGATATGTACGGCGCCTTCCTGGCCCGGGCGCGCGGCGCCAGGACCATCGCCTTCGGCACGCACGTCACGCCCATGCCGCGCGAGACGCTGAACACCTACCCGGCGCTCGACTATGTGCTGGTGGGCGAGCCGGACCTGACCATCCGCGACCTGCTCGACCATTTTGAGAACAAGTTCGACCAGCGCGACGACCACATGCGCCGCGTCTTCGCCGAGCACGACCCGACCTATCATCCGTCCCTCACCGTGGACGGGCGCGTGGACCTGGCCGGCATCAAGGGCCTGGCCTGGCGGCGCGGCGAGGAGGTGGTGGTGAACCTGCCGCGCCCGTTCATCAAGAACCTGGACGATCTGCCCATGCCGCTGCATGAGCACCTGCCGTTGATGAAGTATCGCATGCCCATGATCAACGGCCCGTTCACGTTCATCGTCACCAGCCGCGGCTGCACGGCCGGCTGCATCTACTGCATCAAGCACGTCTCCTACCAGTACAGCGTGCGCCTGCGCTCGCCGCGCCTGCTGGTGGACGAGATCAAGTACCTCAAGGGCCTGGGCATCAAGCACATCCACATGTACGCCGACCTGTTCACGGTCAGCCGCGAGCAGGTGATGGAGCTGTGCCGGCTGCTGATCGAGGAGAAGGTCGGCGTCACCTGGACCTCCAACAGCCGCGTGGACTACGTGGACGAGGAGATGCTGATGCAGATGGGCCGGGCCGGCTGCACGCTCATCTCGTGGGGCATCGAGAGCGGCAGCGAGCAGGTGCTTAAGCATGCGCGCAAGGGCGCCTACCCGGACAAGGCCCGCCAGGCGCTGGTGTGGGCCAAGAAGGCCGGCATCATGAACTGGGGCTACTTCATCATCGGCCTGCCCACCGAGACCGAAGAGACCATCCGCAAGACCATCGACTTCGCCAAGAGCCTGCCGCTGGACATCGCCCTGTTCCACGTGGCCGCGCCGTATCCCGGCACCCCCTTCTTCTTCGAGGTCGTGCAGAACGGCTGGTTCCGCTCCGGCACGCGCTGGGAGCAGGTGGACATGGACAAGGGCACGGTGCTGGACTATCCCGGCCTGCCGGCCGAGCGCCTGCTGTACTGGCAGAAGCGCGCCTGGCGCGAGTGGGCCTTCCGCCCCGGGCCGATCTTCACGTATCTGAAGATGCTGCTGTCGGACATCTCCACGCTCCAGACGGCGCTGGACGTCGGCCTGCAGCACCTGCGCTGGTCTACGAGCGAGTCGGCCTCGCACTGAGGCCCGGCCGCTGGGCTGTGTTCGGCCGTATCCCGATGCCGGTGTAAACGCGTTGGGGCGCACGACCGTGCGCCCCGGCTGGCGGGGAATTACACAAAATTCGAAAAACAACCCTGTGTTCCGGCGCGGCAGAGCCTGCCATGACCCGGCCGCTGGAAAACGGCCGGCGGGTATGGGGGACGCCGTTAAGGACTGGCGGCGCCGGCGCGCGCGGTAGGGCGCGTGACGCCGGCGCTGTCCAGGCCGGCCGCACATTCGATCTGGCGGGTCGGCTGGGCTGATCACGCGTTAGCGCCTTAAGGTGGGGCCGACCATGCGACTGTCTGTCCGCCGCACGCCCTTCGATCTCTTCATCCTGCTCTTCCTGGCGACGGCCGCGCTGGCGGTCTGGGCCGCGTACGACCCCGGCCCGGCCTGGCGCAAGCTGGCGGTGATCGCCGGCGCCGTGGCTGTGTATTACCTCATCGCCCGGCAGCCCGAGGCGCGCCTGGGTCAGGCCGCCCTGGCGCTGAGCCTGACCGGCGCCGGGATCAGCCTGTACTTTCTGCTGGTCCACGACTGGCGCCTCAAGCCGGCCGACCTCGGCCTGCTTAACCGCCTGGGCCTGGCCTGGATGGAGGTGCGGCCCCATGTCACCGGTTATCTGAACCCAAACGTGGCGGGCGGCCTGCTCGCCATGCTGGCGCCTTATCCGCTGGCCCTGGCCCTGGAGACGTGGCGCGCCCGGCGGTGGGGCGCGCTCGCGGCGGCTGTCGTGGCCGGGGGCGTGATCCTGCTCGGCGAACTCCTCGCCAGCTCGCGCGGCGCCTGGCTGGCGCTGGCGGCGGGCCTGGGCGTCTGGGCGGCGTGGGCGGTGTGCGGCCCGATCGCAGCAGCGGCCCGGCAGCCTCGGCGCTGGCTGTTCGGCGGCGCGCTGTTGGCCGCGGCCGGGATCGGGGCGGCCCTGGTCGGTCTCTATCCAGGCGGCGTGGTAGGCCTGGCGAACCGCCTGCCGGGGCTCGACAGCGGCACGTCGCGCTGGGACCTGGCCGTCAATACCTATCATCTGGCGGCCGACTTCCTGTTCACGGGCGGTGGGCTGCGCGCATTCGAAGGCCTGTATTCTCGCTACGCGATGGTCATCCAGGTGCCGTTGTTCACTTACGGCCACAACCTCCACCTGGACATCCTGTTGGAGCAGGGTCTGTTCGGATGGCTGGCCTTTGTGGCGCTGGCGGCCGGCAGCCTGATCCGGTTGACGGCGGCCGGAGGCCGCCTCTCCGACTTGCGCTGGGCGACGGCCGCCAGCGTGATCGTCGTCCTGCTGGATGGGCTGATGGACGATGCGCTGTATGGGAACGCCGGGACGCCGTTGTTGTTCGCCTGGGCGGGGATGGCGGCGGCGGCCACTCAGGAGGTGCGGCTGGCGTGGCCGTGGCCGGCCGGGAGGCGCGCGCGGCTGGTGGCGGTCGCGGCCGGGCTGGCGGCGCTGGCCTTCGTCGCGCGGCCGATGCTGGCGGGGGTCTTCGCCAACCTGGGCGCAGTGGCGATGGCGCGGGCGGAGCTGACCGGCTGGCCGGATGCGCGCAACCCCGCGCCCGATCTGGGCGCGGCGCGGACCTGGCTGGAGCGGGCCGTGGCCGTCGAGGCGGAGCAGCCGGTCGCGCGCCATCGGCTCGGCCTGCTGGCGCTGAGGGCGGAAGATTACCAGACCGCCGTCGCCCATCTGGAGGTCGCCTACGCGCGCACCCCCGGCGACCGGGGTGTGCGGAAACTGCTCGGCTACGCCTACGTCTGGCTCGGGGACCTGGACCACGCCGCGCCGCTCCTGGCCGGGCTGCCGGAACTGCCGGGCGAACTGGAGACCTACGCCTGGTGGTGGGGCACCCAGGGCCGGGACGCGCTCTCGGATTCGGCGGCGGCCATGCAGAGGCGCCTGGCGACCCTGCCTTGAGGCCGGATCGCGCGGCGTTGCGCCCTAAGCGGGCGCGGAGCGCCCGCGACGGTAGCCTGTAGGGCCCGCGCAACGCGGAGCGTTGCGCCCTAAGCGGGCGCGGAGCGCCCGCGACGGTAGCCTGTAGGGCCCGCGCA
>Ga0073932_1002334_pt1 | contig 29897 bp, 2 predicted proteins | sample DewCreD2012metaG_FD_76967 | JGI IMG/M metagenome (GOLD analysis project Ga0073932, IMG submission 76967) | Hot spring sediment bacterial and archeal communities from British Columbia, Canada, to study Microbial Dark Matter (Phase II) - Dewar... ...
CGGCGACCTTCACCGTGCCCAGTTCCGTGCCGTCGCTCCGCCACAGTTCGCTCTTGTCATAGGCGTTGTTGGCGATGAAATAGAGCACGCCGCCCACGTCCTTGAGGCTGCTCGGGTAGGAGCTGGAAGCGCCTGCAACAATGTCTTTCACCAGACGCGTGCCTGTGCTGGTGCCGTCCGTAACCCAGAGCTCATAGCCTTTTCCATCCACGTAGCCCCTGAAAAAGGTCTTGTCTCCCGAAACCGTGATCTCGGAAACCCACACGGGAGCAGGAAGCGGAGCAGCCGCCTCAGGCGCATCCAGAATCAGGCGAACGGCTTCGATCGCGTCCGGGTTTCCGGCAAAATCCAGGAACCGGCCCAAATCGAACTCCAGGATGGCGCCGGTCACCACATCGGCATTGATCGCATAGGTGCGGTAGTAGGTGGCGAGCGACTTGAGTTCCTTGCCGGCCGACACATTGCCTGAGGCCGCCTGGTTGTTGCCCAGCCAGAATACGGGATCTCCGCCCACGCCGTAGCCGATGGCGCCGCGGTTGTCCGCGGTCATGGAGCCGTCCTTCCAACCGAGGAAGATGCCGGCACCCACGGCATCGCTCCCTGACTGGAGCTCGAAATCGAACTTCTGGGCCACACCGGGCTCAATGGGGCGCGTTGCGCCGATGCCCGTGATTTCGTACCGCCCGCTCTCCAGCCTCTTGAGCAGGACCGGGGTCACCTGCCGCGGCGTGTCCCCTTCAAAGTCTCCGCCGAACACGCTCCAGGCCGTGATGCGGCCGTTCTGTGTGAAAGCAGGCCCCACAAAGAGGCCCCCGGTTCCTGTGTCAACCAAGGTTTGTGCTGAAAGCTCCTCCCCCGCCAGCGCGGCCGTGTCCACGTCCACCGAGTCGGCGGTGATGCCCGTAGGAGACACAAACCCGTCCCGCAGGGCCGGCGTGATGCGGATGAAGCTTCCGGGCTGGCCGTCGCCTAGGGTGATGAAGCGATACCAGAGCTCGGTCTCTCCTGCAAAGAGGGTGAAGGCCGTGGTGTCCACATCCCCGTCCTGGTCGATGTCGTTCTGGAAGATCTCGGCCCGGCCGGTTCCCCGGTTCACGAGATAATCGCCGCTTCCTGTGACCGTGAGGTTGATGAGGTCCACGATTTGGTCGGCAGGCGGCAGGTTCGGGGGTGTGGAGGCCCCGTAGATCACGAAGACCTTGCCTGCACCAGGGGTCACGCTCGTGGTGAGGCGGGCTGCGCCCGCGGCGCCCACCACCAGGTCGTCGAGGCCGTCGTCGTTCACGTCCAGGCCAGGGGTTGAGGCAAGCGTACCGAATCGGTCGAACTCGAATTCGCCCCGAATCACGGCATTGGCATCCGTGAGGAGCACCTGGCTTCCCCGCTCGTTGACGGTGAAGAGCACGTAGGCCGTGCCCCGCTCGTCCTCGTCCAGGATCGTGGGAGAGCCTGCCACGCGCAGCTTGCGCATGGGCTCGCTCACCAGGAGATCGGCCTTGCCGTCGGCGTTGAAGTCCCCTGCTGTGGCATAGAGAGTTCCCTCAAAGACCATGCCCTCGGGAATGCCCGAGGCTGTCTCGCGCCGGACCGTGATTGCGGCATCTTCAGGATGGAGCAGGGCGGCGCCTGTCCCGAAATCCTTTTGTCCGTAAAAAATGAACAGCCCGCCTTCCCTCGTACCGTTGGCCGCCTCTCGGCCTTCCTGGGTCCTGCCGATGCTGAAATCATCATAGCCGTCTTGGTTGATGTCCCCCAGGGCCGAAACCGATCCACCCACGGAGAAATCCTCGATGATCAGCTCGCTCGCAGAGCCGAGCCAGAGCATGCCCTCGGTACTGTAAGGCGAGGTGCGGCCGGTCACGAGATAGGCCCTGCCGATGTTGGGCAGGGACGTGCCTTCAGGCAGGTCCGCGTTCTTGAAAGCGACGAACCCGGAATCCGCAAAAAGAACGTCATCCAACCCGTCTCCGTTTACGTCGCCCGCCACGGTGGCCCGCACATTGAAATCCACCAGGTCCCAGTCCGTCAGGGGATTGTCGCTCTCGTCCTTGAGCAGACCCGGATTCACATAGGCGGAAGCCTGTGCAAACCGGGGGGTGATGTCTGCGTGGAATGCCGACTGGAACACCACAGAGGCTGTCCCGTCTTCGTCGCCCCAGAGAGCTTTCCCGGAAAGGACCACGCCCTGAACCAGGAAAATGAAGGCCGGTATGGGCTGCTTGAAGCCGATGAGCAGGTCTGCATGGCCGTCGTCGTTCCAGTTGAGCACGGCCACGGAAGCCCCTTCTGCATAAGGCCCGAAACCCGTCAGGGTGGCCTGGCGGACCCGGTTCTGGTCCTCGGCTGCAGCCAGCAGGTTCACCCACTGACGCGTCACCTCCCTGGGCAGGTCAATGCCTCCTGCCTGGCCACCCAGAATCACGGTGACGACCAGGTCATTGCCCGCGTTCTCCCTGCGAATGAACACAAGATCCGTGAGCCCGTCGCCGCTGATATCGCCCATGCGCTCCGCGGCAATGCCCACGTCCGAGGAGATGAGGAGATCGGCCTCCTCGCGGATGCCGGTCACGCCATCGAGGATCACGGGACCCAGGAGCACGTAAGTTCCGGCGCTTCCCTGGATCAGGAAGTCGCTCTCCCGGTCGCCGTTGAAATCCGCCAGGCCCACAGGCAGGGACAGGGCTTCCTCTTCGCTCTCCCCGCTCAAGGCAAAGGCATCGCGCAGGGCCGGGCTGGGATCCACGGCCACGTTGACGCCGGGGATCACCCTGGGTCCGAAGCCGGGCGCCTTGGGCGTGGCCAGCTCAAAGCGATAGGGCTCGGGATCGGCCGGAGGCGCTTCCGCCAAAACATCCTGGGCTTGTACGGGGCCGAGATTGCCGCCGTCGTAAAAACGCAGGGCATCTCCGGCAGGGCCTGCCACGCCCAACCGCGTGTAGGGGGTTTCTTCCCCTTCCGGCAAGATCGTGCCGAGAGGCCCGAAGAAAAGGGGCTGGGGTTCTGTGGTGCCGGGAATCACGTAGCTTGCCCGGCCCGGCTCGATGATCAGATCAGGGGCCTGGGCCCAGCGGCCGGCCATGGCCGAGCGGGATTCCCGCTCCAGACCCTCGCCCACGACGCGGCTTCCCAGGTACACGGACACCACCTGGTGCTCCAGGCTGTTGCGCTCATTGAGCCGAATGCTTTCAAGGAGAACGGCGGCCCCCAGGTCATCGGCTCCGTCCCCGTTGAAGTCGCCGATGGCACGGAAACGGCCATCAGGCAGGGAAACCGCTTGGCCTGTGCCGAGAAGAGCGGCCAGGCTCACGCTTCCGCTCAAGGTGTCGTCCCCGAAAACCACGTAGCTCCTGTTTTCTTTTGTGATCAGGATGTCCTTCTTGGCGTCGCCGTCCACATCGCCGGCCGAGGCGATCTCCATGCCCGCAAAAGAACCGTTCACCGTGACCTGGGTGGGAGGAATCGTCGGCAAGCCGTGGCCGGACACAATCCTCAACTGCGTATTGCTCAGGATGGCGAAATCCTCAACCCCGTCGCCGTTGAAGTCCCCGATGCCTGCGACCCTGGCTTCACCGGACCAGGAAAAAGCCGCAGAGGAATCCACACTCCACAGGTCCCGGGACCTGCCGCCGTAAAGTTTCACGGCTGTGCCGTCGGCCACCAGGAGATCGCTTCGGCCTGAGCCCGGGTCTGCCTGGCTCAGGTTCGAAATGAGTTCGTAGGAGCCGTCGTTCTGGGGATCCCACACCAGGCCGATGCCTGCGGCCTGAACGGCCTGGAAATACTCAAGCCTCACGTCATGGTATCCCTCGGCCAGGGTGACCGTGCCGGTCTTCACGAAAAAGGTATCCGGCGTTCCGTCATTGTTCGCATCCGGCACGGCCTCGTTCTGCTCCAGCACCACCCGGCCGTCGATCCAGAGCCTGAACCCGTCGTCGCTCACCACGCCGAATCCCACTTCGGCCTCGGCCGCATCGCCGAGAGGATCAAAATAGAGCTGGCCGCTCCAGCGCAGGGCGAACTGGTTGAGGAGTCCCGCAATCCCGGCAAACCCGGCGGCGTCGGCTCCTGCCAGGGGATAGGGGTCCACGCGCGTGAGTTTGGGGCCGAACCCTTCCACAGGTTCCAGGGTGCCTGCGCCTGAGAACTCCTCGGGCATGCCGCTGTTGAAGTCCGCGGCATAGACGAGCTGCCTGCCGCCTTCCCCTCCGTCCACAGTGACCTTGAGGTTATCCAGCGCAAAGGACTCGTCGGCCCCGCCCTGCCATCCTGCGCCGGAGGCGTAAAAACGGATCGTGACCGTGTCGGCGGTATGGGGGATGTTCTTCATCGCCGAAGGATCGAGGCCCAGGTCATAGAGGGAATCCGCCCACCCTCCGAAGCCTCGGTTTTCTCCTTCCACCCGCTTCACGCCCGTAGGCGGCGCATAGGTCTGGGGCTTGGAAGCCACATTGCTGAAAGTCTGGGAGAACACCACGACCCCGTCCACTTCCACGTTGAAGAGGTCCGGTCCCACGGTGCCGCTCCCGTCCCAGGTGTCGATGACGGCCAGGACAAAATCGAGGTCCAGGGTGGTGTGCTCGGGCAGGCCCGCAAGGGTGAGGACGCTGGCCTGGGCCGGATTGCCTGGGCTCGTGTTGCGCAGGAATCGGCCGTCCACAAAGCTTGGGAGGCCCGTGAGATTCGCCGTGGCATCCGTATAGTCGAAGTACTCGCCCAGTACGCCCTGGAGCGCCACGGCCGTGACATTCCCTGCTGCCGCCGCGGACACGGGTCCGTTCAAGGACTCGATGAACACGTCCCTGTCCGTGGTGATGTCCACCACGCCTCTGGCATCGCGGAAGAGCACGCTCGAGGGGATCACCTCCTTGGTCACGCTCCCCGGCCTGATCCAGCGCAACACCACCGCAGCCGACCCGGCGTTTTCAAACATCTCCACGCGGATGTCGTGGTATCCTTCGCTCAACCCCCTGGTCCCTGATTTCTCCAGGGTGCCGTGCAGGCCGTCGTTGTCCACCACCACAGCGCCGTCGATGTAGAGGCGGCTGCCGTCATCGCTTGCGAGGAAGAACTGGTAGGTCCCTGCCTGCTCGATGTAGATCTGGCCGGTCCAGCGGATGGCAAAGTAGTTGGTGAACTCGCTGAAGCCTGCAAAACCGCCGGCATCGCCCGTGGTGGGGAAGTTGATCTGGCCGTCCACCCGGGTGTGGGTGGGCGTGAGCAGGTCGAACTGGATGAGGTCGAGGTCGCTCAACAGGGTGCCGATGAGGAAATACTCGCCCACCAGGCCTGCATCCGCCTCCGTGGTGGAGGTCTCCCAGTCGGAACGGCCGAAAAGAATGTAGACGCCTTGGCCGCCTCCGGTCTTGGTGACCGCAATCGCCACATCGTCGAACCCGTCGCCGTCCAGGTCTCCTGCCAAGCTGATGAGGGATCGGTTGTCCAGAGTGCCTGCAAGAACCGGCGCAGGAAGCTCCAGGGTGATGGAGGACTGGGTGATGTCGGGGCCGATGCCTTGCTCGGTGCCGAAGGCGATGCGCACGAAGTTGCGCGGCGTCTCCGGCTGGGAGGGGTTGAACACGAGGTCCCGCACCGAGACCACGGCATCCTGGTACCCGTCGCCGTTGATGTCGCCCAGGGGAATGAGCACGGGCTGGCCGGAAAGGGATACGGAAGAGAAAGAGCTTTCCGCTTCAGAGGCAGGCACGTGCACCGTGCTCCCGAGCGTGCCGGTGAACTTGATCCTGTAAAGCCCCGGACCATAGGGCGTGATGAGGGCTCCAGGCCCCTGATCCACCGAATCCGGAAAAGCCAGGCCGTTCATGAGGGTGCCGTGGTTCTTGTTGGGAGAGAGGTCCAGGACCTGGTCGCCCGAGGCAATGGGATCCCCGTCGATCTTGTCCTCAAAGCGCCAGTAACCGGCCAGTCCTGTTTCATCGCCGGTGAGCACGCGGTTCCAAGTGTCTGCGATTTCCACGACGCTCCGGGCCGTGGTCCACACGCGAATCTCGTCCATGAGGCCCGTAAAATTCTGGCCTGTGCCGTCCCCGGACTGGCGGCCGCCGATTCGGAGCTGATTGGCGAAAATGTCCTGGTCCTGGATCAGCGCCTTGCCGCTCCCGAGATTCTGGGAGGCTCCCACCTGGACCCCGTTCTTGTAAACCGTCACCATGCCCCGGTCATAGACCACCGCAACGTGGACCCACTCGTTGGCAAGAGCCGTAATCCCTGTATTCACAATGTTCATGGTGCCGCCGGCTCCCACGCCGAAGTACACGGTGCCGTTGCCCCGGCGCACGAGCTCGTATTCGCCCTGCTTGGCCAGGATCACGCCGCCGCTCGTGTTGCTGCTGCCCGCACCGCCTGTCCCGGTCCCTGCCGGCTTGATCCACGCTTCCAGGGTGAGCTGTTCCGTGGCCCGGAGCGAGGGCTTGTTGCCCACGACCACGTAGTCGGCAAGATTGGTGGGCGGCGCCGGAGCCACTTTGTTGAAGTTCAAGGCCCTGGAAAGAAGGGCCTGGTTCTGCACAGGGGCCGTGAGCTGGTTGGTGACATGAAGCAAGTAATACTCCGGCACGCCGGAGAAGCGCTCCCTCGGGATCAGGGAAAGGCCCGGACCCGGGTCTGTGTCTTCCGCCGGGAAGAGGAAGGCGATGAGGCGGTCATCGGTCTCCTGCACGCCGTCGCCCACCTTGAGAAGAGGCACCACCTCGATCATGTCGCCCTGGAGCAGGGCCCTGGCGCTGCCTCCGAACCGGGCCAGGGCCTCGGCCGCAGGAATGGCGTACCAGTCGCTGACGTCTCCGAAGTGGAAATTGAGGCGGTCCACGATGCTCCCGGCCTGGGGCGTGGGCAGGAGGGCGGCAAAGATGGAATAGTCGTTGCGGCTGGAGACCCCTTCCACCACGGTAAACTCGTAGCGGTCCGGCACGAGGATCGATTCGCCGGCAATGAGATCCGCGCCCGGTCCGCCGTAGATCTTGTCGTCGCCGCCGCCGCCCATGATCAGATCTGCGCCGTCGCCGCCGTCGATGATATCGTCCAGAGCCCCGCCGAAGAGGCGGTCATTGCCGTCGCCGCCGTAGATCTCGAGCCTTGCAATGAGGGCACGCTGCTCATAATCGCCGGGGTTGATGCCCCATTCGCTCACCACGCCCGGGTACATGAACTCCGGGCTTCCATGAACCACGTCGTCGCCGGCCCTGGTGCGGATCACCGTGTGCTCCACGTTGATGGTCTGGTACAGAGCGAAGTTCTGCTTGTACACCGGGTCGCCGTCCGAAAGGGGCGAGAAACGGAGCTCGGTCACGGCCGGGTTGCCTGCCTCGGCTCTGAAGGAGAGGGTGGCGCCTGCCTGGGTGCGCAGCCTGAGGATGCGGTCTGGAAATTCCACGATGATGCGGCTGATGCCGTTTTCATCAAAGCCGAACTCCAGGTCAATGGCCTTCTGGATATCCTCTGCAAGATCGGTCACGCTGTTGTTGGAGGCATCGGGCTGGACCGTGATCTCCTTGAACCCGCCTCCGTTGAAGCTCAGCCTGAACACGGCAGGCGACGAAATCTGGCCGTTTTCGGGCGCCCGGCTGTCCGCATAAATGGCCTCGCCCTCGGGCATGAAGCGCTGGTTGGCCACGTCCCATTCCAGGGCCGTGAACTCATAGCGGTGGAGAAAGCGGTTCCAGCGGATGGCCACGTCATCGGGCACAGGCCGTCCCAGCCGGTCATAGTCCCCGCCGAGGAACAGCACGCTGTCATCGCCCGGGCCGCCGTCAAAGCGGTCGTTGAAGGTGGGGATATAGGTCTGGGTGGTGCCCTTGATCAGGGGCAGGCCGTCGGGCATGAGCTGGAAGAGATCGTCCCCTTCGCCGCCGAAGAGAAGGTCCTCGGCCTGGCGGTCATACCCGCCGGAGAGCACATCGTTGCCGTCCTGGCCGAAGATCCAGTCTTCGCCTGCTCCGCCCTGGAGCCGGTCATTGCCGGCACCTCCCAGGATCACGTCGCGCCGCACGGGATTGGTGCGGGTGGTGTACTTCACCTCCCTGGGCGTGCCGGTTCCCAGATCAAAGGTGAGGTCATAGACCGTAGGCACGAACTTGGGAGAGGAGACCCTGACCAGGTACTCTCCTGCCGTCACAGCCGAAAGATCGATCAGGGCGCTTCGTTTGCCGGAAAGGTCGAGCACCACATTGCCCAGGTAACGACGCTCGTCCACTTCCTCGGTTTCGGGATTGTCGCCCGTGCCGACCCGGGTGATCAGGTCATAGCGCGCAGGCCCTGCCAGGGTCGTCACGCGGATGAAATAGTTGCCGGCAGGCAGGCCTTCAAGGCTCTGGGTGTAGGCAAGGGGCGCTGTCCTGGCCGCTTCACCCAGAACGGTCCCGTTTTCGTCGAGCACTTCGAGGCGCAGCTGGTCTGAGGCGTTATCGAGAAGAAGGCCGAGCAGGTCATCCTCGCCGCCCTTTTCCGTGAGGGTGAAGCTGAAGTAGTCCGCATCGCTGACACTGTGGAGGGTGAGTCCCCGCACGCGGCCGATGTTCTGGATGGCGGTTTGGTTCTTGAACTCGAAGGCCGTATCGAGGGAGTTGTTTCCTCCGGCCGCGTCAATGCCGTCCTGGGAAACAGACAGCGCAAAGGTGCCGGCCGGCGAGGGGGTGCCGTCCGGATGGACCTGGAAGAGTTCCATGGTCAGGCCGTCCAGGTCCGAGGCGCTGGAGAGCAGGATTTGAGCTCCTGAAGGCGCATCGGCGTTCAGGGTGAAGCGGAACCAGTCCACGTCATTGGGATTGTCGATGGTGAGGCCCTTGAGCAGCACGCTCTCGGTGAGTGCCGGCGTCGCTGCAGCCGGATCGTCCGCCACCAGGGTGGCGAACTGGGCCAGGTCGTTTCGTTTGCCTTCTTCGGCCCGGTCCACCAGGATAGCGCTTCCGCTCGAGATGACCACTTTGTCGTCGCCCGGTCCTGCGTCGATCCACACGGTCTTCTGGACCGTGGGACCTACGTAGATCTCGTCGTTGCCTCCCAGGGCATCGATCAGGATCACCTCGAACTGGGCTTCGGCAGGCAGCAGGTCCTCTTCGATCTCAATGCGCCGGTATTCCACTTCGGCCAGTTCCAGGTCGCGGTCGGGGTTGGTGGGATCATTCAAGTTCCGGCCCTCGGCCCTTTCCCGGAACTGGTCGATGTCGATCTGGATGTCTTCAGGATCCCAAAGGAAGTTTCCGCTCGAATCCTGGGCGTTGAAGTCGAGCTTCACTTGGGCCGCGAAACTGTAGTTGCCGTTGTTGTTGGTGAGCCGGGTTACCAGGTGATAGTCCCTCAGGAGCCCGGGCTCGGTCACATAGTCCACGGTGATGATATCGTCCGCGTCCGTGGCGGCCACGTAAAAGACCTGGCCGCTTTCCCTGGCATAGGCTTTCCAGTCTTCGCCCAGGAGGCCGCCGTCCAGGGATTCGAAGAGGGTGCCGTCGCTCCGGAAAAGCTTGTCGGCCCCGCCGTTGCCGAAAAGGAACCCGAGGCCTGTTCCGCCGTAAAGCTCATCGTCTTCGGCAGACCCGAGCATTCGGTCCAGCCCCGTGTCTTCCAGGGGGTAGGGGGAGGACACGCCGTCTGCGTCCAGGAACCCGTCCCCGTCCAGATCGCCGTTGTCATCCCTGAGGGAGCCTACGAAAACGCCGAACTGGCGGAGGCTGATGGAGAGGGTCCCGCCGTTGACCGTCTTGGAGAGGGTAAAATAGCGCTTGCCTCCTGCGGTGACGGAGCCTGCAATGACCTGGCCTCCCAGGCCTGCGTCGTTCAAGGCGTTGTTCACGTCCGCAATCAGGTCGTCCAGGGAGGTATTGAGCTTGGTGGCAGATTGGGCGAGCTTCACCAGCACTTCCGGCCCTTGGTCAAGTTTTACAGCGAAGGACATGTCGGCCCTGAGCCGGCCGTCCGCAGGCGCAGGCGCATATCCCTTGAGCACGGCCGGGGTGCTTTCCGTGCCTGTAGCGGTCTGGCCGGCCAGGAAATGAAGCTGGCTGACCGTGGGATCCGGGTCGCGGGACCAGGCAAAGAGCTGGTTCCGGCCTGCGCCGCCGATGAGGTCGTCTGCGCCCTGGCCCCCGAAAAGAACGTCGAAATCCGTGGTGTCGCCTGTGCCGCTGTCGCCCCACAACCGGTCGTCCCCGCCGAACCCGTAGAGCACGTCATCGTCGCGGCCGCCGTCAAGACGGTCGCGACCCTCGGTACCCAGCAACAGGTCGTTGCCCGGGCCGCCGTCGATGACCGCCACATAGTCGTCGCTCCGGTTGGAAAGATCGCCGATGTCCAGGGGCTCCACAGCCTGTCCTGAATAATCCAGCCCCTCTTCGCGGCGGAACTCGATCCAGTCGTTCCCGGAAAGCCCGGCAATGCGGATCTGCTCCACCAGGGGCGTGCCCAGGGTCCCAGGGTCTGAGGAGGGTTTTCGCCAGGGCAGGAAAATATCCCGGCCATTGTAGTCAAAATGGAGAATGCCCTGCTCCCTGCCGTCGGTCCGGCCTGCAGCGGTCTGGCCTGCGAGCAGGATGTCGTTCCCGTTGGTGGCCAGCACCAGGAGAATGTCCGTGGCATTGTCGTCCAGCACATCGCCCTTGAGTTCATTTCCATAGTGGCCGTCGATCACGTCTCCGAACTTGGTGTACAGGGGGCTCACATCCGCCACCAGCATGTCCAGGCCCCCGCCGCCATATAGGGTGTCGTTGCCGTCCTGGCCCTCGAGCCAGTCCGTGTCTGCGCCGCCCCACAGCTCGTCATCCCCGCCGCCGCCGAAGAGCTGGTCCTGTCCTGAACCGCCGAAGAGCCGGTCATTGGCGCCCCGCGTGTCGGCAAAGGTGTTGACCGCGTAGCGCGGCCCTGCCAGCCAGTCACCGTGAAGGAGTTCGTTGCCGCTGTCGCCCAGGAGGATGTCCTGCCGCAGATTGCCGTAGATCCAGTCCGACCCTGGACCCCCGTGCATTTCGTCGCCTCGCAGGCTGTACTCGTTCGCGAGCTCGGCCGGAGTCGCCGTGACGGTCACGGCGGCCCAGGCATAGATGAAATCAATGCCTTCTCCTCCATAGGAGCGCTGGCCCACCCCCTGCTGCAGCCTGCCGTCGCCGCCGACGGCGACGGGAATCGCCGGGGCCGGTCCGGGGAAGAGGTAATCGCTGCCTTCGTCGCCGTAGAGCTGGTCGATGCCCTCGTCGCCCCGCACCACCGGGTCTGTGGGCTGCACCGAGTAGTCGCCGCGCAGGTTGTCGTCGCCCGCCCCACCGCGCACGATGTCGTTCCCGGCGTTGCCTTCCACCTCATCGGCTCCCAGGCCGCCGTCCAGGTAGTCGTCGCCGGCACCTCCTCGAAGGAAATCCACGCCGCCGCCGCCGAAGATCCAGTCCGTGCCGCCGCCGCCATGGATCATGTCGTTTACGTCCATGAGGTTCAGGCCTGGGATCCCCAGGAGGTCTGCAAATTCAGCGGGCAGCGCAGAGAGGTTCCTCGGGCTGGGGCCATTGTCCTGCGGGATGCCTGGCACGGACTGTCCCAGAAGCACCACGGGCGTGATGCGGGGAGGCGTAAAACCGGTGGGGAAAATGCTTTCGTAATAGTCCCAGTCCATGGGATTGCTGAAGTTGGAGGGATTGCTCAGGTCAAAGAAGTTTCGGCTGAAATCTTCGAGGCCGCCCCAGATGAGGTCATTGCCTTCCCCGCCCAGGAGCGTGTCGTCGCCGATGCCGCCCACGATCAGGTCGTCGCCTGGCCCTCCAAAGATCAGGTCGTCGTCGTCCCCGCCGTAGAGGTTGTCGTTGCCGGCCAGGCCGTAGATCTTGTCGTCATCGTCTTCGCCGTAGACCGTATCCACTCCCAGGTCGCCGTAAACCACGTCCATGCCTTCGCCGGCATAGACCCCGTTGGTGGAGGAGGCATCGCCGCCTGCGCCCGTGCTGTTCACGTTGGTGTAGATCAGGTCATCGCCCGGCCCCGCATAGATGGTGTCGCTCCCTGCGCCGCCCCGGATGATGTCGTCGCCCGTCCCGGAATCGATGAAATCATCCCCTGCACCGGCGCTGATCACGTCGTTTCCGCCGTACGCCCAGATCTGGTCATTGCCCGGGCCGGTGGTGATCATGTCGTTTCCGTCGTCGCTTGGGTCGGTGTCGGTCACATCGTCAAGGCTCAGGCTGAGGTTGCCGTCGCCCACGATCTTGTTGTTGCCGCCTGCCGCGGTGATGGTGTCATCCCCTGCGTTGCCCCGGATAAAACTGTTGCCCACGGCCACGGTGATGATGTCGTTTCCCGTGTCTCCCAGGATAAAGTGGTTGCCGTTTCCCGCCGTGATCGTGTCGTTTCCTGCGTTGCCGAAGATCCTGCTGTTGCCGCTTCCCACCGTGATGACATCATTGCCCTCGTTGCCGTAGATCTCGTGGTTGCCGCCTCCCGCCGTGATCACGTCGTCGCCCGCATCGCCGTAGATCTTGTTGTTGCCGTCTCCCGCAGAGATCGTGTCGTTGCCGCCTTGGCCGTGGATCTCGTCCGGCCCGCTGCCGGCCGTGAGGATGTCAGCGCCCTCGGGCCCCGTGCTCTCCCCGGGCTTGTCGTCGCCGTAAATCAGGTTCGTGCCTGCTCCGGCGTCAATGGTGTCGCTCCCGCCGCCTCCGTATATCTTGTCCGCGTCGCTCTCGCCGTAAATCGTGTCATTGTCCTCGTCGCCGTAGATCTCGTCATTGCCCGCACCTCCGCGGATCACGTCGGCCCCGGCCCCGCCCCGGATGAAATCCTTGCCCTCATCTCCATAAATCGTGTCGGCGCCCTCTCCGCCCCAGATCCTGTCGTCTTCGGTGCCGCCGCGGATCGTGTCGTTGCCGGCACCGCCCCGGATCTCGTCATAGCCGGTTTCGCCGAAGATCGTGTCGTTGCCGGCGCCGCCCTCGATCTTGTCGTCTCCTTTGCCGCCGTAAAGGGTGTCGTTGCCCCTGTGGCCGAAAATCACGTCATTGCCGCCTGTGCCGCCCCGGGTCGTGTCCTTGAACTCTATGACATGGGTCCAGGCACCGGGTGCGCCCAGCACCAGCGTGGCGCCGTCGCCGATGATGATGTCATGGCCCTCCGGTCCCGTGCCCGGATCCGCCGCCGTGGGATCCAGGTCCCCGCCCAGCTTGTCCGAACCGCCCCCTCCGATGATCACATCGTTGCCGGCGCCTCCGATGACCGTGTCTGCGCCGTCGGTCAGGGCGGCCGAGGCTGTAAGCACTTTCTTGTCATCCGATATTTTGCCGCTGTCGGCAAAGATCAGGTCGTTACCGGCCTTGGCGTCTATAAAGTCATTGCCGCCTTCTCCGTAAATGATGTCGTCGCTGTCGCTTCCGTAAATCTGATCATCCCCGGTCCCACCCTTGATAACCGCCGCGCCTGCCCCTGCCTTGATGAGGTCGTTGCCCACCCCGCCTTCGATCTCAAAGGCAACGGCCGGGTTGGTCACGCCGGAAAGATCGATCACGTCATCGCCCTCGCCGCCCAGGGCAATGATCCTGCTCGTGGCCTTGTACTTCTGGGTATAGCCGAAGGCCGACACGTTCACGTGCTCGCTGTCTACCTGGGTGACCACGAAATGCTCGGCCATGTCATAGGCATCGCCTTCCAGCCGCTTGTCCGCGAACTTGCCCATGTTGAGCCTGAGCACGCCGCCCGGCAGCTCCGTGGCCAGGGTCGGCACCCGCTCAAAGGGGATGTCGAAGTCCACCAGCGTGATTTCGGGCGTGATGTTCCATTCCTCGTCAATGGAGAAAAAGAAAAGATCCACGCTCAGGAAGGCATAGAGTTTGGCGTAGATCCTCCCGGTCACGTCGAAGATGGCCAGGGGAGCCAGGGCTACGGAGCCGTAAACGGCTTCGTTCAGGAAGTTGGTGGCCAATTCGTTGAGCCGGATCTTGCCGTCCTTGTCCGGGTCGTGAAGGTCGAAGTTCACCTCCGCAAAGATGCCGCCTGCGACTCCTGCCTTGGCCACGACCAGGTTGATTTCCGCGGCAGCCGAAATGCCGGCGTTGAAGCTCACCTCCGGCACATCAGGACCGGCGCCCGTGGGATCCGCCGTGTCGCTGATGAAAAAGCCGTTGAACAGAAGTTCGGGGTTGCGGAACCCGCTGTCGAAGAAATCCATGATGCCGCGGGTGTCATAACCGAAAGGCCCGAAATCGATCTTGACGCCCACGGTGCCTGTGATGGAAGCACCCAGGGGCCCGAAAATCGGGAAGAACTGGGAATAGGTGAACTTGAGGGAAAGCTCAGGGATGTCGATGGCGATCAGGGTCGCGTCATTGCCCAGGAGGAGCCCGAAGATCTGGCTCGGGTTGTCGAAGAGAGGGAAGGAGATGAAGTCTCCGAAGCTCTTGCCCGCCAGCCCGTTGGTGAACTCCTTGGTCTTCGTTGCTCCTTCATTGCCTGAGGTGTTGAGGCTTCCGAGCGCGCTCTGGAAATTGAACCCCGACAGGTCGGGCAGGCTGATGCTCTTGGGATTGAAGTTGCCGTCCCACAGCGAAGGCTGGCTTCCTCCACTCGAAGCGTTGAACACCGTGAAGTCCCCGAAGGGAATGATCAGGGTTCCCACTTCACTGGGATCCGGGATGGCGTTCACCAGGGTGATGATATCCGCCACCGCATAGATCAGGTCCGCGTTCACGTACCCGAATGCGCCGGCAATGTCGATCAGGGTAATGGGCTGGCCTGCCAGGTCGGAGATCACGGGGATGGGCGAGGTGAGCACGTCCACCAGGGGCTGGATCGGCTCCGTGATCTTCTGGACCTCGTGCACGATGGGCCCGAGAAAATCCGAGATAAAGGTCCCCAGGTCCAGGCCGATGTCGCGGAACTCCACCACCTTGAGCCCTGCCTGGATGGCATTGCCGATGCCGGAAAGATCCACCAGGGTCCCGGCGCTCCGGTTGCCGATGGACCACTCGAAGTAGAAGTCTCCCACCACCTTGGGAAACACCGTGTCAGCGCCCGGCACCAGGTCGCTGTTGAGCTGAAGCTCAAGCCCAAGGTCGGCAATCGCCTCGGCGGCAATGCCCAGGTCCAGGCCGATGGAGCCCAGTTCGGCGAAGCCCAGGAGCGTATCGCTCGGGTTGGTCCGGTTCTTCACGTTCACGGCAATGGTGGCGCCCAGGTGGGTGTTGCCGTTGTCCTCCGCATTGAGCTGCAAAAAGGCCAACCGGCCTGTGAGGCCAGCGCCCGGAAGGGTCACGTCCACGTCCAGTTCCAGTTCGTTCGCGTCGGAGACATCCAGGTAAAAGCCCTGCTTCATGTCCACGCCGAAGCCCAGGGTGAGGTCCCAGTCAATGTCCACCAGCACGCTGCCCCGGGTCTCCAGTCCCAGGCCCGGGATTCCCAGGTCAAAGTCAATGCCTGCGCCCGCATTGACCAGGCTGCCGCCGAGGCTCATGTTCCACTGCATGAACATGTCCTTGGGGTCTACCCCTGCATTGTTCACATTGCTCTGGAGCCGGATGTCACTCACGGTGATGCTGGTGCCCGGATCGTCGCTGTCCTTGAGGAGATTCAGGCCGCCGGGACCGAGGAGATCGAAGAGCTTCTGGGAGATGTAGTTTTGGTCCGGGTCGGCCGCGGTTTCCAACGCATCTCTCAGCCCGTCGATGAAATCCTTTCGAAAGTCTTCAATAAAGGTTGCGGCGCTCGCAAGCTTGTCGCCGATCAGGGGGAGCTTGAAGCCTCCCACTTCGCCGTCCAGGGTGTCCTGGAGCAGGGCCAGGAACCCGTCCACGCCGTCGATGATGAGAAGAAGGTTGTCCAGGGGGCTGAAGCTGCCGAAATCAATGGAGAAGAGATCGGGCGGCACCTCGATGAACTCTCCGCCCGAAAGGGTGCCGTTCACTTCCAGGCCGCCGTCCAGGCTTGCGGAAAGAGCGCCTCCGATCCTGATGTCGCCCCTGTAAACCGACTCCGTGGGAAAGTAAATGGGAAGCCTCCCTGTGACCGTGCCGTTCACGCCGGCATCCACGGCCGTGCCCAGGTCCCCGAGCAGGTCCGTGAGCAGGATGCGCTTGTTGCCGGCCGTGCCCGTGAGAGCTGCCGGGTCAAGACCCAGATCAAACGTGGCGGTGATCTCCGCATCCCCTCCCACGATGCGCGCGCCCAGGCCGCCCAGGGCCGCGGTGAATGAGATGTCCTGTGCCGCCGCCGTGATCTGTCCCTCGATGCCCGTGTTGCCGAAGATCCAGACATCGAGCGGGTTCGAGAGGTCGATGCCGAAGGCCAGGGTGAGGTCCAGGTCTCCCTCCGCCTTGAGCCCTGCGCTCCCTGAAAGGTTCAGCACATCCGGAAGGGGCAGGTCCAGGCTGATGGGAAGGGCCTTTGAAAAAGCGGGGTTAAAGGCAATGTCGAAGCGCAGGATGTTCGCGGCCCCGTCCTTCACGAGGTCGAGATCCAGGAGGTCGCTTGCCTGGGGAATGCCGAAAGCTTCCTTGAGCTTTGTCTCGAGCACCTGGATGGTGCCGGCCGGGTTCTGCTGGGCCTCCTGCACCGCGGCCTTGAGACGATCCCCATAACTCAAAAGGTCATTGAGGCTCACGTTCACCAGGGGCAGGGGTTGGTCCAGGAAACCGAAGGATTCAAACTCGCCCAGGAAATCCACCAGGCTCAGGAGCCCTGCCAGGATGTCTGCAAAGTCGATCTGGTCAAAGAAGTCCAGGTCCTCAAAACCCGAGGTGCTGATGTCGATATCGGGGGCCACGCCCGCAAAGGGGTCTCCCAGGTCATGGATGGTGATGGTGACCGAGGGCGAGATGCCGAGGCCGATGGCCGAGAACGAAGGGTTGAGGCTTACGGCCAGGGTGATGGCGCCGGTGTCGTTGGTGAGCGTGGGAATCTGGAGGATGGTGCTCACGTCCGAGAGCCCGTCGATGAGCTGCTGGAGATTGATGCGATGGCCCAGAACACCGTCCGCGCCCTTGATGCCGGCCTCGAGGTCTGCCTGGAGATTGCCGTTGCCGGTGAGATTGATGCCCACAAAACCAAACTGGGCCGAGGCATTGACGCCTCCGGGCGTGGACGCATCAAAGTGAGCACGGGCCACCGCATTCTCGACAAAGAAGCGCTCCAAAAGGCCCACGCCGCCGAGGGCCGAGCTTTCGATCTTGCCGTCCGGAGTCTCGTCGGGCCGGGTGGTGTCGCCCCTCTGAAGCCCCAGCTTGAGCGCAGCCGTGGATCCGTTGACCGCCTCGATCTTGAAAAGGGTGGAGCCGGCGGTTGCATCCGTGAGCTCGATCTTGGTGCCGTCGGCGCTGATAGCGGCCGTCACCTTGCTCGAGCCTGTGTTGCCCGGAGCGTTGTTGATGGCCTCCAGGATCCCCTGGACCGTGGTCACCCCGTCCAGGGCCACGTTAAAAGCCACCCCGTCCCTTCGCGTGATGCGGAGGTCATCCCGGTTTGCGTCCTGGGACGCGGAAAGTCCCATCTCGGACACGGCCGTGCCCGAGGCATTGACCGTGAAGCTGGTGATGGTCCCGTCTGTAGCCGTCAGAATCAGCCGGTTTCCCACAGAGCTTGCCTTGAACCTGGTCCCCAGGCCCTGGGCCTTGAGGCCGTCGTCCACAAGCCTCACGAGGTCCAGAATGGTCCTGCACGCCAGGGAGTCGTTTTTCTTGATGGTCACGGTCTTGGCGCCCGGCGCATCCCCGTTGATCACAAGGGTGAAGCTCGCATCAGAGGTCAACTGGCCCACGAGAACCGGAACGTCCTTGGCTGCCTTGAGGCTTTGCGTGCCGCTCATGTCCTGGCTGTTCTGGGTCGCCTGAAAACCCAGATCCTTGACCGCCGGGTCGCTCGCCGCAGCCGTGAGCTTGAAGGAGGTGACACTCGGGTTCACGGCGATGAGCTTGATCCGGTTGCCCTCCTTGGATGCCTGGAGCTGGGAACCCAGGGAGGCGGTTGCCAGAGCGGAGTTCACATCCGCCACCAGGTCATCCACCGTAAGATTGGCGTCCGTGCTGGTCTTCAAGACCTTGACCGTGATCTCGGGGTCGGAGTTGATCTGGATCTTGAAGGTGGCATCGCCGCTCAAACGGCCGTAAATGGTCCTGGCGTCGTTGGGAGCGGTGAGCGCGAGTTCCTGCTTGATCAGGGTGGCGCCGTCCTTGAGATCCGCAAGGGGGGTGTCTCCGGTGATGAGGGTTTCCGTGGGCGCATCGCCCAGGTATACGCCGATCTTGAGGGTGAGGCCTGCATTGGCATGGAGTTCGATCTTGCTGGAAGTGCTGAGATTCAACAGGGGCGCCAGGTCCAGGCTGAAGTCAATGGGGAACTCGATATCGGCAAAGGTGTGGGAAAGATCGATGTTGTAGGAGAGCACATCCGCAGCCGGGTCATAGAGGGCCCCGATGGAAGGGAGGCTCAGCCCCAGAGCGTCGGCCAGCCGGACGGCCAGTTCCTGGGCATTGGAGAAATTGGGGGCATTTGAGGTGTTGAGCAGCTTGGGGATGTCATTGGCCGGATTGGTGTCGTCCAGGTCGTCCAGGAGCAGGGTGTCGGAGATCATATCCGCAAAATTGAGGATGTTCCCGAGGGTCGCGCTCGCAAAGGGAATCTTGGCCAGGCTGAAGAGTTCGCTCTGGCGCAAGCCGTCCATCCAGTCGCGGATCTGGCCGAGCATGCTGATAAAGCCTGAAGCGCTCAGCTCGTTGAAGTTGAGCACCTCGTCCCAGTCCGGCGTGCTCGGGAGATTGAGCCCCAGGTTGAAACGCACATTGCCGTCCGGGTCTGCGCCCGGCGCTCCGGCGCCGAAGGGATCGCTCGTCTGATAGGTGATGTTGAAGCTGGGGTTGAAGCCCAGTCCGCCCTGTACCTGGATGGGCAGATTCACGTCAATCGCGGACGTGGGCTTGACCGAGGAGGGAAGGAGCGCAGCCAGGCCTATGGAGGAACTGGCCAGGTCCGAATAGGAGATCTTGGAGTCCAGGGTGAGGGATTGGCCCGAGGGCACGGTGCTCAGCCTGATGCTGCCTGCCGACTCCGCCGCCGTGATGGTTCCTCCGAATCCTGCAGTGCCGAGCGCGGTGTTGAGGGCTGTCACCAATCCGGCGAGGTTTCCGTAGTCCCCGGCGGCGATCCTCACTTCCTTCGCATCCCCTGAAGCGATCCTCAGGAAAAAGGAAACCTCCTGCTCCAGGTTGAAATCAGAGACCGCCGCACCCGTGATTTCCCCGCTCGGAGCGGTCACCGGAGCGGTGAACCCGATGCTTGCAGGAGAGGTGGGGTCTGAGAGAGCGGCCTCCACCCCTGCTTCAACGGCAATCCGGCCGGCATTGACCTGGGCGCCCAGGAAACCGATGTTCAGGCTCGCATGGAGGGGATCGAGACTCGCGTCGAGCCCGGCTGACAGTTTGTCCAATCCCACAAAAAAATCCTGCGGTGTCGCCGCCTCACCTGAAGAAAGGACCCCGAACACGAGGTTATCGAGCTTCACCTCGGCAGCCACGGAAAGATTGGTGCTCGGAAAACTGATCCCCAGGTCATCGGCGCCTGTGCCGAGGTCAATGGGCAGGGTCGCCGTAAAACCCAGGATCAGGTCCACCTGGAAAGCGACCTGGTTGGCGTTGCTCTGGTCAAGGACATTGTCCACCCTGAAGCTGAGGGGCCCTGCCGTGGTGTCGAGCCCTTCGAGGAACGCGACAAAAGTGGCCCTGTTCTTTCCGGCGAGATCGGTAAGATACTCCGAAATCCTGTTGAGGAACTTGCCGTCCAGGACCTCGTCGAACACGACCTTGCCGTCCGCGTCGGCATCCAGGAGGTTCAGGGCCGTTTCCACAGGACCTTCCACAGCCGGGTTTTCGTCCTGCTGCACGTTCACACTCAGGAGATCGCGCACCGTCGCCGCCACGGTGTTGGTGTCCAGGCCCGTGCCTTCGGGCCTCACCAGGAGGGGAAGCTGCGTGCCGAGCAGGCTGTCGCTCGCGACAAAAGATTCCACGCGCTCCACGAGCTGATTGACGCCGCCTGTAATGGCTGCGGCCACGCCCGTGGTATCCAGCTCCGCAGAAAGAAGAACCCTTGGCTCGAGAGGTTCCAGGAGCGCCTTGCGCCGTTTTCTTGTCTTGGCGCCGGCCTCCTTCTTGTTCGATCTCTTCACCTTTCTGCTAAGACTCATGGCAGACCTCCTTGGTGCTTCGACTCCTTAAAGAGCAGTTGGGATTCGGCTGAGGACGGATGGTTGTTTTTCAGCTCCCGGGTCAGAAGGAAAAGCTTCTGCACCTAAACCATATGCTGCCCGCTTGCAAACACCGACAAACAGGGGCTGCAGAAGTGGGAGCTTAGACCATTTTAGATCATGTTGAGGGGAAACATTCGGCTTGTCAAGTTATATTTTCGTAAAATCTAATATAAATCAGGCAGTTAGAGTGTATTTTCTTACACACCCCCGGTACCACGAAGTAGCATGAGTGCGACAATATTCTTCCACTTTTAAGACCGGCTTTTTGAATCTGCCACAGCTTTCAAAGTGTTATCAGATGCCGATGGGTAATCCTGATCCGCTTCTGGGCGCAATAACTGTGTAAACTTTTTCCACTTTTTTCTGAATTCCCAAAACTAACGCCACAGGTTAAGTGAAGCTCCCCGTGCTGCCACACGGGGCATCCTGGCGAAGGCGAGTGACAAAGGGGCAGAGGCACAAAGCGGGAAAACCATTCTGCTCTATGCAATTGTCCCTATGTTTCTATGTCCCTTTGCAGCTTCGTCTCTACCCTTTGACAAGGGTGATCAGAGCTCAGAAGCTTTAATAAGGGCTGACAATAAGCCATGCTCAATCCCTGTCAGTGGGGACCGACATCCCCTGTCACACATTCGCCGCGGTGCGCCACGGCGGTGCCGGTTGCGGCTGCATCACAGGCATTCCCGTAGGTGCGGCCGTCGCAGCCGCACACAGGGTCCCACAGGGTAATGCAGGCCTGGGGCATCGGGCTGCACCGCCCGAGCCCGTCGCAATCCCCCTCTTTCTTGGCGCAGTAAAACCCCGGGCCGCACTCCCTGTTGTCGCGGCACATGGGACACTCCGGAATTCGCACCTCCTTGATCGTTCCGAGCAGGCCCCGCTCGCTTCTCACCTGCACGGTGTAAACGCCGGGCCGCAGATCAAGGATTTCCGTGGTGATGTCATAAGGGCAAAGGCAATCACAGGGCGCATAAAGGATTTCGGTTTCATAGAGATCGATGACCTGATCAGAAACCGTCACAGAAACCTGGATATCCTTGATGCAGCAGTTGTAGACCGCATCGATGTGCCGCACAATGAGCTTACAGCCCACAACCTCTGCGACGAATTGCTCCGAGTCTGTTTCAAAAGCAGGATTTCCCGGCTCCTTGCACCCGGTAACCGAGTGGCTCGCCGGATACCTGAGGCCGGCCAACACCTGCAGGATATAGATGGTATGCTCCAAGCCTATTTTGTCGGCGGTTTTTCCCTCTTGGACTGTGGCTGAAGGCATCCCCATCCCGCTCAGAGCCTTCAAGGTCCAGATGCAGTCCCCCAGGTCCACCCTTCCGTTGCCGTCCACATCGCCCATTCCATAGGAGGGAGAAGGAACGCAAGCAAAGGCAAGGAGCGCAACAACCACTAAGGATCGGATTTGCCGCATGGCATCCTCCTTAGTTGACAGGTTAGCAAGAAGTCGCGTGGTCAGCGTTCGCACTTCTATACATCAGTGCGAACGGACGAGCCTCAACAGAGCGTTCGTGCTGATGCCTGTCCTGAGGTTCACCCGCATGCAGTCTGGCGGGTATCGAAGGCTATGGAAGCACGAACCGAACAATGCCGCGGACACCCGCCGGTTTGCCCAGCCTTGCGTCTCTCACGGGCATGGGCGGAGGAGTTGCTGAAGTTCGCGGATCTGTCGCTCGTAGTCGTCATTCCATGCTTCCGCCCAGTCTGCAAACTCTCCTGCCTGGACCGTGTAGTCCGATGGTTCATCGACCCAGTCCAGGAAACCGCGAACGGCCGTCCCCACAATCATGCCCGCCGCTGCCCCTATCCCGGTTCCAATCGTTGTCGCCCCGGGCCCCGGATCTAATGAAGGCGCAAGTCCCGAGGATGCCGCTGCATTCACGATGAAGTCTATAACGTCGGCAGCGACCACTGGAGAGACTAAGATCGCCATCGCGGCGTCGGAGGATGCGACCAGGCCGATCACAGCCGCCACAATGGGCACAACCCTCCCGCTCGGGTCTTTCCAGTTCACCGGATCGTTGGAAACGTAGGCATAAAGGTTCGTGTCTCCACCCCTGAAGCCGATGGGGTCTTTGGCCGTCCATCGGCCCGCATCCGCATCATAGTCCCTGGCTCCAAAACGTGTGAGTCCCGTGTCGGGGTCATACAGACCCCCTGCAAACCCGAAGGGCTGGAACCCGGGGTTGGTGTCCAAAAGCACCCGGCCGAAAGCGTCGTAGTCCATGCGCTGGGCCACGCTCCCGTCCGCCGCATTCACCACCAGACGCACGCTCCCAAGGTGATCGCTCACGATCCGGTAGGTGACCCCTTCACGAACCATATAGTCCGGGACGTTTCGCTTCGAGGCATACACAAAGCGGCTCACCACATTGCCCTCACCGTCCAGCTCCGCCGCCGGCCTGAGGCGGTCCTGGTACAGAAGGCCTTTCACAAGGCTCCCGCTCACCCTTTTGCCGATCCGGCGCCCGAGGCCGTCCACAACATAGCTCACACGGGTTCCCGACGGCAGATAGACCTCCAGGAGATTGCCTAGGACGTCATAGGTGTAGGTGGTTGTCTGCCCCCCAGTCGTCTTGCCTGCCAGCTCTCCTGCAGCCGTGTACGCGTAACTCGATGCGCCACGGAAAAGGAGACTGTCCTGGGCGTCGTAGGAAGCCGAGACACCGGTGCCGGCGCTGTTTGTGGCGCTCACCCGGTTGCCGTTGGGATCGTATACGTAGCTCTCGCTCACAATTCCGTCGAGCCGCACCTCGACGAGCCTGCCGGCCACGTCATAGATGTAGTCATAGGTGGAAGTTACCCCCTCCACCGTCTCAGCCTTCCGGACTATGCGGCCGAGGAGGTCGCGGGTCAGCGCGGCCTGGTAGAGCGCGGTAACACCATGGCTTACCGTGTAACCCGCAACCTCTCCGAAAGCATTGTAGCCTCGTGCCTCGGTGATACCCCCAAGGCTTGCGCCCGTAACCAGGCCGTGCGAGGAATCCCTTGTCAAGGTCAAAGCGCCGGCTCCGGTGACCAGGCCGTCCCTGTCCCGGGTAATGGGAATGGCGCTCCCGTTGACGGCTACCGCGGTTAACTGAAAGCGGTTGTTGTAGTCGAAGTCGACCCGGCCGGACACGGTCCCGGCCCATTCCAGGAAAGTGGCAAGGGGTCCGTCAAAGCCGAAGGTGACCTGGCCGCCGTCGGCCGCTGTAATGGATTGCAGGTTCCGGTTGGTTGGATAGAAGGCGTAGGTCTGAGTGCCGCCTGGCCATGAAAGGGAGGCCGGGCGACCGCCGCTGTCATAGGTCATGTCCACCGTCACCCCGTCGGGTCGGATCTCACGAATGGGCCGGCGGTCAAGGTCGTAGGCATAGACATTGGGCAGGCCGAAGGGGGGGCTGTAGGAGATTAGCCGGTTTACCGGCGACCAGGCAAAAGAATGAGTACTGCCGCCAGGTGTGGTAAGACCGGTCAGATTCCCCCCGGCATCCAGGGAAAAACCCACTTGATGCCCGCCGGGGAGAGTCATGCCCATGATGCGACCCGCGGCATCCCTTGAAAACACGAGATCGCGGCCCAGGGGATCGGTGATATTCGCCAGGCTGCCGTCGGCGTTGTACCCAAACCCGTAAATTCTCTGCTCCGCCCCCTCTCCCTGCGTGACGCTCGCAATCCGCCCCTGAGCGTCATAGACAAGGTTGGTGGGCGCCAATCCGCTTCGCTGCCTTCCCACCACCCGACCCGCGTCATCATAGGTTGTGGTCCGCGTGCGGCCCACCGGCGTGGTCATCATCTCCTGCCGGAGATCCGGGATGTATTCTTTCCTGTAGGCTACTGCAGAGACGCCCTCTCCCACGTGCACCCATTCCTCGTATTGGTTTACGGAAAAGGGGTCCATGGGATTGTCGAAGCCCACTTCCACGGAGCGGCTCATCGCAAAAGACCGGCCGCCGGGGGTTTGCATTCGAAGCGTCTTCACATAGGGCGACTGCCTCCCGAACCGGGGGTCCGGTTCCATGACCACGCTCAAGCTGGACCCGTCCCCTGAGCCGTACGTCAGCACTCCCGTGTCCCGGGTGTCGCTCCAAGTCGTGCCGCAGCATCCGATATTCGCCTGATAGATATAATTGCTGAACCACTGGGTTGCATACTCCGTCTGGACTCCCTGCGCGCTTCTCACCGTCACCTTTCGGCCGCTGGCTATTTCCTCCTTGGCCAGAGCCCATCCCCCGCCTGCCCCGTCCTTGGTCGATGCCAGGAGACCTTGGCCGTCGTAGCCGTATTCGGATACATGGCCGTTGGGATCCTCGGTCTTGGTCATCAGACCGTCGGCCGTGTAGGTGAAGGACCATCGGTTCCCCGCGGGATCGGTGATGGAGGTGAGGAATCCGTCGGCACTCGTTGTGAGCGCTGTGCGCCCGCCGCCCGGCGCGACGATCGCCGTGGGCCGGCCCGCTGCATCGCGCTCCACGGTGGTGACATTCCCCGAAAAATCGATCACGGTGCTGAGAAGCCCCCTGCCATCGTAGTCAAACTTATAGATCGTCGCTCCTGTGCGGGCCGATAATGTGGCTGTGTGCCGGTCTCCTTCGAATCGATAGACCTCCTCCCTTTCGTCCGATGCCAGCAGGGCGGTTTCCCAGGTGTGGCCGGGAAGGGCAGGACCGATACGGTAAACGAATCGGCGCTCAGGGGTTAACGCTCCCCCTAGCGTCGCATAGAGCGCGCCATCCGGGCCGACAGCCAGGCCTCTGGGATATTCGTTATTCCATCCACTGTCCCCAACCGCGAACTTGATAGGTACCGTGGTGATGACACCCTGGGGTGACACCCTGCGGATCACACCGTAGCGGCCGTCGGGCAGACTCTCCGACCCGCAGGCGATAAACAGCGAGCCGTCCCTGGCCACAGCGAGGCCATTCGGAAAACTCACGCACGCGCTGGTGGCCGGGCCCCCGTCGCCGACCAGTCCGTTCGGGTAGCACCGCTGTCCGTTTCCGGCCACGGTGGTGATGATACCCTGGGGGCTCACCGCCCGGACCCGGTGGTTGAAGGTATCGGCGATGTAGAGGGTGCCGTCGGGGCCGAGGGCCAGATCGACCGGACCCCGCATCCGGGCCTCGTTGGCGGGGCCGCCGTCGCCGGAGTACCCGCAGGTGCTGCCTGCCGCGGTGGTGATGATGCCCCGGGGGTCCACCTTACGCACCGCGCAGTTGTCGAAATCGCCGATGTAGAGGGTGCCGTCGGGGCCGAGGGCGAGGCTGACGGGGTCGCAGAGTTGCGCCTCGAAGGCTGGCCCGCCGTCCCCCGTGCCAGGCTGGACGCACCGCCCGCCGGTGCCCGCCACCGTAGTGATGATGCCGTCAGGGCCCACCTTGCACACCCGGGCATCGTCGAACTCCGGGAAGAAAAAGCTCCCGTCTGCCGCAGCGGCCACAGACATGGGAAAATCAAGCCAGCCATCGGTGGCCAAACCGCCATCTTCCGGTTCTTTTTCTATGTCAAAACTGCCGGCCACAGTGGTGATAATGCCCGAAAGATCGACCTTACGGATCAGGCCTTCACTGTCCGCGATGTAGAACCCTCCATCGGGCGAGAATGCAATGTCCGTAGGTCTATACAGATAGGCCTCGACGGCCGGGCCGCCGTCACCGAGTGCATTCGAATCGGCTGTTTGACTCCCAGCCACCACAATCCGATCGTGCCATACCCCCTCGGCCCGGACCGACCGGGTGCGGCCGTCACCCTGGTAAAGCCGGGGCCCTCGGGAGTCGTAAGCATGGTGCGGCGAGAGAGTCCATCCGCCCAGAGCCAGGCTCCTCATGTCACGGGCTCCGAGGAGCACTGACCGCTCGGCCCAGTAGGTGAAATCGGACTGGGCGCAGAGGATCGGGTTGCTGCACAAGTAGGGCAGACGATAGGTATACCCCACCCGCATGCGGGCCGGCATCTGGCCCTCCACTCTGCGGCCGTAGGCGTCCTTCCCGTCCCACTCGAACCGATAGAACAGCCCGGGAGTCAGGGCAGCCAGCTTTTCGGTGTGGCGCTGCCCCGCAATGGTCACCTCCACGGTCACCTCGATCAGGTATTGGGGGCGGGGATCAGGGATCACCAGAATCTCGAAGCCCATGGCCTCCAGGCGGCCCGGCAGCCGGTCGCTCCGGTAGTTCAGGGAAAAGGGCGTGCCGGCAATCGGAATAGTTTCACCCAGAACCTGGTTCTGGCACTCCACCAACGAGGAGCCGGAGCGGGAACAGGGGTCCTGAAGCGGGTTGGGCAGTTGCGGCTCCCCGACAGCCGTTTCCGGACGGACCGGAGGTTCCGGGATCGGCCAGTTGTAGTCAATGGGCGAGAAATGGGTCAGAGGAACCCTCCACAGGGTCTGGCCGGCACTATAGAGCATAGCCAGGCGAGAGAGCTCGGCATCGGAGAAGCCCAGGGACGCGAGGGCAGAGGCATCCTCAGCCACATCATCACCATCAAGGTCGATCGCGGCAACGCCCTGAGCCGTATCCAGGATCTTGATCACCTTGCCCGAAGCGTCCTTCACCCAGCGGGCTTTCTCTCGGTCATAATAGTAATTGGGCACAGTGTCACCCACCGGAAAATCGAGGAAGTTCTCCACGTAGTGATACAGGGGGCGGTCAAAGACCACGGAGGCTGCGCCCGCGGCCTCGTCCACGCTCAGTTCCACGCAATAAGTGTAGCCCACGCCCGGCGGCAGCTCGTCGGGCATGGCCGGCGGTCCATCGTCTCCAACCGTATACTCCGTGGCTCGCACCGTCAGGGTTTCGGTATTGAAAGGCTGGGTGGCGCCGCCGGGAAGAACCATCTGGGCGCCGGTTCCCTCGGCCACCAACAGGGTGGAGCGGCGGGTGCCTCGCTCATCCACGACTTCCGGCCCTTGCACTACCTGGATGGGTTCTGTGCCGGACAAGTTCAACGCCGCACTTTCAACAGCCACCGGAACCATGGCCACATCAGGCAGCCACAAAATGTCGTTCCACGGCGTCTCCAACCGGCGCTGGGCCGTGAGAAAACCCGGTTTCTCGTATCGGACCGTAAACAGCCATCCTCCATTGACTGCCAGGTCGAACAGGCCGTCCTCACGGGTCAGGGTCTGCCCGAACTCCGGATGATCCAGCACCGTAACCCTCACTCCCGGCAAGGCCTCCCCGTCACGTTCCGTTACCTTGCCCCGCAGCACCGCAGCCCGCTTCTGGTCGATCTTATCGGGAAGAACCCCTTCCTGGATGGGATTGACACCGGTGTACAGAAACTCCGTGGCCGTTTTGATATTCGTGGGGACAGTGGTGTCCAGAAGCGGGGCAACTGTTGCCGGGTCCGGCGGCGGCTCAGTCCGTCCTTTCACGGCAATCCATTTTGTGAAAACACCTCTCGCTCCACCTTCATCCGTCACCGTTAAAGTGGCCGGATAGGTTCCCGGCGTCCGGTATGAGTGAGACACAGAGGCGCCGCTGCCGCTCTTCCCGTCCCCGAAGTTCCAGAGATAACCGACAATCGACCCTTCCGAATCCGAAGAACCGGATGCATCGAACTCCACGAGGAGAGGGACTTCCCCCACCTCGACGGATGTTGAAAAGGACGCCTTAGGCGAGCTGTTCTTGCTGCGAAGGCCTGAGATGACCTGAAGCACGTAAACGAGGTCGTCAAGCCCGATCCTCGGATCGCTTCCCACCCCCACCTCTTTCTGAAGCGGCTTCGAGAGCCTCATCTTGGACATGAACTTCATGATCAGGATCGCATCCCCGAGCGTTACATCCTGATCGTCATTCATGTCTCCCTGGACATAGCCAAATGCAGGATTCCCCAAAAAGGCAACTACCAACGCAGCAAGCAGTGTCCACAAAGTCAGTCTCTTGAGTGATGTCATTGCCGCTTCCCTCGATTGTGCCGATAAGTTTTAATGATACCGTCATCGTTCAGCGCCGTAGGGCGAGCTTCGCCCACCTCCCCCCGTTCATGCTGAGGTCTACCCACCATCGATCTGGAGGGTATCGAACCATGAATGGGAACGCGCACGCCGACTTTTTATGAACGCATCTTCTTTGGATCTCAGCGCGATCTTGAAAACACCCCTCATTGTCCCGGCCAATGGCTTTTTACCAGCATTCCCAAAATCTCAACCACATCCGCGATGCCCACCTCATGATAATCTTGGTGCCGGGTGATATTGCCTGCCTTTTTCTGAAGGTTTGTCAACTCACGCCATCCCGCCGCATATTGCATCAACATAAGTCCATCCGCCAAATCGACCCGGCAGTCGAGGTTCACATCGCCCGAGTTCTCGCGACCGCATTGGGTGTTCGGGTCAAGGGCAATGGTGACTCCGGCCGGAGCGCTGGCTTGGCTCTCCTGCAAAACGTAGCCAACGATTCGGTATGAACTGTCTTCCACCCTGGAGGTATCCCAGAAGTAATTGAAGGTGGCCGAATTACCCGGGATCAGGCCGATAATATTACTCCTGAATTGTTCGATGACACCACCGCTGTCATTTTGTACTTTGACCACTACGGTTCCTGAAATGTTCTCGGTGCCGGTATTGCTGTACTCCAGGGATATCTCCACTTTGTCTCCAATATGGAACGATGGCGGCGTGACCGCAAATCGGGTTATCTCGCCGCCGCTTTTGCCCAGCGTGAACATCTTCGTTTTCCTGTCCAACAGCTTTCCGGAGGTATCGCGCAGCGTCACCTCCACGTAGTATTGGCCGGACTCAAAGCCGCGGCTGTCCCATGAGAGAGAAAAGGAGGCGGCCCCCGTTAAACCTTTGAGCGTGCGGAGGGGAAATCCGTCGACCGCTTTTTCCGAGCCGGCGGACAACACCGCCGCATTCACGATCACGTCCTGGGCCGCACCCGAATTGTTGACCCGGAGGTTGACCAGAACGTCTTCACCCGGAGCATAGGCATGTTGGCCGGTTCGGAGGGATTGTACCTTCACGCCCGAGGATATGACTACCATGTCAAAGCTGTAGTTCTTGTAGAACTTAACATCTGTGGTCGCCGGGTTGTAGTAAAAGGGATACAGCCGGATGATCAGGGTGGAGGTGCCGTCCGCGTTTTCGCAAATTTCCCAGTCGAATACATCTTTGGGCCACCAGGGATCATCACCATTCAGGGACAAAACGCCTGATATCGTCGAGCCCGTTTCCACAGATTCGGCTGGCGTCTGCCCACCTGGTTCCATGGATGCAACGGGGATGTTCAAACCCGTCGCCGCAGTCATGCCGGACCTGTCGGTCAGAACGACATCCTGCACCTTATATCCCAGAGGATAATCGACAGTGACGGTGTAAGAAGGAACCAGCGACTTGCCCTCTTCAATGATCACGTCGCCGCCGGGAATTCTTACGTGATCTTCATTGTTGCTTCTAACAGTGACCTCGTAATCAGGAACTACAATGTCAAGCGATATCTGTGGTACCGAAGCCGCCGCCCGAAGTGGGAAGGCCGCAGCTGCGGTGGTGGCCAAACCGTACTTGGGGTCTCCATACAGATTGTACTCTGCTATCCAGTACCTTTTCTCGCCGGAGTCATTAAAATTTCGGCTTTGTAACGAGTTTACGTGATTAAGCGGTTTTTCATGTTTTTGCTCTATTGACATCTTGTAAAAGAAAACGGATTCCTCTTTCTTAGAGTTTCCCAAACCAAAAGAAAAGGAGGAATCC
>Ga0073932_1002342_pt1 | contig 29764 bp, 27 predicted proteins | sample DewCreD2012metaG_FD_76967 | JGI IMG/M metagenome (GOLD analysis project Ga0073932, IMG submission 76967) | Hot spring sediment bacterial and archeal communities from British Columbia, Canada, to study Microbial Dark Matter (Phase II) - Dewar... ...
GCGCCCATTAACATTCGTTGGAGGTCGGGGTAATCGCGGCTCAGGTTGCCATAGCCCAGGTTGCAGTAAGGCTGGCTGAGTACCAGGGGGCAAAACTGGTGGAAGAAGCTGGGGTTCCACAGCAAAATGGTATCGGCCCCATTCTCGGTGAGCTGGCCCAGGCCGGCTTCTTTATAAGTGCGGAAGATACCGGGCCAGATCTGGCTCTCACGGCTGAATACGCTCTTCAACAGCCGGGCCGGGATACCGGTGTCTTGCGAAGCCTGCATGATCTCGTTATCGAAGCGGTTTTGCCACTCAGCAAGCTGCGGGCGGGCGGCTTCTACGCCGCAGGCGCTGGCAATGTTGGGCGCTTGCAGACCGCCATCCAGGCAGGCGCCAGCGTCCACGATCCCATACGTAATCAGCGCGCCGGCCAGGTAGTAATACGACTCCTCGGAGCGCAGTTCTTCCACGCTTTGCGGAGTGGTCAGCCAGGCGGGCGGCCCGCCAATATCGGGGAAAGTCTGCCAGATATCAGAACAGCTTGCCGCCGGCCCGCCCTGCCACTGGCTGGAAAGGACATCCACGTAATACTGCGGCGTTTCGGCGGACGGCTCCTCTGGGTTCATAAAATCCCCCCAGGGTATCAGGCGCACTTTGGCTGTATACCGCTCGCTGGAATCGCCAAAGCTGGAGTCGGCCCAAAACTCAACGGTGATGCCATCCAGCCCGGTGGGTTGTAAAGGAATTACGCAGACATCCCCACCGCAGGTAAACGGGACCCCGGCAATCGTCCCCTGAATCGAAACGATAATTTCGTTGGGCAGGGGCTCTTCGCCGGTCAGCACCAGGTTGGGAAGGGTGGTACAGCGGTTTTCAGGCGGCTGGGGGTTGCAATTATCAATCGACACCCAGACTTTGGGCGTCGGCAGTTCCAATTCGATCTCGCGTTCCTGAGTAGTCGTTTCGATTAACTGCAAATACAGTCCGGGGCATTGAGTGGTAGAAGCGACTTCAGCCAGGTTGCAGGGTTTGGTAGCCCGCCACTCATCAAAGACTTTCTTGTCGCACTGGCCTTCTACGTCTGCCAGCGCGGGCAGTCCTTCCTGCTCGGAATAAAAAGCGCAGGCGATCTGGTTATTCGACCAGCGAATGAGCCACCACTTATGGCGGGTAAATGTTACAGTGATTTTCGTCGTGCGCCTGCCGCCCGATGGGTTTTCTTCGCTATCTTGCGCGGCAGCGCGATGGAAGAGGGTTAACTGAAAAAACACCCCGCCCAGGAGGATTGCGATCAGGAAGTACCAATGCCATTTTCGGATAAACCCCATATTCCGGTTGTCCTGGGTGCTGTGCTACGCTCAGTCTGCGTTCCACGGAGAGGCAAACAATCTCTCATTAAGCCAGAGAGAGTCTATCATTGAATCTACTGATTCATAGGCAAAAAAGCAAGTGGAGTTTCGAACTAAGTTCACACAATTAATATCAGCTTAAGGCAATTGTACCAAAAAATAAGGGGGCGCACGTAACGGAAGCGTCCGTCCAGACTCACGGGGTGTTCGTCTGCGTAGGGGTAACGGTGCGCGTGGGGGTAACGGTACGCGTGGCTGTGCGGGTGGGCGTGATCGTCGGCGTGCGCGTAATGGTGGGCGTGCGGGTCTGCGTGCGGGTGGGCGTTTGCGTCACCGTGGGTGTGGCTGTAAAGGTCGGCGTGGGAGTAGGGGTATAGGTTTCGGTGGGGGTCGGCGAGATGGTCAGCTCATATTCCAGGGTGATAACCACGTCCGAAAGTGGGCTGGGGGTATTCACAAAATCAATGGCCTGCTGCATCATCGCCAGGATGGCCGGGCGGTTGGGGATAAACACCCTGGCAGTGGGGTTCCGCGACATCTCCCAAATGCTCATCTCTGCCTCGCCGGGCTTAAAAAAGCCAATGCGGCCTGGGTCTCCGAGCTTTAAGGCCAGCGCGATGCCCCCCAATACTTCCTGGCCGGAGAGATTAGTTTCGATTAACCGGCTGTAGCGCTCATAGAGTTCGGGCAGGCGCACCAGGTTGCCGCCCTCAACCAGGCGTAGAAAGACGGTTTGCATAATTTCCTGCTGGCGGCGGTTACGCGAAAATTCATCTTCTCCCACGCGCAGGCGCATATAGCAGAGCGTCTTTTCGCCGTCCAACAGCACCACGCCAGGGGGAATTCCTTCGCAGTAGCCGCGCAGGTTATCAGACACAAACACGTTAATGCCGCCCAGATCATCTATCAGGTTGGTGAACACGTCCAGGTTCAGGACGGCATAGGCATCGGGGCGGACGCCAAAGTTATATTCGATGGCGCTGACCAACAGCCGCGGCCCGCCCAAAGCATAGGCCGCCAACATGCGCTGCATGGTGTAGCCGGGGATGTATCCAAACAAATCGGAGGGAACCGAAACCAGGCTGGCGCGGGCCAGACGGGGGTGATAGAGGATGATGGCAATTGCATCGGTGCGGCCCGCATAGGGGCTGGGGCGGTCTACTCCGGCCACCACCAGCACGCGCACTTCATCCGGCACGACCAGGCCAGAGAGCGGCGGCGGAATAGGGGTAACGGGCGTTTCGCGCGGGCCGGGGAAGGTTCCCCACACCGGCAGGTCGGTCTGCGGCGCTTGCGCCAGCGTGACGGTCGGCGTAGGGGTGTTGGCAAGGGTGGGCGAAACGGTGGCACTGGGGGTAGGTGCCAGCGCCGGGGTGGGCGTAGGCCCGCCGCTGGCAGTGCAGGCCGCCAGCACGAGGATCAGCAGCAACAGCGCGGCTATCAGTGGCCGCAATGCCGCGATTTTTTGACCCATAGAGATCGAAAAACCACGCGGCCAGCGGCGCTGAGAACGGGCAGGCGACCGGAAGGCGGGCATAATGATGATTATATTCGATATATTACAGCCTTTGATCACAAATTTTGCGGTAGCCGCAGCGCGCGCAGCGGGCCGGCTCGTTGTGCGAGCGCGGCAGGCCCTGCGCGGCCCGGGCGCGTCCGGCAGGGCGGCGCATCTGCTCCAGCAAAGCTTCAAGTTCCTGTTCTAAAACCGGGGTATAGTCGATGGCAAAGGTTTTGTCGCGGTAGCGCAGCAGACCGTAGGGAGGGCGCTTGCCATAGGTACGTTCAACCAGCAAACAGTAAGCCGCCAGTTGGAAAACGTGACTGTCATATGGGACGCTGGGGGCGCGGGCGCTCTTGACCTCTACCGGAATGAGGGTTTCGCCGCCGTCCTGCTCCACCAGGTAATCGGGCTTGCCGGTCAACCCCGATTCGGGGTCGTAGAGAGGCTTTTCGACCCGTCCCCAGCCGCGCGTATCGGTGTAGACCACCCGCCCCCCCGGCAGCCCAGAGGCGCGGCGCTGGCGCGCGGCCACCCACAGCAGCACAACCGCCAGCAAGAGGATGACAGCCGCCGCCTGGATCACGGCTCAGGGAACGGCGGGGGCGCTGTTGATCCAACTCAGCGCCAGCCCAATCAGCAGTAAGGTGATGGCGACCACCACTAACAGCCAGCCAGCCAGCCGCAGCAGACCCGCGCGAACTACCTGACGGCCGTGCCGCAGGTGATAGGCCGCTCCCCCGGCCAGTTCACGCTGGTTTTCAGAGGGCGCGCCCTGGGCCTGATACCACCAGGCGCGCTGGCAGAAAAGATACGTGCCGATCTCAGAGGCCCGGATGGTCTTCATTTGCTCGCGGCGTAATGGATGCTGAAAATGCCTGGATGGTCTGTTCCAGGTGCTGCTCGCGCAGGCTGATGGTGATGTCGCCGCGCGTGCGTTCTAACACCCCACGAAACACGTCGGTCTGCCGCCGCAGGCCGTTGGTAACGGCGTCGGGATAATCCATCGTCACCAGGGTGGTATAGATGTCATCCATGGCGTTCAGCAGGCGCTCGGCTTCGTGCGAGTAGCCGACCCGCAGAATATCCAGGCATTTGCGGCGCAGTTCACCGACCGCTTCGGCCAGGCCGTTGATATAGGTGGCCGGCTCTACCTTCAGTTCTTCCGGCAGCGGCAGGGGCTGATTCTCGATAATGGCGCAGGTAATACTGGCTTCGGCAAATTCTTTAATCGCGTCTTGAGTATAACCGGCATAATACAGCTCGGGATAATCGGCCAGGTCTTGCTGGAGCAGGCGCAGCAGCTCGCGAGCCTGGTCAAGCTGCTCGTGGGCGGCGGCGCGCTCATCACGGTGGATGGCGCGAATCGCCTGGGCAGCGTGGCGCGTCAGGTGGCGGGTTTGGGCCAGCGCGCGGTCGCGCGCCTGGGTGCGGGCTTCGAACGCCTGATGGATTCTTTCGGCGATGATCGGTAAATTTTCCATGGGATTTCGTATGTGAAACTGAGGTAGAGACAAGACGATGGGGGGTATCTGGCAATACCCCCCACAGGTTTCAGGTCATTTGCTTAGGATTAGAAGGGAATATCCTCGCCTCCGTTGTCGCCGGTGGCCTCGATCATGCCTTCGCCGGCGCCCTCCGCGCGCGAGGACAGGAAGCGCACCGTGGTGGCGGTCACGTCATACGAAGCGCCAGTGCTGCCGTCCTGCCGTTGAAAAGTCTTGGGGCTGCCAGTCTTGGGGTCCGGCGTCAGCCGGCCTTCCACCAAGACTTTCGAACCCTTATGTAAATACTGGCTGCACGTTTCCGCCAGCTTGCCCCAAGCGGTCACCCGGAACCAGATCGTTTCATCCACCTTTTCGCCGGATTGGCCGGTATAGGAGCGGTTAGAAGCCACCGAAAAGCTGGTGACGGCTTGCCCCGAGGGGGTATAGCGCATTTCAGGGTCACGGCCGAGGTTTCCGATGATAATGAGGGTATGGTACGTCATTTCACAATCCTTCCTTATGTGTAACTGCACTCGATTCACGATTGAAAACAAGTGTTTTCAGAACAATTGTACACCAAATTCGTTGGTTTGAATACTACCCTTTCTTCTAAATTTCCACCCAATTTAAGGGATATAGAGCGTCACCGAGTCACCGCGGTCTTGTGCCAGGCAGGTGGGTTTCTGGCGCAGCAGCCAGCCGGCCACCCACAAATCACCTACCGACCCGGCGGCGTTCATTGTCAGCACAAACCACAAGCTCACCAGCCACGTGACCGGAACGATCGGCACGAGCGCCAGACCGGCCAGGGTGATCACCACCAAGGGCGCAAGCGTGGTGATCAGGTAGGAGTTGCGCGGCAGATACCAATCGGGCGCGGCGGCATAGGCATGCGTCCAGCGAAAGGCAAAGCGGGGGCGCGAGCGCGTAAACCACCAGAAACACACCCCATGAATGGCTTCGTGCAGAGTCACGTAGAAGGCCGTCAACCCTAATACCCAGGCAATCAGCAGGGCCGCATCGAAGATCGAGCCAGCTCGCACGCTGAGCACCCCTGCCAGTTCTGGACCGCGCACCCTGAGAATGGCCTGCATAAACAACCATCCAAAGACCACCAGCAGCGCCATGCCCATAAAGTTCATAAAGATCAATGCGCGCCGGTCTTTGGTGATATCTAACGTTCCGATACTGCGATACAGCGGCGGCAAGGTTTGCACAGCGCGCATGGCTTCTTCTCCAGAGGTCTGTATTTTGCGACCCAAAAATAACCGATTCTTAAGCCTTTCATCCTTGAATTTTTAGAACAAAAGTGCTATTCTTAAGTCCGGATGAAAGGAACAAGGATGCTATGACCGCGGTACAAAAAGCAGTCTTTCCCGGCACACTGGCAGGAATCTTATTTTTAGTCTTATTCACCAATTTTCTGGTCGGGGCGCGCCAGGGGTTCACCCTAAGCCCGGCCGGAGCAGTCGTCCAACCTGCCCGCGTGTTCCAGTCGGTGACAGGCGCCGGAGAAATCCGGGTCGAGGAACAGCAGGCCATCCCTGCGGCTCCGGCGTCTGCCCCTGAAGTCTCTGACTGCGCCATCAGCCCTGCCTTTCCACAATCCATCCAACAGTGGTGCGATAAAATCACGCTTTACGCTTCCGAATACGGCCTGGACCCCAACCTGGTCGCCTCCGTCATGCTGCAAGAATCGGGCGGAAACCCCAATGCCTACTCCAAAAGCGGCGCCGTCGGTCTGATGCAGGTCATGCCCAGAGACGGCCTGGCCGCCAAATTTCAGTGCATCAACGGGCCGTGTTTCGCCTCGCGCCCCAGCATGGAAGAACTCTACGACCCCGATTTTAATATTCAGTACGGCGCCCGCATGCTTGCCAGCCTGATCGCCCGGCATGGCAACGTCCGCGATGCGCTCAAAGCCTATGGGCCGATGGATATGGGCTACCGTTACGCCGATATCGTGCTGGCAATCCTGGAAAAGTACGGGCAGTGACCCCTTCACATTCCAAACACATTTTTGGGAAAGTTCTTAAGGAAGCACCGTCACCACCGGCAGCGGCGGCGTGACCGTGTTGGTGGGCCAGGGCGTTACCGTAGGGGCAAGGGTAAGGCGGGGAGTGCGCATGGGCGTGGGCGTGCGAATCGGCGGCAGGGTAAAGGTGGCGGTGAGCAGGCCACCAGGGGGACGGGCCGGCAGGGTGGCGCGCTCTGGGATGGTAGCCGTGAGCGTGACCGGCGGCGTGGGAGAAGCCGGGCGCATGTACAGGATATAGCCTCCCAAAACGCCGCCAGCCAGCGCGCCCAACAGCACCACCGCCAGACAGCCCACCGCCAGCCGGCGTACCAGCGAGCGCGCCGGACGGCGCACCGGAATTTTGACCGTTGCTTCCACCGGCTGAGGAACCTGAATTGCGATCAGGGTGATATTGTCATGCCCGCCGCGTTCATTGGCCAGGCCGATCAGGTATTGGCCGGCCTCTTCCTGAGACATTCCCGAAAAGGCCCCTAAGATTTCTTCGTCGCGCACCAGATCGGTTAGCCCATCACTGCACAACAGCAGACGGTCGCCGGGCAGCAAGCGCATCCCCTGGTTGGCAACCGCCTGTGAATCGGTTTCCTTCTCGCTCAACCGCAGGCGAAAATCCACTTCGGGCAGGCCCGGAGACCCCAGGTAACGCCGGATGACGTGAGCATTAGGGTGACTGACTGCCTGGTTGGGCTGCAACAGACCGCGATCCAGAGCCTCTTGAATCCAGGTGTGGTCGGTGCTGAGCTGGAAAATGCGGTTTCCGCGCATCAGGTAAATGCGCGAGTCGCCCACCGTGGCCGTATACAGGCGCTCGCCCGCAATCCAGGCACAGGCGCAGGTGGTTCCCATGCCGTGCTGCTCGGTGTTGCTGGCGGCCTGTTCTTGAATCCGCTGGCTGGCCTCGTGGATCGCTTCTTGCAGGGTGTGGGTGGGGTTGCGGCCATCACTTTCAGCCACGCGCTGGCTGATGATCTCTACCGCCATTTTTGAGGCTACTTCGCCGGCGCGGTGGCCGCCGATGCCGTCGCACAATACGGCCAATAAGACCGGCACACCGTTGGGCCCATCCATGACAAAAGCAGAAACCCTGTAACTATCCTCATTGTTTTTGCCCTTCATGCCTGGGTGCGTCATCGCCAGGACGGGCAGGGCTGTGTTGTCAACACGGATCATTTTGAATCGCCTGCTTGCAGTGGAATGGGGTCTTGCGAACCAATGACTTTTACCTGTGGGGTTCTGGCCTGGGCCGGATCGGCCAGTTCAAAGCGGAACATCACCCGGCCAATGTGAACCAAATCGCCGTGTTCGAGGCGCGCACCATGCACTGTGATCGGGGCGTAATTAATCCAGGTTCCGGCCACTGAGTTGCTGTCGGCCAGGAAAAAACAGCCATTTTCACTGCGGTAAATCCGGGCGTGTAAACCGTCTACAGTGGGCGACTCTATCACCTGCGTTGCGCGCCGGGGGTCGCTGCCAATGGTGATCTCTTGCCCCATGATGGGAATGGTCGCCCCAACGATAGGCTGTTCCACTTCATTCAAGCTGACCAAACGCGCCGGGGAAGCGCTTGCCTCGATCACACCATTGTGCTGTAGCGCAGGCACAACCCCTTGTGAGGGCGCTCGCGTCACCGCCCGGCGCGCCGCTCTGCGGTTAAGGCGGATGCTCTTAGTCTCAGCGCGCGCCGTTTTGCCCCGACGGTCGTTGAAGATCAGCACCATCACCAAAACCGCCCCAGAGATTCCCACTGACGCCAGAATCAGCAGGTTGCGCGTGTTCAGGTCCACCAGAATGCGCCCGGTAAGCTGTTTGGGCAGCGCAGTTGGAGCGCGCACTTCAACCGGCAGCTCCGTGCTCGTCCCGCTTAGCCCCAGTTCATCCACCACTTCCACGCGCAGCAGATGTTCGCCGGTGTCTTCCACGCCAGATAACGGCCAGATCAGGCGGTCATACGGTGGGCGGGTATTCTCGGCGACCAGTTTACCGTCCATATACAGGCGAGCGCCGGTAAGCGCGCGCGGGTGAGCATCAGGAAACTCGACCAGAATTTGCAGTTCAACGGCTTCTGGCAGAAGCACCGCCGGCGCATCTGCGCCGCCGGGCACGCGCCAGGCGCGCTCTACTTCCGCCGGGGGAGACAAAAAGATTGGGTTGGGCGGCTTCACCATGACGGAGAAAGTGCGGGCATCGGAGAGCAGTGTCTGGCCCTCGTACTGAACCTGCACCTTCACCGGGTAGTCTCCGCTCTGCCGCAGGGCCGATTGATAATGAATGAGATACATTTTCCGCAGCGGGTTGAGAAAAACGTCCGGGTCAATTTTGCTTTCCGGGAAATACACCTGTTCAAAGGCCCCGCCGGTATCTGCGGCCAGCCGGCGCAGTGGATGATCTGAGGGCAGCGGCGCGTTAGAAGCAGGAGCGACCAACCACACGCAGACCTTCACGCCCAACTCGGCGGCCCGCTGGCTGAGTTCGAGCAAATTGGCTTCTAAATTGGCTGGGAGCGCCGGGGTGATGTATAGGATGGCCCGGCGGGTTTCTTCCTCGCTCGTTTCGGTTGCCAGATTCAGGGCTTCGGCCAGGCTGTTCAGGCTGGGCTGCATCTTCGCCAGGTCTGGCCGATAGGCTTGCAGCGCCTCGCTCCACTCGGAAGGCTGGTTCGAATGGATCAGATACAGGCCGGTGGGGGTGGCAAAGCTAAAATCGCTGTCCTGACTCCGCTGTGCTCTGGCCCACCGCAGTAGAGCCTGGCGCAAATGCTCGTACTGGCTGGCCCCCTGCACATGGTTGCCGAGAGCCGGGCTAAGGTTCACCGCCAGGGTAAACTGCAAGCCCACTTCTACCTCTTCCACGCGCTCTGGCCGGATGCGCACCCCGGCCTCAACGACTTCTACATCGTCCGGCTTCAGGCCAGATAGAAAATTCCCCTGAGCATCCCAGGCTTCCATGCGCAGCGCCACTGTGGGGAAGCCCCGGTCATCGAAACCAGCCAGCGCCAGCCGCGTCTCGGGCCCTTCGGGAACAGACTGCGCCAAAGCCGCTGGCGAAGGCAATATCCACAGGAAGAGGATGAGCAGCGCCGCCCCCAGCCGCAAAGCCCAACCCGCCCGACCTGTTGATTCGTAATGTTCAAGGTAATCTCGATGGCCTGACATGAATCGTGCGATCCTATCCAGAAAAAGATTACACAACCCTGCTCCTGAAGAAATTGAAGCAAGATGGGGCGGCGTATTCTCTTCTGGCGTGCCTCTATTATACAACAAAGCGCAAATCACACCGGATGTGCGCCTGGCCGCTTAGCGGTACTTGATGATCTGCTCGCGGATTTCAGCCCATTTAAGCGCATCGGCAATGCCCTGCTCGATGGGTAGTTTGGCTTCCCAGCCAAGCAAGCGGCGGGCGGTATCGGCGTTGGCATAAGCTCCGGCCACGTCGCCGGGGCGCGGCGGTTTTTCGCTCTTGCGAATGGTCTGGCCGTAGACCTTTTCAAAGGCCGTCACCAGTTCGCGCACCGTTACCCCTCGGCCTGTTCCCAGGTTAATCACCACATAGCGCGAGGCAGGGCTGCCGGCCCGTTCAAAGACCTGCTCGAACTGCTCCACCGCCATCACGTGGGCCTGGGCCAGGTCCCACACGTGAATGTAATCGCGGATGCCTGTACCGTCGCGGGTAGGCCAGTTCGTGCCGGTAATTTCAAACTCCGGCAGCCGCCCCAAAGCCGTATCTACCAGCTTGCCCAACACGTGCGAAGGCTTTTCAATGTGAATCCCCGAGCGCATCTTGGGATCGGCCCCGATGGGGTTAAAGTAGCGCAAAGCGATCCCTTCCATCCCATAGGCCGCGCACATATCCTTCAAGATCATTTCCATCATATACTTGGTGCGGGCGTAAGGGCTGCTGGGCTTAAGCGGGGCCTCTTCCGTCACCATATAGCCGGGAACGACATCATAGACGGAAGCCGATGAGCTAAACACCACGCGCCCATGCCCCAACAGGCGCAGCAGGTTGAAAAATTCAAGCGACTTGCAGACATTCTCACGGTAGTAATCATAGGGCCGCTCCACCGATTCGGGGACGACGATCAGCGCGGCGCAGTGAATGGTCGCGAAAATGTCTGGATGATCCTGAAACACCTGCCGCACGGCCCTTTCATCAGCAATATCGGCCTGGTAAAAGATATGGCTCCGGGTAAATTCCGGGCGGCCGGTAATCAATGAATCGAGGATAATGGGCGTATGCCCGCTGTCTTTGAGCGCCGAACAAATGGTGCTGCCGATATAACCGGCGCCGCCGGTAACCAATACTTTCATCGTTCACCTCGGTTGTTAGTGATTATCTCTTCCGGCGCGGACGCGCCAGGAGAGATTAATGCGCACATTCATTTTCGGCCCGCGCCAGGGCCAACGCCGCTTGCTGTTCCGGCGAGACCGGCGTGCTGCGCCCAATGCGTTCCCACAACCGGCACAGCACCGGCTTCATCACCGGCGATACGGCTCCACTGGCGCGGCTGACTTCCAGCGCCCGCTGCCAGTTACCGGTATGGGCATACCCTTCGACAAAAGGCAGACGTTCAGCCGGGTCATTGGGATAATCACTGCCGGCCAAAGCCAGATCCCCCAGGCGCGTCACCGTTTCCCAATCCCCCACCTGGCGGGCGAGGTCGGCCTTCTCAAAATAATAGCACCAGTTGGGGGCAGACTCGTCGTTAAAAATCTGCTCTGGCAGGCGCGGAGCGGGCTGGCCGGGACGCGCCGCTGGCAGAATCGACTGTGTGGTCGCCAGCGGCAGCACGGCGCGCAGTTCTTCGGGAGTCATCCAGTTAACGGCGTCCAGGTCGGGGTCTAACACCCGCAGGCAGGCGGGCGGCTGGAAATACAGAATCACCACCTGCGAGCTGTTACCCTCAAATTGGGCGGCCAGGTAATCGCGCCGGATGGGGCGGTCCTTTTGCAGTCGGGCAATCCAGCTTTCCGTCTCGGCGCGCAGGCTGGGGTAGTACAAAATATAATCCATGCGCTGAGCGGCGCGTTGGGGGCCGCCGTCGGGGTCATAAACCCAGTTCAGCGGGGCCGAAAGGGAATTATCGGTGTAGTGCGTCATAGGCAGTTCGTTGGTCAGCAGGGCGGTTCCCGGCTGTAAGTCAGGGATGCGCCAGAGCATCTGCTGGAAAAATGTATTCACCAGGTTCCAATCGTGCCGGTAAAGATAGCCCTGCTGGAACTGCATTCCTGCCGCCGCCCCCACCGCTAGAGCCACCATCACCGCCGGCCCCCAGCGCGGCAGGGGCAGCGCCGCCAGCAGCGCCGCGCTCACCAGGCTGGCTCCGATCATAAAGGGCAGAGTAAAGCGGTCGTGCGAAAACGACAGGTAAATCTTCAGGTCGGTCAGCCAGAAAGGGCCGCCCGCGACCATCAAGGCCAGCGCGCCCACCGCCAGGGGCTGCCACAACCAGGCGCGGGCGCGCCCGGCAGGCCCCTGGGCCGTCAGAAGGGAAACCAACGCCAGCAGGCCCGCGCCCACCGCTGCCAGTCCATACAACAGCCAGAAGCGCCCGCTGAATTCCGCGCCTGCCGGTAGGGTAAACGCTCTGGCCCAGGCTCCGGCGGTTGCCAGCCAGATATCGGCCAGCGCCCGCCCCGCCAGGTTGAGCAGCGCCGAAAGCGGGTCGGCCCGCAGGCGGTCTATCAGGGCGGGTTGATAGGTCTGAAACCCCACGCCCAACGAGCGCCAGGCCATCGCACCGAAGAAAATAACCAGATAGGGCAGCCAGATTTGAGCGGTTTTCAACAATCGGTGCTTTTCAAACCCGTCCGCCCGCCGCCCCACCGGAGAATCTCCCAAGACCAGCCACACCCAAACCGGGCGGAGCAGGTCGAGCAGGAAAAAATACTCCATCGAGAGCAGATTGGCGGCAGATGCGGCCCAGGCGGCCAGCGAAAACGGCCAGAAATAGCGCGGATGGCGCACCGCCAACAGCGTGAAGCATAAAGACAGCAGGTACAGGTTGAGGATGATGAAAAAGTGACTATATAGGAAGGCAATCGCCTGCTGGCTGAAGCCAGGGTAGACCACCCACAACAATGCGGCCCAATCGGCGAAGACCCGTTGGCGCGGCCAGGTCAGGCGCACCAGCCACCAGAACGCCATGCCGCTGCCCCAACGCAGCAACAAGGCAAAGACATGCCAGGGGAGAGGCGCACTGCCCAACAGGGGGGTCGTCAGCCGGTAGAACAGCCCCCAGAAGGGCCGGTTGGTGGAAAAATAGCGTCCCAACCCTTCGCCGCCCATCGTGGCGGCGATCCAGTTCATGGGGAAATCGTCCCAGTAAAAGCCCAACTGGGGAATCCAGAAAGCGTAAGCCGCCGCGCATACCCCCAGCAGGGCCGCCGCAAAAACGGCGGGATGCGAGCGGAGGGCAAAGACGCGGCGGAGCAGGCTAGAAGGCATAGAAAGGCGTTTATTCAAAGCGCGGCGGAGGGTTCCCCGGTCGCAGCCTGACAATTGCCGCCATCAGGGCGGCCACGTCACCCAGGCGGCTGCCCAATTCGGCGGGGACCACCCGGCAGGCCGCAACAGCGCGCGGAAGAGCCTCTTCACGCAGCGTAGCCAGCGCCGGGTCCAACAGCAGGTCACCCAGCACCACGGCCAGGGTTCCCACAACAATCACGTCAGGGTTGAGGATATCCACCAGCACGGCCAGGCCGCGGCCAAACCAGCGCCCGGCCTCGCGGACAACCTCACAGGCCGCCGGGTCGCCGCCGCGGGCAGCGCTGATCAGGTCGCGGGGGGTCAGGTCAGAAGGCCATTGGCCGGGCCGCCGCCAGTGCGCCAGGCTCACCAGGCCGGCCCCACTGCAAAACCCCTCCCACGAACCAGCTTTGCCGTACTGCACCGGGCCATCGGGGGCCATGCGGATATGCCCAACCTCGCCAGCCATATCGGTTGAACCGTGATAAATTTTGCCGTCCAAAATCAGGCCAGCGCCCAGGCCCGTCCCCATCGTCAGAAAAATCATATTGCGAGCGCCGCGCCCGGCCCCAAAATAAAATTCGGCCAGGGCCCCGGCATTACCATCGTGTTCCACATCAACCGGCAGGCCAAAGGCCGCCTCGAGGCCAGTTTTTAGGTGCGCCTCGCCCCAAGCCGCCAGGTGAGGCGGCGCATATAGGATGCCCCGCTCAATATCCAGCGGGCCGCCCACCGCCACGCTGACGCGTTGAGGAACCGGCAGCCCATCCGCGCGGCAGGCCGCCAGAAACGACCGCCCGGCGGTCACCATCTGTTCCAGCGCCGGGCCGAAGGGTTCGCGCGCGGGGGTTGGAATTTCGACGCGCCGCAATACCTGGCCCTGTTCGTCGCCTAACAGCAGGCCGGTTTTGGAACCGCCGATATCGAAGCCAAAAATGATGCTCATGCAGGACTAATCTCTCTCGAAGGCGTGAACTTCGATCATATCACAAAGGCAGTGATACAACTGAATGTGCCAGCCCTGAATTTCGGGCGTATCCGTTCCGGGCGCGCGAATGGCAATATCAGCCTGGCTCGCCAGCGGCCCGCCCTCCGGGCCGGTCAGCGAGATGACGGTCATTTCCAACGCTCTGGCCGTCACAGCCGCGTAGCGCACGTTTTGCGCTTTACCACTGGTCGAGATGCCCAGCAGCACGTCCCCTTTTTTTCCAAGGGCGTAAAGTTCTTGGGCGAAACCAATGTGCGGCAGGGGGTTATCATTGGCAATCGCGCTGCTCAGCGCGGGGTTAGCCCCCAACGGGATGGTAGGCAGGCCGCGTTGAAGGTGCGCGGCCAGTTCCGCTCCACCCGGCAGCCCCTCCAAACGTTTTTTCTGTTCGGCGCTTAGGGGCCGGGGGTGGCGGAAGGATTTATCTAACTCACCGGCAATGTGGAGCGCATCGGCCTGGCTGCCACCGTTGCCGCAGACAAACAAAGTGGCGCCCCGCTCGAAGGCGCGGGCGATGACCTCAAACGCGCGGGCCAGATCTGGGGCGCACGGGCGCAGTTCAGGGTAACGCTCGACCATGCGCTGTAACACCGGCAGAGCGCGCGGCGAGAATTCCGCCAGGTCCGCGCTGAGGCGCGGCCAGTCGCGCGGGGCCGAAAGTGAAGTTTCTTGAGATGACTGCATGGGTTTTCCCTCCAAAACACAAGATTCTCCCCCACGGGTACATCTCTCTGGTTTTAACACGAAAGTTTTTTTTGCGCAAACCCTTACGGCACTTCCGCCACGCGAATTTGATCTCGGAGCGCGTCAACATCCTCTTTGCGCAGGCGGCCCGCTCCCAACAGCAGGGTATTGGCGGCTCCGGCGGCCATTCCCAGGCGCAGGGCCGCGGCAAACGGCTGTCCATCCAGCAGGGCGCAGACCAGCCCGGCCAGCACCGCATCGCCAGAGCCAACCGCGCTGGCGGCCTGCACGCGCGGGGGCTGCGCCAGCCAGGCGCGGACGGACCCGCCCTCCGCCGGCAGGTCGTCCGCCGCCGGCTGGTCCTCCGCCGCCGGCTCACACGCCACCGCCCCAGATGCTCCCAGCGTGACTACCACGCGCGAACCGCCTTCCTGCGCCAGCGCGCGGGCCGCCTGCACCAGATCATTCAGTTCAGTCAGTGGGCGGCCTACCAGTTCGCTCAACTCAGCGCGGTTACACTTGAGCATGGCCGGGCGGCCCAACTGCCACCCTGCTTTCAGGGGCGCTCCACTCGCGTCCAGGGCTGTCGGAACGCCGCGCCGCCGCGCCAGGCGGATGAGTTCAGCGTAAAAATCTACCGGCGCTCCCGGCGGTAGACTGCCGGAAAGCGTCACCCAATGCGCGCGCTCCAGCCACCTGCGGTAGAGGGCATAAAAGGATTGAACCTCGCGCTCCGTCACCGGGCGGCCCTGCTCGTAAATCTCCGTCACCGTCCCGGCAGATAGATCGAGGATTGACAGACAGGTGCGCGCTTCTTGGGCGGTACGCACAAAAGCCGCGCCGATGCCCTCCGCACGCAGCCCATCTACAATGAAGCGCCCGGCGTGCCCCCCGGCCCAGCCCATCACCACCGCCTGCCGGCCCAACGTTTTAATCACGCGCGCCACGTTGCAGCCCTTTCCGCCGGGCAGAGCCAGTTCAAACGTGGGGCGGTTAATCGCGTTCACCCGCAGCGCTTCAACGGTGACGGTTTTATCAATAGCGGCATTGGGGTTGATGCACAGGATCATGCGCGGGTATCTCCGGGTATCGGGTGAGAATGACTGGTTAATTCTAGCAAGAATCCAGGTATACTATGCATGTTCTCATACTTACTGCATGCAACCCATCAGGAGCGCCTGCCCATGACCATCCAACTCACCAACCCATCCATTGAAGAACGCATCAACCAACTCCTCAGCCAGATGACCCTGGAAGAAAAAGTCGGCCAGACCAACCAGGTGATGCAGCTCACCACCGAAACTCTGGACGACGTGCGCCAGGGGCGGGTTGGGTCGAGCATCTTTGCCGGTTCAGCCTGGGCTGGCAAAGACCTGCCCCCCGGAGCCGAAACAGAGATGAGCAACGCCTACCAGCGCGCGGCGGTACAAGAGTCGCGTCTGGGCATCCCTCTGCTGTTAGGGCGCGATGTGATTCACGGCCACCGCACCGTCTTCCCGATCCCATTGGGTCAGGCCGCCGCCTGGGACCCCGACCTGGTAGAGCAGGCCGCCGCCGTCGCCGCGCGCGAAGCCGCTCCGCAGGGGATTAAGTGGTTCTTTACCCCCATGCTCGACATCGCCCGCGACCCGCGTTGGGGGCGCATCGCTGAAGGCTTTGGCGAAGACCCTTACCTGGGCAGCCGCAACGCCGCCGCCGCCGTGCGCGGCTACCAGGGCGACGATATGGCCCGGCCCGACAAAGTGGCCGCCTGCGCCAAGCACTATGCCGGGTATGGATTGGCCGAGGGTGGGCGCGATTACGACCGCGCCGAAGTCTCTATGCGCCAGATGCGCGACGTATATCTGCCGCCCTTCCATGCCGCCGTCCGCGCCGGAGTCGCTACCATCATGTCGGGCTTTCACGACCTCAACGGCATCCCGGTGGCCGCCAACCGCCACATGCTGACGGAAATTCTACGCGAAGAATGGGGTTTTCAGGGCTTTGTGGTGAGCGACTGGAACGCTGTGATGGAACTGATCCAACACGGCGTGGCCGGCAGCGCCGCAGAAGCCGCCGCCAAAAGTCTGTGGGCCGGGGTGGATATGGACATGGTTTCGCAGGCGTATGCCCACAACCTGGCCGGGCTGGTGCAGTCGGGCCGCGTGCCGGTGGAGATGCTCGACGAAGCCGTGCGCCGCATTCTGCGCGTTAAACTGCTCACCGGGCTGTTCGAAAACCCCTTCCAGGACCCGGAACGCGCCCGGTCTGTTTTGTTAACCCCGGAACACCGCCAGGTGGCCCGCCGCCTGGCGCAAGAGTCCATCGTCTTGCTGAAAAACGGCCATCCCGGCGCGCCGGTTCTGCCTTTTGACGAGAATGTGCGCAGTATTGCCGTATTTGGCCCGCTGGCCTACGCCCAATCCGAGTTATTCGGCGCGTGGACCCTGGACGGGCGCGCCGAAGATGTAACCTCCATTGCCGAGGCCATCCGCCAGGCTGCGTCCGCCAACACGCGCGTGCACCTGCCAGGCACTGCGCCCGATCAGGCCATTCATCGGGCACGCAGCGCAGATGTGGCTGTGATCGTGGTGGGCGAGCACCCCGCCCGCAGCGGCGAAGCCAGCAGCGTCACCTCCCTCGAACTGCCTGCCGGTCAGCGCGAACTCATCGCCGCCGCGCACGATAACGGCCTGCGCATCGTCCTGGTAGTGCTGGCTGGCCGCCCATTGGCAATCACCCGCGAAGTCGAGCTGGCCGATGCCGTCCTCTACGCCTGGCATCCGGGCGTGGAAGGCGGCGGAGCCGTCGCCGACCTGCTCTTTGGCCGCGCCAACCCCAGCGGCAAGCTGCCCGTTACCTTCCCTCGCGCTACCGGGCAGGTTCCCATCTACTACAGCCGCAAAAATACCGGGCGGCCCACCCAGTCCGACATCTTTTCCACCGGCTACATTGACCTGCCCTTCAGCCCACTGTTCCCCTTTGGCTTTGGGATGAGCTACACCACCTTCCATTACCACGACCTGCACGTTGCCACGCCGCGCGTCTCCCTCAGCGGGCGGGCCGAGTTCAGCGCCGCGATCACCAACCAGGGGCCGCGCGCCGGAGATGAGATCGTGCAGTTGTACGTCCGCGATCTGGTGGGGGCCGTCAGCCGCCCGGTGAAGGAATTAAAGGGCTTCCAGCGCGTCTCGCTCGCGCCAGGCGAAACCCGCCGGGTAATGTTCAGCCTGCCGGCGGAAGAACTGGCCTTTGCCGGGCCAGAGGATCGCCCTCTGCTCGAAGCGGGGCATTATCACGTCTGGATCGGGCCTTCCAGCGTCAGCGGGCTACAGGGTGAGTTTGAATTGACCGATTAAGCTCAACCCTAACAAAGCAGCGTGCGTTGTACGGCCAGGACGCCGCACCATGCACGCTGCTTTTCTTTACCCAACGGAAGGCAAAAGGCTATTTCAGAACTTTGTCTTCCAAATCGCTGATCACCGCGCGCTGCTTGTAGATAATGGCGCGCATCACGTCGCGCTGTGAGATCACCCCAATCAGCCGCCCGCCATCATCCACCACCGGCAGGTGGCGAATACGCTTGTTGTTCATCAGTTCCATAGCCTCTTCTACAGTTTGGTCGGGGTGGATGGTGAACAGGGTGCCGCTCATAATTTCAGATACTTTGGTACTGTGCGAGGTTTTCCCCAGTAGAACTACCTTGCGAGCATAGTCGCGCTCTGAGACGATCCCCACCATTTTGTCGTTTTCCATCACCAGCAGCGCGCCGACATCCTTATCACTCATCATCCGCAGGGCATCGTATACGCTGGTCTCGGGCCCAACGGTCCAGATGTCATAACCTTTCACTTCCAGGATATGCCGGATGGTTATTTGCATTGAAGCCTCCCTCCCGTATGAAGTTCATTAACCCTATGTAAATTCATTATATATCAAACTTATCGGAGATTCACAGCCACTTTAAGGAATGTTTAAGGATTGGTACCATTTTGATTAACAACACCCAACCGGCAAAAAACGCCGGGCTGTTACCGGCGTTTCACTTTACATCGTCCGATGCGGCGCGCGCTGATGGTCTATCGTTCCACCGTTTGGGGCTTCTCCTGGTAAGCCAGCAGTGAGGCGTGCGGCAAAGACAGGCTCGCTGTGCGCCGCCGCTCCTCGCAGTGAGGGCAAACCGCGCGCGGCGGAAAAATTGGGGAATGGCAATCCGGGCAGGTTTCTCCAACCATTGCGTAACGTTGTTTCTTCATCCGCCAGTGCCGGGGTACTTCCATGTTCTCATCTCCATCATTCAATACAAAGATCATCACGCCCTGGGCAACTGCGCCAGTAAGCGCGCCCGCAGGCCAGTCTGAATATAGGGGCTGGAAGCTATCAATTCCTATCAAAACAGTAGAAGGGACTATCAAAACCCGCATCATGGGGCCGGGCGCGGATAAGTAAGATGAGTTATACTCACAGTATCGGCCATGCGGTTTAGAGAGGAACCCCCAAATGAAATTTCTATGTATCTCGGCATCCAATATCGAGGTAGCGCGCCGCCGCAGTGCTTCGGTGCGCGCCTGCCAGATGGCCGCCGCGATCTTGCAGTTTGAATGCCCGGGGGCCGAGGCGGAAGTACTGCCTCTGATTGACTATGAGATGAAACCCTGCCGGATGTGCGGGCAGTGCGTGACAACCCAACGCTGCGCGCGCGACCGGGCTTTTAACCGCGTATTTGAAAAGATGCTCCAGGCCGATGGTCTGGTGGTGGTTGCGCCCCATTACGCGCCGCTGCCCTCAAAGCTGATGATCCTGCTAGAGAAGATGGAAGAAATGGCCTACTTGGGCTGGTGCGCCGACGAGCAGAACTTCCGCTTTGGCCTGGCTGGCCGCCCGGTGGCGATCATTGGGCACGGCGGGCAAAGCGCGCCGGAAGCCCTGGCGTATTACCAGCAGGCCCTGGTAGAACCACTCGCCGCGGCTTTTGCTTCCTGCGGCCTGAATGTCATCTCGGCCGGTCCAGACGCCCCGCATGGGGTCAGTTTTGGCATTGTGTCGCTCTCCAAGCCCCCCGGGACGATTTTTGTGGACATCCAGCACGATTGGGATGCCGTTCACGGACGGATCGCCCCACTGATGAAGAACCTGGCCGCCTCGGTCCGTTAAATGGTAGGGGACTGGCTGCGAGGCTGCTTGTTCCATCTGGCGCGCTCCCGGTTCGCCGGATGGTTGATCCGCGAGGTTTTTGCCCATATGAGTTTTGCGATCCCTGTGCAACGCCTGCGCGAGACCGGTTCGCTGCTGGCTTTTCATCACCCCCGCCCTTCTTACCCGGTACATATTCTGATTGTCCCCCGGCGCGCTTACCGCTCGCTGCTGGATGTGCCGCCCGAAGACGGCGAGTTTCAGCGCGACCTGTTTGCGACGGTGCAAAGCCTGGTACGCGAGTTCCGGCTGGAACAGGCCGGCTACCGCCTGATTGCCAATGGAGGGTTATATCAAGATGTGCCGGTGCTGCACTTTCACCTCGTCAGTGATAGAATTTGAACATGGATTGGGGAATTAAAGGCCACGAGTGGGCAGAACGCCTGCTGCGCGGGCATATCAGCCGCGGCGAAGTGCGCCACGCCTATCTGTTCACCGGACCGCCTGGCGTGGGGCGGCGCACCCTGGCGTTAAGCTTTGCCCGGGCGCTCAACTGCTTGCAACCGCCCGCCCCCGGTGAGTTCTGTGGGACCTGCCGCATCTGCCGCCAGACCGAGGCCATGCAGCACAGCGACCTGGCCGTGGTGCAGGCCGAAGCCGACAGCGCCGTTATCAAAGTGGAGCAAATCCGCGAGTTACAGCACAGCCTGGCGCTGCTGCCCTACGAAGCCCGCTACCGGGTGGCCCTGCTGTTGAACTTTCAGACTGCCAACCCCAACGCCCAAAATGCCCTGCTGAAAACCCTCGAAGAAGCGCCCCGGCGCGTCATCCTGCTGCTCACCGCCGACTCGGCTGAAAACCTGCTCCCCACCATCCTCTCGCGCTGCGAGGTGCTGCGCCTGCGCCCCATGCCGCTGGAGCGCCTGACCAACGAACTGGAAAAGCTCGAACTGCCCGCGCCAGAAGCTCGCCAGTTGGCGCACCTGGCCGGCGGGCGGATGGGGATGGCCCTGCGCCTGAAAGATCATCAGGAACTACGAGATCAGCGCCACGGCTTCCTCAGTGACTTACTCAATCTGCTGACGGCCAGCCGGCGCGAGCGGTTCAGCCACGCCGAATCGATTTCAAAAGACCGCGAGACACTGCGCGAGATCTACAGCGTTTGGCTGTCCTTCTGGCGCGACGTGATGCTGCGCGCCGCCGCGCCCGACCTGCCGATAGTAAATCTTGATCTGGAAAATGAAATCAACGCACTGGCCCGCCGCGTGGGCCTATCGTCTGCCAGGGCGTGCGTTACCGACCTGGAAAAAGCCCTTGGCCGCCTGGATCAGAACCTGAACACCCGGCTGTTAACCGAAGTCCTCTTATTAGACTGGCCGATCATTACGCCAGCGCGGGAAGCAATGGCAGAAGAGGATTTTGCCTAACTCAGTAATCCAGCAGGGACGTTCTTCAGACCAGTCGGTGCTGGACATCTACCTGAGCGGAGCGCCCAAGTTTCAATCACTTTTTGGAGGCAGTATGACGGAACAGACTCCCCAGGAACAGCTCAACGCCAGGTTGAGTTCGATCCGCTACAAGGTGCAAAGCCTGCAATCAGATGTGCGCCTGGCGAGCGTCCGCGATCAGGTAGAAGACCTGGATTCAGATCTTCACAAGATCGAGCAGCGGGTTCAAAGTCTGCGGGCCAAAGGGTACGTATTTGGCAAAGGGCTAGAGGCCAGGGCCAAGGCGTACTGCGAGCGTTGGGAAACGCTTCATCCGCAAATCTTGCGCCAGATTGAAATGCAGTCGCCGGCCTTGCAGTCGGAATTGTCCATCATCACGGCGCAGATGAGCCAGCTAGAGGCCGCGGCGGGCAACCCATCGGTGGGCCTGCCCATGGCCGAGCGCTTCGAGCGCACACTCTCCACCTTCGAAAGCAAAGTTGGCGCGGCGCGCAGTGCCATTCAGGGCAGTTATAACAGCTTTCAGGCCGAAGTGCAGGCCACTGAGCAAGAGTTAGATCGGATTGAGTGGATGCTGACCCAATTGGCCGAAGCATCCTTTAAACTACTGCCGACTGAAGGCGCCATCATGGCAGTGAAGGCGCGCTACGCCCGCGATGAGCGCATGGAGAAAGACGACCCCAAGGGCGTGCTGTACCTGACGGATCAGCGCCTGATTTTTGAGCGAAAAGAGGAAGTCGCCACCAAGAAATTCCTGTTTATCGCCACAGAAAAGGAAACGGTGCAAGAGCTAATACTCGAAGCCCCGGTGGCACTGGTGGAAAAGGTAGAGACAGCCAAAAAGGGTCTGTTTAAGAATGAGGATCATCTGACGATCCATTTTGGGCATGGCGCGCCGGTACGCTCGGCGTGGTTTCACCTGGAAGGGCAAGACTGCGAGGCATGGCAGGCATTGATTAACCGGGCCTGCGCCAAAGATTTCGAGGGCGACCGGGCGGTAGCGGTGGATCAGAAAGCGGCGGAAAAGGTAAAGAGCGCCCCCACGCAATGCCCGAGCTGTGGAGCGCCGATTAACCAACAGATTCTGCGCGGCATGGACAGCGTGACCTGCGAATACTGCCATCACGTGATACGGATTTAGCAATTACAAAAGTAGGGGCAGGTTTCCCTGCCCCTATCCCAAAAGGCCGAACTCCAGGTGCAGAGCAGTCGCTAGTCATCCATATGTTTAATAATGGCCCGGCCAAACTCATCGGTCTTGAGCTGCGTCGCGCCCTCGATGCCCTGAATGACCAAATCGCGGGTGACGGTTTTGGCCTTAATCGCGCCGGAAATGCCCTTAATAATCAGGTCGGCGGCTTCGTTCCAGCCCATGTAGCGCAGCATCATCTCGCCTGAAAGGATGACCGAGCTGGGATTGGCGCGGTTGAGGCCAGCCGAGCGCGGAGCGATGCCGTGCGTGGCTTCAAAAACCGCCGCCCCGGTGACGTAGTTAATGTTGCCGCCCGGGGCGATCCCTAACCCACCTACCTGGGCCGCCAGGAAGTCAGAGAGATAGTCGCCGTTCAGGTTGGGCGAGGCGATGACGTCATATTCTTCCGGATAGGTCAGGAAGCGGGCAAAAGCGTTATCGGCGATCAGGTCTTTCACAACCAGCTTGCCCTGGGCGATGGCCTCGTTCTGTTCGGCGTTGGCGGCCTCTTCGCCTTTGGCGGCTTTGGTTTTTTCCCACTGCTGCCAGGTGTACACCCGGTCGCCGAACTCCTCGGCCGCCAGTTCATAGCCCCAATTGCGGAAAGCGCCCTCGGTGTACTTCATAATATTGCCTTTATGGATGAGGGTGACGCTCTTGCGCCCGTTTGTCAGGGCGTACTCGATAGCGGCACGCACCAGCCGGCGGGTTCCCTCGATAGAAATCGGCTTGATCCCCAATCCGCTGGTATTGGGGAAGGTAATTTTGGCGTATTCAGCCGGAAAATTCTCCTTCAAAAGCTCCTTAAGGCGAGCATTTTCAGGCGTTCCCTGCTCGAACTCAATCCCCGCGTACAGATCCTCCGTATTCTCGCGGAAAATGACCATATCGATTTTTTCGGGATGTTTCACCGGTGAAGGGATACCTTCAAAGTAACGCACCGGGCGCAGGCAAACGTATAAATCCAATTCTTTGCGTAGGGCTACATTGAGCGAGCGCATCCCGCCGCCGACGGGGGTTGCCAGTGGGCCTTTGATCCCAACCAGGTATTCGCGGAATGCTTGCAGGGTTTCTGCAGGAAGCCAATTGTTCGTCAGCTTAAAGGCTTTCTCGCCAGCCAGCACTTCTTTCCACACAATTTTGCGCCTGCCGCCATACGCTTTTTCAACCGCGGCATCAAATACCGGCTGCGCCCCGCGCCAGATGTCTGGCCCAGAGCCATCACCTTCAATAAAGGGCAGTACCGGGCAGTCCGGCACGTTCAGCTTGCCGTTTTGGATGGTAATCCGTTGTCCACTTTGTTCACTCATGTTGCAGGTCTCCTCTGGATCAATTGTAATAAAAAACTGCATGATTTTCGATAATCCAGATAGGTGATTTCTCATTCATTCTAATTTTTTTGTGGTATCCTCATCTTGACGAAGAATATGGATGAAATGGTGCATGGCGGAAGTCACTCGCGTAACCAATCAAACCTTACAAGCAACTTGCTACAGTAACTGCAACGCAGACCCGGTGTTATATAAGGTGAAATGATCTTGCGTTTGTCTAAAAGAAACTTCGTCGCCGTTCCTCGTGATCTGTTTTCCCAGCGGGGATTCTGATCCTCATCCATTGACAGCAAGCATCCATCCATACAATCGGCCTGGTTTCTCCAGGTAGTGTTTGACCCTGCAAGCAGGGGTGTGTATTCAGTTGTGTCTGTACATCACAAGAGGAAAAGAATATGTTTCAAAGAATCTGGTATGGTTTGGGGCGCGCCCTGGTGAGTCTGTTTGCCCTGATTGCATTAAAAATGAATGTATTGTGGAAAGCCAGGCGCCCCGATGGCCCGGTCATCCTGGTAGCCAATCACCCCAGCACCAGCGACCCGGCCATCATCACTACCCTGGTGAGCGAGCCAACCAGCATTCTGATTAAGGATGTGCTGTTTAAAGTGCCGCTGTTTGGGCGGTCACTGCGCATGTCGGGGCATATCCCGGTAGCAGTGGGCGGCGGCCAGGCCGCTTTAGACGAAGCCGAAAAAATGCTCCGCGCCGGGCGCAGCGTAGTGATCTTCCCCGAAGGGGAAATCAGCCCCATCGAAGGCGGTTTGCACCGCCCGCGCACCGGAGCCGCCCGCCTGGCCCTGCGCACCGGCGCGCCCGTCATCCCGGTGGGGATTGGCCTGGACCCGCGCTGTATGCAAATCCTGGAAACCAAAGTGGAAGGCAAGGCTGAATTGGGAACCTGGTACTTCCACGGCCCCTACGCCATGACCGTCGGCGATCCCATGTACTTTCGCGGGTCAGAAGAAGACCGCGAGCTGGTACGCCGCGTCTCGCAGCAGATGATCAACTGCATTGCCGACCTGGCCGATGAGAGTCGTGCCCGCCTGAACGAAGCCTACCCCACTTACGGCATGTCTCTGCCGATCCGCGTGTTTAATTTCGGCATGCGGCTGCTGGTGCGCGTGGCTTAGAAGATCCTCTCTTCAGGACTTTATCTGCGTTTAGCGTTTAGTTTTTCATAGAATCGGTCGAGGTCCACGATAAAACGGTCGTGTTCGCCCTCGCCGATTTTTTCCCATTCATCCCAGGCTTCGACCTTAAAACGCACGCGGCGGCGGTCAATTTCGATCACTTCAGCACGCACGCGCACCTGTGCGCCGATAGGCGTAGAGGCCAGGTGGCGCACCTGCACCATAGCGCCCACGCTGGTCTGCCCGCTTTTGAAGTACGGGATCAGCGCATAATGGGCCGTGCGCTCCATATAGCTGATCATGCGCGGCGTGCTAAAGACAGGCGGCAGGGTCTCGCCGCCGGAATACCGGGCGGTGTCGGTCTCCTGCACCGTCAGGGTGAGTTCGTTGACCAGGCCGATTTCAAGCTGCATACACCGTCTCCTTATGAGTTTTTCCCCATGCTGGTGCGGGCCGCATTGAGCTGGCGCTCCAGTTCGGCACGCAGCACCTGGGGGTTCGCCTGACCTTTGGCGGCGCGCATCACCTGCCCAAAGAACCAGTTTGAAAGCGTCTCTTTGCCCGCCAGGTAATTAGAAAGTTCCTGGGGGTTTTCTTGCAGCACCCTGCTCACCAGGGCGGCAATTGCGTTGGCATCGCTGATTAACTGCAAGTTCTTTTCACGGATGATAGCGCGGGCGCTCTTGCCGCCCGCGAGCATTTCGGTCAGCACGCTTTTGGCGGTGTTCAGGTTAATCTCGCGTCCCGCCAGTGCCAGCAGTTCGCCCAACTCATGAGGCGGCACAGGTATCTCTGCGATGCTCGCGCCGGCCTGGTTCATCCAGCTAAATAACTCGCCCGTGATCCAGTTCGCCGCCATGCGCGCCGGTACGCCGGGGGCTGCGGCCACCACGTTTTCAAAATAATCGGCCACAGCTTTTTCGGCGGTCAGCAGAGCGGCCTCGGCGGGGGTAAGCTGATATTCGCGCCGGAAGCGTTCTGCCCGCGCTCCGGGCAGTTCTGGCAGCGACGCCGCGATATTCTCCACCCACTCTGGTTCGAGTACCAGCGGGGGAAGGTCCGGCTCTGGGAAGTAACGATAATCATGGGCTTCCTCTTTAGAACGCTGCGCATAGGTGGTTCCAGCCGCTTCGTCCCAACCCAGCGTTTCCTGGCGGATCGTCTGCCCGGCCTCGATCTGTGCAATCTGGGCCTGTATCTGGTAGAGAATGGCGCGTTCCATGGCGCGGAAACTGTTGAGGTTCTTAATCTCCACCCGTGTGCCGAGCGTTGGCGTGCCGGCAGGCCGCACTGATACATTGGCCTCAAAGCGGATGACGCCTTTCTCCATATCGCCAGAATTGACGCCCAGGTAGCGTAAGATACTGCGCAGCCCTTCGGCGTAGGCCCGCACTTCTTCCACACTGTGCAGGTCTGGCTCAGAGACGATTTCAAGCAGCGCCACCCCGGCCCGGTTGAGATCCACCAGTGAATAGCTCTCGCCGTCACGCACTACATGGGTGAGCTTGCCGGTGTCTTCTTCAAGGTGTACACGGCGGATGCGAATAGCGCGCTCGCCCTGTGCCGTTGAAATGCGCAACTGCCCTCCCTGAGCCAGCGGGTATTCATACTGTGAAATCTGGTAGCCTTTGGGCAGATCAGGATAAAAGTAGTTTTTGCGGGCGAAAAAGCTGGTGTGCGCCACCTGGCATTCCAGAGCTAACGCCACGCGCACGCCGTACTCTACAGCCCTGGCATTGATCACCGGCAGCACGCCGGGCATCCCACAGCATACCGGGCAAACGGCCACGTTGGGCCTGGCCTGGGTTGAATCCACCACCGGGCAAGAACAAAACATCTTGGACTGGGTGAGCATTTCGGCGTGGACTTCCAGCCCAATCACGGGTTCGTATTCCATAGCCTACCTCTAATGTAAAAAAACCCTGGCTGCCGACTGATCTTCTTCTGCCTCAATTGGAAAAACGGATATTGAGAATATCGCCGTCTTTGACGATATACTCTTTGCCTTCCAACCGCACTTTGCCGTGTGCTTTGGCCTCATTCATCCCGCCCAGGGCAATCAGATCCTCATAGGCCACCACTTCCGCCCGGATAAACCCTTTTTGCAGGTCTGTGTGAATTTCTCCGGCGGCTTCGGGCGCAGTCGCCCCCCGGCGCACCGTCCACGCACGGCATTCGTCTGGTCCCACCGTAAAGAACGACTCCAGGCCCAGCAGGTCATACGAAAGGCGGATCATGCGGTTGAGCGAAGGCTCTTCAATGCCATACTCGGCCAGGAAGACCTGCATTTCATCGGGCGGCAGTTGTGAGATTTCCATTTCCAGCTTACCCTGTAAGGCCACTACCTGGCTGCGGCGGTGATCGTACTTCAAAGCGGGCGACTGTTGACCCTCTGAGAGATTCAGGACGATCAGAATCGGCTTGCGGCTGAGGAACCCAAAACCAGAAAGCATCTTTTCTTCTTCAGGCGAAATATCAATATCGCGCAAAGGGGTTTCCTGGTTCAGGGCGTCGCGCAGGCGCTCAAAGAGGGTGATCTCGCGCTCAATGGTGGCCTTATCGCGCCCACCGCCTTTTCTGCGCTCTTCGGTCAGGCGCTCCAACTTGCGCTCGACGGCGATCAGATCGTTTAAGATGAACTCGCTGTCCATCATCTCCACGTCGCGCTGTGGGTCAATACTGCCAGCAGGATGCGGCACGTTTTCATCTTCAAAGACGCGCACCACGTGGATAAAACCATCCATCTGAGTGAGATGGTTGAGCAAAACGCCGGAAATTCCACTTTTCGAGCCATCCAAACCGGCAATATCGCCATAGGTGACTTTGGCATAAATGGTCTTTTTCGGTTTAAACATGGCCGACAGGCGGTCTACGCGCGGGTCGGGAACATCCACGACGGCGGTATGTACCTCAATTTTGCCCGTTGCTCCACCGGTAGGCTGGGTTCCGCGCGTCAGCGCGTTGAAGATGGTAGTTTTTCCAGATTGTGGCAGCCCAATAATTCCAAGACGCATAGTCTGTCTCTACTAACCTTGACCCTTCTAGAGTTCTTCTTTATAATTATGCCTGAGCCGAAGTGGCGGAACAGGCAGACGCGCACGACTCAAAATCGTGTCCCGTAAGGGGTGTGGGTTCGATTCCCACCTTCGGCATTCTACAGGGCGGCTCATCTCCCCTCGCAATCTAACGGTTCGAGGGGATTTTTGTTGCCGGCATCCCATCCAAACGAAGTGCGATTTCCACGATACATCTATATTTTATCATAAGAGGTAGCCGCCCAAAGGCTTCCGCTCCAGTGAGGCCCAGGAAAGGGGGAAATTTCAAAGCTCCGTGGATTTCTCGCCTCCCGGTTCCATATCCCTTGTATAATTACTTCAACTTTAGCATAGGAAGATTCTCCAGGACCGTTTACCCAAAAAACATGACCTTTTCAAAGGGAGAAAGGAAGCGGATATGGAATCTCTAAACAACATTCTGGCTGTCATTATGGGCGGCGGCCGGGGGGCGCGGCTTTATCCTTTAACCAAGCTTCGTTCCAAACCGGCTGTACCAATGGCCGGTAAATATCGTCTGATTGACATTCCCATCAGCAACTGCATTAATTCAGGCATTTACCGCATTGCCGTTCTCACCCAATTCAACTCCGTTTCTCTGCACCGTCACATTGCGCGTACTTATCAGTTCGATGCCTTCCACACCGGCTGGGTGCAGATTTGGGCCGCCGAACAAACCATGTCCAGTTCCGACTGGTACCAGGGAACGGCGGACGCAGTGCGCAAGCAGTTGTTTGAGATCAAGTCAGCCCGCGCCCCCTACACCCTGATTTTAGCTGGCGATCACCTCTACCGCATGAATTACGCGGACCTGGCCCGCTTCCATTGGGATAACGGGGCCGATATCACCGTGGCCGTGCAGGCCGTCAGCCGCGAAGAGGCCCCCCGCTTAGGAATTCTCAAGCGTAATGAAGAGTGCCGGATCACCAGCTTTGCCGAAAAGCCCAAAGACCAGGCGGCCATTGACAGCATGGTGAGCCGTGACGACCCCCAACGCCCCCTGCTGGGTTCGATGGGAATTTACTTCTTTAAAACCAATACCCTGGCGGACCTGCTGGAAAAAACGAATTTCGACGACTTTGGCGGAGAAGTAATTCCGTATGCCATTAACAACGGCTATAACGTATTTGGCTATGAGTTCGACGGCTTTTGGGCCGACATTGGGACCATCCGATCGTTCTACGAGGCCAACCTGATGCTGACGCGCCCAGACTCGCCTTTTAACTTCTATGAGCCGGAACGCCCCATCTACAGCCGCTCGCGCTACCTGCCGGGTTCGATTATTACCCACTCCAACCTGCAAGACGTACTGCTGGCCGAGGGCTGCCGCATTGAGGATGCCGACATCCGCCACTCTATCGTTGGCCTGCGCAGCCAGATTAAAAGCGGAGTGAAAATTGTCGATTCGATCCTGATGGGTCTCGATTACTATGAACGTCCCTCCAGCGACGGCGTGCAGACCCTGCCCCCACTGGGAATCGAGCGCAACTGTGTCATCGAAGGAGCGATCATTGATAAAAACGCCTCACTGGGCGAGGGCGTGGTGATTAAACCCTTCCCGCGAGGTACTGAGATTGAGACGGATAACTGGGTCGTCCAGGATGGAATTGTCGTCATCCCGAAAAACGCCGTCCTCACGCCCGGCACGGTAATCGCGCCGGAATAAAAACGCTCGTTCCAGTCCATCCTCAACAAAACGCTTGCGCGCTCGCTCCATGCAGGGTCGGCTGACATTCACCACTGCCGTGATTGGGGGGCGCTCAAACCTTCTTCCGCTTCGAGCAAAACCAAGGTACTTTCGGAAGAACCTTTCTGGTCTGACTGCGACGATCTGCCATATTTAAACACAAACGGAGATCGTCGCAGTGTTTGGCCGACATCCCCCCACCGGTGGGGGAGTAACCGGTAAAGCGAAACGGAATTTGAGGCAGGTTTGCGACAATGAAGCGAAAAAAAACGTATCGGAAGATTGTCGCAGTCAGGCCACCGCTGGGAAAAAAGGCC
>Ga0073932_1002343_pt1 | contig 29740 bp, 28 predicted proteins | sample DewCreD2012metaG_FD_76967 | JGI IMG/M metagenome (GOLD analysis project Ga0073932, IMG submission 76967) | Hot spring sediment bacterial and archeal communities from British Columbia, Canada, to study Microbial Dark Matter (Phase II) - Dewar... ...
CGCGGTCGGGGTCCCGAGGTTCACGACGAGCGCGTCGGCGTGGTCGACCATCTCCTCGACCTCCTCGGGCGCGTGCGCCATGACCGGCGCGGCGCCGAGGGCGAGCAGCGCGTTTGCCGTGAACGGGGCGGAGACGCAATTGGTGATCGCGTGGACGAGGGGGGATCTCCGCCGCAGCTCGGCGAGGATCCCGCCCGCGCGCGCTGCCGGATGCTCCATCGGGGGTTCCTCCGCGGGAAAAACGGGCGGCCGGTTCCGGGCGGAAAACGGATGCGGGCCCGCAAACGAGCGGGAGGGGCCCGGGTTCGTTTTCCTCAGCCGGCATGACCCGGAGCTGGTTCTGCGGGGTGGATCGCGGGCCGGGTCGGCCGCCCCGAAAGGGCCGGTCTCTCTCTATAGAGAGCGCCTCGAGGGCTGTCAACCGATGCCTTCGCCGGTCTTGGCAACGGGGTGCGGGACCCTTATGTTAGCCGCCGGAGAAACCCAAACGGGAGGTTGGCGATGGCGCTGATCACGATCACCGAAAGCTACGGTTGCAACGGGGTGGAGATCGCGCGGCGGGTGGCCGAGACGCTGGGCTGGCCGCTGGTGGACGACGGCGCGCTCCGCGAGCGGATCGTCGCGCAGGGTTTTGCGGCCGAGGAGGTGGAGCGGCTCGACGAGAAAACACCGGGGTTCTTCGAGCTCTTCTTCCGCACCCGGCCGCACGTCTTCGTCCGGGTGCTCGAGTCGGCGGTCTACGAGGCGGCCCGGGCGGGCGAAGGCGTGATCGTCGGCCACGGCAGCCAGGTGCTGCTCCAGGAGTTCGACTGTGCCTTCCACGTGCGGCTCTTCGACTCCGAGAACCGCCGGGCCGAGGCGCTGGCGCGGCGAAGCGGCATGGACCCGGAGGCGGCCCGGCGCCTCATCCGGCAGCGCGACCGCGATCGCGCGGGCTTTCTCAAGTTCGCCTACCGCATCGACTGGGACGACCCGAGCCTCTACGACCTCGTGATCCATCTGCACAAGCTCGACGTGAAGGCCGCCTCCGAGCTCATCGTGACCGCGGCCCGGGCGGAGAGCCTGAAGGAGTGCAGCCTGGGCGCCCTCGAGGCGATGGAGAAACTCGAGCTCGAAAAGCGGATCCGCGCCGAGCTGATCGAGCGCCGCATCGACCCGGCGCACCTCCTGATCGAGGTGCCCGAAAAGGGCCGCGTGCGCCTGGCGGGCGTGGTGACGAACGCCGAGGATCGGCAGCGCGCCGTGGACGCCGTGCGCGCCGTGGCCGGGGTGCGGGAGGTCTCCTCGCGGATCGAGGTCGTCCGCGGCGGGGATTGACCCGCGGCGGGCCGGGGTCCGCCCGCGCGGCCGGGGGGGCGGCGCGGGCGGGGCTCAACGCACGGTCACGACCGGGCAGGCGGCGTTCAGGATGATGTACTGGGCGGTCGAGCCGAAGAGGAGCTTGCCCACCTTGGAGCGCCGCTCGATCCCGATCACGATCTCGTCGGCCTTCTTCTCGCGGGCGATCTCGACGATGTCCTCGCCCGGCTCGAGGCCGCGCACGGAGAGAAGGCTTTCGCAGTCGACACCCTCTTCCTTGAGGGCGAGCTCGGCGAGCTTGAGCTCCTTTTCGGCGCGCTCGAAGTCCTGGCGCGGGATCTCCGGGCCGCCGACCATCGAGTGGGCGAGAATGACCCGGCCCTGCATGGCCTTGGCGTGCCGGGCCGCAAGGCGCGCGGCCTGCCGGGCCTCGCGCGTGCCGTCGAAGGCGACGAGAATGTTCATGCCCCCCTCCCGTGTCGCGGACATCTCCCCTGCAGATTAGGAAATCCGCCCCCGGCGGTCAACCGGGGAGTTCCTCGGCCCTGGCTTCGCGGGCGGCGATCGGGTATGAGATCCGTCTTGTCGTCGCGGCGGCTCTTTGCGCCGCATCCTTCGCCAAGGAAAGGAATCCAAGGTCCATGGCGCCGTTTCGTCTGCTCATCGTCGGCGGAGTCGCGGGCGGGGCCTCCTGCGCCGCGCGTGCGCGGCGGCTTTCCGAGGAGGCCGAGATCGTCATCTTCGAGCGCGGCGACTTCGTCTCCTTCGCCAACTGCGGGCTTCCCTACCACGTGGGCGGGGTGATCGCCCGCGAGGAGGAGCTGCTCGTCGCCTCGCCGCAGCTCTTCCGCGAGCGGTTGCGCATCGAGGTGCGGCTGGGGACCGAGGCGGTGGCGATCGACCGGGCGCGCCAGCTGCTTCGGGTGCGGGAGGTGGCGACCGGGAGGGAATCCGAGGAGCGCTACGACGCGCTCGTTCTTTCCCCCGGGGCGCAGCCCATCCGGCCCGACTGGCCGGGGATCGATCTGCCGGGGATCTTCGCGCTGCGCACGATCCCCGACGCCCGCCGCATCCGGGGCTGGATCGAGGAGCGCCGTGCCCGGGCGGCGCTGATCGTGGGCGGCGGCTACATCGGGCTCGAGATGGCCGAAAACCTCCTCCGGCGCGGCCTGGACGTGACCGTGGTCGAGCGGGAGGCCCAGGTCCTGCCGCACTTCGACCCCGAGATGGCCGCCCCGCTCGCCGAGACGCTTGCGGCGCACGGGGTCCGGCTGAGGCTCTCCGAGACGGTGCTCGGCTTCGAGCCCGACCCCTCCGGGGGGATCCGCGCGCGGCTTTCCTCCGGTGCCTCCGCCAGCGCGGATCTCGTGCTGCTCTGCATCGGGGTGCGGCCGGAGACGGAGCTTGCGCGCGCAGCCGGCCTCGAGATCGGCGAGCGCGGCGGCATCCGGGTCGACGCCCGGATGCGCACGAGCAGCCCCCGCATCTGGGCCGTGGGGGATGCCGTCGAGGTGAAGGACGTCGTGACCGGCCGCTACGGGCCGGTGCCGCTTGCGGGGCCGGCGAACCGCCAGGGGCGGATCGCGGCCGACGTCATCTTCGGCCGGGAGTCCTCCTTCCGCGGGGCCCAGGGGACGGCGGTGGTCGGCGTGTTCGAGGCGACCGCCGCCTGCACGGGACCGAGCGAAAAGGCGCTCCGCCGCGCCGGCCTCTGGGGGGAGGAGGGGCCCTTCGAAAAGATCATCCTCCACCCCGGGCACCACGCGGCCTACTACCCCGGGGCCGAGCCGATCGCCCTCAAGCTGATCTTCCGGCGCGACAACGGCCGCATCGTCTCCGCCCAGGCCGTCGGCCGCGCGGGCGTCGAGAAGCGGATCGACGTCATCGCCATGGCGATCCAGAAGGAGGGGACCGTCTTCGATCTCGAGGAGGCCGAGCTCTGCTATGCCCCGCAGTTCGGCGCGGCACGGGACCCGGTGAACGTGGCAGGCATGATCGCCGCGAACGTGCTCCGCGGCGATGCGCGGATCGCCCACTGGGAGAACCTGGAGGGCTTCCCGGGGCTGCTGCTCGACGTGCGGACGGAGGAGGAGGTGGGCCGGGGCCGCGTGCCCGGGGCCGTCCACATCCCCCTCGACCGCCTGCGGGAGCGGCTCAAGGAGCTGCCGCGGGACCGCGAGATCTGGGCCTACTGCTACGTGGGCCAGCGCTCCTACCTCGCCTCGCGGCTCCTGTCGCAGAAGGGGTTCCGCTGCCGCAACCTAAGCGGCGGGTACCGGACCTACCTCCACCGCGGCGGCCGCGTTGCATCTTGACAACGCGACCCGATCCGGTCGATAGTGCCGGACCCTGAACCCGGGCCGGTGGCCCCCACGGCCCGGCCGGGGCGGGAGCCTTCCCGCGTCGTCGCAGCCCGCCGCCTGCCGGGGGCGGCCGTCAACCCTACTCCCCGGCGCCACGTTTCCGATTGCGGCCTGAAAAGGGCGGCCGGCACGAGGTCGGCCGCGAAACCCGGGCGGTGTCGTGCATGGCCGCCTGGGTGCAGCACACGACGGAAAGGAGGATTGAGCTGTGAAGAGAATGCTGTGTGTCCTGTTCGCCGTTTGTCTGCTTGCCGCAGGGCTTCCGGCCGACTCGGCTCGCGCCCAGGCCCCCATCGTCTGGAAGATGCAGACCGTCTGGCCCGCCGGGCTCGCCTTCCACCGCAACGCCGAGGGCCTGGCCAAGAGGATCGAGGAGATGGCCGGCGGCCGCCTCAAGATCGACGTCGTCCCGGCCGGGACCGTGGTCGGCGCCTTCGACGTCCTCGAGGCCGTGCACAAGGGGCTGGTCGATTGCGCCCACGGCTGGTCGGCCTACTGGGTGGGAAAACAGCCCGCGCTCAACTTCTTCACCAGCGCCTCGGGCGGCCCCTTCGGGATGGACAACCTCGACTACGTGAGCTGGCTCTTCTACGGCGGGGGCTACGAGCTCTACCGCGAGCTCTACCAGGATGTCCTCAAGATGAAGGTCCACGTCATCCCCACCCTCGTCCTCAACACCGAGCCGCTCGGCTGGTTCAAGAAGCCCTTCAAGACGGTGGCCGACCTCAAGGGGGCGAAGTTCCGCGCCTCGGGCCTCACGGCGGAGATCTACAAGGAGTTCGGCATGACGGTCATCGCCATGCCCGCGGGCGAGATCCTGCCCGCCCTCGAGCGCGGCGTGATCGACGGCGCCGAGTTCTACAGCCCCTACCTCGACAAGGAACTGGGCTTCCAGGACGTGGCCAAGTACTACTACGCCCCCGGCATGCACCGCTCGACCGGGACCCTCGAGCTGCTCGTGAACAAGGAGAAATGGGACAAGCTCCCCGCCGACCTGAAGGCGATCGTGGACATCGCCAGCCGCGAGAACCTGCTGCGCGGCTGGCTGGAGATCTCCGTCCAGGACGTTCAGGCGCTCGAGGAGCTGAAAACCAAGTCCGGCGTGAACGTGATGGAGACGCCGCGCGAGGTGCTGATCGAGATCCTCAAGGCCTGGGACAAGGTGCACGCGGGCTACGAGGCGAAGGACCCCTTCTTCGCCAAGGTCTCGAAGTCGATGAAGGAGTTCTCGCGCCAGATCGTCCCCTTCCGCCGCGATTTTCAGGCGAGCTACGACATCTGCGCGAACTACTACTGGCCGAAGAAGTAAGACCGGGCGGGACCGCCCCCGGCGGCGGAATCGGGACGCCGCCGTCGGGGGCGTGTTTCGCCGGCGAAGGGAGGGACGGCCATGCGTGCCGGGGCCCGGCTTCTCCAGGGGATCGACGCCGTCTCCGAGGCGAGCGGCAAGGCGGTCAGCCTCCTCGTCTATCCGCTGGTGGCGATCCTGAGCATCGAGGTCTTCTCGCGCTACCTCTTCCGCGCCCCCACCTTTTTCGCCTACGACCTGACCTACATGCTCTACGGGACGATCTTCATGGTCGGGGCCCCCTACACGCTGCTCCATGACGGCCACATCCGCACCGACGTCCTCTACCACAAGTTCCCCAAGCGCTGGCAGGGGGCGATCGACGCGGCGGTGTACCTCTTGCTCTATTTTCCCGGCATGTTCTTCTTTCTGGTCGCGGGCTGGAACTACTTCCACGATTCCTGGGTCATCGGGGAGCGGGGATCGCTCACCTTCTGGCGGCCGCCGATCTACCCGTACAAGGCGATCATCCCCCTGACGGCGCTGCTTCTCCTCCTGCAGGGGGTCTCCCAGTTTTTCAAGAGCCTGGCGACCGCGATCTCCGGAGATCGGCCCCATGAGCCATGAGCTGATCGGTTTTCTGATGCTCGCCCTGATGCTCGCGGTGATCTTTCTGGGCTTTCCCATCTCCTTCACCCTGATCATCCTCGCCGTGGGCTTCGGCTACTGGGGGCTGGGGGGGATGGTCTTCGATCTCATGGTCATGCAGACCTACGGGATCATGAAGGAGGAGGTCCTGGCCGCGGTGCCGCTCTTCATCCTGATGGGGCACATCACCGAGGAGGCGGGGCTGATGGAGCGGCTCTTCCGGGCCTTCCAGCACCTCTTCGCCTCGCTGCGGGGCTCGCTCTACATCGGGACCATCCTGACCGCGACGATCTTCGCCATGGCGACGGGCATCGTGGGCGCCGCCGTGACCGTGCTCGGCATCATGGCCGGGCAGATCATGATCCAGAGCCGCTACAACGCGCGGCTCTCCGCCGGGGCGATCACCGCCGGCGGGACGCTCGGGATTCTCATCCCGCCGAGCGTCATGCTCGTCGTGATGGGGCCGGTCCTGAACGTCTCGGTCGTGAAGCTCTATGCCGGGGCCTTCGGCCCGGGGCTGCTCCTGGCGCTCCTCTACATCGGCTATTGCCTGTTCCGCTGCCTGCTCAACCCGGAACTCGGGCCCGCGCTCCCGCCGGAGCAGCGGCTCGATTCCAAATCCGCCGTGCTGCTTGAGCTCCTGGTCGGCTTCGTGCCCCTTGCCGTCTTGATCTCCGGGACCCTGGGGAGCATTCTCTTCGGGCTGGCGACCCCGACCGAGGCCTCGGGCATCGGCTGCCTGGGGGCGTTGATCTTGAGTCTCTGCCACCGGAGGCTCACCGTCGCCGGGTTGAAGTCGGCGGCGCTGCGCACGATGCAGACCTCGAGCATGATCCTCTTTCTGGCGCTTGCCTCCAACATTTTCGGGGCGGTCTTCGGGCGGCTTGGCTCGGCCGGGGTGATGACGCAGACGCTGTTGGGCCTCGAGCTGAGCCCCATGCTCATGCTGATCCTGATCATGGTGCTCATCTTCGTGCTCGGCTGGCCCTTCGAGTGGCCGGCGATCGTGCTGCTCTTTCTTCCGATCCTGATCCCGGTGGTGGCGACCCTCAAGGTCGACATGGTGTGGTTCGGGATCCTGACCGCCGTCAACCTGCAGACGGCGTACATGTCGCCGCCGGTGGCCATGTCGGCCTACTACCTCAAGTCCGTTGTCCCCGACTGGGACCTCGCCACGATTTTCAAAGGCATGGCCGAGTTCATGATCCTGCAGGTCATCGGCCTGCTCATCGTGATCTTCTTTCCGCCGATCGCGACGTGGCTCCCCTCCCTCGTCAAATAGGGGACGTCCATTTACATATCATTAGCGGGCAGCGAGCGCGTGGAAGGTCATCCGCAACCGCGGGGAAAGAAGCGATGAAACGGGACCGGGTGGGGGAAATCTCGTTTTTGCGGGGTCAAGACGCGTGGGATGAAAAGCGGCCGACGCTCGTCTTCATTCACGGGGCGGGGGAGTCCGCGCTGCTCTGGGAGGCCCAGGTGGAGGGGCTGGGCCGTGTCGCCAACACGATGGCCCTCGACCTTCCGGGGCACGGGAAAAGCGGGGGGGCGGCCCGGAAATCGGTTCCCGACTACGCGGCCTTCGTCGTCGACTTCATCACGCGCCTTGCCCTGCCGCGCCCCGTTCCCTGCGGCCTGAGCATGGGGGGGGCGATCACGCAGCAGCTGCTTCTTGATCACGGGGGCCTCTTCCGGGAGGGGATCATCGTCAGCTCCGGGGCGCGGCTCCGCGTCTGGCCGGGTCTCTTCGATCTCATCGTGAAGGACCCCGACGGCTATGTCGCCTGGATCGACCGCATGGGCTTTTCGCCCAAGACCCCGGAGCCGGTCAAGCGGCCCTTTTTGGAGGATTCGCGCAGGGCCGACCCCGAGGTGGCCTGGGGCGATTTCAAGGCCTGCGACGCCTTCGACGTGATGCCGCGGCTTGCGGAGATCCGGCAGCGGGTCCTCGTGATTTCGGCCGAGGATGACCGCCTGACCCCGCCCAAGTACGGCGAGTACCTCGAACAACACATCCCCGGGGCCCGGCGCGTGCACATCCTCGATGCCGGCCACTTCGTCCCCATCGAAAAGCCCGCCGCGGTCAACGCCGCCATCGCCTCCTTCCTCAAATAGGGGACGTCCATTCAGATATCATTAAACAGGGGGATGCGCGCGATGGGAGGGGTCGCGTGACCAAACCATGGACGTCCCAGAACGTCCCCCGGCCACCCTCCTGCAAGCGCTAAATGGAGTCGGGATCCCAAGCAATATATGAATGGACGTCCCCTAAGAGGGGGCGCAGCTCGGCGAGGCTGCGGCAGGCGGCGAGGCGGCGGCGCAGGGCGGCGGCGCCCGGGAGGTTGCGGGTGAACCAGGGAAGGCGGGTGCGGAGCAGCCGGAAGGCGGTCTCCTCGCCGTGGCAGGCGACGCAGAGCTCGACGTAGCGCCGCATCCGGGAGATCCGCTCGGCGGGGTCTTCGCGCGGGATCGGGCGGCCCCCCAGGGCCTCCTTCACTTCACGGAAAAAATGGGGGTCGCCCACGGCACGGCGGCCCACCATCACGGCGTCGCAGCCCGTCTCCTCGAACATGCGCCGCGCGTCCTCCGGCGCCCGGATGTCGCCGTTTCCGATCACGGGGATCGAAAGCGAGCGTTTCAGGCGCGCGATCAGCCCCCAGTCCGCCCTTCCCGTAAATTTCTGCACCGCCGTCCGCGGGTGGAGCGTGACCGCGTCGACACCGCACTCCTCGGCGATTCGCCCGATGGCGAGCGCCTGGCCCCCGCCCGGCTCCCAGCCGCTGCGGATCTTGACCGTGAGCGGGATCCGCACCGCCCGGCGCACCGCCCGCAGCAGCTCCCTCATTCGTCCGGGTTCGCGCATCAGGGCGACGCCGGCCCCCTGGCGGACGATTTTCCGCACGGCGCAGCCGACGTTGATGTCCAGGACGGCGGCCCCGCTTTCCTCGACCATGCGGGCGGCCTCGGCCATCACGGCGGGGTCGGCCCCGAAGATCTGCACCGCGACCGGGTCCTCTCCCGGCAGGCGCTTGAGATCGGCAAGCGAGCTCGCCTGGCGGCGCACCAGGCCCTCCGCGCTGACCATCTCGCTCCAGGCGAGGGGGCAGCCTGCCTCGCGCGCGAGCAGCCGCGCCGGGGCGTGCGTGATGCCGGCGAGAGGGGCGAAAAACACGGGGTTTTCCCCCAGCTCGAGCGACCCGATCTTCACGCGCTACTCCCTCTATAGTGATATCAGAATGGACGTCCCCTATTGGGCGGCGGCGTAGCAGTAGAGGCAGCCGTGGCCGCAGCGCTGGCGGTCGTAGGAGCCGATGTCCTGGGAGACGCGGCAGAGGCAGCCCTGCGCCCGGCGCTGGCCCGGGTCGCGGGCGAACGAAAGACGCCCCCCGTAAAGCGCGACCAGGTGCTCGCTCGGGATGCAGGCCCCGGCGCGGACCGTCGAGGAAGCCGGCAGGCGCCCGAGCAGCTCCCCCTCGCAGCAGGTGAAGAGCGCGATCCCCCGGCCGGCGAGCAGCGCCTCGAGCGCAAGGAGCGTCTCGATCTTCGCCTCGGGCGGCGGGTCGACGAACGAAACGCCGGGCCGCCCCGCGGCCCGGCGCCGGACCTTGGCGTAGAGGTCGAGAAAGCTCGTTGTGCAGCGGCGGATCCCGGCCGCGGCCGCCGCATCGGCGATGCGCGCGGTTCCCCCGAGGTTGTCACGGATGCGGCCCGTTTCCCCCAGGCGGTAGGCGCAGATGGGGTCGAGGCGCCAGTTGACCGCCTCGGCCCCGAAGCGCGCGGCAAGCCCGCGAAGCTGGGCCAGCCGCTCCGCAAGGGGCGGGACGCGAGGCTCGAGCAGGGCATCCTCGGGGTTGATCGTGAACTGGAAAAAAAGGCCGTAGCCCAGCTTGGCCAGCCGTTCGCCGAATCCGCCCGCGAGAAAGGGGCCGTAGTTCTTCGACCAGAAAACGATCGCCTGCACGGGGGGGATCGTGGCGGGGACGTGCCGGATCTTCCGGGAAAAGGGGTGTTCGACCGCAAAGGCCCCGTCCTCGATCCCCTGCATGAACCAGGGCAGGTGAAAGGCCGGGATGTCGGTGCGGCGGGAAGCCGAGATGACGATGGCGTTCCGGGCGGGCACGGGCGGCGAGGCGGCCGCGTTCAGCGGTTTTTCTTGAGCTGGGCGAGCGGGATCACCTTGCCCGGCTGGCCCTCGGGCTTGGCCTTCCCGGAAGGAACCGGGTCCTCTTTTTCCTTTTTGCGCCGCGCGGGCTCCGCGGGGGCGGTCACCTTCTCGAGCCGCATGCGCTTTCCGTTCATCGTGAACTCGGCGCCCTCGATGTAGGCGCTGCGCAGGATCCAGGTCACCAGTTGGACCGGGACCTGAAGCAGCAGCAGGCGCACGTGGTACCAGTCCGGCTTGTGGTCGGGCTCGATCCCCTCGATGCGCGCAAAGGAGAGCGGCTTGTCCTCGAAGTAGATCAGAACGAGGTCCTTTTCCGCGGTCATGGCCTTACTCATTCGGGGATGCGCCGCATCCGCCCCACGGCGGGGTCGTGGATCGGGATCAGGAGGTCGGCGGCCTGGCGGATCCGCTGGGCCGTCTCCCAGGCCTCGATGAGATCGAGGTGCACGCCGGGGGCGACGGCCGGGGCCCGCGGCGGGAAGTTCTCCGCGTTGCAGCAAAAGCCGGTGATGACCGCGCGGCCGCGCGCGGTGTTCACGGCGACCGACTGGCCGCCCGGCGTGTGCCCCGGCGAGAAGAGAAGCTCGATCCCCTCCTCGAGGAGCACATCGCCCTCGATCTCCCTCACCCGCAGCCCGGCCAGGAGATCCGGGTCGTAGCGGTGGTCGACGGGGTGCGGCCGCCGCAGAAACGCCATCTCCGCCCGCTGCACCCAGATCTCGGCGTTGGGGCACAGGGCGTCGTTTTCGCAGTGGTCGTTGTGGAGGTGGGTGTGGACGATGATCTCGATCTCCCCGGGCGCAAGGCCGATGCGGGAGAGCGCCTCCTCGAACCCGAGGACGGGAAAGCCGAGCTTCTCCTCGGCCCCTTGCGGTACCCGGAACTCGGAAAGCCCCGTGTCGACGAGGATCCGCCGCCTTGCGCCTTCGATGACAAAGGCGTAGATCGGAAGGAGAATCCTCCGGCCGTAGCCGTGGAGGTAGGTCATCACCCCCTGGTCGGTTTCGTTGACCCCGACCGCCAGGGGAAGGATCCGCAAGTCACGCATCGCCCCGAACCATGGTCCCGCAAACGCGGTTTTCGTGCATCACATCCACCTTAGCGCAGGCCGCCCCCGGACGCCAGCGAAAAGCGCACCTCCCGCCCCCCCGGAGGGGGGCTCAAGTTGCGGCGGCCGCGGCCGATAGTCTAGAAAAATCGTCCACGCAGGGGGAACCACCCATGCTCCGGCCATCCGTCGTTTCACGCACGGTTGCGGCAAGCCTTCTTGCCCTCCTCGCCGTCGGTCTCTTCGCCCCCGACGCCTTTGCGGCAAACGGCGCCCTCCGCTCCGCGGCCCGCCCCGCCGGCGGCGAGGCCCGTGACGCCGCTTCCTGGTTCGAACGCGGGGTGCTCGCCTCCACCTACGGCAACCACCGCGGCGCGATCCGCCACTTCGACCGCGCGCTCAAGCTCAACCCGGCGAACGCCGCGGCCTGGTTCGCCCGCGGGGTGGCCCGGGCGGAGCTCCGCGATCTCGAGGGCGCCCTTGCGGACATGGACCGCGCGCTCGCCCTGGACCCGCAAAACGCCCACTTCCTATACGGCCGCGGCCGCACCCGTCTCTTGGCGGGCGATCGCGAGCGCGCCCGGGAGGATTTCCGCCGCGCCTCCGAGCTCGGCGACGAGGACGCCCGGCGCTTCCTTCAGGCCTCCCGCTGATCCTCCCCGGGCAGCACGACCGCGAGCGAGCGGCGGCCGTCGATCTTGATCGTGACGGGCCGCTCCGGCCGCACGTGGCGCAGATGGCGCGTGCGCTCGACGAGGGGCTGGGCGCCAAGCCAGCCCCAGTCCACGAAATCCTCGCCGTTCTCGGAGACCGTGAGGTAGCAGATCCCGAGCGAGGTGATGTTGTGGAAGAAGTGCGACCCCTGCGAGGGGTCGGCGCGCAGCACGGGCGATGCGGTCTCGGCCACGGCCTTGACGGCCGAGATGTCGCTCCACTTGACCGGGATCCCCAGCCAGCGGTCCGCTGACCCCCAGCGCCCCGGGCCGATCAGGAAATAGGGCCTCCCCTCCGCCTCGAGTTTGCGGTTCAAGCGCCCCACCTCGGAGGCGATCTCCACGGTGCGCGCGGGGTCGAAGGCCTCGGGGTCCACATAGACGATGTCGCGGATCCCCGAGGTGACCCCGTTTCCGAGCGCGGTCTGCGAGCGGCAGACCGCGCGGCGGCACTCCCCCTCGCCGATTTCGACCCGCGCGCGCTGCCGCGCGATGGTCATCGGCCGGATCTGGAGCAGGTCGAAGACGGGCCGCCGGCCCTCCGGGAAGTCGACCGCGAACTCGATCTCGATCGCGCAGCCCATGCCCCGGCGGCCGATCTCGAGCAGCCGGTTGAGGATCTCGTCGAGCGGGAACTCGCGGTAGCGGAGGATCCCCGAGAAGGTGAGGATCGGCGGGCCCTCGCCGGTCACCCCCTCGCGGATGCGGTGCTCGGCGGCGACGTAGGTGTCGGCAAGACGCCTCACGGCCGGGGCGTCGGCCGCCTCGTCGACCGCCACGCGCACCACGGCCGGGTCCTCCTCCGCCCCGGCGATCGGCGGGGTCCCCGCCAGGCGCAGGGCGAAGAAGTGCTTCTGGCAGTTGCGCAGGATGTCCTCCACGGTCGAAAACTGCGGCAGGTGCTGGGGGTGGCGGGGCGAGAAGCGCAAGGCCGTCTCCCCCTCGACCACGGTCTTCCCCAGGCCGAGCGCGATGTGGGCGATCCCCTCCTCGGCGCGCATGGGCCCGATGGGGTAGAAGTTCCAGGACTGGAGCACCCCGGCGAGGGCGGGAAAGAAGAGCCCCCGCCAGGCCGTCCCCGTGAGGTGCTGGATCAGGACCCCCATCTTCTCCTCGCCCAAGTGGTGGCCCATGCTGCGCGCGAAGGACTTGGGGTTGCGGTAGTAGGTCGAGGCGTAGACCGCCTTGACCGCGTTCTCCAGGCGTGCCAGCCGCCCCTCCAGGGTCTCCTCGTTGTTGGCGAGCATGTAGGTGCGGTAGATCCCCGCGAAGGGCTGGAACTGCGCGTCCTCGAGCAGGCTCGAGGAGCGCACGGCGAGCGGGCAGCGCGTGTGCTCAAGAAAGAGCGCGAGCTGCCGCCTGAGGCACTCCGGGAGGCGTGCCGCGAGAAAGGCGCGGGCGACCTCCTCCTCCTCGGCGTCCTCGGCTGCGAAGCGCTCGAGCCGGTTTTCGGCGATGAAGGCGTCGAAGGCCTCGGTGCTGACGGCGAGCGCCTTGGGGATGCGGACCTCGACCCCGGGGAGGTCGCCCCACAGGTCGCCGCAGTCGCGCAGGAGGCTCGCCGCGAAGGCGAGACCGCGCGCCTTGCCGCCGAGCGAGCCGCGGCCGATCTTGGTGAAGTCGGCCTCCGGGTCGAAGCGGTCCGGGGCCATGGCGGCGATCACGCCGCGGCGGATGCCGCGCCGGCGCTCGCGGATCGCCTCCACGAGAAAGCCCTTGAGCGCGGCGACGCTGGCGAAGTCCTCGAGCCTCATCGGCCGCAGCCGCGAGGCGAGCATGATCTCCGAGCGCGCCATGAGCCAGCTCGAGAAGTGGTTGCGGCCGGCGTGGTAGGCAACCGACTCCTCGGGGATCCCCGGGAGGAGCTTTTCCATCTCCTCGAGGTTCGAGGCGCGGGCGATCTCGCGGCCCTCGGGGGTGCGGAAGACGAAGTCCCCGAACCCGAGGGACCGGAGGAAAAAGTCGTGGATCTCGGCGTGGAGCGTGGGCGAGTTCTTGTTGAGAAAGGCGGCCGGGATGGAAAGCGCCCGTTCGCGGTTTGTCTCCTCGGTGCTCAGCACGAGAAGCGGCAGATCCGGGTCCTCGGCGCGGATCTGCGCGAGCAGGGCGAAGCCCGCCGCGTCGTCGAGCCTTCCCGCCCGCGGGAAGCGGACATCGGAGAGGACGCCCAGCAGATAGGGCCGGAAGCGGCGGCAGAGGTCGGTCGCCTCCTCGAAGCTGCGGGCGAGCAGCACCTTGGGCCGCGCGCGCATGCGGAAGATGCGGTGCTCGTCGTTGATCGAGTCCTCCATCACGGCCTGGGTCTGGGAGACGACCTCCTTGTAGAGGATCGGCAAAAGCGCCGAGTAGTGGATCGGGGAGTCCTCGACGAGCAGGAGCACGCGCACGCGGGCGCGTTCGGTGTCGTAGACCACGTTCATGCGGTCTTCGAGGTTCTTGATCAGGGCGAGCAGGAGGTCGGCGTTCCCCTGCCAGACGTAGACGCGGTCGATCGCCTCCGGGTCGAAGGTGGCCTCCTCGAGGATCTGGCGGCCCGAGCGGTGCAGCAGCAGGAAGACGGGAAGCTCGGGGTACTGCGCCTTGATCGCGCGGCCGAGCTCGTTGGCGTCCATCTCGTCCACGAGCGGCATCGTGATCACGAGGTCGAACTTCCTGCGGCCGAGCGCCTCGAGGGCCTCGGCGGAGGTCGAGACCCAGGTGAGCATCGGGGGGCGCGAGAGGTTGAGCCCGCGGTACTCGTGGATGATCCGCTCGGCGAGCCGTCCCTCCTCCTCCATGATGAAGGCCTCGTAGGGGCTGCTGATGAGCAGGATGTCGGTCACCTTGCGGGCCATGAGCTCGTGGAAGACCTTGAAGGAGAGGTCGAACTCCTCGGCCCCGAAGGAGCGCGGAAAGGGCTTGCAGGCGAGGTCAGTCGGCTTCGGCATCGGCGAATGTCCCCTGCCGGGTGTCCCGGCGTTCGAGTTCCCCGCGGATCGCGGCCAGCACGGCCGCCTTGTCCCGGCACCAGGCCGGGGCGACGAGCTCCGCGGGGTGCGGGTCCCCCGTGAGGCGCTGGATGACGACCCCCCCGGGGAGCCGCTCGATCACGTCCGCCGCCAAGCGGGCGTACTCCTCGCGTTCCAGCGGCCGGTACCCCCCCCGGCGGTAGAGGGCCTCGAGCGCGGTCCCCCGCGCGACGTAGAGGCTGTGGATCTTCACCCCCTCGACCCCGGCCGCGGCGAGGACGCGGGCCGTTTGGCGCGCGTCCTCGCGGCCCTCGCCGGGGAGCCCGAGGATGATGTGCGCGCAGACCGGGATCCCGCGGGCGCGGGTCGCCGCGGTCGCCGCGAGGAAGGCATCCAGCCCGTGGCCGCGTCCGATCGCGGCGAGGGTGGCCTCGTTGGCCGACTGCAACCCGTATTCGACCCAGACGAGCAGGCGCTGCGCGAACTCCGCGAGCAGGTCGAGCACCGGCTCCGAGACGCAGTCCGGCCGCGTGCCGATGAAGAGCGCGACCACCCCCGGGGCGGCGGCCGCCTCCTCGTAGAGGGCCCTCAGGCGCGCCACGGGCGCGTAGGTGTTCGAGAAGGACTGGAAGTAGGCGATGAAGCGCTCCGCCCCGTAGCGGCGCGCGACCGCCGCGCTGCCTTTCTCGATCTGCTCCCGGATCGTAAGCCCGCGGCCGTGGGCCCCGGTTCCCGAGCCGCGGCCGTTGCAGTAGATGCAGCCGCCCGTCCCCTTCGTCCCGTCGCGGTTGGGGCAGGTGAGGCCCGCATCGAGGGTGATCTTCTGCACGCGGCAGCCGAAGCGTTCGCGCAGGTAGGAGTTGAGGTCCCGGTATCTCTCGGCCATGAGGAAGGGTTGACCCGGCCGCGCGGCCCCCGTATAATCCGCATCCGGTCGTCTTTCCCGTGCTTCCGTCTTCCCGTCCGGGGGCCGCCAGGCGGCGTGACGTCTCCTTCTACCACAGCCGCGGCCTGGGCCACAATCCGCTTCGGGGGTCTTCCGTCCGACCGATGCCTTCCGCCGCCTCCAGCACCTGGGACGTGCTCGTCGTCGGCGCGGGCCACGCGGGCTGCGAGGCCGCGCTCGCCGCGGCGCGCATGGGCTGCCGCGTGCTCCTGCTCGCGATCGACTTGGACAAGGTGGCCGCCATGCCCTGCAGCCCCTCGATCGGCGGCATGGCCAAGGGCCAGCTCGTGCGCGAGATCGACGCCCTCGGGGGCGAGATGGGCAAGGCCGCCGACCGCACGGCGATCCAGTACCGCCGGCTGAACACGCGCAAGGGCCCCGCGGTCCAGTCCTCGCGCACCCAGAACGACAAGCGCCGCTACCACGCCTGCATGAGGGCCGCGATCGCGGCCGAGGCGAACATCGCGTTGAAGCAGGCGCTCGTCGAGCGGCTGATCGTCGCGGGCGGGCGGGTCCACGGGGTCGAGGACGCAACCGGCTTCCCCTACGCCGCAACGACCGTGGTGCTGGCGACGGGGACCTTCCTGAGCGGGCTCGTGCACGTGGGCTTCCGCGCGATTCCCGCCGGCCGGGCCGGGGAGTTCCCCGCTTACGGGCTCGCCGCCCACCTGCGCGAGCTCGGCTTCCGCATGGGGCGGCTGAAGACCGGGACCCCGCCGCGGATCCGGCGCGCCAGCATCGATTTCCGCCGCTTCACCCCCCAGCCCGGGGATCCCGGGGTGCCCCCCTTTTCGGCGGCGGTCGGCGGGCCCGTCCTGCCCCAGGTCCCCAGCTTCATCGGCTACACCTCCGAGCGCACCCACGCCATCGTGCGCCGCAACCTCGCGCGCTCGGCCCTCTACGGCGGGGTGATCACCGGCACCTCGGCGCGCTACTGCCCCTCCTTCGAGGACAAGATCGTGAAATTCCCCGACCGCCCCCGCCACCCCGTGATCCTCGAGCCAGAAGGCCTCGACACCGAGGAGATCTACGCGAGCGGCCTGGGCAACAGCCTCCCGCTTGAGGTGCAGATCGAGCTCGTGCGCTCGATCGAGGGGCTCGAGGAGGCCGAGATCATGCGGCCGGCCTACGCGATCGAGTACGACTACGTCGACCCCCTGCAGCTCAGGCCGACGCTCGAGACCAAGCGCATCCGCGGCCTCTATCTCGCGGGCCAGATCAACGGCACCTCGGGCTACGAGGAGGCCGCGGCCCAGGGGCTCTGGGCGGGCATCAACGCCGCATGCGCCGTCCAGGGCCGGCCGCCCTTCGTCCTCGACCGCTCCCAGGCCTACCTCGCCGTGCTGGTGGACGACCTCGTCACCCGCGGCACGCGCGAGCCCTACCGCATGTTCACCTCGCGCGCCGAGTACCGCCTCACGCTGCGCGAGGACAACGCGGATTTGCGGCTGCTCGAGATCGGCTGCGCGCTGGGCCTTGTGCCGCAGGCCGCCGCGGCGGAGCTGCGCGAGCGAAGGCGGCAGATCGAGGCCGAGATCCGGCGTCTCCAGACGACCGTCGTGGGGCCCGCCCCGGAGGTGAACGCGACCCTCGCCGCGCGGAACTCGCCTCCGATCGAGCAGGGGGCCTCCCTCGAGCAGCTCCTGCGGCGCGCGGAGCTCGACTACGAGACCGTCGCCCGCCTTTCCCCGCCGCCCTCGCCCCTTGACCCGCGGGCGGCCGGCCAGGTCGAGATCGAGGTCAAGTACGCGGGCTACATCGAGCGGCAGCGGCGCGAGATCGCGAAGTTCCGCGACCTCGAGAGGATTCTCCTGCCCGAGTCGATGGACTACGGCGCGATCCCCGGCCTTTCGCGCGAGCTCAAAGAGAAGCTCGCCGAGGTGCGGCCGGCAAGCCTCGGCCAGGCAAGCCGCATCGACGGCATGACCCCCGCGGCCCTCTCGGTGCTCATGGTGGCGCTCAAGTCGCAGCGGGCCGGCATGGCGGCGTGAGGGCCAAGCCCGAAAAATAACGCAACCTCTTGACACAATTAGATTTTATCCTATTTTTGCACCGGACCTGAACGACCGTACCGATCGAGGTGCAGGAAGATGGCGGAAGACTATTACAAGATTCTCGGCGTCAGCCGCGACGCGAGCGAGGAGGAGATCAAGAAGGCCTACCGCAAGCTCGCCATGAAATACCACCCCGACCACGCCAAGGGGGACAAGACGGCCGAGGAGAAGTTCAAGAAGATCAGCGAGGCCTACGCGGTCCTGAGCGACAAGCAGAAGCGGCAGGAATACGACACCTTCGGCTCCGAGGGCTTCCGGGAGCGCTTCACCCAGGAGGACATCTTCCGGGGCTTCAACATCAACGACATCCTGCGCGAGTTCGGCTTCGGGGGCGATTTCTTCGGCGAGGGCCGCGGCACGCGCTTCACCTACGCCACGGGCTCGCCCTTCGGCGGCCGGGGCCGCAGCCAGGCCCAGGCCGTGAAGGGCGCGGACATCGTCTACGAGCTGCCGATCACCCTGCGCGAGGCGGCCCTGGGGGCGACCAAGACGATCACCCTCCAGGTCCAGGGGGTCCCGGAGCGGATCTCGGTCAAGATCCCCAAGGGGATGACCACCGGCAAGAAGCTCCGGCTTGCCGGCAAGGGGAACCCCGGCCCCTTCGGCGGCCCCCGGGGGGATCTCTACATCCAGACGGTGCTGCTCGATGACCCGGTCTTCGGCGTCGAGGGCCAGGACCTCGTCACCCACCGCGAAATCAAGGTCACCGAGGCTCTCCTGGGGACGACCCTCCCCATCCCCACGCTCGAGGAGAAGACCCTGAGCCTCAAGGTGCCGCCGGGGACGCGGAGCGGGACCAAGCTCCGCATCCCGGGGCAGGGGTTGCCGGCCATGAAGGGCGGAAAACGGGGCGACCTCTACGTCCACATTCACATCCAGATCCCCCGCACGCTGACCCGCGAGCAGCGCGAGCTTGTGGAAAAGTTAGCGGAAACGGGCATTTAAGCAAAGTTTTTGCCCCCTCCCCATTTGACTTGACGCGCCGATCGGGATAAAGTTTTCCACAAGGACCGCCGATACCGCACCAGGACAGGGCGGGAGGCGGGACGATCCTTTGCCGAAGGGGCGTCCATGGCCGCCGGGGGCCGGAGACTCGAGCCCGTTCTTTCCGCCGAGCAGATCCGGGGCATCGTCGCCGATCTCGGCCGCCGGATCTCCGAGGATTTCCGCGGCCGAAGGCTCGTCCTGGTCGGGGTGCTGCGGGGCGCCTTCGTCTTTCTCGCCGATCTTGCGCGGGCGCTCACGATCCCGGTGGAGATCGATTTTCTCCAGGCCTCGAGCTACGGGGATGCGACCGTTTCCTCCGGCCGCATGCGCCTCCTGCTCGACTGCGGCATCGATCTCAGGGGAAAGGACGTGCTCCTGGTCGAGGACATCGCCGACACCGGCCACACGCTCCAGGGGCTGCGCGAGCATCTCCTCGCCAAGGGGCCGGCCCGGGTCGCGGTCTGCGCCCTGATCGACAAGCGCGAGCGGCGCGCGGGCGAGGTCCCGATCGATTACGCGGGCTGCATGATCGGGGAAGGGTTTCTCGTGGGCTACGGCCTCGATTGCGCCCAGCAATACCGCCACCTCCCCGGCGTTTACCGCCTGGTGGAGGCGGCTCAAAACGGCGGAGAACGATCATGAAGGTGACCTGCGAGGGATGCGAATCGAAGTTCCAGGTGGATGAGTCGAAGATCCGGCCGACCGGCTCCAAGGTGCGCTGCTCCAAGTGCCGCCACGTCTTCACCGTCTACCCGCCGCCCGCCGCGGAACCCGAGGAGGAACTGCTGCTCCTCGAGGACGAAGCCCCGGAGGAAAAAGAAGCCGAAACCGCGCTCGCCGGGATCGAGGCGCGGCTGGACGACCTCCTGGGCGAGAAGCCCGCGGAGGCCCCGGAAAAGCCGCGCGCCCGGGCCTCCGCCCCGGCTTTGGGGGAGGAGGGCGCGGGGTTGAATCTCGACGATCTCCTGGCCGGCATCCCGCGCGCGGAAAAACAGCCCGCGGGGCAGGAGGCGAAGGCTCCGGATGAGGGGCTGGAGCTCGAGCTCGACCTCGATCTGCCGCCCGCCGCACCGGAAGAGGCGCCGGCCGCGACCGCGGCCGGGGGCGGCGCCGTTCTGCCCTCGACCGACGAGCTTGAGCTCGACCTCGCCGATCTCTCTTTCCTTGATGACGGAAAAAAGGAGGAGGTGGGCAAGGAACCCACACCCGAGGCTTCGCCGGCCGAAGAGGGCCTCGACTTCGATCTCGCCGCGCTCCTGGGGGAGGGCGGGGCGGGGCCGGCAGGCGAGCCCGCCCCGGCCGCCGCGGCCGGCCCCGCCGGCAAGGACGCCGCGACGCCTGCGGATGCGGACGAGCTCGATCTCTCCGACCTCGAGGCCATGCTCGAGGGCGGCGGACCCGCCGCTGCGGATAAGACCCCCGCGGCGGCGACCGAGGGGATCGATCTCGAGCTCGATCTCGCAAGCGAGATCGGCGGCAAGCCCGCAGGAGGCGAGCCCCAGGAGCTCGATCTCGCGGCGATCGTCGCCCCCCCGGCCGGGGAGGAGAAGGAGCCCGCGGGGGACAAGCCTGCGGTCAAGACCGAGGAGCTCGATTTTTCCGATCTCGAGGCGATCCTCGAAGGCGAGGGGCCCCCTGCCCCCAAGGAAGAGAAGCCTTCGCCCGTGGGGGAGCCGCTCGGCGCCGGGCAGGGCAGGCCGGAGCAACCCGCCCCCGAGCCGCTTCCCGCGGACGAGGAGACGCTCGATCTCGAAAAGCTCCTGGCCGAGGATGAGGACACAAGCCCGCTTGCGCCGGCCGGCAAGGCCGCGAAGGATGAGCCCGAAGACCTTGATCTCGATCTTTTCCTCGAGCCCGAAGCGGAGAAAGCGGGGAAGAAGGACGAAGCGGAGCCCGATCTCGTGATCGAGCCGCTTGCCGACGACGAGGAAGAGCGGCCGTCACCGGCCGCGACCGCGGGGATCGCCGCGGCGGCGGCCGGCGCGGCGGGGGTGCTCGCCGCGGCGAAGGCCAAGGCCGAGTCCGCACCCGACGGGGCCTCGACCGACCCCTTTGCGGTCCCGGCGGCGGCCGCGGCGGGAGGCGCAACCGCGGTGCTCGACACCGCACCCGCGGAGGAAGAAGAGGAGGTTTCGGAGAAGAAGAGCAGGAAAAAACCCAGGCCGCGGGCAGGCGGTTTCGTGAAAACGCTCGTCTATGCCCTGCTCGTGCTCGTGGTCGGGGGGCTAGCGGCGATCGTCGTCCCGCGCCAGCTCGGGTTCCGCGTGCCGCTCCTTTCGGACATCGAGATCCCCTTCCTCGCCGAGCTCGAGGTGCCCTTCCTGGGGAAGGTCTTCCAGGCCGCCCCCCAGGACGAGGCGGGGAGCTTGAGGATCCGCCCGCTTGCCGACACCGTCCAGGCCGAGTACGTGGAAAACGCATCCGCCGGGAGGCTCGTCGTCATCCGCGGCCAGGTGCGAAACGAGTACGATCACCCGCGGAGCTTCATCAAGGTGACGGCGAAGCTCTACGACAAGAACAAGAACGTCGTCCGTGCGGCCACGGTTTACGCCGGAAACACCCTGAGCGCGGAGGACCTCGGCGCGAAAGACATGGCCGCGATCGCCGAGCAGTTGAAGAACCAGAAGGGCCAGCAGAACCGGAACCTGGGGGTGAAGCCGGGCGCGGCCGTCCCCTTCATGGTCGTCTTCGACCGGCTGCCCGGAAACCTCGAGGAGTACAGCGTGGAGGCGGCCGGCTCGACGAAATGACGGGCCGCGGGCACGCGCCCGCGGCCGCTCCCGGCCGGGCGCAACCCCCGGAGCGGCTTGACAATCCGGGCCGTTTGGCGCATTATAGCACCGATCCATGGCGATGTAGCTCAGCTGGTCAGAGCATGCGGCTCATATCCGCAGAGTCCGGGGTTCAAATCCCTGCATCGCCACCATCAGGCTTGTTCAACCTGCTGGTGTTGCGGCAGGTTTTTTTATTTGGTTTCAGACGTCCAAAGCCGCTGCCCCGCTCCACACGCTCATCGGCCCAAACACAGGGTGGAGTTGAACGGGATGCGGTCCCTAAAGCGCCTCTCCTGCAAATTCGTTCATACCGTATTGATTTGCATTCCGATTTGAGGAGTCTTGCCGGCAGGATGAAATGCGGTATGGAGGTGCCCATGAAAAGCCTTCTGACATCGATCTTGATTATCTTTTTGATTTCCGGGTGTACTCCCGCTCATCATCAACAGGGCCTTCATTCAACCCAAGAAAGGGAGATGACAGTCGGTATCGTGCAGAAAGAAATCAAAGCGGGCATGTCTCAAGCGGATGTGGCTCAAGCGTTGGGGTCACCCAATATCGTGACAAGCGACAAGGACGGAAAAGAAACATGGATTTATGACAAAATCGCCTCCGAGGCCTCCTACTCCTCAAGCAGCGTCGGCGGCGTCGGCGGTGCCGGTGGGGTCACGGGGAATACCCTGATACTCGGGCTGATCGGGGGCGATTACCGGTCTGGTGCGGCAAGCAAAACGCAGAAAACGTTGACGGTGATCATTAAATTCGATCAAAATAAAGCGGTCGAGTCGTTCAGCTATCATGTAAGCAGGTTCTAAGGAGGATATCATGACGAAATCCTTGTTGTGCATCCTCATCAGCGCACTGTTGTTTGCCGGCTGTTCAACGGCACCGGAACCTCAAAAAACACAACTGCAAATCAGAGAGTTCCAAACAAGAACATTTCAAGTAAAAGATCAAAAAATCGTTTTGAAAGCGATGCTCAACGTTTTGCAAGACGATGGCTATATCGTCAGAAACGTTGTTTCAGACATGGGATTGTTGTCGGCAGTCAAAGAAGTAGACATTGAGAGCAAGGGAGAGGCTTTCGCAGCGGTTTTTTTCGCAGGGGTTCATGCAAGATATAAAAAGGCTCAAGTCATCGAGGCCACGTGCAACGTCTCCGAGCACAATGATGCCTGCAAGGTGAGGGCAAGTTTCGTGATGAAGGTTCTCGACAACAAGGGCGGCATATTGGATCTGAAGCAGGTCGATGATGAGAAATACTACCAGGAGTTTTTTTCAAAAGTGGATAAAAGCATTTTTTTACAAAAACAAGGTTTATAAAAACAAAAAATTTTTCGTATAAATTTCGGGTTCCCAAGTCAAGAATCGCCGCTGCAAAGCCAAAATGCGGCAGGGGCCTCCTCAATTCGAGGGGGCCTTTCGTTTTTCATGCCGGGAGGGTCGGGACGAGACCCGAAAGTCACCCCCGCGGCAGGGGTTCGGCTGGGGGGAAAAGAAAAAGGCGGGACGCCTTTTTGAGGCGGCCCGCCCGTCTCGGGTGCAAGCGGTGTTTAGCGGATGAGCTTCTTTCTTCCGAGCGCCGCGACGCCCATCAGGCCGCAGCCCAGGAGCAGCATGGTCGCCGGCTCCGGGACATCGATCCCGCGCACGGAGTAATCATTCCGCGGATCAAGCAAACCGAGGCAGTAATCGGGGGTCGTGAACTTCAGGCCAAGCAGATTTGCGGGGCTGAGCGCGATGAAGAGCTCGCCGTTGGTGGTCCCAGGGACCTGGGAGAAAAGAGCCTGGAAGGGAATCCAAGCGCTCCATCCCCCCGAGGCGTAATAGAGCTTGTAAAGTCCCTCTTCCCGGTAGCCATTCTCATAGAAGAGATCCGTGATATGGATTCCCGTGACGTACAGAGGCTTTGAAAAACCGATCTCCAGCAGTTCGTCATATTTGTCCAAAATTGCACCGGAGATCTCGTCGTCATTGATGCCGATGCCGTCACCGGGATTCCAGGTCAGCTTGGATCCCGTAGGATAAGCCTTGAACGTGTAGTCAACTGCGCCATAGGTTACGGTCTTCGAAGTTTGATTGTCTACCCCGCTGAAGGCGCTCGAGGCAAAATCCACGACGGGGACGGCGAACGCGGTGCCCGCCACCAAGAAGAGTGCCGCTGCGATTAAGACGGTTTTTCTCATCGGATGACTCCCTTTCTTATGCGGTTCATGTTCGGGTGTTCGGGTTGCCGGATTCGGAAAAAACCATCGTTGCCCTGACGCGCATCACCTCCTCTCCCAGGCTCACAGGCCGCGCTCTCAGTGTTTCACCATTGCGAGACATTCGCCAATGGATAAAGCAAGATACGGGCCAGATCCCACCATGCGGGGCGCTATAAAATTTTTATTAATTATTTCAGTAACTAAAATTGAAAAATCGGCGGCTCCCGCGGGGTGCGCACATTGTTGAAAACCCGTTGTTGTGTAAAAATATTCACAATTCGGGGGGCGGCGGATCTCAGTCTTCGGAGGCCGGGGTGAGAGCCGCCGAAGAAGATTACGCCTTCCGCCTTTTGCGGGGTTCGCCCTTGCCTCCGGGCGGCCCACCCGCTATAAACGGCCCGTGTCGCGCGGCGCTTCACGCCGCAGGCGGGATGCCGGGGACGAAGGCGGGATGATCAGCGGCTTTGAGAAGATCGTCGAGGAGCGGATCCGGCGGGCGATGGAGGAGGGCGCCTTCGAGGGGCTTGCGGGCACGGGCGAGCCCCTGCGCCTCGAGGAGGAGGCCTCCGTCCCCGAGGAGCTTCGCCTCGCCTACCGCATCCTCAAGAACGCCGACTGCCTCCCGCCCGAGATCGAGCTTCGCCGCGAGATCGAAAAGACCGAAGATCTCCTCGCCGCCATGCCCGACACCGAGGAGAAATACCGCGCGCTCAAGAAACTCAACTTCCTCGTCCTCAAGGTGAACAGCCTGCGGCGCACGCCGATCGCCCTCGAGCTGCCGCAGCGCTACCTCGAGCGCGTGGTCGGCCGCATCGAGAAGAAAAGAAAGCCAAGGTAGCCGAAGGGGCGGCCCGACCGCTTCGGCGCCGCGTATTCCTGACCGCCCGTTGTCGGGGCAACCGATCGGGGACGCAAAGAGCCAAACCGCCTTGGATGCGAAACCGCCCCAGCGCCTGCGGATCGCCCTCCTCGCCGGCGGGGTCTCCGCCGAGCGCGAGGTCTCGCTCAACTCCGGCCGCCAGGTGCTCGCCGCCCTCGACCCCGCGCGCTACGAGGTCACCTGCTACGACCCCAAGACCGACCTCGCCCGCCTCGTCGCCGATGCCGCCCGGATCGACGCGGCCCTGATCCTTCTCCACGGCCCCTTCGGTGAGGACGGCACCATCCAGGGGATGCTCGATCTCCTGGGGATCCCCTACCAGGGCTCGGGGGTGCTGGGCAGCGCGGTCGCCATGAACAAGATCGCGGCCAAGCGCCTCTACCGCGAGGCCGGGATCCCCGTGCCCGGCGATCTCGTGCTCAGGCGATCGGACCCGCTCGATGCGGAGGCGGTGACCCGGCGGCTGGGGCTGCCGCTCGTCGTCAAACCCGTCGCCGGCGGCTCAAGCGTGGGGGTGAGCATCGTCCGCCGCAAGGAGGATCTCCCCGCCGCCCTCGCGGCCGCCTTCGCCCACGACCGCGAGGTGATGCTCGAGTGCTTCATCGAGGGGGTCGAGATCACCGGCGCGGTGATCGGAAACGACGAGCTCGAGGCCCTGCCCCTGATCGAGATCATTCCCGGCAGCGGCTACGAGTTTTTCGATTACGGGGCCAAATACACGGCCGGCGCAACCGAGGAGATCTGCCCGGCGCGGATCGACCCCGAGCTTGCGGCCGAGGGCCGACGCCTTGCCGTTGCCGCCCACCGCGCGCTCTTTTGCCGCGGCTACAGCCGGACCGACATGATCCTTCGCGGCCGCGAGATCTTCGTTCTCGAGACGAACACCATCCCCGGCATGACGGCGACGAGCCTTCTGCCGCGCGCGGCGGCCGCGGCGGGGATCGGCTTCGGCCGGCTCCTGGACCGCCTGATCGCCTTGAGCCTCGAGGGGCGGCCGCCGCGGGGGGGCGGCCCGTGATCGCCCGCGGCCACGCCGCGATCCGCGGCCTGCTCGCCGAGCTCGGCCCGGGCGACGTCGCCGCGGGCCCGCTTCCGGCGTCCTTTCTTTCCGGGCCGCTGGCCCTCGACCTGGCGGAGCGGGGCGTGCGCTTTGTCCCCTCGCTTCTTTGCCAGATCCTCAGCCGCTCGAAGTGCGCCCAGGCCGAGATCCTGGGCGGGTTCATGGCCCCGCACACGCGCGCCGTGCGCCGCCGCGCGGAGCTTCTTTGCGCCGTGAACGACTACGCCCGGCTGGGGATCGGCGCCGTGGTGAGCAAGCAGGAGGGGATGCACTGCGGCCACGGGGTCCGGCGCTGGGAGAGCATCGAGGCGCTCTACAACGCGGTCGCCTTCGAGAAGGGGGCCTATCCCTTCGTGCTCCAGCCCTTTCTTTCGGGCATCGCCGATGTCCGCGTGATCGTGGTCGGGGAGTACGTCGAGGCCTACCTCCGCGAGAACCCGTTCCACTTCCGCGCCAACCTCGCCGCGGGCGGGACGGGCCGGCCGTTTCCCGTGGACCCGGCGGCCGAGCGCCTCTGCCGGAAGGCGATGGCGCGGGGGCGCTTCCCTTACGCGCATCTCGACCTGCAGCTCACCCCCGCAGGCGAGTGCTACCTGGCCGAGATCGCACTCGATGCCGGGGTCTCGGCCGCGCGCATCGGGCGCGCGGAGCTCGAGCGACGAAAACGCGAGGTGCTGGAGCGGGAGATCGCGGCCGCGGCGGGGGGTGCCGTCATCCATGCGTGAGAATGGTCAGGGAGGAGAGCAAGCGATGAAGGTTCTGGTCGTGGGGGGAGGCGGCCGCGAGCATGCGCTCGTCTGGAAGATCGCACAGAGCCCGCGGGTGAAGACGGTCTACTGCGCCCCGGGAAACGCGGGCATTGCACGGCTTGCCGTGTGCGTCCCGATCGCGGCCGGGGAGATCGACGCGCTCATCGCCTTTGCGCGCGAAAACGGCGTCGATCTCACCGTCGTCGGCCCCGAGGGGCCGCTTGCCGCGGGGATCGTCGATCGCTTCGAGGAGGCGGGGCTTGCCATCTTCGGGCCGCGAAAAAACGCGGCCGAGCTCGAGGCGAGCAAGTCCTTCGCCAAGGAGTTCATGCTGCGAAACGGGATCCCCACGGCGCGGGGGCGAAGTTTCACCGACCTAAAGGCCGCCGAATCGTTCGCGGCCGCGCTCGGGGCCCCGCTTGTCGTCAAGGCGGACGGCCTCGCCGCGGGCAAGGGGGTGATCGTCTGCGCCGGGCTGAAGGAGGCGCGCGAGGCGATCCGCCGCATCCTCGTCGCACGCGAGTTCGGCGAGGCCGGATCCCGCGTGGTGGTCGAGGAGTGCCTGAAGGGCGAGGAGGCCTCCTTTCTCGCCCTGACCGACGGGAAGACCGTCCTTCCGCTTCCCTCGGCCCAGGACCACAAGGCGATCTACGACGGCGACCGCGGGCCGAACACCGGGGGCATGGGCGCCTACTCGCCTGCGCCCGTGGTCGATGCCCTGATGCACCGCCGCGTGATGGAGGAGATCATGGTCCCGGCCGTGCGCGCCATGGCGGCCGAGGGAAGGCCCTACAAGGGGGTGCTCTACGCCGGGTTGATGATCGACCGCGACCGGGTGCAGGTGCTCGAGTTCAACGCGCGCTTCGGCGACCCGGAGACGCAGCCGATCCTGATGCGCGTGAAGACCGATCTCGTCCCCCTGATGGAGGCCGCGATCGCGGGGAGGCTCGATTCGTGCGCGATCGAGGTGGACCCGCGGGCCGCGGTCTGCGTCGTCCTCGCCCAAGAGGGCTACCCCGGCGCCTACGCCCGGGGGGCCCCAATCCGCGGGATCGAGGCGGCAAACCGCATCCGGGACGTGGTGGTCTTTCACGCCGGCACGAAAACGAAGGGCCGCGCGGTCGTGACCGACGGCGGCCGCGTCCTCGGGGTGACGGCCCTCGGGGGGACGGTCGCCGAGGCGATCGACAAGGCGTATCTCGCGGCCGCGAAAATCCGCTGGGATGGGGTGTACTACCGCAAGGACATCGGGAGGAAAGCGATGGCGCGCAAGGCGATGAAACCCGCTGTGGGGATCGTGATGGGAAGCGACTCGGATCTTCCGGTCATGCAGGAGGCGGCCGCGGTGCTCAAGAAATTCGATGTGCCCTACGAGATGACGGTCGCCTCGGCGCACCGCAGCCCGGCGCGGGCGGCGGCCTTCGCCGCAAACGCGGCCAAGCGCGGGATGCGGGTCATCATCGCCGGCGCAGGCCACGCGGCCCATCTCGCCGGGGTGCTTGCGGCGCACACGACCCTGCCCGTGATCGGGGTCCCGATCGACTCCTCGAGCCTCCAGGGGCTCGATGCCCTGCTCTCCACCGTGCAGATGCCGCCCGGGATCCCCGTCGCGACCATGGCGATCGGCAAATCGGGTGCCCGGAACGCGGGCATCCTTGCCGTGCAGATGCTGGCGATTTCCGACGCGAGGCTTGCCTCCGAGCTCGAGCGCATGAAAGAGGAGATGGCGGCCGAAGTTGAGCGCAAGGCAAAGAACATCGAGGAGCCCCGGTAGGGTTCTCAAGGTCGATCCGCGCAAACCCGACCCCGGGGCGATCGCGCGCGCGGCGGAGCTCATCCGCGCGGGGGGGGTCGTCTGCTACCCCACGCGCTGCCTCTACGGGCTGGGCGCCGATGCCCGAAACGCGGCCGCGGTGGAGAAGGTCTTCGCGCTGAAACAGCGGCCGGCGACGATGGCCCTTCTCGTGCTCATCCACCGGCCGGAGGAGATGGCGGGGCTTGCGGCGAGGATCCCGAGGCTTGCGCGGGCGCTCATGGACCGCTTCTGGCCGGGGAGGCTGACGATCGTCCTCGAGGCGGCGGAGGGCTTGCCCGCGCCGCTCACGGCCGGGACCGGGAAGATCGGCATCCGCCTCGCCGGCCACCCCGTCGCCTCCGCCCTCGTTTCCGCCTTCGGGGGGCCGATCACGGGGACGAGCGCCAACCTCTCGGGCAGCCCCGGCTGCGTGGAGATCCCCGGGCTCGACCCCGGGATCCGCAACGGGGTCGATCTCGTCCTCGATGCCGGGCGGTTAAAGGGCGGGGTGGGCTCGACGGTCGTCGACGTGACGGGCGAAAAGCCGGTCGTGATCCGCGAGGGCGAGGTGCCCAAGGCGGAGATCCTCGCCGTCGCCAAAGAGATCGGCTAAGACCGGGCTTTCCCATCCTCTTTCCACGCAAGCCTTCCGGCCCCGGCGGCCGGCCGCGTTGACAGCGGCGGGGCGATTCTTTATACATGCACCCTGTGCCGGAGTGGTGAAATTGGTAGACGCAGAGGACTCAAAATCCTCCGGGGGCAACCCCATGCCGGTTCGACTCCGGCCTCCGGCACCAGCATAAAATCAAAGGCTTAGGCAATATTTGCTTAAGCCAATTTTCTTTTATTTTCATCGGAAATTTTAAATCTATCCCCACGCTGTCCCCACTTTGAAAATCTATTAGCCTTTTACGATAAAGCCGGGGGAGGGTCTCTGCTCGGGGTTACGGAGGCCAAGGGGGGAGAGTAGGGGGGGGCGTGAAAATGGCTCGGCCCTGCGTCCCCGGGGTCGCCCTCCCGGGTCGCTGTTAGTCGTTCAACTGCGCCTTAAGCGCCTCAAGCTTCGCCCGGAGATGCTTGGGGTCCCGGGAAAGCCTCCGCTCTGCCTGCCTTTGTCCCTCAGCCGCCTTGTACCGCTCGGCCGCGGTAAACGATCGGTCCAGCTTACCTCGCTCTCCAGAAATTTGCGTTCCAGTAGTTTTCTGATAAAATATTTATTAGACGGCAATCAAACTGAAGGAGGGATGATGTCTTCTAAGCACTACACTATCGCAAAGGTACCGGATAAGCGAGGTAAGGACGGATATATGTATCATGCGTATGGTCCTGCAATTACTGAGGCCATTAAGCAAGGCAGGATTACCGAGAATGATACTTGGAACCCAGATAAAGTAGATTTGATAAATAAATTGCGGGCGAAAGGAGCTGATGTATGATGGGGATTATCCTGCATGCTGCGGCAAAGGTTCCTTGGTGGAAAATAGCTCTGAAAGTTTACGGCCCTAAAGTTGCTGAGGCGGTCGCTGTTATGGCGGGATCAAAATTCATTGATAAGATAATGTCAGACAAAGAGATGAGTTTTGAGAAGAAACTCGAAAGACTGAACGCTGCCCTTAAAGATGGTACGATTACACAAGAAGAATGGCAAAAAGCTCGAGAAAACCTCATGAATTCATACGCAGACCAGAGATAGGGTTCATCCGACTAAAGCGTACTTTGTGAGGTGAAGTCCGAGTATTTTCAGAATGAAGAATTCGGTATCGCGGTACCCGTAAGCTTGCCGTTTCATCGTTTTGATTTTGTGGTTGGTGCCTTC
>Ga0073932_1002347_pt1 | contig 29727 bp, 24 predicted proteins | sample DewCreD2012metaG_FD_76967 | JGI IMG/M metagenome (GOLD analysis project Ga0073932, IMG submission 76967) | Hot spring sediment bacterial and archeal communities from British Columbia, Canada, to study Microbial Dark Matter (Phase II) - Dewar... ...
GCGAAGGCGTTGGCCCGGGGGCAACGTTCGGAACTGAAGGCGGCACAGGCTCAGCTCGAGCAGGCTGAAAAGGGCCTGGATGTGGCGCGGGCCGACTACTGGCCCCGCGTGGACGGGTTCGCACGCTACGGCACGCGAAGCGGGCTGCCTTACGATCAAGAAAAGGAAAGCAAGGCCCTGGACCACGAAACGTCGTGGGCGACGGGAGTGCAGTTGGATATTCCTCTCTTCAGGGGCGGCGCCGTCCGCGCTCAGGTCGCCCAGGCCCGCTTGAGGATCGATCAGGCCCGGGAGAGGCTCCGGGACGTGGAGCTGCTCATCGGCGAGGACGTGGACCGGGCTTGGACTTCGCTTTCGGACAGCCGGAACCGCATCGAGGTGACGGGCAAAAATGTCGAAGCTGCGGCTGAGACGCTGCGCATCGAGCAGACCACCTACCAGGAGGGCCGAAACACCATCAACGACGTGCTGGACGCCCAGGCGGCCAGGCTGACGGCGGACGTGGAGCACTCCCAGGCCGTGGTGGACTATCTCCTGGCCCGGCTGGACTGGGAGCGGGCCCTGGGAAGCGATCTGGCGGCTTTCATCGCTGGAGATTCAACCACACAGGAATAGGGGAAACACTCATCCCATGAGCTCAGAGAGCCCCCCAAAACAAAGGTTTGCTTCCAGGCGGATCGTCATTGTCTCAGTGCTCCTGGTGATCGTTCTCTTTCTGGTGATGGGCGTCATAAAGGGTCGACAAAGGCTCGCCTCGGCGCCCCGCTGGCAGCCCCTCCCCGTGCCGGTCTCCGTCAAACCCGTCGAGCGTGCCGTGGTTCGCCAGACCATCAGCTATCTGGCGCGCCTGGAACCTTGCGCCACGGCGGAGATCGCCCCCGAGATCTCGGCCCGTGTCGAGCAGATCTTCGTGGACGAAGGGAGCTCGGTAGGAGCTGGGCAGATCCTGGCCCGGCTGGACGATCGGGACATCCAGGCCCAGATCAGGGCCATGGAAGCCAAGATCGCCGCTCAAGACGCCCGCCTCAAGGGAAACAAGGCGGCCCTCGAATCGGCCCGGCAGAGTGTCTCCTTTCTGCGCCGGGAATTCGAGCGGGACCAGCGGCTCTTCAATGAGAAAGGCACGAGCGCTTCGGTGCTGGAATCGAGCCGCAACCAGCTCGACATCGCCCTCGGAAAGCTCCGGGGGCTCGAACAGGACGAGGTCAGCATCGGCCATGAGCGAAAGGCCCTCGACGCCCAGTTGGAGGAGGTCCGCACCCGTTTGAGCTACACCGAGGTGCGAAGCCCGTCCCCGGGGGTTGTCCGGCGCCGGTATGCCGAGGTCGGAGACATGGCCAAGGCGGGGGGAGCGCTGTTCAGCCTCATGGACACCACATGCCATCGGTTGGCGTTCGACCTGGTCCAGGAAGACCTCATGCGGGTCGCCGCCGGGCAGGCGGTTCTCGTCCGCTGGCCCGGAGACATGGAGCCGCCCGTCATGGAACCGCCGGGATCGCAGGTCAAGCTGACCCGCATCTTCCCCTCGCTCGAGGCGGGCAAGACGGTTCGGGCGGAGGTGGACCTGTATTGCCAGTTGCCGGAGAGCCTTCGCATCGGGAGTTTTATCCCTGTCGAAATCGTGGTGCGTGAGGCCGAAGGACTGGCCGTGGACCGGAGCGCCATCGTCCCCGTGGAGGGCGGCGGCTCGGGCGTCTACGTGGTGCGGAGCGGCGCCCTGGAGCTTATCCGGATCAAAAAGGTTTTTTCGGACGAGCGGCTTGCCCTGGTTGAGGGAGAGGTGAGAGAAGGGGAGACGGTCGCCGTTGGAGAGGTTCTCCAGTGGGTGAGGCGATCGCGGGGGCAGCTTGTCGAGGTTCGCCCATGAGTCTCCACCGGTTTGCCCTGAAGAATCCGTGGGGCATCCTCGTTGGGGCCCTCATCGTGACGGTGCTTGGGTTCCGGGCGTTCATCCTGATGCCGACCGACTACTTTCCCGACACCAGTCCGCCCCAGGTGGCGGTGATCACGGTGGAGCCCGGGGGCTCAGCCGTGGATGTGGCGCGGCGCATCACGGAGGTGATCGAAAAGGAGCTCTCGAGCCTCACGGGTCTCAAGAAGCTCTCGTCCACGTCCCGCGACGAAGTCTCTTCCATCAATGCGGAGTTCCACTACGAAAAGCCCATCGGCGAAGCCGTCGTCGATGTCCAGAACGCCATCTCCCGCATCCGCGCGGATCTTCCCGACGACATCCTGGAGCCCCGCATTTACCGGATCACCGATGCGACCCGGCCGGTCCTGACCCTGGCGCTGCGCCCGGCGGAGGGCTCGCCCCTCAGTCTGGCCCAGGTACGGCTGCTCGCCGAAAACGACATCAAAGACTTCCTGCTGAGCCTCCCCGGGGTGGCCGACGTGGACACCTTCGGCGGCCATCGGCTTCAGGTGAATGTCTGGCTGGACCGGGACCGGTTGAGAGCCTTTCATCTCACGCCCATTGAAGTGGCATCGGCCGTCAAGGCCCAGAATATCACGACGCCGGCGGGGCTCATGCTGGGGGAGGAACGGGAAGCCCTGGTCAAGACCGTGGGCGAGTTCCGGGATATTGTCGACATCGAGCAGACCGTCGTCAAGCGCAGCGAAGGGGCCTACATCCGGCTGGCGGACGTGGCGCGGGTGGAGCTCGGCATCCAGGAGCTGAGGAGCCTCTACCACGGGAACGGCAAGCCGGCTGTCGGCGTCAATGTGCTGCGGGCGGACGGCGGGAACACCATCGCCACGATCCGGGAGGCAAAAAAAGCCCTGCCCGAAATGGCAACGCTCTGGCCGGAAATCGAATTCAGCATCACCAACGACCAGCAGCCCATCATCGAGCGCAACACCTCCGGCATGCGATCGTCGCTCTACAGTTCCATTCTGCTCACCGTCGTCATCATCTTTCTCTTTCTGGCCGACCTCCGGTCCTCGTTCATCGCCTTGGTGAGCATTCCCCTCTCCTTCCTCTTCAGCCTGGCGGGACTCGGGTTCACGGGCTACACCCTCAACGTCGTGACGCTCTCGGGGCTCATCCTGGCCACCGGAATGGTGGTGGACGCGACGGTCGTGGTGGTGGAAAACATCAGCCGGCATTGGAAGCTGCACCGGGGGGACCCGGCGGAGTGCGTCGCGGGCGCCGTGGGGGAAATCACCACCTCCATCACGGCGGGGATGCTCACCACCATCACCATGCTGATTCCCATCATGTTCGCAGGGGGATATGTTGAAAAGGTCATGCGGCAGTTCACCCTGACCTTGACCCTTGCTCTGGTGGGATCGCTCATGGTGGCGATCCTGGTGGTGCCGCCCATCGCCAGGAGGCTGCTCCGGCGAACGGAGCACCGCAGTCGGCTGGAGCGGGCCGTAGCCCCCGTCGAGCGGCTGATCCAGGCCATGGCCGACGGCTATGTGGGGATGCTGCGGGTCGCCCTGCGCCACCGGGTGCTGACCCTGGCGATCCCGTTCGTTCTGCTGGTGCTGACCGTCGGCGCCGTCATGCCCATCATCGGCCGGGAGCTCATGCCGCCCATGGACACGGGCATTGCCAACATTGCCTTCGAGCTTTCCCCTTCCGCACGCATCGAGGAGGTGGATGCGACCCTGGCTCAAGTGGAGCGGATCATTCAGGAAGAGCCGAGCGTGCTCATGATCTCCTCCACCGTGGGCTCCGAGCCGGGTGAGATTTCCTTCGGCGCCGGCGCCCAGAGTGCCCAGAAGGCCTTCCTCGTCGTCAACCTGAAGACCAGGGACCAGCGCGACCGGTCCATCTGGCAAATCGTCGACGGCTGGCGGGATCGGATGCAACAGATCCCCGGGCTGCGCTCCCTGCAGGTCTACGAATACGGGGCCAGCCCCATGTCCACCTCTCGGGCCCCCATTGACATCGTGCTCAAGGGGAGGGATTCCGAGGTGCTCGAGTGGGTCGCCGCAGAGATTGAGAGGGGGTTCAAGGGGATGCCCGGCCTGGTGGATTTGACTCCCGGCTGGTGGATGGACAAGCCCGAAGTGCAGTTCAGGGTGGAGCCCAAGATGGCGCAGCTATACGACAGCAATCCGTCGGCGCTGGCCGATCAGCTGCGGCTGGCCGTGGGGGGGGTTCCGGTTTCGGGACTTCGGTTGAGCGGCTTTCTCGACGTTGCCATCCGGTTGGCCTATGAAGACCGCTGGGTCGCCACCCCGGAACGGCTCGCCGAGCTCGACATCTACACCCCCAAAGGGGCGGTGCCCTTGAGGACTCTGGCCACGTTGGAAGAACGGCGGAGCCAGACCGCCATCACCCGGGAAAACCTGCAAAATACCCTCGATCTCACCGGCTACAACCGCACGGTGAGGATCTCGCAGGTGCTGTCGGATATCGACAAACGCATGGAGGGCGTCGTGTTTCCAGGGGGATACGGCTACGAGATGGGCGGCACGGCGGCCGAGATGAAAGACAGCATGTCGCGGGTCATGAAGTCCATGATGCTGGGAAGCATTCTGCTGGTGCTCCTCCTCATGGGGACCTTCCAGTCCTTTGTGCTTCCCGTCCCCATCCTGGCGGCGATCCCGCTCGCCGTCACGGGGTCGCTCTGGGCGCTGCTCCTTTTCGGGCAGCCCATGTGCATGCCGGCCATGATGGGCATGCTGCTCCTGGCGGGGATCGTTATCAACAACTCGATCTTTCTCATCGACTTCATCAAGCAGGCCCGGGCCGAGGGGATGGAGCGGGAGGAAGCCCTGGTCCAGGCGGTGCGGCTGCGGCTGCGCCCGGTGCTCATGACCACCGTCTCGACGTTCGTCGGGATGCTTCCCATCATCCTTGAGACGGCCATCGGGCTCGAGCGCATGTCGCCTCTCGCCACCGCCGCCGGATTCGGCCTCTTGTTCGGGACCTTCATGACCATGGTGGTGACGCCCGTGGTCTATTCGCTTCTGGACGACGGGCGCGCGGCCTGGCGAAACCGCTGGAGAGGAGCTGACGGATGAACCTCAAAAAGGTTACCATTGAGTTGAACGTGAACGAGGTTTTGGAGATCCTGGCCATCGACATGGATGACGATGCTGAGCGGGCTCTCGATTTCATCAAGACCCGGCTTGCCAACCGGGTCAAAAAGTGCCTTCAGCCGCACTGTGTGCCCGTGTTCGAAGTCACTTACGGCCCTGGCCAGAAAGACCGCTTTTCGGATTGAGAACAGCTGATTACCGGAGATGAGACGTGCAAGATCACACCCCCGAAAGCATGGCGAGAGCGGTCATGGAAGCCTGCGCCGATTGCGACATCTGCAGACATCTCATGGAGGACACACCCTGCCTGGTCTTCCCGGAGCTGTATCGACTGTACGACAAGGAAGTGGAGAAGAAGGGCGGCATCACACCGGGGGAGTTGAAAAGGCTGGTGGAGCTGTGCAATTTCTGCGCACTGTGTCCATGTCCCAACATCCGGGCGGACATCATGAAGGCCAAGCACGCCTTCGTCCGGCGCGAAGGGTTGAAGCCGTCCATCCGGCTGCTGGAAGACGTCGAGCGTGTGGCAAAGATCTGCGGTGCCTACCCACGGCTTGCCAACTTGCTCTTTCAATCCAAATGGACCGGCCCCCTGCTGAAAGACGTTGCGGGGATCCATGCAGACCGGAAAGTCCCGAGCTTTCCGGAGGAGAGCTTTCCATCATGGGCCAGGGCGCGAGGGTTGCACCTGCTGAAGGAAGGCGGCCGCCGAAAGGTCGCGTTCTTTGCGGGCTGCACCGGGCAGTACCTCTTCCCTGACGTGCCCCGGGCCGCAGTCGAGGTCCTGGAGCACAACAGCGTCCAGGTCTACGTTCCCGAGCAAAAATGCTGCGGCATGCCGAGTCTGCTCGAGGGCGACCGGGAGCTCACCCTGGAGTTTGCCGCCTTCAACGTGGACAAGCTCTCCGAAGCGGTGGATGCAGGGTGCGACATCGTCTGCTCGTGCCCCACCTGCGGCTACCTGCTGAAGCAGGTGCTGAGCGAAGGGGCAAACCATGCTGCGGAGCACCACGAGGATCCCAGTCCTTCGTCCCGTGACGCAAAGCAGGAGGGAGAGGCATCGAAACCGGAGCGGGCTCCGTCTGCATCCTCCTCGAAGCACGCCTTCAAGGGGCTTTTCAAGGATGAAGGCTATTTTACCTCCCTGGATCCTCGAAAGCGTTTGAAAATCTCAGCTCGCACCCACGATCTCGGGGAATACCTGTTGAGCCTCCTGCGCTCCGGCGAGCTGAGCACCGGGCTGGGTCCGGTCTCCGGACGCATGGTCTATTACCCGCCCTGCCACCTGAGGGAACAGAAGATCGGCGCACCGTACATGGAGCTTCTGACCCTGATTCCGGGGAGCTCCATCAAGCCGGTCGAAGGGGTCTTTCATTGCTGCGGCATTGCCGGCATCATGGGATTCAAGCAGGAATTCCACGAGGTTTCCATCGCCATGGGGGGCCGTCTCATGGAGCGGATCAAGGCCATGAACCCTCAAAGGCTTGTGACCGACTGCCTGAGCTGCCGGATCCAGTTCAACCAGCTGCTCCCCTACAGGGTGCTTCACCCCATCGAGATCCTTTGGGAAGCCTATGGGGGCCATGACGCCCGGGGACATACCTGACAGGCTGGTGCAGGCCTGTGTTGATATTCTGCGGAGAAGCGCACCGGACCCACTCTGGAGTCGAGTGGAAGCGCCGCGGATGACCGGAAAGCCGTCGAGAGACTGCAATCCGGCGCCTTGACCCATGGTCGCCAGGACGAAAGGAGGAGATGATGAAGGCGCGAACCAGAAACCTCGCAGAGCCTTTCGGGACGGTCGATCGCAGTGCCGAGGTCGGCCTGTCCGTCTTTCAGAGCCTGCTGGCCGATTACCATCCCCGTGACTTCGCCGTGCGCATGTGGAATGGGAGTTTATGGGAGGCCGAAGCAGGGCAGCCGACCCGTTTCACTCTGGTCATGAAGCACCCCCGGGTGCTGCACCGCATCTTTTGGTTTCCCAACGATGTCACCCTTGGCGAGGCCTACCTCGACGACGATTTCGACATCGAAGGGGACATCTGCGCGGTTTTCGGGCTTCGGGACTACATCACGGATCCGCAATTCTGTTTCAGAAGGTGGCTCTGCCGGGCCAGGATCCTCATCGACATACCGTTCATCGATCTGTGTCGGCACCGGGCGCGGCCTCTGGCGCGACTGCAGGGGGATCGACACTCCATCGAGCGCGACCGCCAGGCGGTCACCGCGCACTACGACCTCTCCAACGAGTTTTTCTCCCTCTGGCTGGACCCTGAAATGGTGTATTCCTGCGCCTACTTCGATCATACGGCCCAGGACCTGGACGAGGCTCAGGTCAGCAAGCTCGATTACATTTGTCGGAAACTGCGACTTCGCCCGGGGGAGCGTCTCCTCGACATCGGCTGCGGCTGGGGCGGGCTGGTGATGCATGCTGCCCGCCGGTACGGGGTCTATGCCCGGGGGATCACCCTCAGCCGACAGCAGGCGGAACTCGCCGCCCGGCGGATCGCGGAGGCCGGATTGAGTGATCGATGTCGCGTCGACATCGCCGATTACCGGGAGATCGACGAACCCTGCGGCTACGACAAGCTGGTCAGTGTCGGCATGTTCGAGCACGTTGGGCAATCGAGGCTTTCCGACTATTTTTCCCGCGCTTGGCGTCTGCTCCGGTCTCCGGGGGTCTTTCTCAACCACGGCATCGCTGCTTCGGTGAGTTACCTGAAAAAGGCGGGGCCTAGCTTCGTCGACAAGTACGTTTTCCCGGACGGGGAACTGTTGCCGATCAGCACCAGCCTCAAAGCAGCCGAGGAGAGCGGCTTCGAGGTGCGGGACGTCGAGAGTCTTCGCGAGCATTACGCCCTCACCCTGCGTCACTGGGTGCGTCGGCTGGAGGCCCGGCGCGAGGAGGTCCGTCGCCTTGTGGGAGAGGTCACGTACCGTGTCTGGCGCCTGTACATGGCCGGGTCGGCCCACGGATTCGCGACAGGGCGGATCAGCGTGTTCCAGTCCCTCCTCGCTAAATGTGAGGGCGGCATGAGCGGACTGCCGCTGAAGCGCGCGGACTGGTACGTTTGAGCTTTGCGGCCATGCCGTCCGGCTGCACGATAGGGGAAGCGATGCAAAAGCTCTCGTCACGTCGGGGTCTCAAGCCTTTCGGACACCTCCCCGGACTTCTGGTGTTCCTCACCTTCGCAGCGGCATGCTCCGACTCGTCCGGACCGACGGTGGTCGACTTCGAGAAGACCATCGCGGCGCCAAGACCGGGTGAAGCGAATCCAGTGCAATCTGGTCGGCCCGTATTGAGGGTGGCGGTCGGGGCCATGGTCTCACCCAGGGAAACTTTCGTCCATTACCGGCAGCTTCTGGATTACCTGGGGGAGCGGCTGGGAATGGACGTGGAGCTCGTTCAGCGCAAAACCTACGGCGAGGTCAGCGAGCTTGTGGGCAATGGTCGGATCGACCTCGCCTTCCTCTGCTCCGGCCCCTACGCCGCCGGCAAGGAGAAATACGGTTTCGAACTGGTTGCGACCCCTCAGGTTCAGGGAAGCCATTTCTACCAGTCCTACCTCATCGTCAACCAGGGCAGTCCCTTGGAACGGCTGGAGGACTTGAAGGGAAAGGTTTTCGCCTTCACCGATCCCGACTCTCACACCGGGAAGCTCGTCCCGAGCTTCTGGCTGGCCGAGATGAACGAGCACCCGGGTTCTTTCTTCGGGAGAGTGATCTACACCTACAGCCATGACAACTCGATCCTCGCCGTGGCCAGGGGGCTTGTGGACGGGGCGGCGGTGGACGGGCTCGTCTGGGAATTCTATCGCCGGAAGAAGCCCTCCCTGACGGACGCCACCCGCATCATCCGGAAGTCGGAGCCCTTCGGAGTCCCGCCCGTGGTGGCTTCGGGCTCCCTCGCACCGGAAAACGGGTTGGCGATCAGGGAGATTCTCCTATCCATGCACGAAGACCCCGTGGGAGCCGGGATTCTCGGGGAGATCATGATCGAGCGCTTTGTGGAGCCCCGGGATGAATGGTATGACGGCATCAGGGATTTGTTGCGCAGACTGGGCCGGGACCAGGGATAGCACGGAGACGACATGCCGTTCAGAACGCTCAAGAGCAAGCTGCTGGTCGGAGTGTCCCTGCTCGTGATTTCGAGCGGCGTTCTCATCTCTCTGCTGGCGACCCATCACTACGGCAGGAGTCTTTTGGAGTCCCTTGCCGGCCAGGCCCAGTATCTCGCCCACGCCGTCTCGCTCCAGGCCGCCGACATGGTGCTCACCAACGATAGGGTGGCCCTGCAGAAGATGCTTGAGCACCAGCTCCGAAGCAATCCCAGCGTATCGTACCTCTTCGTCCTGAAAGAGGGCCAGGTGGTGGCCCACACCTTCCCCGACGGCATTCCCGCCGATCTGGTCGCCGCCAACCAGCCTACCGCCGGCGGACCTGCCGCCCACACCCAGGAGATCGCCTCGACGACGGGCGAGGTCTTTATGGACATGGCCGTTCCCATTTTCGAGGGGAAGGCAGGGACGCTGCGGCTTGGCGTCTCGAAGAAACCCCACCGGGAGCAGGTTCAAAGACTGTGGGTGCAGATGGTTTCTTTGACCCTGGCGATTCTCGTGCCGGCCCTGGCGGGCTGTCTCCTGTTCATCCGGCGCATCATCGGACCATTGACCGACCTGGCCGAGGCTGTCGACCGGGTGGACCGGGGTGAAATGAATGCCAGGGTCCGGGTTCACGGGCAGGATGAGGTGGCCGCCCTGGGGAATGCATTCAACAGCATGGTGACCAGCCTGCAGGCGCACACGCGGCAACTGGAGGAGCAGGCACTGGAGCTGGCGCGGGCTCATCATCAAACCCGCACTTTCTGCGGCCTGGTCCAGGAGATTGGAGCCTTGCAGAATCTCGGCGAAATCGGCGCCACCATGATCGAGCGGCTGAGCTCCATCCTGGAGTGCAGCCGGATGGCGCTTCTTCTCGCCAACGACGCAATGGACAGGGTTTTCGTCATCACCGACACCGACACCCACGAGATCAAGGATGTCGAAGCCATTCAAGCCATGACCCGTTTGCTCGATATCCTTGGCAGCCAGGGCGGCTGCGCGGTCGGGGCCGACCGCGGCCGATGCGCCCGGGAGATCGCCAAAATCATCGCCCTGCCGGAGCTTCATGGCGTGCTTCCCCTCGGTCATGAGCATCGGCCTTTTGGCGCGATCCTGATCGCATGTGCCGAGGCCTGTCGCTGTGGGGATGCTGAGCTTCGGCTGGCTTCTTCCATGGCCAATCAGGCGGCCGGGGTGATCCGGAGGGCTCTGCTCCACGAAGAGGAGGTTCGCGAGCTTCACACGTGCGTGCAGGCCCCTAAGGAATTCTGCGGCATCATTTCCAAGAATCCCAGGATGCAGTCGCTCTTCAGGCTCATCGAAGACGTTGCGCCCACGGACGCCGGTGTGCTCATCCAGGGCGAGAGCGGCACCGGCAAGGAGCTGGCGGCCCGGGCCATCCACCAGAAGAGCTCCCGGAGGGAAAAGCCTTTCATCGTCATCGACTGCTCGGCCTACCCCGCCACCCTCCTGGAAAGCGAGCTCTTCGGGCACGAGCGCGGGGCATTCACGGGGGCCATCAGGCAGAAATCTGGTCGCTTCGAGCAGGCGGATGGCGGCACCGTGTTTCTGGACGAGATCGGCGACATTCCGCCGTCCGCCCAGATCAAACTGCTGAGAGTCCTTCAGACGCAACGGTTCGAACGTATCGGGGGAGAGCAAACGCTGTCGGTGGACGTCCGCGTCATCGCGGCCACCAACCGGAACCTGCTCGACGAGGTCAAGGAGGGCCGGTTTCGTGAGGATCTCTACTACCGCCTCAATGTCATCCCCATTCACCTGCCGGCCCTCCGGGACCGACGCAACGACATCCCCCTGCTGGCCCGCCACTTCCTGCAAGGCTTTGCGGCGGCGCAGGCCAAGAGGGTGGAAGGCTTCAGCGCCGATGCCATGCGGTTGCTGCTCGACTATTCCTGGCCGGGCAACGTCAGGGAACTGGAAAACAGCATCGAGCATGCCACCGTGCTGGTCAAGGCCGGACGCATCGAAGTCGAGCACCTGCCCCCCGCCATTCGAGACTCCCAATCCTCGCAACAGGCTTCCAAATCGCCCACCATCGCTGAGCATGAAGTGAAGCTTCTCCAGGAAACCATGGAGGAATGCGGCTGGAACAAGAAGGAGGCCGCACGGCGTCTCGGCATCAGCCGCAGCACGCTCTATGAAAAACTCAAGCGTTACGGCATCACCCGCCCCACGACGCACTGAGGATCACTCCTCCGTGTTCCGCCATACTGGATGGTGACCGGCATCCGGACACATGGCAACTTATGGTTTTTACTATATTCTCTGCAAAAGACCGATCTGTGTGACCGATTGCCGGACACCAGGCATCGCGGCAGACGCGCCTCAGCACCCCTCGGGAAACCCGGAGAACCGCTCTGCGCCTGGAGTTGCCCCATCGGGCACGAAGCTTGCCCTTGGTGGCGGCGAGGCCGAACCCGGAGATTTCCCCATCCTGATCGGAGGGTCTGCCGGATGCAGAAGGAAAAGACCATTGCCGTCGTCGCAGCCGACCTTCAGGAGCACCAGGAGCTGTGCCGCGTCCTGGAGCGCAACCGTTACCGGACGGTCCGATTTCAGCAGGACTCCGGACTGGTGAACCGTATCCGCGAGAGCTCGTGTGACGCCCTCATCCTCGATCTGGACAGCACTTCGATCGACAACCGTTTCATTCGCAGCCTGAGCCGCGAAAACCCCCAGCTATACATCGTCGGGATCTCCAGCCGCACGTTTCACCCCGAGCTGGAGGAGTCCATGAGAGCCCACATTTCGGCATGCCTCAGCAAGCCCGTCGACGAAGACGACCTGCTGTTCTGGCTCAAGAGCATTTCGGCCGGGGAGCCGCGGTCGAGGGCGTCGCCCTGAGACCGAACCGCTGCATTGGCAGCGGATCCGGGTGTGATACACTCCTCACCGACTTGATCTCTGAGCTGCAACTCACTGAAGTTTTTAGCTAAAAGCTAATGCCCAAAGGCCAACCGCTCAGAGCAGGTCACCAGCGAAAGGACACAAGCATGAGCACGAACTTACCGGTTGAAGACCATTTGCTGCGCATGCAGCGCGATCTCAAGCGGGCGGCGACCCGGAAACCGTCGGACATCAAGTGGACCATGGTGATCGACGTGGGCAAGTGCATCGGCTGCCACGCCTGCACCCTGGGCTGCGTGGCCGAGAACAAGCTTCCGCCTGGCGTCGTCTACCGGCCCGTCCTCGAGGAGGAAATCGGCAGGTACCCGTACGTGCGCCGACGCTTCCTCCCGCGGCCCTGCATGCATTGCCAGAACCCGCCCTGCACCAAGGTCTGTCCCGTTTCGGCCACGCACATCGATGAACAGGGGGTCGTGGTGGTCAACTACGAGCGCTGCATCGGATGCCGCTACTGCCTGGTGGCCTGCCCCTATTCGGCCCGGACCTCGGACTTCGGGGAGTTCTACACCGAAAAGACGCCGGACCTGCCGGGGAAGCTCCTCGGGCGCAAGGCCGCCGCCGAGGGCTACGAGAACAGGCCGGCCAAAGAATATGGCAGGAAATGGCCCGAGCGGGGCCGGGGCTCTCCCATCGGGAACGCGAGGAAGTGCCACTTCTGCCTGCATCGGCTGGCCGTCGGGATGCTGCCGGCCTGTGTCACCACCTGCGTGGGGCGCGCGACGTTCTTCGGAGACCGAAAGGATCCCGAAAGCCTGGTCTTCACCCTCCTCGGCTCACCGCGCATCCACCGCCTCAAGGAGGAGCTAGGCACCAAACCCGCGGTTTATTACCTGACTTGAGAAAAGGATGAAGCCATGTCTCAAAAATCGTTCAACGCATTGTTTGCCGTGGCCGTCATCGGGCTGATCGTTGGCGCATGGGGCATGTTCGAGCGGCTCATGCACGGACTGAAGCCGGTGGCCTTCGGCTCCTACGTGCCCTGGGGGCTCTGGGTGGCTTTCTACCTGTTTTTTCTGGGCCTTTCGGCAGGAGCCTTCCTCATCACCATGCTGACCTACCTTTTCGGAATGAAGCGCTTCGAAAAGATCGGGCGGCTCTCCGCCTTCACGGTTCTCATCGCCCTCCTCTGCGAAGTGCTCTTCATTACGCTGGACCTCGGGCAGATGACGCGGATTTACCGCTTCCTCATCAGCCCGAGCTTCACCTCCTTCATGACCTGGATGTTCGTGCTGTTCAATGCCATGGGCCTCATTTACACTCTCAAGGTCTATTTCCTGGTTCGAGAGGACATCATCGCCTGGGCCAACGACGGGAATCGGCCCGGCCAGGCCCTTTACCGGCTGCTCTCCCTCGGGAAAAAGAGCTACGACGAATCCGACCATCGCCGGGATGAGCACCGGGTCCACTTGCTCTCCATGATCAGCCTGCCTGTGGGGCTCCTGTTCTACGGCATGAACGGAGCCTTCTTCGCCATCCTCATGAACCGCCCCATCTGGAACAGCGCGTTCACGCCGCTTCTTTTCATCATGGCGGCGCTCCTTTCCGGCGGCGCCCTCATCACTTTTCTCACCCATATTTACATGCGGGACGACGAACTGGTCCATGGGCTCGGGCGGGCCGTCCTTTTCGTCCTTGTGGTCTTCCTGTTCCTCCAGGTGCTGCAGTTTTTCGTGGGCTACCAGACGGGCGTGCCCAGCGTGGTCGCGAGCCTCGACCTCATCTCCAGGGGGCCTTACTGGTGGACTTTCTGGATCGTGCACGTCCTGATCGGAAGCCTGGTTCCGCTCATTCTCCTCATTGCGATGCCCCACAACCCGAGAGCCGTCGCCTGGGCGTCATTTCTCATCGTGATCACCTTCATCACCGTCCGCTTCAACTTCGTGATTCCCGATCTGGCCGTCTACAAGCTCGAGGGGCTCGAGTACACCTTTTATCACGAACGGTTGAGAACGCACTACACGCCCAACCTGAACGAATGGCTGGTGAGTCTCTGGATCGTCTCCCTGGGACTCGTGGCCTTCCTGCTGGGAACGCGTTGGTTGCCGGTTATCTCTTCTCAGAGAGGAGGTTTCGAGAATGTCCAGTAAAAGCGCTGAGCGAAAAAAGGACCACCCCTGGGTGGAAATGGAACGGCGCGATTTCCTCAAATGCTCGGCCCTGCTGGGAGGCTCCCTGGCCGCCGCGACGGCTCTCGGACGCTTCGTCCAGGATCAGGGGAACGGGTCGGCCTGGGCGGCCTCCAACGCCGTCGGCCTGAAGGACAACGCCTACGTCCACCACCTTCCCGAAAACCAGATCCACTCCGTCTGTCAGCAGTGCAACACCAACTGCGGCATCAAGGTCAAGATCGTGGACGGGAGAGTCGAGAAGATCGACGGCAATCCCTACAGTCCCTGGACCCTCACCCCGCACATTTCCTATGACACGCCGCTGGCCGAGGCCGCCACCATCGAGGGGGGGATCTGTCCCAAGGGGCAGGCCGGTATCCAGGCTCTCTACGATCCCTATCGGTTGGTGAAGGTGCTCAAGCGGGCGGGGAAGCGCGGCGAGAACAAGTGGAAGACCATCTCGTTCGAGGACGCCGTCAGGGAGATCGTCGACGGCGGCGACCTGTTCGGCGAAGGCCCCGTGGAAGGTCTGAAAGACATCTGCGTCTTGAGGGATCCCAAGCTGCTCAAGGATTTGGAGGGCGACGCGGCGCTGGTGGCATCGAAAAAGATGACCCTGGCGGATTTCAAGACGAAGCACGCCGCCAGCCTTCAATACCTGATCGACCCCGATCACCCCGACCTCGGCCCCAAAAACAACCAGTTCTGCCTCAATTGGGGCCGACTCAAGGCAGGGCGCAGCGATCTCCTGAAGCGGTTCGTGGGGAACGCCCTGGGCACGGTCAACGCCCACGGCCACACCACCGTCTGCCAGGGGTCCCTTTACTTCACCTGCAAGGCCATGAGCGACCAGTTCACCGAGGGGAAGTTCACGGGGGGCAGCAAGTTCTACTGGCAGGCGGACACGGGCAACGCGGAGTTCATCATCTTCGTGGGGGCCAACCCCTATGAGGCCAACTACGGTCCGCCCCTGCGGGTCCAGAAGATCACCGAAGGGACGATCGACGGGCGCATGAAGATCGCCGTCATCGATCCGAGGTGCTCGAAGACGGCGTCGCGAGCCTGGAAGTGGCTGCCCGTGCGCCCCAACGGCGTGGCGGCGGTGGCCATGGGCATGATCCAGTGGATCATCGAAAACAATCGCTACAACGCCAAATACCTGGCCAACGCCAACAAGGCGGCGGCGGCGGGGGACGGCGAGCCTACCTGGACCCAGGCCGCCTGGCTCGTGAAGCTCAGACCCGACGGCAGTCCCGGCGCATATCTCCGAGGCTCGGACCTGGGCGCGCCGGTCGAAAAACGTCCCAAAAAGGAAGGCGGGGAGTGGGATTTCGATCCCTTCGTGGTCCTCCGGGAAGGCACCCCGGTCCCCTTCGATCCCAACGATGAAAAAACGCCCGTGAAGGGGGATCTGCTGGTCGATACCGAGGTCAACGGCATCAAGGTGAAGAGCGTTCTCCAGATTTACAGGGAGACGGCGGCGGAGAAGCCCCTGGACCAGTGGGCGGAGATCGCCGGGCTCAAGGAAAGGGACATCGCGGACCTGGCCCGCGAATTCACGAGCCACGGCAGGAAGGCCGCCGTCGACATGCACCGGGGCGTCTCCCAGCACACATCGGGGTTCTATAACGTCCTTTCCTGGATGATGGTCAACGTCCTCATCGGAAACCACGACTACATGGGAGGGCTCGCCAAGGCCACGGGCCACGACCTCCTGGGGAGCAAGGAGGGCATGCCCTTCGATCTGGGAAAGCAGAGCGGCAAGCTGAGACCGTGGGGGATCTCCATCATCCGGCACGAGGCCGTCTACGACAAGACCACGCTTTTCGAGGGATTTCCCTCCAGGAGGGTCTGGTACCCCTTCTCCAGCGATATCTACCAGGAAGTGATCCCCAGCATGGGAGACGCTTATCCCTATCCCATCAAGGCCCTGCTGCTCTACATGGGCTCCCCGGTTTACGCCCTTCCGGCGGGACACAAACTGGTCGAGATCCTCTCGGACCCGAAGAAGATACCCCTGATCTTCGCCTCGGACATCGTCGTGGGCGAGACGACCATGTACGCCGACTACATTTTTCCCGACCTCACCTACCTGGAGCGATGGGAATTTTCGGGGGCGCACCCGTCCGTCACTCCCAAGGTGGCGCCCTTCCGCCAGCCGGCGGCCCCTCCCCAGACGGACACCGTCACGGTCTTCGGCGAGCAGATGGTCCTTTCCCTGGAATCCCTCGTGCTGGCCATCGCCGAGCGCATGCAGCTTGCCGGGTTCGGCGAAAACGGCTTCGGGCCAGGGCTCCACCTGAAGCGGGAAGAGGACCTGTACCTTCGGATGGTGGCCAACGTGGCCTACGGCGACAAGCCCGACGGCTCCGAGAAAGTGAAGCCGGCCTCGCCGGAGGAAATCCAGATCTTCGAGAAGGCCCGAAGACACCTTCCGCCGACGGTCTTTGACGCCAAGCGGTGGAAGGCCGTGGTCGGAGAGGAGATGTGGCCCTACGTCGTCACCGTCCTCAATCGCGGCGGCCGCTTTCAAGGCTATGCCCAGGCTTACAAGGACGGGAAGCTTGTCAACAAGTACGGGAAGCTCGTGGGAATCTATTTCGACAAGTTCGTCACCACCAAACATTCCATGACGGGAGAGCCGTACGTCGGTCACGCGATCTTCATCGACGGGCCGTGCGACTGCACGGGAAAGAAGCTCGAAGACGAGGCCTTGGGCTTCGACATGACCCTCATCACGTACAAGACCATTTCTCAGACCAAGAGCCGCACGGGCGGCAATTACTGGCTGCAGGCCCTGTATCCCGAAAACACCATCGAGATATCCTCCCTGGACGCCGCCAGGCTGAAACTGCGACCGGGGGACCGGGTCCGGGTGACGTCGGCCTCCAACGAGGAAGGCGTCTGGGACCTCGGCCACGGGCGGCGGAACCCCATGATCGGACGCATCCGGGTGCTGGAGGGGCTGCGGCCGGGAGTGGTGGCCTTTTCTCTGGGACACGGGCACTGGGCCTACGGGGCCGGGAGCTTTGTCATCGACGGCCAGACCGTCACCGCCGACCCACGTCGGGCCACGGGAGTCCATGCCAATGCGGCCATGCGGGTGGACCCGGTTCTGAAGAACACGGGCCTTGTGGACACCGTGGGCGGGAGCGCCGTCTTTTACCAGAGCCAGGTCAAGCTGGTGAAGGTCTGATCTTCTGTGCAGATGCCTGCGGGGTGACCGAGCCAAGGAATCAGTCCCGAAACCCGACCCCCGCAGGCGGATGCAGGAGCCGAAGGATATGGAGGCTGTCGAATCACTGCTGGCGTCGTCGGCTGCCGCTCACGGACACTTGTGTCCGGGCCAGGTCGTGGGAGTCCGGATGGCCATGCTGGGCTGCCGCCTGATCGGCCTGGATGACCCCGCGAGCCGTGAGCAGATCAAAAAGCTCATCGTCTACGTCGAAATGGACCGGTGCGCCGCCGATGCCGTGGCGCACGTCACGGGTGTGAAGCTTGGCCGCCGGTCCCTCAAGTTCATGGACTGCGGGATCATGGCGGCGAGCTTTCTGAATCTCGAAACGGGGAGGGCCTTTCGAGTCGTTTCGACGGAAGAATCTCGGGACCTTGCCCATCTTTACGCTCCCGAGATCCCCGAGAAGTATCCCCGGCAGATCGAGGCGTACAGGCGCATGCCCGACAATGTCCTTTTCAGGGTTCAGGAAGTGCGGATTGAGATCCGGGAGGCTGACCTTCCGGGGAGGACCCGAACCAAGGTCGCCTGCGCCCGGTGCGGTCAGGTGGTTCGAGATCGTCGGGAAATCATGGTGCACGGAGTACCTCTTTGCGCCCATTGCGCAGGGAGAAGCTACTTTCGGGATGCCCGAGAAGTCTGCCTGGTAAACCTGGAAGCTTCTTCCCTCAGTCGCTCGCGCCGCGAAAACCGGTCGAGCCAAGTCCTTACGAGCGGCGGCTCTGACTGCGTTCACTGAGCTTTAGGTACTTCGCCACCCATGGAGAATGACAGAGGAGAACCCACGTGCTGAAGATCATCCCACTCGAAGAATCCATCGGGTGCACCCTGGCCCATGACATCACGGAGATCCGTCCTGGAGAGCTCAAGGGACCGGCCTTTCGAAAGGGCCACGTCGTCTGCCACGAGGATCTTTGCCATCTGGAACGGCTGGGGAAGCATCATCTCTACGTCGGAGACCTTGCGGAGGATGAAATCCATGAAAATGAAGCGGCGGCCCTGCTGGCCCAAGCCCTTTCCGGGGAAGGTGTCGGCTGGTCCAACGAGCCGAAGGAGGGGCGGATCAACCTTGTCGCCGTTCATGACGGTCTGCTCCAGGTCGATGTGAGGACGCTGACGGCCTTCAATATGGTCGATGAGGTCATGTGCGCGACGCTCCACAACCACACCCTGGTGAGAAAAGGAGACAGGGTTGCCGCCACCCGGGCGATTCCCCTGGTCATGAAGCGCTCCGCAATCGAGCGTGCTGCCGAGATCGCACGGCTCAACGGTCCGGTGCTGACGGTCGCCCCGTTGAGGCGAGCGCGGATCGGGGTCATTATCACGGGAAACGAAGTGTTCAACGGCCTGATCGAAGATCGCTTCGCACCCATCCTTAAAGAGAAGGTGGAAAGCTTGGGGTCGGAGGTGGGCGCCCTCGATTTCGCCCCGGACAATGCCGATCAGATCGCCGCAACGATCCGCTCTCAGCTCGAACGGAGCTGTGACCTTCTCCTGTTGACGGGCGGCATGAGTGTGGATCCCGACGACGTCACGCGTCACGGGATTTGGAAAGCCGGCGCCAACGAGCTCCACTATGGGTCGGCGGTCCTTCCGGGAGCCATGTTCCTCGTAGCGTATATAGGCGATGTGCCGCTTCTTGGTGTACCCGGGTGCGCCCTCCACCATAAGACAACCGTGCTCGACCTCGTATTGCCGAGGGTCCTCGCGGGAGTGCGCGTCAACAAGGCCCAGCTCGCCTTTCTGGGGCACGGGGGCCTTTGCCGGGACTGCCCCCAATGCCATTACCCTCATTGCCCTTTCGGCAAGGGGCTTTGATGTCCTTGAGGGAGCGAGTGCCCGGGAACGTTCCCCGCCATCGCGCATCTTGCTGTTCTCTCCTGCAACGCTTCATTGGTCGGCGCGCATACAGAAAGGAGTGGACCCATGAGAAGAATCGTCATTTTGGGGTCGGGAGCCGGCGGAACCATTGTCGCCAACAAGCTGCGCCATGAGCTGAGCGAAAGCGAATGGGAGATCATCATCATCGACCAGGAGGAGCTCCATCACTACCAGCCGGGCTACCTGTTCATTCCTTTCGGGATCTATTCGAGGCAGGATATCCTCAAGCCCAAAAAGGAGTTCATCCCCAGGGGAGTCGAGTTCGTCGTGGACCGTGTGGTTCGCATCGATACGGATCAGCGGCGGGTCGAGGCGCTCCACGGGAGGTACAATTACGACTGGCTGGTGATTGCCACCGGGTGCAGACTGAAGCCCGACGAGGTCGAAGGGATGAGCGAGGGCATGGGCAGGGACATCCACGACTTCTACACCCTTGAAGGCGCGGAAGCGCTCCGCAAGGCGCTCAAGTATTTCACCTGTGGAAAAGTGGTTCTGAACATCGCCGAGCTTCCCTTCAAATGTCCCATAGCGCCTCTTGAATTCGTCTTCATGGCCGACTGGTATTTCCATGTGACGGGTGTCCGGGACCGGGTCGAGATCGAGCTGGTGACGCCTCTCGCCAACACCTTCACCAAGCCTATAGCGGCCCAGGCGCTGGGCAATATCGCCGAAAAGAAGAACATCAAGGTGACCCCGTTTTTCGAGATCGCACGGGTCAATACGGCCGAAAAGACCATTGAGTCCCACAAAGGTGAAAAGGTCGGCTATGACCTGCTGGTGGCCATCCCCCCCAATTTCGGAGCCCAGGCCGTCATCGACTCCGGGCTGGGCGACCCCATGGGCTATGTTCCGACGGAAAAGCACACCCTCAAGGCCCAGGGGCTCGATCGGGTCTACGTCGTCGGAGACGCCACCAACGTGCCCACCTCCAAGGCCGGCTCGGTGGCTCACTACCAGGCGTACACTCTCGTTGAAAACCTGGTCCGCGAAATCGACGGACAAACGGCCCTGCCGACGTTCGACGGCCACTCCACGTGCTTCCTGGACTCCGGTTTCGAAAAGGCCATCCTCCTCGACTTCAACTACGATGTGGAACCCCTTCCGGGGAAGTTCCCGTTCCCGGGTATGGGACCCTTCAGCCTTCTCCAGGAAAGCCTGGCCAACCACTGGGGCAAGATGATGTTTCGGTGGGTCTATTGGAACCTGATGATGAAGGGAAACGACCTGCCGCTCGAGACGCAGATGAACATCGCCGGGAAAGTCAGGAGGGGAGCACCGTGCCCGGTGTAGGATCGACGAGTCTTCTGTCTCCAGCCTGGAATCCTCGGATTTGAAAGGAACAACGAATGAACAGTGAACAGGCCATCATGGAAAGGCTCGAAGCGATCGATGGAATGATTCGCCCCATGGCGGACTCGGCACGGGCCATCGGAGAGCTCAGGGACGAGCTTGCCCCACGGGTGGAGGAGGCCGTCAGGGCTCTCATCATCGAGCTACAGGACGTGGAAGCGGACTTTCAACTCGAGGATCTTCTTTTCCTCGTGAAGAAGGCCATGCGAAATGTGAAGAATCTGACCTTCGTCCTCGATCAGATGCGCAACCTCATCGATTTCGCCATGACGGCGGAGCCCCTGCTCAAGGAGAGCGTCCCTCAATGGATCGCGTGGCTGGACCAGCTGGAGCGGAAAGGGGCTTTCGCCCTATTGAGGGCGGCCGGCCGCATCGCGGAGAGGATCGCCGAGACCTATACGGTGGAAGATATTGAGCAGATCGGCGAGGGACTGGTGCGGCTCTTTGGGGTGGCCAAGAAGCTCACGAGCCCGGCCGCGATGGATTTCCTGGACAGAGCCGCGGAAGTCCCGCTGCGCTTCGATCTCGCCCGGGTCCAGCCGGTGGGGCGCTGGAAGCTGCTCTGGGCCCTGAGCGACGGCGAGCTTCGCCAGGGTCTGGGGGTCGCCCTGGAATTGACCCGAGCTCTATCGGCGGTCAAGGGCTGAGTCACGGGAGTCCGTTCGGATCCGGGCTTTTTCCACTGCAGGAATCCCTCCGATCGCTCACTTTCGATTTGACCTTGCGGGTGAGTTGCCTCAATGTACGTAGGATCACTCGCCATGACTTTGGAGAACCCTGAAACCCCGGATCAGAGGAGGAACCATGTACCTGCCCGAAATTTATGACAAGTTTCGCCAGCAATATGCGGACATTACCGAAAAGTATCAGCAGCTGGGTCTGGCCTGCCGGGAAGCGGGTCCCCTGAACCAAAAGGTTCAGGACCTGGTGAAGCTCGGCATAGCCATCGGCTCAAACTCCCAGGGTGCCGTCCGCTCGCACACCCGAAAAGCCCTCGCGTCCGGTGCCACACCGGAGGAAATCATCCATGCCGTTTTGCTGGCTCTGACCACGACGGGTTTCCCCAATATGATCGCGGCATTGGGCTGGGTCACGGAAGTCCTGGAAAAGGAAACGGCCCAGTAGGGGGTGTTTGGGAGACTCCTCCCCCGAGAAGATGGAAGCTTTTTCCGGTCTCAAACATCACGCGGCTTCCCCCGCGCGGAAGAAACTAATGAGGCCTTCCACCAGTTCCGCCATGAATTCGTAGTCCAGCGTCTCCAGCGTATCCGATTTCCGGTGATAATGCGGGTTCCGGAATTCCGCCGTGTCGGTGATCATCACCGCGCGGTATCCCGTATCCCAGAACGAGACATGATCGCTGCGGCGCACAAAATGAGTGAGCCAGCCTCTCCAGGGAACGATGAGACACTGGGCGGGGAGCCTGCGGTTGCGCTCGAAGGCTGAACATAATGCATGGACCAACGGGGCGGACCGATGGTCCCCGACGATGCCGATGAAATCACCAACCTTCCGGTAATTGAGATGCCTCAGGGGAAACGGATAGCGCTGGGAGCCGGGCTCGCGGGACCGGTACCCGACCATCTCGAGGCACAACATGCCGTCGATCTGCTCGCCGGCCATTTTGGCGCGCCTCGCATGGACCCAGCTTCCGCGGCAGGGTGACCAGAAAGCCGGATGCTCTTCCAGGGCGAAGGACACGCATTTCACCCCGACGTCGGGCCGGATTCTAGCCTCCAGGGATTTGAGGAGCCTCGCCGTCTCCAACTGCACCGCCACCGCGCTTGCGTTGTCGTCGGCGCCCACCGTCCCACGGACGGAATCGTAATGGGCACCCAGCAGATAGCGCCTGGCGGGCTTCTCGGAGGATTGTACCTCCGCAATGACATTGGCCACGGTATAAGCGCGGTAACGGTAGGGTTCAAGAACCGCGGCGAGACCAATCTCCTCGTGGAAAGAGCGTATGTATTCAGCGGCTTTCCGGAGATTCTCGGGGCGGTTCACGCTCCGCTCGCCGATGCCCACGGTCAGAACCTCCACATGGCGGCGAAGCGACTCCGCCGTCCCGGCAATGGAGATCATCGATTCATCCATTCGATGGCAGCACGGGAGATCCCCGATCACGAGACGATTTCCATCGCACTGTAAGGGCAGATGGGAACGCAGAGCTCGCAGGCGATGCACTTGTCGCCGTTGAAAGAGAGGGCCATCTCGGGCCTCCTGGCCGACAGCGCCCCGGTGGGGCAAATCGCCGTGCAGGCTGTGCATTCGATGCAGCGCTCCTCATGCCACCGGACATCCCGGGCCAGGGGCTGGACACCCACACCCAGGTCCTCGAGGAAGCTCAAGGCGGCCGTGAGGTCCTTCCTTGCGGCCGTGACCTCGACGACCAGTCGCCCCTGTTCCCTGGGGGTGATGCGGGCTCTCAGGATGTTGACCATGACATTGTAGTCTTTCACCAACCGGTAGGTGACGGGCTGGTCGACCAGGTTCGGAGGAAAGGTCAGCACGAGACGTTTCTTTTTCATGGCGCGGTCCCTCCCGCCCGGGAGGTCTCGATGACGTCCCGGGAACTTTTCAGCGCGGTGACAGCCACCGGTCTTTCGTTGAGGGCTTTGAAGCACACGCCGGAATCCATCGATGGCAGCGTGGTCACGGGCTGAGTGAGCAGAAAGCTGCCGTCCCGGATCCAGCCCTTCAGCGTCTCGGCTATCTCTTTTGCGCGAACATAAGAAGAGAGACCGGAGGTGGAGACCTTTTTCCCATTGACGGTTATGGAGCCTGATTTGAGCTCGGCGTAGGTGACTTCCCCCAGGCTTTCCGCGATGCCGTTGGGGTAAGCCCCGCTGTAGTCCACCACCTGGGCGACGATATCCGCATCGGTCACCGCGGCGTAGTAGAGCGTCTCTTCATCCACAATGGGAATGGGCACCCCGATCCCCACCGCAAGGGTGACCCCGTATCCCGTGAAGGACGCACCCCGGAGCCATCGCGCACTCATTTGCTTCAGATCACCCGTGACCGACAGCGTGCCCGACCCCATTCGCGGCACGCTCCGCTCGGTTCGCGGCACTCCCGGATTGTGCTGGGTGCCGCTCCCCACCACATATCCGATGCCGCCCCCAAGGAAGATGCGACTTCCCATTCCGATGGTCCGGTACAGGGGGTCGTTCAGCAGCGGGCTGAGCTGACCCGCGCTGCAATAGGTCGCATTTCTCATTCCAGGCTGAAGGACACCCATGTAGGTATGGATCACGCGGTCGGAGAGATTCACGGCGACGTTGTAATTCTGGTAAGCATTGCGGACATTGAAGAGGACAGCCTCGTTCATGTCCCCCAGCCGAATCCAGGTCTCGAGCCTGCGCCGTGGATAGCAGTCGGTGCCGTAGCCCTCGGCAACCAGCTTGACATCCTTTCCCGCCACAAGGTCTTCGATCACATGCGCGCCACCATATCGAAAGGCGCCCGGATAGATCTTGTTCCTCGGGTCGTCGTCGGCGATGGCCGTGGCTCCGAGGAATAAATCGACCGCCGCCAATCCCGTATACGCGGGGATACCGTTCAGCGTGGCGGCGCCCCCGCCGAGCTTCATTCTCGGCGTGGTATGGCCTACATTGAAGTAAGCACCTGATGAGCACATGGGAGCGAAGGTGCCCGTAGTGACCACGTCCACCTCGGCCGCCGCCTTCTTCAACCCCTTCTTCCTGACCAGGGGGATGATCTCCTCCGCATTGAAGACTACGGCCTGTCCTCTTGCGATCTTCTCGTTGATTTCTTCAATCGTCTTTTTCATCCGGTTCCTCCCGCATCTCATCCGGATCAAGCATCCGGCGAAGTCCTTGCTTCAGCAACCCTTTCTGCAGGAGAAGCCATTATCCATAACACCCGCCACCACCTCCTCTCGCCAAGCAGTCCCTGCCGACATGTAATCGACGGGGTTGAAGTTTGCGAAGTGCATCGGTCAACGATGGCCTATCCAGCGGTTTTCGCTTTTCATACTTTTTTGGTAGAGTATAATTGTCAATACTCGCAGTCAAGCAATTTGTTCAGCGCGGGTCATTGGGGAAACCGGTTCCTGCTATTGAAACGGAAGGATGCAGAGGAAGAATTCTCTGCGGGAAGGAGGGGGGAGGTTGAAGTTGTCCACGCGAAGTCGCTACGGCACCCGGCTCATGCTCGAGATGGCCCAGAATTATGAGCAGGGGGCGGTTCAGCTGGGTGTGATCGCCAAGCGCCAGAACATTCCTGTGAAGTATCTCGAGCAGATCATTATTCCCCTTAAGAACGCCAACTACGTGAAGAGTACCCGCGGGAAGAAGGGGGGACACATGCTGGCGAAGCCCCCTGCGGAGATCACGGTCGCCGAAATCGTGTCGCTGCTCGAAGGAGGGTTCAAGCTCACCGACTGCACGGAAAGCCCGGAAGTGTGCGAACGGTCCGCCGACTGCTCGACGCGGCTCCTCTGGAAGGAAGCAACGGAGGCCATGGTCGAGAAGCTGAGGGCAACCACCCTCGCCGACCTTCTGGAGCGGGGCGGGCTAAAGGACGGAACCCCGTGCACGGCCCCGAAAAGGAGTAACTCCGACTCGGGCAGGTGAAGCCAGGGTCCACCGACCAGCCTGATGTCCCAGGCTGGTCCTCATGATCGGACTCGTTGTCTGGCTCATACCGATGGCCAACGAATCCGGGGAGGGTCCCTTCATGATCCACAAAGTGCTCGTTTACGTCGCGGTTTTTGTTTTCGCGCTGGGTCTCGTCCACAGGGTTTCGACGTGGTTCAGAGTCTCCATCGGCGAAAGCGCCGGGAGAATCCCCACCGGAACGAGGGTTGCAGCCGCTGTGCGGGGGATATGGGGTTCGTTCTTCAGCGCCGATCTGCGGGTCATGGCAAAGACCTTTCTCCTCGACGTCGTGCTTCAGCTCAGGCTCCTGGGGCAGGACCGCCTGCGGTGGGCCATGCACATGTGCCTTTTCGGGCCCTTCCTGGCGCTTCTGCTGATGCACGCGCTGGGAAGGTTCACGACAGCGGCTGTTTTCCCCGAGTATCAATCCACGCTCAATCCCTTCCTCTTCCTCAGGAACTTCTTCGGCGTTCTGGTGATCGTGGGTGTGGGTCTGGCCCTCCTCAGACGCTTCCTCCACCGGGGAACCCGCCCGCGAAGCAGCGCGGCGGACGGTTATGCGCTGGGGATTCTGGCCGCCATATTTCTTTCGGGATTCCTTCTGGAGGCGACGAGTATCACCTCCATTTCAGCTTTCGACGATATGGTGGAAACTTATACAATGCAGGCGGATGAAGAGGAGATCGCATCCCTGGAAGCCTATTGGGTGAGCGAATTCGGACTCGTTTCCTTGCGGGTGCGGGGTCCCTTCGCCCCGGACACCCTTTCTCGAGGAAGATCCGCACACGAGCTTCAATGCATGCAGTGCCACTCTTCGCCGCGCTGGGCTTTCGCGAGCTATACCGGTTCCAGGCTGTTCAAGCCGTTCGCCGCCGGACTGGGTGATGCGTCCACCCGCGACATTCTCTGGAATCTGCACTTCTTCTGCGCCCTTCTGGGCCTGGCCTATCTCCCCTTCAGCAAGATGTTTCACATTTTCGCCAGCCCCCTGAGTCTGCTCGCCAATGCGGTCATGGAGAAGGGCAAATCCGATCCGGCCAACATCGCGACCCGACAGATCATGGAGCTGGACGCCTGCACCCACTGCGGCGCCTGCACCGAACGGTGCTCGGTGGCGGTGGCCCTTGAAGAGATACCCAACGTGCACATCCTCCCCTCCGAGAAGATTGCGGCGATCAAGGCCTTTGTGGTGGGCAGGAAGCTGAGCGTCTCGCAAATCCGGACGCTCCAGCAGGGGATGCATCTTTGCACCAACTGCGGCAGGTGCACGGAGGTCTGTCCCGTCGGGATCAACCTGGCGGACTTGTGGGTCGATGTTCGGGAGGCCCTGCTGGAGAAATCCGTGCCCGAGTTTCTGCTGCTCTCCCCCTTTGCAGTGAGGCGGGGCCTCACCAGCGACAATCCTGATGATGATCGGTACAAGAGACCTCTGGACCTGGCCATGCGGGCCATTCTCCAGGAAGGGGAGCCCGACCTCCTGAAAGACAGGAGCATCTCCTTGGAGCCGGGGAGCGCTCATTGGCTGGCACGGCTCAACGGGTCGCTTCGCTCAAACAACTATTCCGAGTGCTACCGTTGCATGACTTGTTCGAATTCCTGCCCGGTGGTGCGGAATTACCCCAACCCCGCGGAAGTCTTGGGACTGCTGCCGCACCAGATCATGCACTCCCTGGGACTCAATCTCCGGGAGCTCATCCTCGGCTCCAGGATGCTCTGGAGCTGCCTTGGCTGTTATCAATGCCAGGAAAACTGCCCGCAGTGTGTGCGCGTTGCGGATATTCTATTCGAACTCAAGAACCTGGCCATCGCCAGGGCCCATGAGAGGCTTGCATCCGATGCGAAGGAGCGGCCATGAAAATTGCCTTGCTGCGCTGCTGCACCACCAGCACCGCTCTCAAGTACTTCGAGCTCTCGACCAACGCGGTTCTTGGAGCGCTCGGAGTTGAATTCATCGATGTCAAGGAATTCAACTGCTGTGGATATCCACTGAAGAATTACAACCTGAAGGCCTACCTTCATGCTTCGGCAAGGAACCTTGCCCTGGCCGAACAACGTTCATTGGACCTGCTGACCATGTGCAACTGCTGCTACGGAAGCCTCAAGCGAGCGCAGCACCTGTTTTCCGAAGACTCCACCATGAAGAATGAGATACGCGAGAGTCTGGACAGGGAGGGCCTGGACTATTCGGGACGCATCGAAGCCAGGCACTTCCTCCAGGTCGTCCACGACTCCATAGGGATCGAAGCCGTTGGGAAGCAGGTGGTCAGAGTTTTCAAGGGATTCAGGCTCGCCGTCCATTATGGCTGCCATATATTGCGCCCGAGGGAGATCGTCCGGTTCGACAGTCCGTTTGCTCCCACCAAGTTCGACAAGCTGGTCGAGCTCACAGGGGCTGAAAGCGTCCCGTGGGCGGCCAGGCTGGAGTGCTGCGGATCACCTATGATGGGGGTCAATGACGAACTGTCCATTGATTTGACCAAAACGAAGATTTCCAGCGCGAAAGCGGCGGGGGCGGATGCAATCTGTGTCGCGTGTCCCTACTGCGAGTACCAGTTTCAGAAGGTTCGAAAGCTGGTGGTGGCCGGAAGCGACCCCTCCAGCGCGCCACCTTCGATTCTCTTTGCGCAGCTTCTCGGGTTGAGCCTCGGCATCGAGGAAGAGCGGCTCGGCATGAGGCCGGGTCAGTTTCCCTCAGGCGGGTAACCGCCGCACGGCCCTTCGTATCTGCCCGCTTCGCTGGCGGCGGCCTGGGTGCCGGCCCACCGGCCAAGTCTTCATCAGCATCACGGCGTTTTGCATATTGGCATGGAGTGATGCCGACCCCTCATGATGTACCATCGGACTGCATAGACTCAAAAAGCACTAGAGATTCTCTCCTGTTCTCCTGATGCCCCCGCCATTTGAATGAATCAGCTTCAAACTCCGGCAAATGAAAGACTGATGAAAGTTGTACAGTTCTCCGTGAATCCAACCGTTTAGGATCATGAAGAATCATTTTTTGAACTGACTTGATCAAATGATTAAGATATGCGAGAAGATGACCGATCAATGGAAAGCTTATCCGTGGATTTTTTATTATTTTAGATGTAATATGCAATGGTGCTTTAGCTTGCACTTCATGGTGGGATAGGGTGCAGGTGAAAGAGATTCAATGAGTGAGCCAGGACAAGGCCCGGAGGTTTATCGAATGAGCAAGAGACTGGTGGAAATGGCAGCCGAAATCGTTCAAGCTCAAGCTTCAAAGAGCTCCATGTCTTCCGATGAAATTATCGCATCACTCAAGGATGTGTTTTGCGCGCTCACCAGCATGAGGAGCGCCGAATCGCAGGACTTGAACCTTGGCGAGATTCCGTCGGGAGAAGCGATTTTGGCTCAGGAAGCCCCTCAACCGATGGATCCGAAGGACTCCATCCAGGAAAACAAGATCGTTTGTCTCGAATGCTGCGCGGAGATGAGGCAGCTCACAGCAAAGCACCTGGCAGGTCACGGCCTGACCCCGAAGGAATACAAGAAGAAATGGGGGTTTGCAATGAAGCAGCCCCTTTCGGCCAAGGCGCTCACCAAGGCCCGCAGCAAGGCCGCAAAGAAACGGGGTTTGCCGGAAAAACTCCTGAATTACCTGGAATCCAGAAAGCAGGCCCGTGGGGCGCAGGTCGCCGAGGCGGAGGCGTCCTCGACCGAGCCCATCCAAACAGGAGCGTCTGAAAGAAAACGGGCGGGGACCGGGCGATCCAGGAAGGCGGCGGAATAGACTGATTAAGGATTGGACCTTTCTTTTCTCAATGCACCGCAAAGGCGCCAAGAGCGTAAAGGAAGCCGAAAATGGACCCTTGGCGACCTTTGCGCCCATGCGGTGAGAACATGAGGGTTTTCCAGCTGAAACCTGAAACCTTGAGCTCGAAACCTCCGGAGCGGCCTACTTTCCACCCCAGGGCATGATGGGCACCGTCGAAATGGAATTCTGAGGACTTCCCTCAACGAGCTTCCTGCTGATGGCCACGTAGACCAGGGTGTTGTACTTCTTGTCGAACATCCGGATCACCTTGGTATTCTTGAAGAAGATGCTGGTCTTCTCGCTGAAGACATTCTCCTGGTCGGGCAGTTTGTCAGGCAACGAGATGGGTCCGGTTTGCCGACAGGCGATGGAGAACCGCGAAGGGTCCTCGGTGAGACCCACCACACTGCCCCAGCCGCCCTTTCGAGCCTGGCTGATATGGCACGTAACGCCACTCACTTTCGGGTCCTCGAAAGCCGAGACGCAGACGGAATCGTTCGGACTCAGAAGTTTGAAGGTCGTGTCCAGACAACCGACATCGTGAGCCCAAACCGGGGCAACCCCGGCAAGCATCATGCAAAATACCAGCGCCCGCATCCTCGCCGAAAACCTCATGTCTCACCTCCATCCAATGCAAAAAAATTGGGTTCATCGCAGATTAGCGTGAAGTTCGTTCCCTCTCCCTCAGGGAGAGGGCTAGGGTGAGGGGAGATCTTGATTCTGTAAGCCCCCC
>Ga0073932_1002355_pt1 | contig 29643 bp, 23 predicted proteins | sample DewCreD2012metaG_FD_76967 | JGI IMG/M metagenome (GOLD analysis project Ga0073932, IMG submission 76967) | Hot spring sediment bacterial and archeal communities from British Columbia, Canada, to study Microbial Dark Matter (Phase II) - Dewar... ...
ACGCCAGGGTCGCTTCACTCATGAGCTCGTCCACCGAGGGCGCCCGGCCGTGCATCAGGGTCTTCAGCCTGTAGCGCTGCATGAGCTGGAGATCGTTGATGCGGCCGTGCTCCCGCAAAACCCTCAGGAACACGTCGTGGAACGCGGCGATTTCGTATTCGGCCGGAGGGCGCCGACTGGAGATCACGGAGTTCTTGAGATGGTTCATGAGCCCTGCCACGTCGATCTCGTTGGGGCAGTAGGTCGAGCACATTTCGCACGACAGGCAGACCCAGATGGAGGAGGCCCGGAGCAGCGCTTCCCGCCAGCCCAGCTGGACCAGGCGGACCACCTGGTGAGGCTTGACGTCCATGAACGTGCTGACGGGGCAGCTGTTGCTGCAGCGCAGGCACTGATAGCACGACGCCACCTGTATTCCGGTCTCCGAGGCGATGGCGCGGGCCCACGCCTTTTCGTGACCATTCACTTGCATTGCGGCAGCGGTCTCGACCATGACGGTCCCTTCGATCCTGTTGCGGGTGGTTGGGCTGAAAAGCTACTGGTTAATGGTTTCTGGGTTTCTGGTTCCTGGTTTCTGGTTGACATGGTCCTTGATGGTTCAGCACGGCTCCAACGAGCATGAGAAATCCAAACCACGACCCTTACGGATCCATTGTAGCATCACAACGCACAAGAATGGAAGGCGACCTTGTGATCAAAAGTAGTTAAATCTTCTGTCAAACCGATCGAATCATCCGCGTCCACATCAATGGAGCCGCGCCGCATCCCTTCCTCATCTCGAAACCCGAACTGGAAATTTCCCTCGTCGAACCGCCCCGCCGCCCCTGGTCTTGCCGGGAGATACCCTTAATTTATGAGGCAAAGGGGAGGATCTTTCGGCATGTTCACCGCAGCGCTTGCGACATTCATCCTATGCATGCTTTACGGCTCGGCCGTCGCCTGGTCTCCGGCGGATTCCAAGGCGCTCGTGGCCCGGATGGAGGCGGCCTACGGGCAGGTTCACGACTACCAGACCCGACTCGTGATCACAGGCTTCGGCAGGGACGATGCCTTCCGATCGATGCAGGAGCTGATCTATAGTTTCAAGAAGCCCAACAGAATCCGCATCGATTTCATCTCTCCCCACTCGGGCATGACCATCCTCTACCCGACCTCCGAGGGCAAGGTATTGCTGAAGCCCTCGGGCTGGGCATCGATCTTCTCGCTTCGGCTGGATTCCCGCCACTCGCTGCTGGAAATCTCCCCCGGCCAGCAGATCAACCGGACCGACTACGGGGTCCTCATCGCCAACATCCGGCACAGTCTCACGGACATGTTTCTCGGCGAGCTCGAGGTCGATGTGCTCCCGTCCCGCACCGTGGTCCGCGTCCTTTCCGACAATCCTTTCAAGCCAGGAAACCCGACCCGCTACATCTTCGCCATCGACAACGAACTTTCGCTCCCCGTGCATGTAACGGAGATGGATCCCGGCGGCAGACTCCGGCGGACGGTGGACTACCGGGACCTCAAGATCAACAGCGGCCTCTCCGAAGCCATTTTTCACCTCTTGAATCCGAAGCTGGACTGAATGAACGGCGTTCCCACGCGCCGATGCGAAGCGGGAGCTCACCCCTTGATCAGCGGAAGATGAAGCGCTCGTCGAACAGGTAAGGGTTGTCGAAGTGCTCGCGGCCGATGAGGTCGATAGCGTGACGGCCCCGCTGCCTCATGCTCCCGATGGACGGGATGCCCATGGGGAAGAAGATGAGGGGCTCGATCCGACGGGACCCTTCAACGATGCCCCGATCATTGAACATGCTCGCGTGGCGGCCGTCAGGGGCCGGCTGGGATTCAAGCCGCTCATAGGGCAGCAGCCGGTAAGGAATGTCACTCTCTCGACCTTCGCGGGCGGTTGCGGCATAGACACGCTCCACCTGATGCCATCCCGACCTGATCCGAACCCCCAGCCGTTGATTCTCCGCCAGATCGGGAAGCCACTGGGGAACGAAGGAATCGAGGCCCGCAAATCGCGAGAGGACCACGGCCACCGAATGCCGATCGGGCACGAAAAGGTGGTAGCAGCCGCAGTTGTTCATGATGTCGACCATGAAGGGCTTCCCCCGGAAATCCAGGGAAATCCGAACGGTGAGCCCATCCAGACTGCCTCGCTCGATCCAGGGTGAGCCCGGCCCGGCCCTTGCCGGAAACCACACGACGTAGTTGCACTGGAGGACGGGCTTTCCGCGCAGGAAGGCATGCGAGACGTACGCGTAAACGGCGGGATCGTCTCCGTCGACCCGGGGCCCGCCCGAGACCCTGGAGAGAGTCCCCGGCCGGTCATACGGCCCGGCGACGTCCACCATCAGTTCCGGAGCGTTGAGCCGTAAAAGCTCTTCTTGCTCCTTTCCCACCGGCAGGGGTATGGAGAGGGGATTCTCGGATGCCCGTCGGATCCGTTCCTCCAGCGGATCAGGCCCCGGCACGGCCATGCGCTCCGGCACGTAGCGCCAGAGCTTCCCTCGCACGGGCAGGCGGTCCATGTCGCCTTCGTACCACTTCCGGACCCGGTTCCGGACCCGCTGGGTCACCAGGGCGACGGGGACTGAGGCCAGGGGGTGCAGTCCCACGATTCTCATGCCCGTGGAGTATTCATCCGGGACCCTGGCCCGGGCCTTCACGTGGTCCAGGAATCGTCGGCTGGATCGGTCATTGGCGTAGAGCCGTTCCGAACAGGCGGCAGCACGCTCCATGAGTTCCAAGCGATTCGGGTCGCCCGCCTGCGACCCCCAAGCCATTCGCACTTCCGCATCCGGGAGGTTCATCAACTCCTTCCGCCTGGATTCGAGGTCGGCGCGGCGCATGAGGTCCAGCCACTGCTCCAGCTGCTCGTCGCCCGCAATCCTCTGGCCGAGAGCCGCCAGAAAACGATTGGTCCGCAGATAGGGAAAACCTGGAACCGGGGCCATGGAAGCGTCCCGCACGCCGGCTTCCCTGATGAGCCCATCCAATTTCGAGAAGAATTCCGCGCACTCCACCGGCCGATGGAAGTCCCGCTGAATCTGACGGGACGTGAGCGCGGCACATCCGGCGATCATCCAGGCCAAGGCCAGGAGGGATGCCAGCAACGGCAATGGTCGACGCGGCATGAAGTCTCTCCCCTCGATGGAGTCCTGCTTCCCTGCCTGGTTTCCGGCCATTGAGGACGCACAGTCCTCTCCCCCGAAGCTCCGGAGCCGGAATCCAGGGACCGTCAGATCGAAGCCCGGGGCCTCAGCCTGCAACGAGGAATCAGGAAGCGGATACGTCCGAACGCGCCGGACCGAAAAAGCCCATTCCCTCCTGGCTGCGGCTGTCCTGATACACGTGCAGAAACCAGCCCCGCCGACAGGACGGCACGTGGATGACCTTGACGGCATCAGCGGAAGGCTCCCAATCCGTCACCAGGGAGCTCAGGACGTTGGGTGAATCCCTGAAAAAAGCCTCGTCGAAGACGGTTTCGGGCTCGTCGGGAAATATTGCGACGGGTGTGATCCGGGCCTCCACCAGGTCGTTGAAGAAGTGGGTGCCGTAAGAAACCTCGGGGTTCACCCCTCCTTCCTCGAAGGCGATCTCCGCCAGGATCAGTGCGTGGTTGATATCTTCATAGCCCACCTTCACACCGATGTTGACATCATTGGTTCCCCACCGTGTCGGACCGAAAAGGGCATAGCGCCTGCCTTGAAGCAGCCGGTTGAGCCTGCTCACGACGCGGCCCACGGCCATGCGCTCTTCATGGGATCGAAGCTTCTGATAAACCTTGGGATCCACATAGACGACGTATTCGATGTCCTGGGTCACGCAGTTTCCGACCCCGCGCCGATTGGTGAAAAGTACGGCATCGGAGGGGACATCTCGGGGCAGCGTCACCTGACCGATATCTTCATGGCCCGCCAGGGACCGGCACTGAAGGATGTACAGCCTGTCATCGTCCCAGGCGAATTCCAGGTCCACGGGACGGCCATAGGCGGCCTCGAGCTTCTTGAGTATCCTGCGCATGAGAGCGACAAAGGGAGTCTGTGCAAAGAAGCCGTCAAAGGTGATGCAGCTATTCTCCAGCGGAATGGCCTGACCGCGGTAATGGTGAGGCGCCAGGTGGTCTTCCTCCACCACGGAGAGGGCCAGGTGAGCGTCCGGGTGGGGAGCCTGTTGAAACAGGTCATGATAAGGCAGAGTCTCGAGCCGACGCGTTTGGAGGTTCAGAACGTCCACCATGCGCTGGGAATACTTGATAACCTGCTGCACGGCCACCTCGGGCCGAAGGGTCGGGTGACTGAGGGCGATCATTCGGGGATAGTCGGGCTCGACCCGGTCCACGGCCCGGGTCCCGAGCCCGAGGACGATCCTCACCAGCCCGTCCTCGCGCCGAATGCGCGGCGTCCAGGGGTGCATGTTCCGTGAAAAGGCAACTCCTCCCGCGAATGGGTAAAAATAGTCGCCGAATCGGCGGCCCACCACCTTCTGCACCAGGACGCTCATGCGCTCGTCGAAGTCCAGCAGGTTGTGATCGCGCCGGTACAGGATGGCCGCCGGACTGAAGACGCTCACGAACACGCGTTTGTAGGCCCTCACGAACTCCCGCGTGCGCGTCTCGAGGTCCCCTTGGTTGACCACGAAAACAGACTCGTATTTCCCCGAAAAAGCGTAGCCTATGTTGTCCTCGAGGAGGCTCGACGACCGCACGATGATCGGATACTCCCCCATCTCTTCCAAAAATGATCTGAAGTCCGCCATGATGTCCGGCGGAAAGGCCGCTTTCTCCACCGTGGCCGCCATTTTCCCGTACTCGTCCTCGAGCTGCCGGCCGGTTTTGTACTTCTGGCTGTGGAGAGAATAAAGATGGTTGTAGTCAATGAAATCCGCAAGAATGCCCGAGCTGAAATAATGTGACTCCGGCACGGCCACCCCCGCCTGAATATCAGGGTCCTTTTCGGAAAGCCTGGGCAGCACCACGCACCGAGCCATGAGCAGCCCTGCCGATTTGCCGCCGATCTTTCCCGAACGTCTTGGAGTCCAGTGGGAATTGTCGAGCATTTCGTCCACATCCCGAAGGGTGATGTACTGCTTGGCAATGCCGATGAAGGGGAGCTGGTTCGAGATGAAATGGTCGATAAGCGCCACCCGCACTCCCTCAACCTCCTCGGGCGGCAGGTACAGGGATCCCTGCGGAATGCTGGTGAGCTCCTTGAGCGCACGTCGAATGTCGGCGGAGGTGGCGCCTTCGGCATTGACCACCCGCTGCAGATTCCGGAAAGCGTCCCGCTTGCGGGCCAGGTTGATGTGGTTCTCGATTTCCAAGTCGTTGAAATGCTGTGCGAAAAGGACGTCGACGGCGGCGTTTCGGTACTCCTGGATGGTTTCAGGATCGAGTTCGGCGCCGGATTCCGCCACGAGCTCCAGGATTTGCCGCGCCACCGCGTCCTCGTCCAGAATTCCGCGCTCCTTCAACCTGTCCAGGAAGACCTGCCGGACTTCGTCCTGCAGATTCGGGTGCCGCATGAGCTTGTGATACAACCTGTAAGCCCTGATGAGTTCTTTCATGGGAGCGACTCAGCTCTGCAGTCTCGGGACCGGCGTCAGCATCGAGGAAAAGACAAGGGGCCCCTTTCCTCCGGGTCATCGCCCGCGGTTCCCAACCATCAAGCGATCTCCACCTGCTCTACGATTTCCGACCTCTCATTTCCGACTTCCAACCTCCGATTCCCGCCCTTCGCCTCACTCCCGCCCGCCGCGATAGGCAGTTTTGACCAGGGGGAGCAGTTCGCACGACTCGGGCAGGATACCGGACTGAATCGCCACATCGATGGTGATCCCGCCCCGGGCATACCACAGCCCGACGACGCGCAGGAAATGGGGCGCCAGCGCATCCCGGAGCCGGTTGTGGATGTAGACGGTGCAGGCTTCGTGGAACGTCCCCTCATTGCGGAAGCTCCCCAGGAAAAGCTTGAACGACTTGCTCTCGACGAGCCTTTCCGCCGGCACGTAATCCACCACCAGAACCGCGAAATCCGGCTGCCCCGTGACGGGACAGAGGGTCGTCAGCTCGGGGGCCGTGAGCCGCACGACATAAAGGCTTCCCGGATGAGGATTCTCAAAGGTTTCGAGAACAGCTTCCCCGGGGGTCCTGGGCGATGCCACCTGGCTTCCCAATTGGGTCAACGGCAGCTGAGCTTCCTCCATCACTTTCACCCCATGCAGCAGGTCATGTCGGTCGGCAATCCAGGCCCTGGCAGGAACGGCCGGTTCGAATCCCTAAGGGCATCACATCCCACTCCAGGGGGAATACCGGGTCGGATCGGGAATGCACGCCTCCTCGAACCCCTTCCGACGCAGGATGCAGCTGTCGCAGTGTCCACAGGCCCGTCCTTCCTCGTCCGGATCATAACAGGAGTGAGTCAGGCCGAAATCCACCCCGAGCTCGACTCCTCTTCGGATGATCTCCGACTTGCTCATCCGCATCAGTGGGGTGTGTATCCTCATCCGGATCCTTCCCTCGACGGTTTCACGCGTCGCCAGGTTCGCCATGCGAGTGAACGCATCGATGTACTCGGGACGGCAGTCGGGATACCCCGAGTAATCCAGGGCGTTGACTCCGATATAGATATCCGCCGCGCTCAGCACCTCCGCCCAGCCCAGGGCAAATGCGAGGAAGATGGTGTTCCTGGCGGGCACGTAAGTCGTCGGAATCGCAGTTCCCATATCCTCCGGACGGTTGTCCTTGGGAACCGGGATATCGGCCGTGAGGGCTGACCCGCCGATCCTTGCCAGGGGAAGCTCCAGCGTCATGTGTTGCCTCACCCCCATGAGGGCGACGAGCTTTCTCGCCGACTCCAATTCCACCCGGTGACGCTGATGGTAAAAGAAGCTCAGGGCGTGGGGATCGAATCCATCGGAACGGGCAATGGCGAGGCACGTGGTCGAATCTACACCCCCTGAAAAGAGCACGATCGCCTTGGGCTTTTCGGAGTGTTCCATATCTGGTCCCTTTGAAATCCGGGGCATTGACGCCATCCCGGGCACGGCTTCAAACTCCACGCCGGTCCGGCCCCCATATCATCTTGTGCAGTTGAAGGTTTAGCCGGACCTGCAGTCGGTCGTCAAGGATCCACCGGGCAAGCATTCCTGGATCCATGCGAGCGAAAACCGGTGAAAAGTGGATGGGAATCATGGTGCCCCGGCGGCCGGTCTTGAGCCGTCGAACATGATCCCTGGCGAATTCGTAGTCCTCCCGGTCCGATAGGACAAACTTAAGCTCATCCCGATCCCCGAGACGCCCAAGGTTGCCGTAGTCATTGGCCCCTGCCTGACCACTGGACGGGCATTTCAGGTCAACGATCCTGGTGCATCGGGAATCGATGAGGGATATGTCGCAGCTCCCGTTGGTCTCCACCAGGACCCTCAGGCCAAGGTCCAGAAGAGCTTCCGCCAGTCCAGGGGCCTCCTCCTGAATGAGGGGCTCTCCTCCCGTAATCTCCACCAGGGGGCAGTCGAAGGCTTTCACCTTAAGGAGGACATCCGGCAGGCTCATGTCTTCTCCCTCGTCATAAGCGTAGCGGGTGTCACAGTAGTTGCAGCGCAGGTTGCACCCCGTGAGTCTGACGAAGACACAGGGCCACCCAGCAAAACTGGATTCCCCCTGGATGCTGTGAAAGACCTCATTGACACGAAGCATTGAACAAACCTCGGAATGATGAGCAAACTCGCGGCAAAATCGGAAAACAAGATCGATTTCAGGCTTGAAACCCCAAAAAATACTTATATCATAAGGCCTAATTCATGTAGGCATCGGTGACCCTGTCGAGAGATCCCGTGATGATGGTGAGCCCTGCAAGCCTCCAAAACCGATGGACCGGATCCCGGCTGCTCATTCTTTTCTTCAGCCTTTGTTTCCTCCTGCCTCAGGGCTGCATGCAGTCCGTCTCACAGCCTTCGTACTGGGCTCCTCCCGCACCATCCCGTGCCGAATACCCGGTGAGCCAGCCGCCGCCAACCGCACAGGGTGCGGAGGTGACCAGTACCGGTCGTGGGGCCACCACGGTTCGCGTTGTGGAGAAATGTCTCATCAACACCAACCAGACCAAGACGTTCGTTCACGAAGTGGGTCCCCTCGAAACCGTGTGGCGCCTCTCGCGCATGTACGACGTTCCGCAACAGGACATCTACGCCGCCAACCGCATGAAGCCGGGCGATCCCCTGCGCATCGGTCAGAAGCTCGTAATCCCCAACGCAAAAAGCCTTCGCCACGTCATACCGCTTTACCCGAGTGATCAATGGAAATACATCATCATTCACCACACGGCAACGGACATCGGCAATGCCATGCTGGTCCACCGGTCCCATCATGATCGAGGGTTCTGGCAGGGCCTGGGATACCATTTTCTCATTGACAACGGCACGCTGAGCAAGTGTGACGGGCAGATCGAGGTTGCACCACGGTGGATCAAGCAGCAGGAAGGAGCCCATTGCAAGGCGGGCGGTATGAATGGCAAGGGCATAGGCGTCGCCCTCGTCGGGAACTTCAACGAGACGCTCCCCACCACCAAACAGATGGAGTCCCTGGCCTACCTCCTCAGGACCCTCATGCAGCAATACCGCATTCCACCCTCCCAGGTCATGGGGCACAGGGATGTGGATGGAGCCAGCACGGACTGCCCGGGCAAAAGATTCCCCTGGTCAAACCTCCGCCAGTGTCTGAGCACCTACTGACCCCCACCCGGAGACGAGCAGGGGGTCCGAGCAGCGCCAGACACTCCAAATGCCGATTCACTTTTGAGCCCATCTTATGTATATTTTATTTATGCACGTATCGCCCTTCAATGGCGTGCTCGAATTCACATGGGGGTCCGCGGTCTCCCCGGTTTCCATTGATGGGGGGCTAGGGGTTGCGGAAGTGAATTCAACTGTGAATGCCACGCAAGCGGGGCGGATTGATTTTGAGACTACCCGTCGATTTCTCTGAGGATGATGGAGGAGGCTGCCATGAATGAGCTCCTGGCCCCGGGCGGAAGTCTGGAAATGGTTGAAGCGGTGTTCTCCCAGGGCGCTGATGCGGTTTATGTGGGCTCCAAGGGCTTCAGCAGGCGTAAGTGTGCCTGGGAAATGGAAGATTCACAAATCCGCGAGGCCATCGAAATCTCCAAGCGAACACGCGGAAAGGTGCGCATCGCCCTGAACGCCGAGATTCCTCCCGAAAAATCCATGATCCTCATGGGGAAGATCGCCAAATATGCCGCGTGGGGCGCGGAAGGTCTCATCATCAAGACCCCGTCCCTCATGCAGATGGCCGTGAGGAACTTTCCCCAGCTTGTGATCCACGCCAGCGTTGGGTGCAACATTCAGACACCCGCTCAGATCGCCGAGTATAAGCAATACGGTGTCACACAGATCGTCGCCAGCACGGAGATCGATACTGTTGAAAAGCTTAGGGCCTTCAAAGCGGCGGCCGACGCCGAGGGAATCGCGACGGAAGTCCTGATTCACGGCAACCGTTGCGTGGGTGGGGTCGGAAACTGCGTTTTCCATGAGCTCATCAGCGACTCTTACATCAAGCGCGTCCACTACGACGAGGACGGCAACGAAATCGTCGAATACGAAGGCTGGCCCGATCGGAGTGGCAGTTGCTTTCGCTTGTGCCTGCTCACCGACGAGCAGAGAAGCAAGGTACTGAGTCAGAGAGGACAGAATGAAGGCGAAATCCGGGCCATCAACGAGACCATTCGCCGCCACCCGAACGTGGCGTTTGCCATAAACGGAAAAGAACTCTGGGACATCATGGACCTGGGGCTTCACACCCTCAAGGTGCAGGGCCGCGAATACTCGGTAGGGCTGATTTCGAGGATGATTTCTCTCTACCGCACCATGATCGATGCTCACGCTTCGGGTATCGGGCATGATCATCCCGATCTCCTCGCCGCCCAGCAGGAACTCGACCAAATCGCCAGGGACCGGGACCGCGTTCGCATGGAGAAGTCGCGCGAGCTGCACAGGAACATCAAGGGGCTTTACGCCTGATCCACCTGCCCAAGACTCTAGGTCGAATCAGAGAGCCGGGCTACAACCCGGCTCCTTTACTTTCATTTCAGCTTCAAAGCGGTTCAAAAACCGTCTCCCGCGTTGGGCAATGTTCATGATCCTAACGTTTTGAGCAGGGGAAGCGCCCTCCTGAACTCAGGTGTACCGGCGCGGTTCAGCAGCTCGAAGATGACCATCTCCGTCGAACTGATGACCGCTCCAGCCCTTTCCAGACGTTTCAGCCCGATTTCCCAATTGAAGCGGCTTCTCGAGGCTACGGCGTCGGCAGCCACGTGGACACTACAGCCAAGTTTCAGTCCGTGTGCGGCTGTATGGAAAATGCACACGTGGGTCTCCAAACCGACAATGATCAGGGTGCGCCGCCCGGAAGCCATGATTGCCCCGGCGATCTCCTCGTTTTCAAAGCAGCTGAACTCCAACTTATTGAGAATCCTTGGCTGGGCGACTTTTCCGACCAGGTCCGGCAACACCCCGCCGAGCTTTTCCGCGTTGTGGACCGTGAAGATGACCGGGATCTCCAGAATCTCCGCAATGTCGAGAAGAGCGGCCGCATTCCTTTGGAGCCTCGCCGCCTCGTCGCAGGGCTCCAGCAGCACAGCCTGAATGTCGATGCACAACATCAGGCAGTCGTCTCGCTGGAGGAATTCGGCGTAAGGATTAGTCATAAATGATCCTTCATGGCACAAAAAAGGGCGGCGGGGAATCCCGCCGCCCTCATTCCCAGCTTGAACCGTAATACTACTTGATCAGCGGAACGATGAGCAGAGCCACGATGTTCACGACCTTGATCATCGGGTTGATGGCGGGACCCGCCGTATCCTTGTACGGGTCGCCTACGGTGTCGCCGGTGACCGCCGACTTGTGAGCGTCGGAACCCTTGCCGCCGAAGGCACCGTCTTCAATGTACTTCTTGGCGTTGTCCCAGGCGCCGCCGCCGCTCGTCATGGCGATGGCCAGGAAGAGACCGGTGATGATGCTGCCGATGAGCACGCCGCCCAGGGCTTCCTTGCCTAACAAGAAGCCGACCAAAACAGGGGCCGCCACGGGGATCAGGGCGGGCACCATCATCTGCTGGATGGCGCTCTTGGTCACGATGTCCACGCACTTGCCGTACTCGGGACGAGCCGTGCCTTCCATGATGCCCGGGATTTCGCGGAACTGACGGCGAACTTCCTCCACAACACCGCCGGCAGCCTTTCCGACCGCTTCCATCAGGAGCGAGCCGAAGTAGTAGGGCAGCAGGCCACCGATGAACAGACCCACCAGGACCTTCGGGTTGGACAGGTCGAAAGCGAGGGCTTCACCGAAGGAGCGGGAATACTCGGCGAAAAGCACCAGGGCGGCCAGACCGGCGGAGCCGATGGCATAGCCCTTGGTCACGGCCTTGGTGGTGTTGCCCACCGCATCCAGGGGATCGGTGACGTTACGAACCTCTTCGGGAAGCTCGGCCATCTCGGCGATGCCACCGGCGTTGTCCGTGATGGGGCCGTAGGAGTCGATGGCCACGACGATGCCCGTCATGGAGAGCATGGCCACGGCCGAGAGGGCGATGGCGAACAGTCCGTTGCCGGCATTACCCGTGAAGCCGCCCCCCAGGTAGTAAGCCGCCACAATGGCGCCGCAGATGACCAGGGCCGGAGCGCCAGTCGACTTCATGCTGACGGCCAGGCCGGCGATGACATTGGTGCCATGGCCCGTCTGGCTGGCCGCGGCGATGTGCTGAACCGGCTTGAAGCTCTTGGAGGTGAAATACTCGGTGATCATGACGATGAGACCCGTCAGGGCCAGACCGATGACCGCGGTCAGGAAAACGCCCATGGACGTGAAGGCAGGCTCCACGCCGGGGAGCTTCAGGAACCAGTCGGAAGCGAAATAGAAGGCTACCGCGGCCAGGATGCCCGCCACGGCAAGACCCTTGTAAAGGGCGCCCATGATGTACTGGTTCTTGCCCAGCTTGACGAAATAGGTGCCGATGATGGAGGCGATGATGGAGATGCCGCCGATCAGAAGCGGGAATTCCACCCACAGGCTGTCCGCCTTGAAAACGGTCTTGGCCAGCAGCATGGCCGCAACGAGCGTAACGGTGTAGGTTTCGTACAGATCTGCGGCCATGCCGGCGCAGTCACCCACGTTGTCACCCACGTTGTCGGCGATAACGGCGGCGTTTCTGGGGTCGTCCTCGGGGATACCGGCTTCCACCTTGCCCACCAGGTCGGCGCCGACGTCGGCGGCCTTGGTGTAGATGCCGCCGGCGATACGAGCGAACACGCTCATGAGGGAGCAGCCGAAGCCCAAGCCCACCAGAGCATGGAAGGCATCGTCAACGGGAGCGACGGCCTTGACGAAGGCATAGTAGCCGGCAACGCCCAGAAGACCCAGGCCAACCACCATGACGCCCGTGACCGAGCCGCCCTTGAAGGCGACGGACAAAGCAGCCTGTAAACCGCTCTTGGCCGCCTCGGTGGTCCTCACGTTGGCCTTGACCGTGACCATCATGCCGATGTAGCCGGCCAGCGCCGAGCCAAACGTACCCAGCACAAAGCCTATGGCCGTCCATTTGCCGAGGTAGGTCAAAGCGCCTGCAAGGATAACGCACACGATGGCGACGGTTTTGTACTCACGATTCAGGAATGCGGTGGCGCCTTCGCGAATGGCGTCGGAAATCTCCTGCATCCTCTCGGAGCCTGCAGGTTGCTTGGATACCCATGCCGCGGTGACGAGGGCATAGGCAACGCCCAATCCACCGCATCCAAGGGCAAACATAATGATTTGACTCAGTTTCATCTAATCCTCCTTGGTGTCGTTAAACCTTTTGTCCCTTCCAACGAACCCGGGGGGCTGGGAACCCCCTCCTTCCCCAAAAAATCTCTTGTCCCCCTCACCTCCTCCGACACAATGTACAATCAATCACAACGCACGATTCCAGCAAAAATCCCCAAACGGCTGTAAGCAGTGGTCGCGTGCAGGCACGCGCATGAACCCAACAATCGAGATACGGCGGCACAACCGGAGAAAGCGACCAGCGCGGACCCACCCCGTTGGAGGTGCGACCTTCGAAGCTCTCCCGGCCCTCCGCGTCGCCGACGGCCTCACTCCGTCCGCCTTCAAAGCCCTCTACGAGCCGCAGCAACGCGTTGAAATAGATACTTTTTTCACATGCACCGCAAAGCTACTGTAGCATGCACTCTTTGTCAAGCACAAAACAGGGTCCCGGAAGACCTCCCCCAAAGCTCATCGAGATGGAGCCCGCATTGGCCCCCGAGACGGGGAGCGCCCCCCGCGGCCGGCACCGACCCCGGGGCCGCCGTCCTCACCCCTCCACCCTCCCGCGAATCCGATGGAGCTCATCCTGAATCCCCCCAAGTCTTTCAATTTCCTCCAGAAGGACAGCCTGGCGCTCGGCGACTTCCTTCTCACTCATGGCCCGCTTCTCCAGTCCGCGCTCAACGGCTCCGGCCACCCCATCCATGACCGCATCAATCTGCAGCTTCATGTCGCGGCCAAACGCCTGTTTTGCCCTCTGGAGCCGATCCAGAAAGTGATGGCGGACCTGGCCGCTCTGCATGTCGATCGCTCGCAGCATCTTCGCCTTCCTGGAATCGAAAATCCTCTTGCGTGCCCAGCGAAACAGCGTCTCGCGGAGCCTCTGGAAACGATGCATCACCAAGCCGGGAACAACCTGGGTCAGCGAGCTTATGAGCATTTCCAGCCCAACGGGCTCCTCCTGCAGCCGAAAGCTCAGGCTGTAGCGCCCCCTCCAATGCTCGGTCCCGGCAGGACCATGGAACTCTATGTCAAAAAGGTCCGTTGAAAACGCGTGGAGGGATTCGACAATATCCGTCACCCGGAGCGCCAGATCCTCGCACGCCTTCTCGAGCAGATGCATCAGATGCTCCTCCAGCTGAGCCACCCATTGCCGAAACGCCTGCTCAACCTCCTGAACCACGAAATCCGAGAGGGAAGCATCGAGCTCCTTCAAGTCCAGCTCCCTCTTGTCCTCGTAAAACGCGTCGAATCGCCCTTCCATCTCGGTGAGAAACCGGGCCTTGAACTCTTTCAGCCGAGGGTCCAGGCCCTCGACAATGATCTTCTGAATCTCCCCCTCCAGGAGAAGATCCAGGCGCTCCTTTTCCTGGGTCATCTCACGCTTTTTGGTTTCGAAAATCGCAATCCTGGCGTTGAGCTCCTCCAGCGGCATGGCAGCGGCCTTCAGCTCAAGCTCCTTTTCCAGCCGCATCTGAGAGGCGATTCTCATGAGATGGCCGGTGGCGGAAAGCAGGAGTACCTTCCCCTTCTCGTGGGTGAGAAAACCCTCGAGGACCTCGGTGAATTGGGGCAGCCTGCTCGCCGCGAGCTTTTCCTCCGATTTCTCGAGCTTGGCCTCGAGGGCGTGCTTGGCGGAGACGGGGTAGACCCGGACTTCGGTCTCGAGAGCCTCTCTCAGGACACTGGCAGCGAAATCCAGGGATTCCAGCACCTCGGCCTCGGAAAGGTAGTCGATCTTGTTCAGCAGGAAGAAGAGCTTTCCCGAGAATTGCCTCACATCCTTCAGGAAGTCGAGCTCCGCCTGGCTGGCCGGCTGCTCCACCGAGAGCAGGAACAGCGCCGCGTCGGCCCGGGGCAGATGCTGGTAGGCCACGTCGGTGTTGTGGCGGTAAACCGACCCGACTCCTGGAGTGTCGATGAGTCTTACGCCATCCTTGAGATAAGGAGAGGGATAGGTGATGAGGACCTCGCGCACCCCCTTCACGTTACGAGGATTTCCAGTCTCGGTCACGAAATCCCCCAGTCGCTCATGATGGACGGATTCCACCCGTCCATCGAGGTATTTCACTTCCACCTTCAGCTCCTCCCCGTACGTGAGAACGGTCACCATGGAGGTGAGTGGAATCACCGCCATGGGCAGGAGGTCGGACCCAAGCAGCGCATTGATAAGGCAGGTTTTTCCCCGTTTGAACTGACCAACCACCAGGAGATGGAAGATATCGCCATTCAGCCTGGCCTCCAGGTCCGAGAGTGCGGGATCCTTGAGGCGTCCCAAGGGGCGGATGAGCTCGATCTGCGCCAGCACGGCGTCCTTCAATTGGGCGTACTCGTGGAACTGCATGGCTTCATAACGCTCGGCGGCGGCAGAATGGCTGGATTGGTCCATGACAGCAGTACTCCTCGTGCGACGGCAAGCCCAAGCACCCGCGGCTTGCATGCCTCGACGTACAATCAGCCGATGATGGCTTCCACAAAAAAACTCCCGCCAAAAGACCTTTCAGCAGGAGTCGCATGATCATTCCACTGACTGCCAGAGGTTCTACCATGGCTTGCAAATCGTCGCAAGTTTTCGTAACATTCGCACATGAGGTCAGTGCGGCGAGCATCGAGCGGCTTCTTGAGACAGGCTTCTTTCACTGAAAATGATGGACGGCCGCCGGGGAAGGTCCCCTCCCACCTCCAGGCCCCCTGAGCCATGAAAAGCGACTTCAACGGGGAACCAGAAACCTGAAACTTTTCGCAGCAGTTTTTCTCTCGACGAAGACCTAGTTTTCTCACCATGAAAGTCTCGACTCCCATGTTCAAATCATTTGAAATCCAGGCCGAATCCCGCATCACCATCATCGCGACCTTCGTCCTCGTGCTCGCTCTTGTGACCGGGTCCACGGGTCATGCCGCCATGCCTCAACGCGACCCCTACGCCGAGCTCAAAAAACGACTCAAGGACGACGGCTTTTCGACGGCTCAAATCAACAGCCTCTTCGAGCCCCCTCCGCCCCTTCAATACCGTCTCATCTCCAAAACCCTCGCCATCAAGGAAAGCCGCCTGGATTACGACCAGTTTCTCACCCCCTCCTCCCTTGCCATCGCCCGGAGGAATCTCGTCAGTTTCGCATCGACCTTCGAACGGGCCGAACGCCAGTATGGAGTGGACCGCTCGGTCATTGCGGCCATCATCCTGGTGGAAACCAGGTTCGGGGGCTACACCGGAGGGACGCCAACTCTGGCGATCCTGGCATCGTATGCCGTCATGAACCAGCCGCATCACCAGGAGAGGGTCTGGGCGTTGCTCTCGCCACAGGATCGCAAACGCTGGGGGCGGGAAGCCTTCGAGAGGAGACTCCAGCAGCGTTCCCAGTGGGCCTATCCGGAAGTCTGTGCCTTGTTGAGATTGTCCGAGACACGAGGAATCAGACCGATGAGTCTTCAGGGATCGGTCATGGGGGCGTTCGGATGGCCCCAGTTTCTCCCCTCCAGCCTGCTGCGGTGGGGTGCGGACGGCAACGGGGACGGCGCGGTGGATCTGGATCAACCCGAGGATGCGATTTTCAGCGCTGCAAGCTACCTGCAGGCTCACGGCTGGAACGATTTGGGAAGCCGATCGGAAAAGGAAGCCGTGATCTTCCGCTACAACAGGAGCACGCCTTACGTTCAAACCGTGCTGGCCATCGCGGACCGGCTGAGATCACCGGAATGAACCTGGACTGGACGGCTCCGTCTCATGCGGCCTCCAGTCCTCAACTGAATGCAGCACCGCTCAAAAAGGTGGCCGTCTTCGCTTCGTCATGCCGGCGGTCCCAAAGCCGGCATCCAGGGTTTTCTATGGATTCCGGCGAGGACTGTCGGAATGACCACTCACGACTCGAGAGGTGGATACTGTATTGTGTTGAGAGGGACTGAGCATCCACGAGATTAAAGGGAATTCGGATGCTTGGATGTTGCGCTCGGCCCCAGGCGCTCGACCAGGGCCTTTTCCACAGGCACGGGCACCAACCCCGTCACGCAGCCTCCCGATGCCACCACTTCCTTGATGATCCTCGAGCTGATGTAAATCCACCTCATGCCGGTCATTAGATACAGCGTTTCAATTTCATTGCTCAGCTTTCGATTCATGAGGGCCATCTGGAACTCGTACTCGAAGTCGCTGATGGCCCGAAGGCCGCGGAGAATCGCGTTGGCCTGAACTTTCTTGACGTATTCCACGAGCAGCCCTTCAAAGGCATCTACCCGCATCCTCCCGCGCAGCGGATGATCCTCGAGGGAGAGTCTAATGAGCTCCAAACGCTCTTCAAGGGCGAATACGGGCTGTTTGGCCGGGTTGGTGGCGATGGCGATGACGATCTGGTCGAAGATCTTCAGTCCGCGCTCCAGGAGATCCAGATGTCCATTGGTGATCGGGTCGAACGAACCCGGATAAACGGCCATCTTGTCCATGAACCATCCTTTCCAATCCTCGCCGGATCGAATCTAGACGTGGGTGTGTGAAGCCTCTCTCGAATAGAAGCTGATGGCGGTGTCTCCGTAAGATCTTCTGTCGACCCGGCGCCATTCGACGGAAGAATCCGGAGCAAGCTCCTTCGCGGGATGTTCAGCAATGAGCAGTGAGTCAGACCCGGCCAGACCCCCAAGGTGTGGCAGGGTGGTCTCGATGAGGCCCCTCCCGTAAGGCGGATCCATGAAAATCAGGTCGAAAAGTGATTTACGCTCGGCCAGCCGCCTGACCACCTGGATCACGCCTCCCTGCAGGACCTCCACCTGCTCCAGGACTCCCAAACGCTGAATGTTGGCCCGGATGATCCTCACGGCCTCCGCGCTCTGGTCCACGAACACGGCCTCGACGGCTCCCCTGCTCAGCGCCTCGAGACCCAACGCTCCCGTGCCTGCAAACAGATCAAGGACCCTGGAACCCGGGACCCTGGAGGCGATGATGCTGAAAAGCGCCTCACGGATCCGGTCGGCAGTGGGTCGAATCCTCCGGCTCTTGGGGGCGTCCAGCTTCAGGCCCCTGAACCGCCCCGCAACAATGCGCATGATTCAGATCATATTTCGAGCCAGGAGCAGCTCAGCGATCTGCACCGCATTGGTGGCGGCGCCCTTCCGGATATTGTCGGCCACCACCCACATGGCCAGCCCGTTCTCGACGGACGGATCCTGGCGGATGCGCCCCACAAAGGTCTCGTCCCTGCCGGCTGCATCAATGGGGAGCGGATAGCCCGCATTGCTCGGATCGTCCACGACCACCACTCCTTCCGCTCTCCCCAGCAAATCCCTGACCTCGGCCACGGAGATGGGCCGCCGTGTCTCGATGTTTACGGCCTCAGAATGCCCGTAGTAAACGGGGATGCGCACGGTGGTGGCGCAGACGGCAATGTCCGGGTCGTTGAAGATCTTCCGCGTTTCGTTGACCATCTTCATCTCTTCCTCGGTAAAACCGTTGTCGAGAAAAGCCCCGATGTGGGGGAAACAGTTGAAGGCGATCTGGTGCGGGTAGATCTCCCGGGTAACGGGCCTGCCTTCGGACAGCTGAGCCACCTGACGCCTCAATTCCTCGATGGCGCGCTTTCCAGTTCCCGACACTGCCTGGAAGGTCGTCACCACAATCCGCCGGATGCCGACGGCATCGTGAATGGGCTTGAGGGCCACCACCATCTGAATGGTCGAGCAGTTGGGGTTCGCAATGATGCCGGGACGCGGGATTACGGCCTCCGGGTTCACTTCGGGCACTATCAGCGGGACCTTCGGATCCATTCTGAATGCACTGGAGTTGTCGATGACGATGCACCCGGCTTCCGCGGCGACAGGTCCAAACTTCCTGCTCACCGCCCCACCCGCCGAAAAGAGCGCCATTTCGATATCCTTGAAGGAATCCTCGCGCAGCTCCTCGACCCCGATGGAGCTCCCCTTAAAATTCAAGGTCCTTCCCACCGACCTCGCCGAGGCCAGCAGCTTGAGCTCCGCCACGGGAAAAGCACGCTCCTCAAGGACCTGAACCATGAGATTTCCCACGGCACCGGTCGCTCCCACCACCGCCACTCGAAAAGACTTGTCTCCCATCTCGAAATTCCCCTGTCGATGTCCCACGAAACGAATCCCGTCACTCTCTCGCTCACACCCGGCCAGCAGCCGAGACAGTGGGCGACTATGTCACTAGTTTCAGTGCTTGAAAAGGATTATTTCACCGGTTCCCTTCCAGAGACAGGCACCTTCACCGTCCTTTGAACCGGTCAGAGTGCTGGAAGGGTATGGTAGCAGTCTGATATTCAATTGGATGAGATTTCTCGTGATGGCCGGAAATGACGGTTCTCGTGCAAGCTCCGGAGAGAAACCACTCCCCCCTCGACCGCTCTCCCGGCTCAAGAGCCTGTCCACTCCGACCTGGCCGACGGGTCACCGAGGATCTTGATCCGGACCTTGCGCGTCCGTGGCCCATCGAACTCGCAAAGAAAGATCCGTTCCCAGGTCCCCAGGATCAGCCGTCCGTTTTCGATGATGATGTGGACGCTGCCCCCTACGAGGATCGCCTTGATATGGGCCGCTGCATTCCCCTCGGAGTGTCGGTAGGTGCCCTTCCAGGGAACCAGGCGTTCGAGGGTGCCCAGGAAATCCTCCATGACGGCGGGGTCAGCCCCTTCATTGATGGTGATGCCCGCGGTGGTGTGGGGAATGTACACCAGGCATACCCCGCTCTTGACGCCGCTTTCCTGGATCTTCCTGGCCACAAGGTCCGTCACGTCCACCATGACGGCATGATCCGGCGTATTCACTTGCACCATTTCCAGCATGCGATCCCCCTCCCCCAGACGGAAACAAACGAAAACAAACTCCCGCCCAAGCTGGTGAAACACTCTATTTGAGCAGCACCAGCCCCGATTCGGTCTCATGATACGGTCCGGACGATTCCTCGGGAGCCTCTCGAGGCCCGAAATCCTCAGGCCAATGCTGCGTCAGGGACGTGTACACCAGCTGGCCCAACATAAGGTTCTTCCACCACGATGCCGACTGCTCAAGATGCTGCGCCACCACCCAGGCGTCCCGCGCCAAATCACTCTGTCTCGAAAGACTCAGCCAGAGAGCAAGCTCCTCGAAAATGCGCCTGACCCGCTCCCTGCGATCCCCTGAGAAAAGCTCCTCGACGGCCGAATCCATAAGGGCATCCATGCGAGCCATTTTAATTTCATGGGGGATCACCAGCACAGAACTCTCGAGCTCTCTCAGACGCTGGGCCAGGGGCGACAGCTCCTCCCGGCTCAGTATGAGATAGCTCAGCGGGATCAAACCGAGAAGCGGTTCCAGGTCCAGGTCGCGCATTTCGGCTTCCGGGTTCTCGATGGCCGTCATAACCTCGTGGACATAGGCGGGCCTCCCCGGTTCCTCGCATGAGCTCAGGTGGTGGCTCGCCTGGCGGGCATCGGCGGTGGCCGGCAGGCCACCGGCCCACTGGCCCATTTCCCTCAAAAGCAGGGCGGCATGCCAGACCGGGATTTCACAGAGGGGAAACCGAAAGAGGCCATTCATCCTTGTGATGAACTCACGGTACAACCGGGTCGGAGTGATCGAGCACCTGATCGAGAGCTGAGTCAACCGCTTCTCGAAATAAGCCGAGACACATACCGGATCCGATGCAGGCGAAGGCGAGATGAGAGCCGTGAGGAACAGGTAGCCCATAGGCCCCACGGCCATGTGGGCCCGGGACACACGAGCTTCGGGCGCCACCAGAACCACGGGCTCGGCTTCCCCGCCTTCCATCTCCAGACTGTACCCCTTCTGGGAAAACCTGTAGCCTGCCTGCTTGACGGTCTTCACACAGGATTTCTCGGAAACCAGGTCCTTCAACTCCAAGAAAGTCCTGAAGCCGGCATCGGTGGGTTGTCGACTCAGGGACTGGAGCAGTACTGCGACCAGCCGCTCCCTCCCCTCCAGTGATCTTCTGAGCGACTGCAGCCAGCTGCTGAAGCTCTCTCCCTCGGGGCTTTGAACTGAAAGACGATCCAGGATGATCTGAAGCTCGGCGGCTTCATCGGGCGGCAAGGACGGTTCCGGTCGTTTCGAGCTTCCAGCTGTTTGCTTTCTGGCCATTGGGCGATCCATGATCTGTTGGGGTTGACCATCGGCGAATTCGTCACCGGCCGCTAACTCAAGCGGGCAGGTTGCGGCAGGTTCATGGCAGCATCCTTAACCGCCCGACCGTCGCCGCCTCCAAAACCCCGCGATGCCGTGGGAAGCACGCTGCTCCCCTGGGGCGCATAAAAAAAGCCCCTCCATCACACTCCCGGCATGATGCGAGGGGCTCGAGAATGAGCTGGCTACCAGCTATTCTTCAGATTCTTCATCACGCGGTTCGATGATCAGTGAATCGGCCACCAACTCCCACAAGTACTTCACTTCCACATCCATGAAGTCATATTCCTTGCGAAGGCTCTTCATGATCTGGTCGCGGCAGTTGTGACAGGGCGCGATGAGTAGCTTGGCGCCGGTGTCCTTGATCTGTTTGGCCTTGGTGCGGCCATAGAAAATTCGCTCTTCCACGTAAGGAGACGCCCAGGCCCCGCCCCCCGCGCCGCAACAGAAGTTGTTGGCCCGGTTGGGATACATGTCCACGAAGTGCTCGCAGCACTGCTGCGTGATCCAGCGAGGCTCCTCGTAATATCCATGGCCGAAGGCCCGCTCGCTCTTCCTGGCGTAATTGCAGGGATCGTGGTACGTGGTGAGCTCGTGGTGAATGGACTTGTCAACCTTGATGCGGCCCTCATCCAAATACTTCTTCATGAGGTCGTGGACGCTGACAAACTTGACACCCTCGTTGGCATACCATTTTTGCAGACCAAGCCTGGTCGCATAGTAGGCGTGCCCTCATTCGGGCAAGACAAGGTACTCGCACTCGAGCTCCTTGTAGTTCTTCACGATGCGTCCAACGATCTCCTTCATGGAGGCGTCATCGCCGGTGAACAACCCCCAGTTGACGCCCTCCCAGTTCTCCGAGGTCGTGGTCCAGGATTCATCCGCGGCGTAAAGGATTCGCCACCAGAACATCATGTCCTCGGGTTCGCCGAAGGGCTCCTTGGAGTTGATGGTGAAAAGGTACTTGGCGCCTTTCTTGTCCACGGGCACTTCGAAACCCGGAAGCTCTTCCGCCAGCTCGGCCCCCAAATCCTCGAGCAGGAAGATGAAATCGTCCTTGGGGATGCCCACGTTGTTTCCGGTCTTGAGGCACATTTCGACGCCCTTGTGAAGCACGCCGGGGACTTTGTCCCTTTCCCTCAAGCCCCGCGCAGATCGGAGCATGGCCAGCAGATCGATCTTCATTGGGCAGGCATGCTCGCAGCGTCCACACAGAGTGCAGACCCAGGGAAACCTGGAATCAATCAACTCCTGGTCCATTCCCAGGACGACCAGTCGCACGGCCTTCCGGACATCCAGCCCGTCTACCCCCGTAACCGGGCAGCCTCCGGCGCACGTGCCGCAGGTCAGGCACAGATCGGCATACTGGGTCGCCAATTTGCGCCTTTCGCGTTTCGATAACAACAACGGCTCCATAAATTCTCTCCCCTAAAGTTTTTCGCGGTTCAGGATCCCACGCCTCGTATAACACACCCCCCCATCCATTTAAAGCATTTTTCTCAAGCCAGCCGGGCACAATGCCCGTCTTGCACACCCGCAGGAGGGCATCTCGTGATTCCAAGCACACGCCGCCAACTCCTCAATACTCATTGGGCAGCCGGGCCAGCTGCTCAAGGCTGAAGACCGGCCCGTCCTTGCAGACATATTCGGTGCCGATATTGCATCGGCCGCAAATGCCGATGCCGCACTTCATCCGCATCTCCAGGCTTGAGATGATTCGGTCCGGAGGAAACCCAAGCTCCGTCAGCACCGGCAGCGTGAACTTGATCATGATGGGCGGACCACAGATGATGGCATAGGCATTGTCCGAACTCGGCGCCTTCTGCTTGGTCACCGTGGGGACAAACCCCACATTGTATTTCCAGTTCGGATCACTGGTTCCGTCGACGGTGATGTGCATCCGGATGTCGCTGCGCTGCTCCCAGGCCGCCAGCTCATCCTTGTAAAGCAGCAGGCCCGGAGTCCTCGCCCCGTACACCACCGTGATGTCGCCGAATCGCGATCGATGGGCCGGGTCCAGCATGTAGACGATGGATGACCTGAGGGTGGTGAAGGCGAAACCGCCTCCTATGATCACCACGTTCTTGCCTTCCAGGAGCTCCCACGGGTACCAGTTGCCCAGGGGGCCCCTCACTCCCATGACGTCGCCGGCCCGCATGTTGTGCATGTGGGTGGTGACTTTCCCCACCTTGTTCACGGTGAACTTTAGGAAGCCCTTCTCCGTGGGAGACGAGGCGATTCCAATGGGGATTTCCCCCAAACCCGCAACGGAGAGCTCCGCAAACTGGCCCGGGGTGTAACTGAACTTGTTTTCATCCGCCGGGTCGAGGAAAACCAATTTGAAAGTCTTGAGGTTCCTGTCTTCCGTCTCCGTCACGATGGATTCGATACGAACGGGATATGGCAAATAAGGATTGTCCACTTCATTCCTCCATGGGGACCGGGAGTGCTCGGCCCCCGGGGCAGTGCTGATCCGCGGATGCTTTGCGCGTCACTCCGGCGTTCAACAGATGCAACTGGCAGACATCAACTGGGCCACCTGCCGGATGTCAATGTTCACGGGACAATGACTCACGCACCGGCCGCAGCCGACACAGGCGGCTCCCAGGTGGTACTTGTCCTGGTAGTATTTGAGCTTGTGCATGAACCGCTGCCGAACCCTCTGAAGCTTCTGGGAACGGGGATTATGGCCGGAGCCATGGTGGGTGAACAGGGGAAACATGCAGGAATCCCAGAGTCTCAGCCGATCGCCCTTTTCGCCGCTGACCTCGTCCTGGATGTCGAAGCACCAGCAGGTGGGGCAGAGGAAGGTGCAGGTCCCGCAATTGATGCATGAGAACTGTACTTCATCCCAAAATGCAGCGTTGAACAGCTCGAGGGTGTTCTGACCGGCAATGGCTTCGGTGCTGAAGAGCTTGCCCAGGCTTTGTTCCGCGGCCTTCCTGAGCTCCCCGGCCCTGCTGCTCGCCTCGGCGGGCGCCGCGGCCGCGAAGCCTGCCTCGTCGAGAAGCTTCCGACCCTTTTCGGTCACGGGCCGAGCCAGGTAGCCATCTCCCAGGTCCACCAGCAGGACATCGAGCCCGGCGGTATCGAAGGGGCCGGTTCCCACCGTGGTGCAGAAGCATGTGGCGCAAGGCTGGTTGCAGCCCAGGCCAACCAGCGTGGTGGCCTCCCGCCGCCTGACCCACCAGGGGTCCTTGATCGTCTCGGTCTCGAAATTGGCATCATCCAACTGGAAGGCGCGGGCGTCGCACGGACGAATGCCCACGGCCACCCTCGGCGAATAGTCCTGGGGAGCCTCCTTCAAGATGCCCGCCTCCGGATCGTTCTTGGCCAGCGAATAGGTGAACATCCTGTCGGAATGAGGGTGAAAGAGGCCCTTGGGTGACAGCCTGCTGTTCTGAAACGTCAAATCCAGCTCATCCACCTGGGCCAGCTGCGCAAATTCATGATACTGTCCCCGGAAGACCGGCCCGATGACCGCGCGGCGCTCCATGAGGCGCCGGATGCCATCCTTCAGGCCGTCCTTGCTCACAAATCGATCAGACATCACTCTGTCCTTTTCTCCTGACAGCCCCGCCAAACGGGAGCCGTAGCACTCTACATGATGAAGGACTCGGGATCGCCCGGCTTGAAAGTATCCAGCGGGGGACGCTCCTCCAGGGACAGGCCCACTTCGTACCCGTAAAGCTCCTTCACGTCTTTCTCGAGCTTCTTGGTGAACTGCCTCACCTTGATGCCGACGGGGCAAGCCCTCTCACAGGCGCCGCAGTCCGTGCACCTTCCCGCCAGGTGGTAAGCCCGCAGAAAATGGAACGTCCGCGTGTCCGTGGGATCGAGGGTCTTTCCAACCCACTGCGGGGCCGACTCGTCCACGAAGCACGTCGGGCAGTAACACTGGGGGCAGGCGTTGCGGCAGGCGTAGCAGCGAATGCAGGGCCGGATCAGCTCCTCAAAATATTCCCAGCGGCTCTCCGAGGTCATGGCCTCCACCTGCCTGACGTCGGCGTAGCGATCCACACCCGACTGCTCCTCAACGAGATCAGCAGCCAGTTCGTCATAGATCACCGGATTGCGGTGAATGCAGATGGAACAGTTTTCCTGCAGGAAAGCACCCCGGTCCAGGTCGACCTCGAATCCGCGCCCCTGCACCAACACCCTGCCGTTCTTCTCCTCGGCCACCAGGGCGTCCTTTCCGCCCAGCTCGGCCGCGATGCGCCTTCGATCCAGCATCCCCTTGCACGGCGCTCCGATGATAAAGAGTTTGTCGCGCGGAATTTGATTCTCCAGGATCTGAACGACCACATTGCGCGAATCGCACCCCTTGACGACAATGCCCACCCGGTCCGTTCGGCGCGGCAGGTAATTGGCCAGATTCGCCCCGCAGAAGCTGTCCCACCAGAGCCGATCCGCCTGCTCCGGGGTCCTGGCGGCGAACGGCTCGTTCATGAACGGCACCGTCCCCTTGCGATATCCGATCACCAAGTCCACGCGGTCCTCGGAAAGCAGGCGTCGCGCTATTTCTCGAATCCTATCCGTATAAGCATACATTTATGCTACCTCTGCTTGCCTCTTGATGAAATGACGGGCCGGCCCGATGGCTTTCACCTTCTCGACCACCGCCCGGGCGGTTTCCGCGAACTTGGTGGCTTCGGCCGACGATATCCACGAAAAATGGATGCGGCCGGGCTCGATGCCCATGTGCTCGAGGAGCCCCTTGAGGAGACCGAATTTGCGGCGGGCGTAATAGTTGCCCTCGATGTAGTGACAGTCCCCGGGATGACACCCCGAAACCCAGACGCCGTCCACTCCGTGGCGCAGAGCCGCCAGGATGAATTTGGGATTGACCCGTCCCGTGCAAGGCACCCGGATGATGCGAATGTTGGCCGGATACTGCAGACGGCTCACCCCCGCCAGATCCGCCCCACCGTACGAGCACCAGTTACAGAGGAAAGCAACGATCTTTGGCTCCCATTCTGACATAGCTTTCTTCTCTCCCAACGAATTGAACCCGCTGCGACCCGGTGAAGCCGCCCCTCGACATGGGGCATCCCGCTCGGCCAGGTCGCAACGGAGCTCAGTGAACCATGAAAAACCTCACAGGCTGTCAATGACCGTGAAAATCTGACCATCGTCGAAGCCGCGGAGGCGTATGGCCCCCGACCGACAGGAGGCCACGCACAGACCACATCCCTTGCACAGCGCGGGGTTGATCTCCGCCTTCCCCTTGTCGTTGTACCTGGGGGCCGAATAGGGACAGATATTTACACAGGTCCCGCAGCTGCTGCAAAGCATCTGGTTGGTGAACGCCACCGTTCCGCTGAACTGAATGGATTCACGGGCCAGGATGGTTGCTGCCCGTGCCGCCGCCGCCTGGGCCTGGGCGATGCTCTCGTCGATCGGCTTGGGATAGTGCGCCAGGCCGCAGAGATACACCCCGTCCGTCGCGAAGTCGACCGGTCTCAGCTTGGCATGGGCCTCTATGAAGAAGCCTTCCTCGTTGACCGGCACTTTGAAGAACCGGCTCAGGGCATCGGTTTCATTGGGCACGATGGCCGTGGCCAGGGCAATGAGGTCCGGGTTCAAACTGACGGGGCGCTGAAGCACATGGTCGGTGACCGAGACGCGCAGCTTTCCGTCCACCACCTCAACGCGAGGTTTGTCTTCGACGTTGTAGCGGATAAAAACGACTCCCTGCCGTCTCGCCTCCAGGTAGAGCGATTCGCGCTCGCCGTAGGTCCTGAAGTCGCGATACAGAACATAAACTTCACAATCGGGCTGAAGGCGCTTCAGCTCGAGGGCGCTTTCGGCCGAGTGCGTACAGCACACCCTGCTGCAGTAGGGACGATGAGGCTCCCGGGAGCCGACACACTGGATAAAAACGGCCGACTTGACGTCTTTCAGGGTGGGGTCTCCGGCCGCAAACCTGCAATCCAGCTCCTGGTGCGTCACGATGCGGGGATCCGAACCGTACCGGTACTCGTCGGGCTTCCACTCCCGAGCCCCCGTGGCGATGACCGCCACGCCATGCTCGAGAGTCACCTGCGCGCCACCATTCTGCACGATCGTTTTGAAATTGCCCACAAAACCTTCGACGCTCGCAATGGAGCTGTTCAGGTGAACCGTGATGTTGGGGTGACTGGCAACGGACTGCTCCAGCGCGCCAACGCGCTCCCGGATATCCTCTCCGCGCCAGGTCTGGAACAACTGAAGCGCCTGGCCTCCCAGACGGTCCGAACGCTCGATGAGGTGGACGGGATACCCCTGGTCCGCGATGGCCCTGGCGGCCACCATTCCGGAAATACCGCCCCCGATCACCACGGCCTTCTGGGTGACGCTGAGCTCGGGCTCCTGGAGGGGTTCCAGCAAGGCGACCTTGGCCACCGCCATGCGAACGAGGTCCTTGGCCTTCTCGGTAGCCTGCTCCGGATTCCCGCTGTGGACCCAGGAATCCTGGTTCCGAATGTTGGCCATTTCAAACAGGTACTTGTTCAGCCCCGCATCGGCGAGAGTCTCCTGGAAGAGCGCTTCATGGGTCCGCGGAGTACAAGCGGCCACCACGATGCGGTTCAGGTTGTGCTCCTCGATCACCGCCTTCATGGAGACCTGGGTGTCCTGGGAGCACGTGTAAAGGTTGTCGGTCACGAACTCCACAAAGGGCAGAGACCTGGCATATTCTCGAACGGCCTTTACATCCACGACACCGCTGATGTTGATTCCGCACGAGCAGACGAAAACCCCGATCCTCGGCCGCTCTCCGACCACGTTGAGCTGGGTCGGAACCAGCTTTTCGCGGGTGAGGGTGCCTCGGGCATCGGCCAGAAAGCTCCCGGCCGCCGCAGCGGCGGCGCTGGCTTCCATGACCGACTGGGGAATATCCTTCGGCGCCTGGAACGCTCCGCACACAAACACTCCCGGACGGTTGCTCGCCACGGGGTCAAAGGATGAGCTCTCGCAAAACAAGTTGTCGTTGAGCCTGAGATCGATTCTCCGGGCCAGGTCCTGGACCGACGCGTCCGTCTCGAGCCCCACCGAGAGAACAACCATGTCGAAGGTTTCGCTCTTCATCATGCCGTTCTCGGTCACGTAACTGATCTCGAGATCGTCCGTGCCCGGAACCGGCTCGACGCTGTGAACCCGGGAGCGCAGGAACCTCACACCGTGCTCGTCTCTGGCCCGGTTGTAGTATTTCTCGAAGTCCTTGCCATGGGTCCGCATGTCCATGAAAAAAATGGCTGTGTCGAGCCCGCCGCCCGCATGCTCCTTGGCGATGACCGCCTCCTTGATGGCGTACATGCAGCAGACGCCCGAGCAGTAAGGGTGATCGCAGTGGTGGATGTCCCTCGAGCCGACACACTGAAGCCAGGCGATCTTCCTGGGCTCCCTGTGGTCCGAAGGCCGGGTGAGATGCCCCATGGTGGGTCCCGAAGCCGAAAGCAGCCTTTCGAATTCCATGGAGGTGAGCACATTGGGAAGCCTGGAATAGGAATAGGTGTCGTACACCTTGGGATCGAACGGATGAAAGCCGGGGGCAACAACCACCGCACCCACCTGGATCTCCCGCTCGGCACCGGCATCTTCATGGATCACGGCATTGGCCAGACATGCCTCCACGCACTGGTAACATTCGGAGCAGACGCCGCAGTTCAGGCAGCGCTCCGCCTCGCGCCGCACCTGTTCCTCGGTGAAGCCCAGCTGAACCTCCTCGAAGTGGCCGGTCCTCCCCTCGGGCGCCAGCCGGGGCATGTGCTCGCGCGGGATTCGGTCGTAGCCCTCCGTCCTGACGTTTTCGACGGCCTTCCACTCCTTCTCCCGGCCTTCCCGCAGATCCCGCCCCTGCAGGAAACGACCAATGGAAATGGCGGCCTGCTTGCCCGCAGCGATGGCCTCGATGACCGTCGCCGGACCCGTCACCGCGTCACCGCCCGCGAAAATGTCGGGATCGTGACTCTGAAGGGTCAGACGATCCACCTGCATGGTGCCCCAGTCGCTCAACTGGCAGACGCACTCGGGGGTGAGGCATGCCCAGTCGGATTCCTGGCCGATGGCCGGGATCACGGCATCGACTTCGATGGTGAAATTGGACCCCTCCACCACCACCGGCCGCCTTCGGCCGCTGGCATCGGGCTCCCCAAGCTCCATGCGAACACATTCAACCGCCTTCGCACGACCGTTCTCACCAATGATCCGAATAGGATTGGTGAGAGTCATGATCTCGATGCCCTCCTCGTGGCACTCCTCGATCTCCTCTTCGTTGGCGGGCATCTCATCCACGCTGCGCCGATAAACGATCATCGGCTTGGCCGAGCCCAGACGCAGGGCCGTTCTCACGCAGTCCATGGCGACGTTTCCGCCCCCCACCACCACGACACGATCACCCAGATTCACTTTCTTGCCGAGGTTCACATCCCGGAGAAAGTCCACGCCGGGGTAAACACCCTCCAGGTTCTCCCCCTCGATCCCGAGGGCCTTGCATTCATGAGCCCCAATGGCCACGAAGAACGCCTTGTACCCCTGCTCGCGCAGATCCGAGATCGTCACGTCCTTGCCGATTTCGACTTCCGTGCGAAACTCGACCCCCATGTCCCGAATGACTTCGATCTCGGCCCCGATGATGTCCCTCGGAAGCCTGTAGGAGGGAATGCCGACGGTGAGCATGCCCCCCAGAACGGGGAGCTTCTCGAAAACCGTGACCTGGTAGCCTTCGATGGC
>Ga0073932_1002358_pt1 | contig 29544 bp, 20 predicted proteins | sample DewCreD2012metaG_FD_76967 | JGI IMG/M metagenome (GOLD analysis project Ga0073932, IMG submission 76967) | Hot spring sediment bacterial and archeal communities from British Columbia, Canada, to study Microbial Dark Matter (Phase II) - Dewar... ...
ATCCGTCCGATTCCGCCGCCGGATCCGCTGGGGTTCGATCGTGCGGAGATCCGTCCGATTCCGCCGCCGGATCCGCTGGGGTTTGATCGTGCGGAGATCCGTCCGATTCCGCCTCCGGATCCGCTGGGGTTTGATCGCGCGGAGATCCGTCCGATTCCACCGCCGGATCCGCTGGGGTTTGATCGCGCGGAGATCCGTCCGATTCCACCGCCGGATCCGCTTGGGTTCGACTGAAGCGGAAAGAATCGAACGCAGGCGTAACAGTCAACTTGAAACAAGAGCCCGAAGACCTATGTCTTCGGGCTTCTGTTTTTGCAGCCAGAGCATCTGGAAGGCGGCGCTCCCGACAACGGGCTGATCGCCGATGAGGCCTCCAGCGTACGGCAATCAGCGCAATCCAAGGCTTTCATCCGGAGGGGCCGCCGTGACGCTCCATCTTCGCAACAGAACAGCCTCAGGGTGTTGGAGAGCGGAGCTGGTGTCTGCTATAGTAGGAACAGTACGGCGCTATCGTCTAAGGGTTAGGACGGAGCCCTCTCAAGGCTCAAATACGGGTTCGAATCCCGTTAGCGCTACCACCCCTCATTTTCAAGTCCCGGACAATCCGCAGCCTTCGCCAACCCATGCCCCAACAGAATGCGACAGGGCAACCCTGCACGGGCGGCGCGCCGTCCTGTCAGCGGCGCCTGCGCGATACCGCCAGACTCACCGCCTGGCTGATTGCGGAGCGAAGAGCTCAGCGCGGCTGCTGAACACTCCCGGCAGACTGCGCGGCCTGGAGGCTTTTCCGGATCGTCTGCTCATAGTACTGGCGCATCCGTTTCTGGATGTCGTCGCGGACCTGGCGGAACACGGCAAGCTTTTCTGCGTCTGTCCCCGCCGCTTTCGCCGGATCCGGGAATCCAATATGGACGCGCGTTTTGACCTTGCCGCGGAAATTCGGGCATGTTTTGTCAGCCTCGTCGCAGACGGTGATGACGTAATCGAACGATTGGCCGAGGAACTCATCCACCTTTTTGGGCCTGTGGCCAGAAATGTCGATGCCCACCTCTTTCATCGCCTGGACGGCGAACGGATTGACCCGGGGCGCCGGATGCGTGCCGGCCGAATAGACTTCCAGGCGAGGATCAAAGGACCGCAGAAACCCTTCGCTCATCTGGCTTCTCGCCGAGTTGCCCGTGCAGAGGACGAGGATGCGCGTTGCCCCTTCGGCAGCCTCAGCCGGAACAGCCGCGGACAACGCAACCAGGATTGTGAAAACCGCAAGGCCCTTCATGCCATATGTCTCTTTCGTGACAGGGTTGAGACATCTCCGCCCCCCCAGGATACCAGCGCTGCGGCAGAATTCAGGCGGATTCTTCTCGCCAGCCGCGTGCTAGAACGCCTGGATCTCCCGGTTGCTGCTGTCCACCAGCGTGGACGGTTGTTCGCGGAAGATAATCTCTTCCGGCCACACGATGAATTGTCCGGACTCGACGAATTCATCGAGGAAGTGCAAGGGAGCAGCCCCTGCGCCCTGCTCGAGAAACTCGCTCGTGCGGTGAACGGCGTCGCCCGGGCGCTTCGAACGAAGATAGGCCTCGAAGCTTCCGGTCACCATCTTCGCCTTCCGGTTCACGACGAACGTGGAAAGGCGCCGGAACAGTTTGGGCACGATCACGGGGCCGACGTCCGGGGCGGCATTCTGCGGGAGCTTCCTCCGATATCTCAGATTCGGATCGAAATCCTGCACTCCCGCGCCGGACGAGTACAGGGGCCACACCCCCAGACCGGCGAAATACGCCCTCGTGGCAGCATCCGTGATCGCCTGGATCTCCTCCGCAGACATCGAAGTATAAAACGCAGGCATCACCCAGCCGTTTTCAGCGAGCCACAGATTCACGTCCTGCTCCCCGGAAGGGGTCTGCACGAACACGTTTCCGACGAAGCGCCCGTAGACGTCGAAGACGTCGCCCGGGGAATCGACTGCGGTGCGTACCGTGCATGGGAGCAGCGGGCCTCCAAGGGTGCGGAGGAACTGCGCCAGAGCGAGTGTTGCAGTCTCGGCAAAGAATTGCCGGTACTTCTCGTTCCACTGGAGGTACAGTGATTGCTGCTCCTGTGTCCGGTTTTTTCTTTCCTGTTCGGCGGGCGGCGTGTAGTGCAACTCGGGGGCGTCGACGCCCTGAAGGCGAATCCGCAGCTCTCCGTTCTTCATGACCGGGCGCCTGCCCTTCGATCCGCTGACCAGGGCGCCCTGAAACGCCTGCGTCACCCGGAACGGCGCTCCTGGATCCGGGCGGAACCGGAAATCCTGTCCAGGATCCGCGACTTTGACCCGGATTGTGTCTGCATCCGATTCGCCTTGCGGCCAGAACTGCGACAGGCCGATCGATCCCGTCACTTCCAACAAACCTTGCGCCATTATCCCTCCTCCTCGATGGCATGAAAGCCGACCAATCGTAACACAATTTTTCCCCAGTGATGCACTTTTTTCGCGGCTGATTATGGAAATTGATCGTTCAGAGATTTTCATGAAGGCCGTGCTGGACGATTCTCCGCCTGCGCCTTCTGTTCTCCGTATTTCCGGCGCCACCCGCGCAGCGGCAGAGTGCCGGAATTCCCTGACTCGCCGCAAACAGGCGCACAACAGGCGCTCGAATCACGAGGAGCGGACGATTCAGATGCGGCCGATTTCAGCACCTCGCCGGCGGACGCACGGGCTGCGCCATCGTCTCGGAGCGGCTGACTCGCGCGGCTCCATGCATCGACGGGCGCCTGTCGCTGCGGAATCATCCATCCGATACTTCTCCTCTGGGCCTGACGACGGCGAACCTCCATGTCTACGCTGGGGGGCTGCGGGCGGGATCGGTTGCCGCCTCCCTCCGCAAGATCGTCTGCGATGGCGGTGGCTGGATTGAGGACGCAGCATCAGAGGAGCGGTTGGTTGCCGTGATCGGAGGCGAGCCCTGTCCGTGGCTCTCTGTTCACGACACGGGGCTGCTGGCGCCGGACTCCGCCGCAGCGGGACTCTCCCGTGCGCTGGACCGCCCTGCCGTCGCTGTGACGGTGGAGGACAGCGACCGCTCTACCATCACGCTGTTCGCCGGGAGGAAACGCGTGGACCGCATCGCGGCGGGGGTGCTGCGGCGGAAGGGCTCCGGTCATCCGGAAAAGTGGGCTGCCGTGCTGCCCCACATCTCAGCGCAAGAGCTGGCTGGAGGAATGGAGGGCGGCGGGACGTTCGCCGAAGAAGCCCTGCGCCGCGCCGCAGCAGCCCTGGGACTGCCGTACTGGCGGGCGGTTGCCGTGGCGGAAGAGGCCGTGCGCGCGCCATCGGCCTCAGTCCGTCTCTGCTTCCGCCGAGCCGGCGCGGTCTCCAAGCCTGCCGAACTACCCGTACTTCTGTGCGGCTCTGTTCAGGCATTGCCGGGCGTCGCCGGTCAGGCTTTCCCCCGCCTGATTGTTCCGGTGGCGAACCGCGGACCCGAGACGCGCGGGGTGCGCATCCGCCTTGGCGGACCGGCCGTGGAACAGAAGTTGATCGAGCCGGAATTGATCTGCGCCTTCCGCATCATCCGGAATCCCGATGGCCTGCCTGGCGGTCCGCGGGCCGAGTATCCGTTGGCCCCTGACGCGCAGGGTCTGTTGGCAGATCTGCCCGACGTGGTGCTGCCGCATCAGCCGGATCCGCTCACGCTGGGCAGCCAACTGAGAACGAGGAAAGGGATGGATGATTTCCTGAGCCTCTTTGTTCACTTCACGATTTTGGGGCAGGCCCTTCAGGCGGGGGAGGCGCCCTTGAACATGCGGATCGAGTGCCTCGGCGCTCCGGCCGGCCCGCTGGAAGTCCAGCTGCCAGTCCGCATCCTTCCCGCAGGCTGACCCTGAACACGCGCACCGCCGCCGCTGCGTCTGAGCCGGAAACTTCGGCCTGAGAAAACGCGTCTTACTGGCGGAACCGGCGCCGAATTCGCGGAAAAGCATGATTTTTTCCGCCTGGTTTACGTCAGAATCCGGCCATGAGAGCCTCGCTGCCCATTCTTCTGTTTGCCGTGCTGGCGGGAGGCTGGCTGTTGTGGGTCAGCCGGGAGCCGGCGCCGCCAGACAGCGGCAGCCGCGCTCAGCCGGTGGCGCAGCCCGATCGGGCCCCCCTGCCCATCCGCGACGCCCTGTTCGAAGAGGCGAAGACGCTCCGGCCGGAGACGGCGGAGCGGATCCGGAAGGAGTTGCAGGCAGGCGCGCGCGACCCGCGGCGCCGCGCGGTGCTGATGGCGTGGCTGTGGCATCAGGGCGGACCTGGAGCCGTTCTTGAGCGGACAGAGCACCTGCTGTGGTTCATCCGGAACGAGCCGGCGCCGGGGTTTCTGGACTGGCCGCCGGCGTGGTTTGGAGAGGGCGAGCTGGACCCTGGGCGCATGGAGGAGATCCTGAAGGCGTGGCGGGATGCCGTTCGCGGCCGTCCGTATGATCCGCGCGTGGCCTGGGTGGCGGCGAAATGGTTCCAGCGGCATGACGAGCGCTACGCTGCTGAGTTCCTGCAGGCGTCGCTCAGAGCGCAGCCGGACTTCGCGCCGGCGGCCGATGCGCTGGCGGAATGGTGCGTGCGGCAAATAGCGCGCGCAGGCGCGAGCGCCGGGGAAGCGCGGCGGCTGCTGGAGACGACGTTGAACCCGGAGATTCAGAAGCGTGCGGCGCGGCGGTTTCATCTGCTTGCGGAATCCGAGGAGAACGATCCCGCCCGGCGGAGGGCGTGGCGGAAGGAAGCCGTTCAATGTTTCACGCGGGCGCGCGAGATTCAGCCACATCTGCGGGAGGACGATGTGTTCGGCGCAGCAGACCGTGGAATGGAAGCGCCGGGTCAGGCGCCGTATTCCTCTCCTGAACTCCACGCCATCCTGAATGCCGGGCGGCTGCGCCTGAAGCGTCTCTCCGTGGATGCCTTCCCCGAGCTGCCGCCCGCCATCGCCGCCACGCTGCGGCAGATGGGATGCACCATTCCGCAGGCCGATGAACTGCCCGCCTGGCCGAGGCCGAACAATGTCATCCGGGGCCGGTTCTACGATGCCGAACGCGAGAGCTGGGCCGTGTTGTGCTCCGTGCAGGACACCGTCAGGCTGCTCGTGTTCCGCGACGCATCCGACACGAAGCCCGAGACGCTTCAAGGAGGCCTGGAAAGCAACTGGATGCAGACGACGGGGCCGGATTCGGCCGGTTTTTCGTGGGCGATCACGGTTGCCGATGAAGCGAAGATCCGCCTTTATCACACCCAGTATGGCGGGCCGCCGCTGCCGCCGCTGGACCATGATGGCATCGACTCGCATTTCCTCGAAAAAGCCTCCGTGGTCTTGTATCACCACCGGGGAAAGTGGCTGCGGTTGCAGGGCGCAGATTGAAAGAACCGGCTGAGGCGCCGCGGGTGAAGGGTGCGAGGACGCGCGGTCGTTGGTGACGCGCGCCCGCCCGGGTTCGATATTCCGCGCGTTTTCTGTCCTCTGCAGGTGCGGCAGACTTGCCGGCTCAGGCGAGTTTCCTCCCGGGTGTTGCCCGGGCGCTATACTCGAATCAGGCCGGCCGGGAGCCGGCTCTTTCTGTCATCCGCCCCATGCCCGACCTGAGCCTGCTCTGGCTGCGCGCCGCCGCCCTGCTCTACACGGTGGCGTTCTTTCACCCTGTTCTGATGCTGCTGCGCCGGATGGACCGGCCTGCCGGCCTTTCGGTGGCAGCTTTCCGCACAGCGGCGGTGCTGCATTTTGTGGCGGTGGTCGAGCAGAGCGCCGCGCTGGGGCAGCTTGCTGCCAACAACTTCTTCGAAACCGCCTCGCTCTGCGCGCTGATCCTGGCCTGGGCGTATCTGTTCATCGACTGGCGCTACCACTTCGACGGGCTGTGCGTGTTCTTTTTCCCGCTGGTCACGGTGCTGGCGTGGATCGGGGCCGCAGGGGTTTCTCCTTCCTCCTGGGAGCAGCAGAACCTGCGGGGGGCGCTTCTGGCGGCGCATATTTTTCTCGTGCTGCTGGGCATCAGCGGATTGCTTGTGTCAGCCACGGGGGCAGTCTTCTATCTGATGCAGGAGCGGCGGCTGAAACGCAGGCACGAGCCGGCGGGCTGGCTGGCGCGGCTGGCGCCGGCAAAGCTGCCGCCGCTCGAAACGCTCGACGGGCTGATCACACGGGCGATGAATTTCGGCTTCATCGCGCTGACGCTTTCCGTGGCTGTGGCCGCCGTCTGGGCGTCGACGGAATTCGGCACGCGGTGGATCGGCAAGCCGGCGATTCTGATTTCGCTGGCGACGTGGGCTTTCTATCTGCTGATGGTTGTGCTGCGCACGTGGGCGGGCTGGCGCGGGCGGCGCGCGGCCCTGCTGTCGCTGGCGGTGCTGGGGTTCGCAGCGCTGAGCTGGGCCGCGCACATCAGCCTGCGGCCGCTGCTGGAGCACTGAGCCGACGCCATGCTGAATCTCGTGCTGACAGGGCTCAACCACCGGACGGCGCCGGTGGAAGTGCGCGAACGTCTTGCGGTGAACGCCGAGCAGCTCCCGGCGGCGCTGGACGCCCTGCGCGCATGTCCAGGGGTGGACGAGGTGATGCTGTTGTCGACGTGCAACCGCGTGGAAGTGCTGGCGCACGGCGGTTCGGACAAGCCGGTGGACGAGCGGCCTCTTGTGGGAGCGCTGGCGGCGATGCGCGGGCTGGACGAGGCGGCGCTGTTGCCGCATTTTTACGTTTACCGGGGCGAGGACGCACTGCGGCATCTCTTCCGGGTCGCGTCGAGCCTGGATTCGATGGTGCTTGGCGAGCCGCAGATCCTCGGCCAGCTGAAGGACGCCTACGCGGCGGCGAAGGAGCGGGGGTCGCTGCAATCGGCTCTCGAGCCGGTGCTGGCGCGCGCGTTCGCCGTCGCCAAGCGGGTGCGCAACGAGACGGCCATCGGGCGCAACGCCGTCAGCGTCTCCTACGCGGCCGTGGATCTGGCGAAACAGATTTTCGGCGATCTGCGTCCGCGCCACGCGCTGCTGATCGGCGCGGGGAAGATGGCCGAGCTGGCAGCGAGGCATCTGCGCCGCGCCGGCTGCGGCCGCATTTCCGTGACCAACCGCACGCGGGCGCGCGCCGAGCAGATGGCCGCCCTTGTGGAAGGCGCCGTGATTGATTACGAATCCTTCCAGACGCGGCTGCACGAGATGGACATCGTGCTGGCTTCCTCGGGGGCTACCGACTACATCCTCCGCAAAGAAGATGTCCGCGCGGTGCTGCGCAAGCGCCAGAACCGGCCCGTGTTCCTGATCGATATCGCGGTGCCGCGCAACATCGATCCGGCGGTGGACGAGCTGGAAAACGCCTATCTCTATGACATCGACGACCTGGGGCGCGAGGTGGAGGCCAACCGGCAGGCACGGCAGCGCGAGGCGGAAGAGGCCGAACAGATCATTCAGGAAGAAGTGCAGCGCCTGATCGAGCGGTTCCGCACGCGCGAGGTGGCGCCGGTGATCGTCGGTCTCCAGCAGCGGCTGGATGAGCTGGCGCGCGAGGAGCTGGAGCGGTGGCGGGGGAAGCTCGGCGTGGACGCCGAACGGGCGGAAGCGCTGGAGGCGTACACGCGATCCCTGCTGAACAAGGTGGCCCACGGGCCGATCGTCGAGATCCGCCGCGCCGCGGCGCTGCCCGAGGGCGACCGCATTCTGACCGTGATCCGGCGCATGTTCCGGCTGGAGGAATCATGAAGCTGCGCATCGGCAGCCGGGGATCGCAACTGGCTCTCTGGCAGGCGCGGCGGATCGCCGCGCGGCTGGCCGAACTCGGCATCGAAACCGAGATCGAAATCATCCGCACGACGGGCGACAGGATCACCGATGTCCCGCTGGCGCGCGTTGGTTCGAAGGGACTTTTCACGAAGGAGATTGAAGAGGCGCTGCTCGAGGGCCGCATCGATCTGGCCGTGCACTCGCTGAAAGACCTTCCGGTGGAGCTGCCGGAAGGCCTGGCGCTGGCGGCAGTGCCGGAGCGCGAATCCCCTTTCGACGCCATCGTGGGAAAACGTCTGGATGAACTGCCCGCGGGCGCGCGCGTGGGCACCTCCAGCCTGAGGCGCGCCGCGCAACTGCGGCGCCTGCGGCCAGACCTGAAGATCGAAGACATCCGCGGCAACCTGGACACGCGGCTGCGCAAACTGGACGAGGGTCAATACGACGCCATCCTGCTGGCTTCCGCTGGACTGAAGCGGCTGGGCTGGGAGGCGCGCATCACGCAGATGCTCGATCCGGAGATCATGTGTCCTGCCGTGGGGCAGGGGGCGCTGGCCGTGGAAACACGACGGGCGCCCGATCCGGCCTTCGAGATCTGCGCGAGGCTGGATGACAAGGCCGCGCGGGCTGCCGTTGAAGCTGAGCGCGCTCTTCTGGCTGCGCTCGGAGGCGGCTGCCAGGTGCCGCTGGGAGCCTATGCGGAACTGCGCGAGCGCCGGCTGCGGCTCCGCGCTGCCGTGGCCGACCCGGCGAGCGGCGACGTGTTTTCGTGCCTGGAGGAAGGCCTCGCGGAAGACCCGCAAGCCCTCGGCCGCCGCGCGGCGGGGAGGCTGCTGGACGGCGGCGCGCGGCGGATCATCGTTCTGGTCAATCCCCATGCGTTGCCGCTGGCTGGCCAGACGGTTGTCGTGACGCGGGCGCAGAAACAGGCCGGCGCACTGTCGTCGAGGCTTCGCGCGCTGGGCGCGGATGTCGTCGAGCTGCCGCTGATCGAGTTCCAGCCTCTGGAGTTCGAAATACCGGACTGGGGCGCATATGACTGGGCCATTTTCACGTCGGCCAATGGCGTCGAGTTTTTCTTCGAGCGTGTCGAGCCGCGCCCCGGCCCGCGGATCTGCGCGATCGGCCCCGCCACGGCCGCAGCGTTGCGGGAGAGGGGGCTGGCGCCGGACCTGGTGCCGCCGGAGTTTGTGGCCGAGAGCGTAGTGGAAGCTCTGCGGACGGCGGGCGTCGAAGGCAGGCGCGTGCTTCTGGCCCGTGCCGAAGAAGCGCGCGACGTGATTCCCGCGGAGCTGGCCAAAGCAGGGGCCCGGGTGGACGTTCTGGCCGTGTACCGCACGGTGGCGCCCGAAGGGATCGAACAAAAAGCGCGGGAAGTGTTTGAAACAATCCGGCCCGACTGGGTGACGCTGACCAGCTCTTCCACCGTGCGCCACCTGCTGCGGGCGGCGCCAAAAGAGCTTCTGGCCGGCGTGCGCCTGGCTTCGATCGGCCCCGTGACCACGCAGACCGCCCGCGCGGCGGGGCTCGAGATCGCCGTGGAGGCCGGGGAGTACACCGTGGACGGACTGGTCCGGGCCATCGCCGGTTTCACGAGCGGCCTGACCCGGCAGTAGAGGGGCTTCCCGAGACTTTGGCAGAACAGCCGCGCCCGCCTGGAAGCCGTCCCGAGGCGGGCGTGAATCGGGGGCGCTGGCGGGGCCTTCGTGCGCGGCTGTTGAACGACCGGAACCAGCGGCGGTTCTCATCCATGCGGATTGCCCGCGGGGCATCGCCGCTGCCGCGAGCATCTCCCGCCCGGCCGAGTCCGGGCCGGGAACCGCTCGCTCTTGCGTCCCGGGCAAACGCGACTGGAACGCAACCGCTGCGCAAGGGCGGCGGGGGGCCCGCAGTTCAAAAACGCTGCGGGCCAAGGTTGGGGACCGCACGCTCCCGCCGCCTGCGGCCGCTTCGCTCGCGGCTCAGAACCCGGTTTGAGCCTGCGGGGATTTTCGTGCCTGCTGATGGCCCGCAGGTTTTGTGGACGGCCCCGGGATTGACTGACCGTCCGCCTGAAGGCCGGGCAATCAGACCGATTGTGAAGAAAAATTCAACAACTTTCTGGAATAAACAAGAGTTACAGATCTGTTTTTATGATAGAATAGCGCTGCAATCGTTGCGTGGCTGCCTCCGGGATGCCACAAGGAGAAGGATTGATGCGAATACGAAGAGCAGGGATGTTGACAATTTCAACACTTGCAGTCCTAATTGCGGCGGGAGTTCTGCTGTCAGCAGACAATCCGCCGCCCTTTTCGCCTGCGGACAAGGCGTTTTACGCGGATGAGGCGACGGTGAACTTCGTCCGTCCCGGGCTCGTGTTCACGATCACGAAGGCGGAGATTGCCGCCGATGGAACGCTGAATGTGTGGGTCAAGATGACTGACCCGCGGGGAGTGGGACTGGACCGGATGGGAGTGGAGACACCGGGACCGATCAGCGCGAGCTTCCTCGTCGGATACATCCCGGGACCGGACAAGCCGTATGTGAGCTACATCACGCGGACGCGTACGGGTGCCGCGGGAACGGTCACACAGGCGACGGGCGAGAATACGGGAACGTGGACGAAGGTTGGCGACGGGGAGTACAGGTACACGTTTGTCAACAAAATTCCGGCGGGCTACGACAGGACCGCCACGCACACGGTGGCCATCTACGGCTCGAGGAATCTCACCGAGTTCGACCTGGGCACGAACTACGACGATGCGGTGTATCACTGGGTGCCGGACGGCTCGCCCGTGAAAGTGGTCCGCGACATTGTCAGGACGCAGAGCTGCAACAAGTGCCACTCGGATCTGGGTTTCCACGGGGGAGCGCGGAAGAGCATGGAGGTTTGCAATTTGTGTCACACGCCGCAGACGCCGAGCCGGAACGAAGGCGTGTCCACGAGCATGCAGGTCATGATTCACAAGATTCACTACGGGGCGAACCTGCCCTCGGTGCGGGCTGGCGGCAAGTATATAGTCGGCGGGCGGGATTACTCGGCGGTGGTGTTTCCCGCTCCGGCAATGGCCTGCAAGTCCTGCCACGAGGAGCAGAAAGCAGCCGGCGCGGCGCAGGCGGACCACTGGATGACCAAGCCGAACCGGGAAGCCTGCGGCGCCTGCCATGACAATGTGAACTTCGAGACCGGGCAGAATCACGCGGGCATTCCGCAGCTGAGCGACAACCTGTGCGGAACGTGCCATCAGCCCAAGGGCGAGATCGACTTCGACATCTCCGTCGCGGGCGCCCACACCGTCCCGATCGAGTCCTCGCTGCTGGACGGCATCCGGTTCAAGATCAACGCGGTGGCGGACGTTGCGCCTGGCAGGAGCCCGACGGTCGATTTTTCGATCACCGACAAGCGGGGCAAGCCGGTCGACATCCGGACACTGACGAGCCTGCGCATTTACATGGCAGGCCCCACGGCTGACATTCCGAGCTATGTCCGGGAGACGGCGCTGACCGCGCAGGGTCCTGAGGGCACGGGCCGTTACTTCTGGACCTTCGCGGCCAAACTGCCCGCCGACGCGAGCGGCACATGGCAGTTCGGCATCGAGGGCTACCGGACGACGACCGTGCTTGAAGGCACGCTGAAACAGCGGACGATCCGCGACTACGGCCCCAATGCGATGTTCTATGCCTCCGTGGGCGGCCCAGTCGAGCCCCGGCGCACCGTAGTCACGACCGAAAAGTGCAATCAGTGCCACTACGTGCTCGAATTCCATGGCGGCAACCGCAACGACGCGCAGATGTGCACCTTCTGCCACCATCCGAACCTGACCGCCGGCACGCCGGCGCGGAGCTGGAACTATTCGACGATGATCCATGAGATCCACAGCGCCGAGATCGGCTACCCTGGCATCCTTTCGAACTGCTCGCAGTGCCACACGGGCAACTCGCAGATGCTGCCGCTGAGGCAGGGGCTGCTGCCGACGCGGAACCCGCAGGCGCCGATCAACCCGACTCCGCCTGCCACCAACGCGTGCCTGTCCTGCCACAACACACCGCAAGCCTGGTCTCATGCGGCTGCGAACACGACTGCGCTGGGCGAGAGCTGCTCCGTCTGCCACGGAACCAACTCCACCTACAGTGTGGGCAAGGTCCACGCGCGCTGATCCCGCATAGACCCGAACATGGAAGCCCGCCGCGCCCGCCCGGTGCGGCGGGCTTGTTCATTTCCGGGGGCGCCGGCATTCACGATCCGCGAGAGGGCACAGGGAAGTCTGAGGCGATTGGGGAGCGGCACGCACCGTCGGCCGGCGGTTCAGGGCGCCTGCGCGGTCACGGCCAGGACCGGATGAAAGCCCGGGGCCCTGCTGCCGCTCTTCTCCGTCGCGGCGGCTGTGTCCGCAAGCGACGCCGGGTGCTAGGATCACCGCATGAGGCGGACACTCGCATTCGTGCTTTGTCTTTGCGCAGCGCAGGCGCAGAATTTCGCTGACATCCGGCCGAGCCCGCAGCAGATCGCGTGGCAGGAGATGGAGATCGGAGTGCTGGTTCACTTCGGGACCAACACGTTTCTGGACCGCGAATGGGGCGACGGGACAGCCGACCCGGCGGTGTTCCACCCGGCGCAGCTTGATGCGGAACAGTGGGTGCGCGCGGCGAAAGCCGCGGGCGCGAAGTATCTCATCCTGGTGGCCAAGCACCATGACGGTTTCTGCCTGTGGCCCTCGCGGCACACCGACTACAGCGTGAAGAGGAGCCCCTGGAAACAGGGCAAGGGAGATGTGGTGCGCGAGGTGGAACAGGCGTGCCGCCGGCACGGGTTGGCGTTCGGGATTTATCTGTCGCCGTGGGACCGGCATGATGCGCGCTATGCGGACAACAGGAAGTACGACGATTACTATGTGGCGCAGATGACCGAGCTGGCGACGCAGTACGGCCCGCTGGCCGAGTTCTGGCTGGACGGCGCGGGCAGCGAAGGCCATGTCTACGACTTCGTGCGCTACGTGCGCACGATGAGAACTTACCAGCCGAATGCCCTGCTGTTTGCAAGCCTCGACTTCATGCCCTACGCCGACATCCGCTGGGTTGGCAATGAGAGCGGGTTCGCGCACGAGGAGAACTGGAACGTGGTGGACAACTACGGCATCCTGCGCTGGCGCCCGGCCGAAGCCGACACACCGCTGCGACACGGCCACTGGTTCTGGCACCCGAATTCCGAGAAGCGGTTGAAGACGCTCGAAGAGCTGATGGAGATCTACCACAAGACGGTCGGCCGCGGGGCGCAACTGGTTCTGGGCATTGCGCCGGACGACCGCGGACTGCTGCCCGAAGCGGACGTGAAGAGGCTGGAGGAGTTCGGCGCTGAAGTGCGGCGGCTGTACGGGAAGCCGCTGGCGACCGCTCCGGCTGCGAACCCCGCTTCCATCGTGTTGCCCGGAGCGCGGCGCGTTGACCGGGTGGTTCTGCAGGAGGACCTGGCGCATGGCCAGATGGTGCGGCGGTTCCGGGTGGAGGCGCGCGCGGGGGAGCGCTGGGTGGAAGTTGCGCGCGGGACGACGATCGGCCACAAGCGGATTGCGGTATTCGAGCCCGTGAATGCGACCGCAGTGCGGGTGGAGGTGGAAGCGGCCATTGGCCAGGTGCGCCTGAAGCCGATCGCCGTGTACGACGGGGGGCGCTGACTGCCGGCGAGGCCTGCGGATTTCAGCGGAGGGTCCGCAACCTTTCCGCCTCTGAGCGGCTGATGCGGACAACGGTTCCGTGGCGGTGGTCCGGAGGAAACGACAGCTTCTCCGTCACGTCTTCAAACTGTTTCCAGTTCCGGGTCCTGCAGGCGCCGTAGTGCTGGGGTTTGCCGTAGTGGTCGAAGTACACGAACCAATCACGGCCGATCCGCAGAACAGACGGGCCCTCGATCCAGGATTTCGTAAAGGAGTCCGGCTCAGCCCGCCACGGGCCGGCAGGATCGTCCGCCCAGGCGAGGCGCAGGTTCTTTTTCAGAGGTTCGCGGCGCTCGTCCTTGAACACCATCAGCCACCGGCGGCCCACTTTTGCGATGGTGGAGTCGATTGTGTTGAAGCCGGGGTCGAAGAACACTTCGGGCGGCGAGAACGTTTCGAAATCGCGCGTGCGCATGGCCCACATGCGATGGTTGTAGCCGGAGTCGCCGGACTGTTCCCCTTCCGGGAACCGGCCCGGGATGGTGCTGGCCCAGAACACGATCCATTGTTTCTGTTCCGGATGCCAGACGGCTTCCGGGGCCCAGGCGTTGCGCGCGCCTTCGAGCGGAATGGGAATGCGCCTCTGGTTTTCCCAGCTGGCAAGATCGGCTGAAGCGGCGTAGCCGATGGTGAGCGAGCCGTCTTCTTTGGATCGAGTCCATCCGGTGGTCCAGAGCAGATGCCAGCGGCGGTCAGGACCGCGGACGAGGAACGGATCGCGCATGAGCATGCCGGGGAATTGCGGGCGGAGGACGGGCTGATTGCCGTTGACGGGAGTCCAGCGATAGCCGTCTTCCGAGAGAGCAAAGTAAACACCCGATTCCCCGTTACCCCTGAAAGACGTGAACAGGAAGGGCTGCGCCGCGGCGGAGAACACGGCGAAGAAAACGATTGCAAGGCGGTTCACTGATTGTAGATGATATCCAAGATGACGTTCAGGGATTGCACGTGGGACGATTTCCTGGCGCGCTTCGCCGCGCGCCAGACCTTGCACGGAGTCATCGACCACTGGGCGGAGCGGGCGCCGCAGACGCCAGCGGTGCTGAACGCCACGCGGGGCACGTCGCTGACCTATGCGGAGCTGCGGGACAAGTCGCTGGCGGTGGCGCAGGCGCTGGCGCGGCTCGGTTTCCGCAAAGGCGATTTTCTGGCCACTTCCCTGCCCCTGACGGACGATCACATCGTGCTGGAATACGGCTGCTTCCGCGCCGGCGTCATCCATGTGCCGCTGGATCTGCGGCTGTCGCGGGATGAGCTGATCCGCAGCCTCCGGCTTGTGGGCGCCCGAGGATACGCCACAGCGTTGCCGCACAGCGTGTCTGGCGAGGTTCCGGAGCTGGAGCATGTGTGGGACGCGGCCAGGCTGCACGAGTTCATCGCGAAGGCTGGAGAACAGGCTCCGCAGGCGCCGCTGCCCGAGATCCGTCCTCAGGAGGGCGCGCAGGTGATCTTCACGACGGGCTCCACCGGACGCCCCAAGGCAGCGCTGCTGACGCACATTGGGATCACGGTGCAGAACTACTGCCTGGGGACGGCGTTCGAATTTCCGGAGTCGCGGATTCTCGTGAACCTGCCGCCGTCGCACGTGGGCTGCCAGGGGGAGCTGCTGATGACCACGTTTTTCTGGGGCAGCACGGCGGTGACGCTGGAAATCTTCGATCCCGGGAAGAGTCTGGAAGCGATCGAGAAGTACCGCATCCGGCTGGTGGGCCAGATTCCGGCGATGTTCCACATGATGTGGCGGCACTCGGAATACGAGAAGCGCGATCTGAAATCGATCGAGGCGGCGGTGTACGGCGGCCAGAGCGTTCCGCGTCCGTTTCTCGACAAACTCCGCACCATGGCTCCGCGCATCGGAACCGGGCTTGGCCTGACGGAAACATCGGGCTTCTGCACGTACACGCCGCTGACAGCCGATGCGGATCAGGTGGCGGCGAGCCTCGGCGATGCCGCGCCGGTCTATCCGATGTCGATCCGCGAGCCGATGCGCGCCGACGGCACAGCGGGGGAGGAGCTGCCCGCCGGCGAAATCGGGCATGTCTGTTTCCGCGGACCGCAGACTTTCGCGGGTTACGTGCATGATGAAGAGGCCACGCGCAAGACCATCTCCACGGACGGCTGGCTCTACACGGGCGACATGGGGAGCGTGGATGAAGGGGGGCTTCACTTCAGCGGACGCGCGAAGTGGGTGATCAAGCCTGCGGGCTACCAGGTTTTCCCTGGCGATGTGGAAGAGCACATCTGCGCCCTGTCGGACAAAGTGGCGTCCTGCGGCGTGGTGGGCGTGCCGCACCCGATCTGGGTGGAAGCCATTGTCGCCTTTGTCGAGAAGCGTCCCGGCGTGGAGTTGAGCGAAGCGGAGCTCCGCAAACACGCCCGTTCGCTGACTTCCTACAAGCGCCCGCTGCATTATGTGATCGTAGAGCCGGGCCAGATGCCGCTGAACCGCGTGGCCAAGGTGGACACTCTGCGGCTGCGCGAGCTGGCGGAGATCGAAGTGCAGCAGCTGCAGAGCCGCGGGCGCTGGATGTCCGAGGCGCTGGAAGAATAGCGGCGTCCGGCTGCAGGGGCAGGCGCAGCCGGACGCCGCCTGCGCACGCGGGTCAGTAGTACAGCTTGAGCGCGAACTGGATCATGCGCGCGGGAAACGCCGAGGTCACCGTGCCAAAGCCCGTGGAAGAGGCGTTGCTGTTGGGCGAGCCGAGGTTGGTGACGTTCAGCAGGTTGAAGTACTCGCTGCGGAACTCGACGCGGGCGCCCTCGCGCGGCAGGTCGAAGGATTTGTACAGGCCGAAGTCGCTCTGGTAGAAGGGCTCCATGCGGCCGATGTTGCGGCCGGCGGTGCCGAAAGGCCGGGTGACATCGGCGGGGATGATCACGTTGGAACGGATGAACCAGTTGTTGGGGTCGTGGCTGCCGTCCTGCACGGGACCGATGACGTCGGGCCGGTAGCTGCAGCTGGAACAGACCTGCTGAGCGGAGACAGGGTTGTAGGTGAGATTCACCGGGAACCCGCTGCGGGCGGTGTTGATCAGCGTGGTGCGCCAGCCGCCGAGCAGGGCCTGAGCGAGCGGATTCCAGGAGGAGCCCCAGCGGCGTCCGCGGCCGAAGGGAAGCTCGTAGATGAGCGAGGTCACGTTGTTGTGCGTGACGTCGTAGCTGGAAAGGCCGCGTTCAGCGCGCAGCCCGTAGAAGTTCACGCGCGAGTTGTCGCCGTTGTAGGTTTCGAGGTGCCCCGGAGCATTGTCGATGGTTTTCGACCAGGTGTAGGAATTCAGCAGGTAGAAACCGTTGGAGAATTTCTTTTCGAGTTTCGCCTGGAGTCCGTGATAGAACGTGTTGCCGCCGGCGAAGGCGATCTGGATGAAGCTGAAGTCGCGGAAGGGGCGGCGCAGATCGAGCGAGAGGTTCTGTCCGGGCTGATTGGGCTGCGCCTGGTTGAAGTCGGCGAGGATGAGCTGCTTGGCGCCGCGGTTGCCGACGTAGCCGACATCGAGCAGGAGATCTCTCGAGAGCTCGCGCTGGATGGTGAAGTGCCACGTCTGGACGTAGGGCACGGGCGTATCCGACGGGATGTAATTCACCCGTGTCGTGCGGGTGTTGTAGAGGCGGGGGTCGATGAAGCCGTCAGGAAAGCCGTCCTGCGTGCGCTGGAAGCAGGTGAGAAAGTCGCGGCCTGGCGTGCACAGCGGCAGCGGACTGCTTCCGCCGGCAGCCGGCGCGACCTGGTCGCGCGCCACGGCGAAGACGAACGGTCCCGTGAAGCCGAGGATGTTTTCGCCTCCCATCCGGTTGAAGTGCACATAGCTGATGCCGTAGGCGGAGCGGACGACCATCTTCGGATTGATGGTGTAGGCGAGTCCGATACGGGGTCCCCAGTTGTTCCAGTCCGGGCGGATGGTGGAACGGTCCTGGATGGAGCCAGGTTTGGCGAAGAACAGTTTTGCGTTCACGGGGTCGAAATTGCCCAGTTTGTAGTTGGCTTCCCATTGCGGGGTGGAGAACTCGTACCGCACGCCGAGATTCAGCGTGAGACGCCGGGTGGCTTTCCAGTCGTCCTGGATGTAGAAGAAGTGCATCCGCTGGCGGTAGTCCAGCACCGCGAAATTGCTCATCGCGTACTGGCTTTGCGCTCCGACGAAGAAATCCGCGAGGTTGGCGATGGGATTGAAGGTGGAGGAAAGCCCCGGAGCGGCGCTGAAGCGGCCGTTGTAAGTGGACTGTCCGTAGACGGGAGCGAGGTCGTTAATTTCGGTGTCAATGCGCTGGTATTCATAGCCGGCTTTGAGGGCGTGAGCGCCCGCGAGGCGCGAATAATTCGCGCGGGGATTCCACACGGTGGGCCACTGGAACTGAGGATTGCTGGACTGGCGGCCGAAGCCGGTGAATCCGGTGATACCCTGGCTGTTCAGCCCGCCGCCGACGCGGGGATCCTTGCTGATGCCGCGGATGCCATAGGCGTCCTCGATGTGGGGTTCGCGGTAGTTGACCGGGTTCTTGCCCGCCTCGGTCTTCGTCCACCCGAAGCGGATTTCGAGCAGGGAGGCGGCATCCAGCGTGAGGGTTCCACCCGCCGCGACAGAGTAGTTTCTGACGTAGACGTGTCCGTTGGAGTTCCCGCCGGACGGTCCGGGAATGGCGGGCGGCTCGAAGGCGTTCAGTTCGCGCCAGCTATAGCGGCCGAAAGAGGTAAAACGGGAATTCCAGAACTGATCGACTTTCAGGTTCCATTTGTTGTCCGGGGTGTCGAACACGCCGAGCGTCTCGAAGTTGTTGCCCACGCCCAGCGGACCGGTTCCGGGCCGGTTTGGCGCGGGCAGGTCGGCCAGCACCTTGCGGGCGAACTGCGTCTGCAGGGCTACGGGGACGCGGCCGTCGGGATAAGGGGCGCCGTCATAGGGGTTGCGCAGGGCGACGCCCGGGAATTCGCCGCGCCGCATGGCGGCATCCGGAAGGCTGGAGTAGAACAGCTCGCTCTGTTTGCGGCGGAGACCTTCGTAATCGGCGTAATAGAAAAGGCGGTTTTTCAGGATCGGGCCGCCGCCCGCAATGCCGAACTGGTTCTGCTTCATGTCGGGCTTTTCGCCGGTGACAGGCTTGAAAAATCCTGTGGCATTCAGGGCTTTATTGCGGAGAAAATTCCAGGCTGTCACATGGATGTCGTTGGTGCCGCTGCGATAGGCGGCGATGACGGCGGCGCCGCCGGCGCGGCCGTATTCGGCCGAAAAATTGTTGGTCACGACGCGGAATTCGCCGACGGCATCGGGGGACAGCTGCACGACCTGGTTGGAGAAGCCCTGGTTGGAAGTGCCATAGGAGTTGTTGTCGACGCCATCCAGCATGAAATTGTTGTAGGAGCTGCGTAGCCCGTTGACGTGGTAGCTGGCGTCGCGCGCGCCGCCGATGCTGGTGCCCCGCAACGCCTGCACGGTGCCGGGCGTGAGCAGGGTCAGATCGGCGTAGGCGCGCCCGTTGAGAGGAAGATCGACCGCCTGGCGGCTGCCGATCACCGTTCCGCGCGAGGAGGTGTCGGTCTCGACAACGGAAACGGTGTCGCTGACGGTGACGACCTCCTCGACGTTGCCGAGATCGAGCCGGAGGTCCGCTCTCTGCCGCGTGCCGACCGTGACGGTGAAGGGCTCAGAGACGGCTTTTTTGAAGCCGGGCGCAGACGCAGAGATGGTGTACCTGCCCGGGCGGACGTTGAAAAACTCAAAGGCGCCGCCCGCATTGGCGGCTGCCGAGGAAACGACGCCCGTCTCTTCGGAGCGCAACTCCACCCGCGCTCCAGAGACGACGGCGCCGGAGGGGTCCGTGATGGTCCCCAGAACAGTGGAGGTTTCAAATTGCGCCGCCGCCGGCAGTGATGCCAGCGCGCAAAGCAGGCAAAAGACAATGCATCTGACCGACATGTGTTCAAGCCTCCCAGACGGAGTTGAGCCTCCCCGCGCCTTGTCCCTCAAACATCATAGGGCAAAGGGCTGAATTTTGAGCATCAACCTGATGACAGAAGCGTGAATACAGCGCCGGCACCGGGCGCAGGCGGCGACCGGCCACGAAATCAGGATTTCCTGATCTGATATGGTAGTATCCGGAATGCTTGGGCACCAGCCGTCTCATTACCATTCGCCCGAAGAACTGGCCCGCGACATCGAGCGCCTCGGACTGGACATCCCGCTGACTCCGGATTTTTCATCCCTTGCCGCACCGCTCGACTGCGGGCGTTTCCGGCTGCCGAACCGATTTGTGGTGCTGCCGATGGAGGGCTGCGATGGAACGGGCGATGGCGCGCCGGACGAGCTGACGTACCGGCGGTACAGGCGGTTCGCGTCGGGCGGCGCGGGACTGCTGTGGGTGGAAGCCTGCGCAGTGGTGCATGAAGGGCGCGCCAATCCGCGGCAGCTGTGGATCCATAAGGGCAACGTTGCGGCGTTTGCGCGGATGCTGGAGGAAGCGCGGCGCGCGGCTGAGGAGACGATGGGCGCTGCGCACCGCCCCGTGTTCGTGCTGCAGCTGACGCACTCCGGGCGGTATTCCAAGCCTGGCAGGAAGCCGGCGCCGATCATTGCGCACCACTCGAAATTTCTGGATCCGGTGATGGGACTGCCGCCGGATTACCCGTTGATCACTGACGATGAACTGGAGCGGCTGGAAGACGTCTATGTGGAAGCGGCACGGTGCGCGCTGGAGGCGGGTTTCGACGCCGTCGACGTGAAGGCGTGCCACCGCTATCTGGTGAGCGAGCTCCATGCGTCCTTCACCCGGGAGAACTCGCGCTACGGCGGACCGGAGTTCGAGAACCGGACGCGATTCTTCCGCAATGTTGTGCAGAAGATCCGGGACCGCGTTCCGCGCATCGCGGTGACGACGCGCATGAACGCCTACGACGCGATGCCCTATCCATACGGCTGGGGCATGGCGCAGGACGGCAGCGACCGCCCGGATCTGAGCGAGCCGCTGCGGCTGGCGGGGTTCCTGGCCGAAAACGGCGCGCCGCTGGTCAACATCACCATTGGCAATCCCTATTTCAACCCCTATGTGAACCGCCCGTTCGATCTGCCGATTGCGGGCGCGCCCCTTCCGCCCGAGCATCCGCTGGAGGGGGTGGCGCGGTTTCTGCACATCGTGCGGGAGGCGCAGCAGAAGTTTCCGGGACTGCCGGTGGTGGGCGGGGGCTACTCGTGGCTGCGGCAGTTCCTGCCCCATGTGGCGGCGGCGGCGGTGGAGCGCGGCTGGGTGTCGCTGGTGGGCGGCGGGCGCATGGCGTTTGCGTATCCGGATTTTCCGCGCGAAGTGCTTTCCGGGCGGGCGCTGGATCCGGAGAAGGTGTGCGTGGCGTGTTCGGCATGCACGCAGATCATGCGCGACGGAGGGCGCACGGGATGCGTGCCGCGCGATGCCGCGATCTACGAGCCGATTTACAAGGCGGGGCGCGCGGAAGCGCTGGACACGATCAGGAAAGAAGCGGCGTCCTGCCGGCAGTGCAACGACCCGACGTGCGTGCCGAAGTGCCCGGCGGGCGTGAATGTTCCGAAGTTCATTCAGGCGATCGTCGACGGACGCTACCGCGACGCCTATGAAACAATCCGCGAGGCGAATGTTCTGGCCGCGGTGTGCGGCTATGTCTGTCCGTCGGAGACGCTGTGCGAGTCGGGCTGCATCAACGAGCACTATTCGGAACCGGTGCCGATCCGGCATCTGCAGCGGTGGGTGTCGCGCATGGCGCTGGAAGAGGGCTGGAGCCGCGAGGCGCGGCCGCGGCGAGCGGCGACGGGCTTCCGGGTGGCTGTCGTGGGCGCGGGCGCGGCAGGCGTGGCGGCGGCTGTGACGCTGGCTTCCTGCGGCCACGACGTGACGCTGCTGGACCGGCGCCCGGCGCCGGGAGGCGTGGCCCGCGAGACGATTCCGCTGGACCGCCTGCCGGAGGACATCCTGAGGCGCGAACTGGAGGATGCGCTGGCGGCCTCTGGCGCAGTGGAGCGGCGGCAGTTCGAGCTGAATGCGGCGAACACGGTGGACACGCTGCTGGCGGAAGGATTCGATGCGGTGCTGGTGGCGGCGGGGCTGTCGAGCTCGATTCCGCTGCCCGGCGCGGCGCGGCCGCAGGCGGGCGTTTTCGGGGCGCTGGAGTTTCTCCGCCGGGTGAAGCACGAGGGGGCGAGGGTTTCCGGCGCGGTGGCGGTGCTTGGAGGCGGGAATACGGCGATCGACGCGGCGCTGTCGGCGCTGCGCGCGGGGGCGCAGGATGTGTTCGTCGTTTACCGCCGGTCGTTCGCGGAGATGCCGGCGTGGCCGGAAGAGCGCGACGCAGCGGTGCGCGCGGGCGTGCATTTTCTGGTTCTGACACAACCGCTCGATTATGTTTCGGACGAAACCGGGCGGCTGGTTGGCGTGAAGGTGGCGCGGACGCGGCTGGGCGCGCCGGATGAAAGCGGACGGCGGCGGCCGGAGGTGATCGCCGGAACCGGGCATGTGCTGCCGTGCGATCTGGTTGTGGAAGCCATCGGACAGGCCGTTGACGATGCGGTGCGCGCGGCGCTGCCGGGAGTCGAGTTCACGCGGCAGGGCACGGTCCGGGTGCAGCCGGGGACGCTTCAGACCACCCGGGATCGCGTCTGGGCGGCGGGGGATCTGGTGAACGGCGGCGCCACCGTCGTGCAGGCTGTGGCTGAAGGGATGCGCGCGGCGCGGGAGATCGATGCGGCGCTGAAGGGGGCGGGGGTTGCGCCCGGCCAATGACCGGGTGGAAGAAGGAAGGCTGGAGCCGGCGGCGAGATTTGAACTCGCGACCCCCTGATTACAAGTCAGGTGCTCTGCCAGCTGAGCTACACCGGCTCTGTCTTTCAGCTTAACAGAGGCGTTGCGGGTTTCAGGCGGATCCGCGCGAATTTGAGGTCACCTTCAGGCGGGGGCGTGCATCAGAGGTGGAAGAGGGGCGCAACCGTGCAGGAAGCATTCGATCTGCTGCCGTGGCCGCTGATGCTGGCTGTCATGATGCTGGGCGTCGTGCTGGTGCTGATCGCCTGCCTGCCGACGGCGTGGGTGGACCGGCTGCTTCGATTTCTGCGCGAGCGCTTCGGCGAACCCGCCTCGTAACGGACACGGCGATTTGATAGGTTGGCTTTCTGGACGGAGGCCGGGAGCCTTCCGCCGGAGCCGATCTCATGAGCCACACTGTCAGCCGCCGCTCCTTTGCGGCCACGCCCTTCATTCCTCTCATCCGGGCGTCTCAGCCACCCAGGCCGAATCTTCTCTGGATCACCGCCGAAGACATGGGGCCGCACCTGGGCGCCTGCGGGGATCCGTACGCCGTGACGCCGAACCTGGACCGGTTGGCCGCCCGTGGCACGACGTATATGAACGTGTGGTCCAATGCGCCCGTTTGCGCGCCGGCGCGGACGGCCATCATTGCGGGCATGGACCCCTGCGCCCTGGGCGCCCATCATATGCGGTCCCTTGTGCCGATGCCCTCGGGCATCGAGATGTTTCCCGCCTATCTGCGGCAGGCAGGCTACTATTGCACGAACAACGTCAAGGAAGACTACAACCTCGTCAAGCCGGACGGCACCTGGGACGAATCATCCGAGAAGGCGCACTACCGCAAACGCGCGAAGGGGCAGCCGTTCTTCGCCGTGTTCAATCATACGATCACCCACGAGAGCCAGATCCGCCGCCGCCCGCACACCCTGGTGCACGACCCGTCGCGCGTGCGCGTGCCCGCCTATCATCCCGACACGACCGAGGTGCGGCGCGACTGGGCGCAATACTACGACAACATCACGACGATGGACGGGCAGGCGGGGAAGCTGCTTGAGGAGCTCGAAAAAGACGGCCTGCTCGACGACACGATCGTGTTCTTTTACGGCGATCACGGCTCCGGCATGCCGCGCGGCAAGCGATGGCCGTACAATTCCGGCCTGAACGTCTGCATCGTGGCTGCCATCCCGGAGAAGTACCGGCATCTGGCCGCCGCGGGCTACCGGCAGGGAGGCAGGAGCGGGCGGCTGATCGAGTTCATCGACCTGGCGCCGACGGTGCTGAGCCTGGCGGGGATCGAGCCGCTGAAACATTTCCATGGGGAAGCGTTTCTGGGCCCGTTTGCGCGGCCGCCGAAGCGGTATCTGCACGGGTTCCGCGGGCGCATGGACGAGCGGCTCGACAGCGTCCGCTCGGTCCGCGACGAGCGCTACGTCTACATCCGCAATTACATGCCGCACAAGATCTACGGCCAATACCTCGCCTACATGTGGGAGACGCCGACGACTCAGGCGTGGGAACGGCTCTACAAGGAAGGACGGCTGAACGCGGCGCAGCGGAAGTTCTGGGAGCCGAAGCCGCCCGAGGAGCTGTACGACCTCGAAAACGATCCGGATGAAGTGCACAACCTGGCAGGCTCTGCGGCGCACCGAAAAATTCTCGACCGCATGCGCGCCGAGCACCGGCGCTACGAGCTGGCGATCCGCGATGCGGGCATGCTGGCGGAAAGCGAGATGCATGCGCGCTCGCGGGGCGAATCGCCGTACGACATGGCGCGCGACCCGAAACGCTTCGACGGGACGCGGCTGCTGGATGCAGCGCAGGCGTCTTCCGGAATGGATCCGGCGGCAACTCCGCGGCTCGCGAAGATGCTCGCTGACAGCGACAGCGGCGTGCGGTACTGGGGCGCGATGGGGCTGCTGATGCGCGGCGAGAAGACGGTGGCTGCGCATGCGGAGGCACTGACGAAAGCCCTGGCGGACTCTTCGCCGGCGGTCCGCATCGCCGCCGGAGAGGCGCTGGGACGCTTTGGCGGCGAGGAGGGACTGAAGGCGGCGATGGATGCGCTGGTTCCCCTCTGCCATCCGGTGCGAAGCGGAGCGTATGCAGCCGTGGAAGCGCTGAACGCCGTGGAAGCGATCGGGGAGCGCGCCCGTCCGTGGATCGCGCAGATCCTGGCGATGCCGGACGAAGACCCCAACGCGCCGCAGCGCGCGAGATCCGAGTACATCCGCAGAATGCGCGAGATGCTGCAGAAACGGCTCGCCTGAGCGCGGCGTCAGCGCGTCTTCGCCAGCTTGCCCGAGCGGAACTCCTCGACGAATCGTTCGGGATCGTCGATGTCGTGCTCGATGCGCAGCGTGCCGTCGATCAGATAGAGCACGGCGAACGGGATGCCGATGACCGTCAGGCACATCAGCCAGAAGCGGAACCAGCTGCCCATGAACTCGTAGCGGATGATTCTGGACACGGCTTTGCTCCTTCGTTCATTCCGGCAACCGGCGGGCGGTCCAGAGGATCGCGTTGCGGACCAGCGTCTGGAAGCCCGGATAGCGCAGCGTGGCCGCTTCGTGGCCGAGCTGGATGTAGATGCTGCGCGCTTTCGGATGCAGGCCGATGTAGACGACGGGACGGTCGTTGTCCGGGTGCTGCGTCTCCATCAGGACCTGGATGCGGGGCGAGTGCCACATGTTGCGGTAGGCCTCGTCGCGCAGGGCAAGGGGAGGCACGCCGCGCAGCACGGGGTGGCGCTCCATGCCTTTTGCAGCGGTCACGACCATGTCGACATGGTCCTTCCACAGGGATTTCTTCCGCTGCGCCGTGTCCTGCGTGAAGAACTTGCCGCCGATCACTTCCTCGTACCACCACGGCCATGACGTGTAGTTGACAATGGCGTGATGGGTGGAGACAATGCCGCCGCCATTTTCGACGAATTCCCTGAGATTGGCCTGCTCTTTTTCGCCGATGGATTCCCGCATATCGTGGAAGACGATGACATCGTAGCGGCCGGCCAGCTTCCGGCCGAACGCTTCAGCGGGGGAACCGGCATGGTCCCAGGCGATGCGGGGATCTTCGAACAGCGAGAAGAATTCAGAAGGGCAGGAATGGCCGCCGGTGACGACGAGCGTGCGGACCGGAGCGGGCTTCGGAGGATCCTGCGCGGAGACATCACCGGTGGCTGCCCATTCGAGCATGCGGGCGAGCAGGGTGAGGAAGCCCGGCTGCGCCATGGCGCTCAAGTCGTGGCCGAGCGGCGTATGGGCGAAGCGGCCTTTGCCGAAGGCGCCGGTCCAAGCCATCGATTCGTCCCTGCCGGTGCCCTGCAGCGCCGGATCGCTCCAAGCGCGGGCGATGACGGTGACGCCGGGTTCGAGATCGAGTTTGTGATAGAGCTCGTCGTTGGCGAGAAACGTTTCAGGCAGATTCCGGGCGATGGGGTGGCTGCGGTCAGCATATTTCACCGGAAACGCATGGCGCAGCGAATGGCCGATGTTTTCGACTTTCCAGGCTGCACCGACCAGCTTGCGGAAAGCGGGCCAGGGGTCTGCGTCCTGCTGCCAGCGCATGTCCGGGCGCCGCGTCTGCCCGTGGGCGGGGCCGTAGGTGACGCCGTGGAAGGAGACGAAGCCTTTGCCCGAGGCGACAAAATCTTCCACTGCCTGCTCCGCTTCACGGGGAAGGCGCGGACCGTTGTAGTGCCAGAGGATGACGTGGTAGCCATCGAGGGCTGCGCGGTTGAGGGCGCGCGGCTCCTCGAGGACGCGGATGTCGAAGCGGCCGGATTTCGCGAGTTCCGCCCGCAGGAAGGGCACGGACTCGCGCCAGTCATGGTAGGGCAGATCGGTCTGTCCGGTGACGATGAGAACGCGGATCAGGACGGTTGCAAGGAGCATAGGAGTTCCCTCACCCAGGCAAGGCTTTTTTCGATCATGGGGCCGCCGGCGCCCTCGCACTCGAGGCTGAGGACGCCGTCATAGCCGCTGTCGAGGAGCAGGCGCAGGCATTGGCGGATGTTGCCGGCGTTGACGCCCTCGCCGATGGCGCAGTGGCTGACGGCGATGCCCGTGAGTTCGCCGCGCGCGGAGGCGGCGAGCGACGGGCTGACATCCTTGATGTGCACGTGGCTGACGCGGTCAATGAAGCGGGAGAGAAAGGCCACGGGGTCCTGGCCGGCGATAAAGGTGTTGCCCGTGTCCATGTTCATGCGGAGGAAGGGCGAATCGCAGAAATCGAGCATTTCCGCCATGAAGTCCGGCTTCGTGGTGAACCAGCCGTGCGGCTCGATGTTGATGATGATGCCGTAGGCTTCGGCGACCGGCACGACGTGGCGGTAGATGCGGCGCATGTGGTCGAGCGCTTCGCGCTCGGTCATGCCGGCGGGCGGGTGGCGGTCGTCGGTGGTGTCGACGCAGGGCACGCCGGCGAGCTTCGCCCAGCGGATGGCATGGAGGATGTATTCGACGCCAAGCGCCGCGCCCTCGGGTTTCGACAGGGGGAATGCGGCGTCAATTTGTGAAAATTGCACGCCGTATTCGTCCATTCTGCGGCGCAGAAGCACAGGATCTTCCCACAGGGCGACATGAGGCTGGTAGCCGAGCCCGTGGATCCAGCTGACGCCGTCGATGACGCCGCACTCGATGCGGGAAACCTGGTTCCGCCGCGCCCAGGCGAGGCAGTCTTCGAAGCTCCAGTAACTGGAATTGAAGGCGTCGGTGTGGAAGCCGATTTCGACCATGGCGTGCCGATCCTATCAAAGCGGCGGAGAAAGGGGAACCGGCACGCCGCTGCTCATGAGAAGGCTTCGCGCAGCATGCGGTACGATTTCTCCACCGCCGCGCGCGGCTCTTCCCTGCCCTCCATTTCGAGGCTGACCCAGCCCTGGAAGCCGGCCTCGCGGAGGATGCCGGCGATGCGCCTGTAGTCGAGGTCCAGGGTGTACCATTCGCCGCCGCCGTAGTAGGTCTTGGCCTGGACGATGCTGGCGTGAGGGGCGAGGGCCCGGATTCCTTCGTAGGGGTCGCCGGGGTAGTTGCCGGTGTCGAGATTGACGCCGAGCCAGGGGGAGTTCACGGACTTGTGGATGCGCAGGAGCGTGTCGACGCTGGTGGTGAGGCCCCAGTGGTTTTCGAGGGCGAGCATGACGCCGAGCCGCTCGCAGACGGGGATGAGTTGTTCGATGGCGGAGATGCACCAGCCGATGGCCTCCTCATCGGTGTAGCCGGGCAGAGGGGGCTCGATGCCCTTGACCTTCATCAGCTCGTCGAAGGAGGGGATTGTCTTCCAGCGGCCGGAGTTCAGGCGGACGCAGGGGATGCCGAGGCGCGCGGCGAGCTCGAGGCAGCGGCGGGTGTGCTCGATGTGGCGGCGGCGCTCGTCGGCAGCGGGAAAGACGAAGTCCTGATGGATGGAAAGCATGGGCAGGCTGAGCCCGTGGAGAAAGGCGCGGCGCTTGAGGCTGTTCACATAGGAGGGCGATTCATCGCGCATCTGCCGGTGGAGGATCTCGACGCCTTCGAAGCCGAGGGCGGCGGCGTGGTCGATGACGTCTTCGATGGGGAAGCGGGGGCCGCGGAAATGCCAGTAGGAGTAGGTGGAGACAGCGAGACGGATCTTTGCCGCGGGCTTCGCCTGGGCGGGCAGACCGGGCTGAGCGGCGGCCAGCAGGGGGGCGGCGGAGAGGACGGAACGGCGCGAGAGTGCCATGGCACTCCCATCATATGCGGCTCAGAGGAGGCGCAGGATGCAGCCCTGGTCGGTAGCTGCCCAGAGAGAGTCCGGCGAGGGCGCGGCGAGGAAGGCGCGGAAACCTTCCGCGCGGTAATCGACGGCCATTTCCGCCCACTGCTGGCGGTCTCTGGAATAAAGAAGGCGCAGTTTGCCGGGCACGGGCGAGTCGCGCAACCCGCCGGCGAGCTGAATCGCGGCCAGAATGACGGCTCCATCGGGCAGGAGCAGGGCGTCGTGAACCCAGAGGTCGCGTCGGCGGAAAACTGGGCGGCTGGCGCCTGAGAGGAAATCCAGCAGATACACTTCGCTGGGAAACGGGAAACTCTCCGAGTAGTGGTAGACGACGATTCCCTGTCCGCGGGCGGCGCGGAGGCGGACGGCGCGTCCGAATGCGGAAGTCATGGAGAATTTCCAGGTGGCGCCGCCGTCTCTGGTTTCTCCAGCGATGGTGGTGATGGGGGTCAGCCTGCGGCGGCTGGCGCGCTCCGGAAACATCCATGCGGGCATGCGCTCTTCCTCGTTGAGGCGGGGATCGGAGAATCCCACGATGAGGCCGTGGCGGCCGTCGAGGAAATCCATGGAGGTCCAGACGGTGTTTTCCTCCTTCAGCTGCACGGCCCGGGACTCGGGCACGGGCTTCCAGGATGCGGCGCCATCGCTCGTGGAGTGAAAGACTTTTCCGGGACCGAAGGCGAAGCCGCGCCGACCGTCGAGGAAATGCACGCGGAAAGGCCGGAAGCGGCGCGGGGTTTTCGGGAGGCTGAGACGGCTCCACTGATAGCCGGATTCGGCAGAAATCCAGAGCGATTTTTCGCCGACGGCCCAGATTGTGTTTTCATCCAGCGCGAAAAGGGAGAGGGGTTTTTCCGGAAACGGCGCTTCTTTCCAGGAAGCGCCGGAGTCGCGGGAAACGAGGGCGGCCGAGCGGGTGCGGTATCCGGATTCAAGCCAGAGCGCAGCGACGGCCCGCTCGGGCGAGGGGCAGCAGAAATCGGCGAGGACGGCCGACCATCGGTCGTCGTCATGGAGGTAGTGCGCCTTCCACCGCCGGCCGGCGAACGGGCCTGTGTCCGCCGCGGCGGGGACGGGCGGCTCCGGAGGAATCGGATCGAGACGGGGCGGGGACTGGAAGGCGGCGGGGGCCGCGAGGCAGAGGGGGAGGAACTGACGCCGGCGCATGATCAGCCGCCGGCGGTTTCCGAGAGGGCCTCGTCGGGCCGGGCGATGTGGCCGTGCGAGGTGACGAGTTCCACGTGATTGGCCTGTTCGATGAGGTCCGGCGACATGCGGGCGACAACCAGGAGGCAGCCGACCTGTTCGCCCACGGTGGTGAGCAGCTCCATCTCGGCGCCAGTGTGGCGGTGGGGCATGCGGTGCTGGACGTTGATGACGCCGACGACGCGGTTGCGGGCGATGACGGGAGCGGAGAGGAAGGCCTCGTAGGAGTCTTCCGGCAGATCGCTGAAGCTTTTGAACCGGGGGTCCTTGTAGGCTTCTGCGCTGATGGCGAGGAGTTTGCGCTCGCGGGCGACCCAGCCGGTGAGGCCTTCTCCCATGTGCATGCGGACGCGGCCGATGTGGGAAGGGTGCGGGCGGAGGCTGGCGCAGAGGACGAGGTCTTCGCCGTCGATCAGGTAGATGAAGCAG
>Ga0073932_1002361_pt1 | contig 29516 bp, 14 predicted proteins | sample DewCreD2012metaG_FD_76967 | JGI IMG/M metagenome (GOLD analysis project Ga0073932, IMG submission 76967) | Hot spring sediment bacterial and archeal communities from British Columbia, Canada, to study Microbial Dark Matter (Phase II) - Dewar... ...
CGCCGGCGGGCGTGTTGCTGATGCTGGGAGTGGGCCTGGCCATCGGTGCCTTCAACGGTTTCGCCGTCGCCACGCTGCGGATGCCGCCTTTCATGGTTACGCTGACCGGCATGATGTTTTTCGGCGGCTTGGCCATCTGGCTGACGCGCTCCGAGACCATCTACAACCTTCCCTCTGCTTTCAACGCGCTGGGCGGGCGGTTGCCGCTGGCCGCGGCCGTGGCCGGCGGGCTGGCCTTGGCGGTGCATCTGTTGCTCAGCCGCACGATCTATGGGCGCTGGCTTTATGCCCTCGGCCACAACCCCCGCATGGCGCGCGTCAGCGGCGTGCCGGTGGGCGCCGTCACCGCCGGCGCCTATGTCCTGAGCGGCCTGCTGGCGGCGGCGGCGGCAGTCCTCTACACGGGACAGGCGGAGACAGCCTCACCGTTTCTGGGGCAGCGGTTGTTGCTGGACGTCATCGCCGCCACGGTGATTGGCGGCACCAGCCTGTTTGGCGGCCGGGGCAAAGTGCTTTGGACCTTGGCCGGCGTGCTGTTCATCAAGCTGCTGGACAACAGCCTGAACCTGCTCAACTGCTCGTTCTTCACGCTCACCATGGTCAAAGGCGCAGCGGTCCTGGCGGCCGCGCTCCTGGATGCCACGCGCCGACGCTGGCAGGAGGCCGGAACATGAGCGCGCTGCTCCAATTCGAGCGCATCACCAAACGCTTCGGCGGCGTGCCGGTGCTGCGTGACATCACGCTGGCGCTGCCCGCCGGCGTCACGCTCGGGCTGGTGGGCGAAAACGGCGCCGGCAAGAGCACGCTCATGAACATCCTGGGCGGGAACTTGCGCCCCGACGCCGGCCACATGACCTGGGATGGCCAACCTTACGCGCCCAGCGGACCCGCTGATGCCGCGGCGGCCGGCATCGCCTTCGTGCATCAGGAACTCAACCTGTTCCCGAACCTGAGCATTGCCGAAAACCTGTTTCTGACGCGTTTCCCCCGGCGCGGGCGCTGGCCGGTCATTCACCGCCGCGCGCTGGCCGCTGAAACCAACCGCTGGCTGCGCGAAGTGGGTCTGGCCGCGCCGCCGGACACCCCGGTCGAACGGCTCTCGGCCGGCGAGCGCCAACTGGTCGAAATCGCCCGCGCCCTCAGCAGCGAACCGCGGCTGATCCTGTTCGACGAGCCGACCACGTCGCTGAGCGACCGCGAGACGCGACAGTTCTTCACGCTGCTGGAGCGTCTGCGCGCCCGGGGGCTGACGATGATCTACATCTCGCACACGCTCGAAGACGTGTTGCGGCTGAGTGATCAAGTGGCCGTGCTGCGAGACGGAGCACTGGTCGCCCACGGGCCGCGCGAGCAGTTCGACAAGGATCGCCTCGTAACACTGATGGTGGGACGCCGCCTGGACCGGCTGTTTCCTGCGCGGCAACCAACCGGCGGAGCGGCCCGACAGCCAACGGCAGCCGAAGGGGCGGGCGCTCCCGGTCAAGCGGCCCCAGACAGCGGCAAACCGGAAGTGGCTTCGGTTTTGCCGCAGGGCGTGCCCCTGCTCGAAGTGCGCGGCCTGACGCGGTCGGGCGTGGTGCATGACATCTCCTTCGAGTTGCACGCAGGCGAGGTGCTCGGCCTGTTCGGTCTGATGGGCGCTGGCCGCAGCGAGCTGGCGCAAATCTTGTTCGGCCTGGAGCCGTTCGAGCGCGGCAGCATCCGCGTGCGCGGGCGACCGCTCGCCTCCCCGCAGCCCACGCGCTGCCTCCGCGAGGGCGTGGCTTTCCTGACCGAGAACCGCCACGAGGACGGTTTGGCCCTCGAGGCCTCAATCGCCGACAACCTGGCGCTGGTGACGCTGCGTCGTCACGCGCGCCGCGGCACGGGCTGGCTCAACCGCGTCACGCTCGCCGACGCGGTGCGGGGCATCCGCGAGGCGGTGCGCCTGACTCCGACGGCTCGCGACGCGGCCCCGGTCCGCACCTTGAGCGGCGGCAACCAGCAAAAGGTGGTGCTGGGCAAATGGCTGCTGGCGCAGCCGCCGGTGCTCATCCTGGACGAGCCCACCCGCGGCATTGACGTGGGCGCGAAGTTTGAAATCTACCAGCTCATTGTGCAGCGGGCCGAAGCCGGCGCGGGCGTGCTGCTCATTTCCTCCGAGCTGGAGGAACTGATCGGGCTGTGCGACCGCATTCTGGTGATGCGGCGGGGCGAGCAGGTGGACGAACTGCGGCGAGCGGAGTTTGACCGCGAACGCATCCTGCGCGCCGCCCTGCACGAAAGGAGTGCCGCGTGAACCCCGCCCGACAACGCGCGGCTCTGCTGGCGCTGAACAACGTGCCACTGGCGTTGTTTGCGCTGGCGCTCCTGGCCTTTGGCGCGCTGGCACCGTCGTTTCTCTCGCCGGCCAATCTGCTCAACCTGTTGGTGCAGGCGTCGGCCACGGCCATTGTGGCGACGGGCGCGACCTTTGTGTTGCTGACAGCGGGCGTGGACCTCTCGGTGGGCGCGATCATGTTTGTGGCCGCGGCGCTGAGCGGCAAGCTGCTGCTGGCGCAGGGCTGGAGTCCGCCGTGGGTGCTGGCGGGCATGGTGCTGCTGAGCGGCCTGTATGGCGCGCTCAACGGCTTCCTGGTCGCGCGCCTGGGTCTGATTGCCTTCATCGCCACCCTGGGCACGCAGTATCTCGGGCGCGGGTTTGGCATGTGGCTGACCGAGACCCGCGCCATGAATCTGCCCGAGAGTTTCACCCAACTGGCCTCGCTCCGCTGGCTCGGCGTGCCCCTGCCGGTGGTCGTGGCCGCGGTGGTGATCGGCCTGGCGCACGGGCTGTTGATGCGCACGCCGCTGGGCCGGCAGGTTTACGCGGTCGGCCAGGACGCCGCCGCCGCGCGCAAAGCCGGCATTAACGTGCCGGCCGTGCTGTGGCTGGTTTATGCCGCTTGCGGCCTGTGCGCCGGCCTGGGCGGCGCGGTGGCCCTGGCCCAGATTGGCTCGGTAGCGCCCACCTTCGGCATGAACCGGGAATTCAGCGCCATTGCAGCCGCCGTGCTGGGCGGCACCAGTCTCTTCGGAGGCCGCGGCCGGGTCTGGCCGGGCACGGCCTTCGGCGCGGTGTTGATTCAGGCGGTCGAAAACGGCCTGCACAATCTCAATGCCGACCCCTACCTCTACCCGCTGGTTACCGGCGGCATCATTTTCGTCGCTGTCCTCTTGGACAGCGTGCGCAGCCGGCTGCTGAGCGCGCTGGGACGGCGGCGGATTCGACCTGATGAAGCAACCGCGGCAAACCCATGAAACTGAAATCTCAGCTTCTCTGTCTCGCCACAGCCTTGCTATGCCTGACTGTGAACGGCGGCAACCTGCCGCGGCTCAAGGTCTCCGACAATCACCGGTTCTTGGTCACCGAAAGCGGCCAGCCGTTCTTCTGGCTGGGCGACACGGCTTGGCAATTGTTTCACCGGCTCGACCGCGCGGAGGCGGAGCTTTACCTGAAGGACCGCGCGGCCCGCGGCTTCAACGTCATCCAGGCCGTGGCGCTCGCCGAACTCGACGGCCTCACCGTACCCAACCGCCAGGGCCACCTGCCGCTGCTGGACCGGGACCCGGCCCGCCCCGACGTGAAGCCCGGACCGGCCAATGATTACTGGGACTTCGTGGACGAGGTCCTGGACCTCGCGGCCGCGCACGGTTTGTATGTGGGGTTGTTGCCCACCTGGGGCAAGTACGTCACCTCGTCGCCGTTCGACGGCAAGGTGGATGGGATTTTCAATGTGACGAACGCGGAGGCGTACGGACAGTTTCTGGGCGAACGGCTGCGCACGCGCTCAAACGTGATCTGGATTCTCGGCGGGGACAAGGCGCCCTCCACCCCCGAGGCGGTGGCCATTTGGCGCGCGCTGGCTCGCGGCATCGCACGGGGCGTGGCGGGCCGCGAGGACAACGACGCCGTGCTGATGACCTATCACACTTCCGGCCCGGGACATGTCTCGGACTACCTTCACGACGAATCCTGGCTGGATTTCACCTCGGCGCAGTCCAGCCACGGCGACCTGGTGGAAAGCTGGCGGTTCATCGAGAAACACTGGAACCGCCGGCCGATCAAGCCCGTGATTGACCTGGAGAGCAGTTATCCCAACGCCCTTATTCCCGCCGCCTGGCTGCCGCCGCATCTGCGCGCCGCTCATCGTTCCACCCAACCGGCCACGGACGACCACGCCCGGCGCGCCGCCTACTGGGCGGTGTTCGCCGGGGCGTTTGGCCATACCTACGGTCACAACGCGATCTGGCAAATGTATGAACCTCCCCGCAAACCGTTGCTCGACCCGCGTCTCACCTGGCGCGAGGCCCTCGGCGCGCCCAGCGCCACCCAGATGGGCCACCTCCGCCGGCTGATCGAATCCCGGCCGATGCTCGAGCGCATGCCGGACCAATCTCTGCTGGTTGGCGGGGCGGGCGAAGGCGCGGCGCACCGTCGCGCCACCCGCGGCAGGAGCTACGCCTTCATTTACTCGCCGGACGGCGCGCCGTTCAACGTGCGGCTGGGCGTCATCACCGGCGCCCGCCTTCGCGCGGCCTGGTTCAATCCACGCACGGGCGAAACCACTTTCCTGGAAGCGCTGGAAAACCGGGGCGAGCGCGCGTTCGATCCGCCCGGTGAAGCAGCGGTGGGCAACGACTGGGTGCTGGTGCTGGAAACGGCAGGCCAGTCCGCCGGCGCGCCTCCGCGCCAGTCACATGGCGACCCCGCTCACGCGAGCGAACTCGGCGAGCAGGTGCTGGCCGTAGCCTTCACGAGCTGCTCCCGGCCGAGCCGGGCCAAGGCCGTGCCGGGCCGCCCCGAGCTTCCTGCCGCTGTCCAATCCGAAATACCAACCCCCGATCACACACCATGAGAGACAAACACATCCTCCTGACCGCACTGCTCGGCTTCGGCCTGCTGGCCATCCCGTTCCACCTGTCCGCCGCGCCGCTGCCGAAGTTGAAGGTCAGCGAAAACCGGCGGTTCTTGGTCACCGAGAGCGGCCAGCCGTTCTTCTGGCTGGGCGACACGGCCTGGGAACTGTTCCACCGCCTCAACCGCGAGGAGGCCATCCAGTATCTGGAGGACCGCGCCGCCAAGGGCTTCACCGTCATCCAGGCCGTCGCCTTGGCCGAGTTGGACGGGCTGAACGATCCGAATCCTTATGGCCACCGCCCGCTGCGCGGCCACGACCCCACGCAGCCGGACCTCAAGGACGGGCCGGACAACGACTACTGGGACCACGTGGACTTCATCGTGCGCGAGGCCAACCGCCGCGGCATTTACATCGGCTTCCTGCCCACTTGGGGCGACAAGTGGAACAAGAAGTGGGGCGTCGGCCCCCAGATTTTTACGCCGCGGAACGCCGAAGCCTACGGCCGCTGGCTGGGCCAACGCTATCGCGACGCCGGGCTGGTCTGGATTCTGGGCGGCGACCGGCCCGTCGAGAACGACACCCACCGCGAAATCATCCGGGCGATGGCGCGCGGCCTGCGCGCAGGCGACGGTGGGGCGCATCTCATGACCTTCCACCCCACCGGCGGCAGCGGATCGGCGCAGTATTTCCACGCCGATGACTGGCTGGACTTCAACATGCGCCAGAACGGCCACGTCGCCGAGTTCACCGGACGCTACGACCAGACGCGCAAAGACTACGATCGCACGCCCGTTAAGCCGGTCCTCGACGGCGAGCCGATCTACGAGGACCATCCTGTCTCCTTCAAGGCGAACGAACTGGGCCACTCGATCGCCGCCGACGTGCGCCGCCCGCTTTACTGGGACTTGTTCACCGGCGCCTGCGGCCACACCTACGGCCATCACTCGGTCTGGCAGATGTGGACACCGGGCAGGAACCCGATCAACAATCCGCTCATGCCCTGGCACGAGGCCATCCGCCAGCCCGGCGCCGGCCAGATGCAGCACGCCAAACACTTGCTGCTGTCGCGCCCGTTCCTGACCCGCGTGCCGGATGACTCGGTGATCGTGACCGACCGCGTGCCGACGAGCGTGCCCGGCGCGGGGCGCTATCGCTTCGTGGCCACGCGCGATGAGGGCGGCAGTTGCGCGATGGTCTATGCGCCGGTCGGTCGCAGGTTTTCGGTCAACATGGAAAAGATCACTGGCGCGCAGGTGAAGGCCTGGTGGTTTAACCCGCGCAACGGCCAGCCCACCGCCATCGGTCAGTTCGAGAACAAAGGCGTGCGCGAGTTCACACCGCCCGACCACGGTGAGATGCTCGATTGGGTGCTGGTGCTCGACGACGCCTCCCACGATTTTCCACCGCCCGGGCAGCTTCCCTCCCGCCCAGCTTCCCGATGATCCCATGAATCCCATGAACTCACTCCGACACCTCGTTGTCCTCCTCCTCGCCGCCTTTGCCGCCCATCAGGCCGTGGCCGCCGACACCGACGGCCCGCAGTGGGGACACTTCGAGGTCACCCTCCCCAACGCCACGCTTACGACGCCGAAATGAAAAGCTGCGCCACTATCACGATGAATCCGCTTGAAGTTCCACCTCTGGTTCGTCTGGTTCTCGCCTCCATGGCCCAACCGTCCGCCCCCAGCCACAACACTGACCCTTGAAGAATCACATCATGAAACCATCCGCCATTTCCGTCGCCACCGCCTGGCTTGCCCTCGTTGTGGCGGACCCGGTCTGGGCCGACCTTGTCATCACCAGCCTTGGCAAGACGTTCAAACCCGACCCGGCGCTGACCATCGTGGCGCAATCGCGAGCCGACCAGGGCGGCAGCACCAGCATTCGCAACAATGCCGCCGAGCATCTCGAGTGGAAGACCAACGGCTATTTCCAGCGCAACCGCGACCTCGGCCAGGTCTTCACCGCGCCGCGCGATTTCACTCTCGCCGCGCTCGTGCTCCAGACCGGCCCCTCAGACGCCGCTGTCCTCGAAGGCGCGCCGGGGGCAAAGGTCTTCGTGCAGTTTTTCGAGGTTATCGGCGAACCACGCATCCACGACAACGGCACGCGCCCCGGCACGGACGCGAAGCACGGCTTTTCCAGGAACCATCGTTGCGATGACTTCATCACCGGCGTCGAGTATCGCCCTTTGCATGTCGTGAAGGGCGGCGTGCTGCCCGAGCTGGCACCTACCCGGCGCGCCGATCGGACGCCCACCGGCAACGATTCCGGGCGCGGCGTCTATTTGCGCTGGGCCTTCAGCGGCGCGGACGCACTCCGGTTTGATAAAGGCAAACGCTACGCCTTCATGGTCGGCTTTGAGGAGCCGGGGCAAGAGCGCGGCCTGACCCTCGCCAATCACAACGCCGCTTCCAGCACTGCTCCACCGAGCCTCACCGATTCCCACGATCTCTACCACGGCGGCTGGAGCCTGCGCCGCGAGGGCGATGGCACCACGCCCCCGACGATGCTGCCCGGAACGAATCCGCCTCCTGACGCCGCCAACCTCGCCCGCCTCCAACACGAGTCCCTGTTTGCCGCCGGCGATGCCCGCTACGCCCTCGCCCCGACTACTGACGGCTATCCCGACGTGGACACCTACCGCGACCTTGTCTTCTACCTCGAAGCCGCCGCCAGCACGCCGTAAGAACAACGTCATGAACAACGCTCGCATCCTCTTCGCCGCCGTTCTCGCGGCTGTGGCCTTGAATGACGCCGCGGCCTCCGCGCCGCCGGGCTATCCTTCTTGTGGTCCCCCTATTTTGCGAATCGCGGCAAGGTTGGTGAAGTTGTGGAGTGCCGGGATGAAAAAAACACCACTCCCGCTCCACACGGCTCAACTTTTAAATCGCGACGACGCTCCGCATAGTTTTCCATGAAAACCTTCTTCACTTTCCTCGCCCTCCTGCTGGCATCCGCCGGCTTTTGCGCCGCCGCCGGGCAGGCTGTTCCGCGCGTTCCGGTTTTGGAAGGCGAGCCGTGGGACATCTGCGTGATGCCGGACCTCGGCGCGATGAAGGGGCCGGTGCCGCGCGATCAACACATCGTGGATCACGGATTTCTCCTGCGGCCCGACGGGAAATGGACGCTTTGGGCGTGCATCCGGGGCACCGCGGCGGGGCGCATCCTGTATGGCTGGGAGGGCGATTCACTCACCGAAGGGCCGTGGCGGCCACTGGGAGTGACCGCACAGGCCGACCCGCTCTGGGGTGAAAATGCCGCCGGACCCAATCCGGAGAGCGGCACGGTGCCCGGCACGCCGCAGGCCAAGGCGCCGCGCTGGCGCGGGGCGGTCATTCAGGCGCCGTATTTCCTGAAATGGGGCGACGAGTTCCTTTGCTTCTACAACTCGAACGGCATCCGCGTGATGACCTCCCGTGACGGCAAAACCTTCGCCCGCCGCGGCACGCCGCCGGATGGGAACCTGCTTTACGCCGATGGCGGACGCGATGTGATGGTGCTGCCGGTGGGCGGCGTGCTGCATGCCTATTCGACCATCTCGACCAAGGACCGGCGGGGCTACATCATGCTGCGGACCTCCACCGACCTGAAGAACTGGACGCCGGGAAAGAACGTCAACGAAGGCGGTCCCGGCGGCAGCGGACCGGTCAGTGCGGAAAGCCCGTTCGTCGTGGCGCTCGACGGGTATTTCTATCTGTTCCGCGCCTCGTCGGAAAACGGCAAGACCTACGTCTATCGGTCTTTGAAGCCGGACGACTTCGGCGTGAACGGCAGCTCCAAGCTCGTCGCCACGCTGAAGCTCAAGGCCCCCGAAGTCATCCACCACGAAGGCCGATGGTTCATCAGTGACCTCGGAAACTTCCAGTCACTCAAGCTCCGTCGTCTCGAATGGCATCCCGCCCCCGCCGAGCCGTGAACAAGTCTCCTGCGCACGCATCCACGGCCCCCATTGGTGAAAGCAACCCCGGCCTGCGCGGCGAAGGCTACGCCCTTCTCTATACGCCGACTGGACGCAAGCTCGACGTGCAACTCGACAAACTCGGTTTCGCCAAAGCCAGCGCCTCGTGGTTCGACCCGCACGACGGCAAGGCCAGCGCCATCGGCACATTCGAGAACAAAGGCGTGCGCGAGTTCACGCCGCCCGACCACGGTGAGATGCTCGATTGGGTGCTGGTGCTGGAGGATGCGAGTCGGCCCTACCCAGCCCCTGGAACCTCTACAAGCAACCGCCCGTGAAAGTCGTCTTGCTCACAACTCTGCTCCTTCTGGGCGCGCAGTTGTTTGGCGGTCTCGCCTCTGCAGCGCCGAAGTTCCCACTGAAGGTCAGCGAAAACCGCCGGTATCTCGTGGACCAGGATGGGGCGCCCTTCCTTTACTGCGCCGACACCCCGTGGATGGTTTTTCTCAAGCTCACCGAGGCCGAGGCCAGGGACTACATCGCGCGGCGCAGGCAACAGGGTTTCAACGCGCTCCAAGTGCAACTGACCGGCTTCCTCGGCATGACCAATTGCGCCGGGGAACTGCCCTTCGCCGGCTTGCCGCCGCAGCAGGACTTCGCGCAGCCCAACGAAGCGTTCTTCGCCCATGTGGACCGCGTGGTGCGGGAGGCACAACGACAGGGGATGTTGCTGGCCATCGCACCGCTGTGGTCGGGTTGCTGCGGCGAAGGCTGGGCGGGCCGCGACAAGCAGCAGCGCCCCGCGCCGCTCAACGTGAACGGCCCCGAGAAGGCGCGCGACTTGGGCCGCTGGCTGGGCCGGCGCTACGGCAAGTTTGACCACGTGCTGTGGATTCTCGGCGGCGACAATGATCCCGACAACGCCCGTGCCGAGATTCGCGCCCTCGGCCTCGGCCTCAAGGATGCCGCGCCGCAGCAGCTCATCACTTACCACGCCGCCTCGACCCATTCGAGCACCGACGTCTGGCCGGCGGATGAACGCTGGCTGGATGTCTCGATGGTCTATTCCTATTTCCGCGGCTTCAACAAGGCGTGGAACAACAACCAGCCGGACATCTACGAAGTGAGCCACGCCGAGTTCGCGAAGATTCCCGTGCGCCCGTTCTTCCTGGGCGAGTCCACCTACGAAGGTGAGCACGGCGCGTGGGGCAGCGCGTGGCAGGTGCGCAAGCAGGCCTATTGGGCAGTGCTGGGTGGGGGCTTCGGCCACGCCTACGGTTGCCCGAACTGGAACTTTCCGAAAAACTGGCGCGAAGTGCTCGAACTTCCCGGCGCGAACAGCCTCAAACACCTGCGCGCCCTCCTGCAAGCGCGGCCGTGGTGGAAACTGACGCCCGACCTGAACAACGTGGTGGCCGTGGATGGTCGCGGCGCATTCGCCACGAACGACTACGCCGTGACCGCGTTGGCCCGCGACGGTTCGTTCGCCCTCAGTTATCTCCCGTCCAAGCGCGCTCTTGTCATCGACCTGACGAAAATCTCCGGCGCGCGCGTTGTCGCCTCGTGGTTCAATCCGCGCACCGGCGAGACCACGCGCATCGCTGTGCTGACCGACAAGAAGCGCCACGCCTTCGAGCCGCCTGCCGATGGCGACTGGGTGTTGCTGCTCGAGGGCATCACCACGAACGCCCGCGCACCGTGAAAAGCCCGTTCCCGCTGCGCCGGCAGCCGTGGCGAAGACGGGCCGTGCGCAGGCCCGGAACGGTTTCCTCATCCTTTGGCCCGGTTTTCCTTGTCGGCCCTCGACTGGCGTCGAAACGCGCCGGGAGTCTGGCGCAGTTCGCGCTTGAAGGCCACGTGCAGATACTCGGGGTGGGTGAAGCCGCAGCGTCCGGCAATCTCGGCAGTGGAAAGACCCGTCTCCCGAAGCAGGCACTGCGCGCGGCCGAGGCGCGTGCGCAGGATTTCCTCGTGCGGCAGGCGGCCGAGGCACTTTTTGAAGCGCGCGTAGAAGGACGTTTTCGAGATGCGCAGCGCGGCGAGAAGCTCGGGCACGCCCAACCCTTCGCAGGCGCGCTCCCGAATCAGGTCGCAGGCCCGCGCCACGAGCGGATCGGCCACGGCCGTGACTTCGGTCGAGCGGCGCGTCGCCACGCCGAGGGGCGGGACGAGGACGCGCTGGTTGGAAACGGAATTGCCGCGCGCCATCAGTTCATCGAGCAACGAGGCCGCGCGCCAGCCCACCTGACGTGCGTTGTCCATCACGCTGGTCAGCGGCGGATGCGCCAAGCGGCAGGTTTCCTCGTCGTTGTCCACGCCGATGACTGCGATCTCCTGCGGCACGGCGATGCCCTCGGTGCGACAGGCGTCCAGCACGCGCAGCGCGTGGCGGTCGCTGCACGCCATCAGGCCGCACGGTTTGGGCAAATCCCGCAGCCAGGCGCGCAAACGGAACTGGTTCGCCTCCCAGTCCGCCAGCCCCGCGCGGTCATCCGCTGCCATGAGCATCTCCCGCACGGCGAGATTCCTTTTGCACAACGCCTCGACGAAACCATCCCGACGCCGCTCGGACCACAGCGCGCCCTGGATGCCGGCGAAGGCGAAGTGGCGAAAGTGTCGTTCGAGCAGGTGCTCGGCTGCCATGCGGCCGAACGCTTCCTCGTTGTTGCCGACGTGCGCCAGCCCGAGGTCCAGGCGATGTCCGAAAAGCTCGACGGCGGGGATTCCCGCGCGGCGCAGGGAATCCGCAAGCGCCGGATCCTCGATGAAGGCGAGCACGCCATCGCCGTCCCAGCCACGCAACCAGTCCGCGCCGTAGCTGCCCGAGGCGCGTGGATCGAGATGCAACGACCATCGCCCGTGCGTTTCGACGTATTCGGCGATGCCGCGCAACACGCCGCGGCCGTAGCTGCGGCTTTTGTCCACGCAGATGGCGACGCGGCGGCCGGCTGGGTTCGAGGGCCGACGAGCCATGCGCGCAGCGTATCCGGGGGTTGAACGCAATCTCAATTCTTTTTGCACTCAAGTGCATTGCCTCAGTCAGCAGCTTGTCCATACTTTGCGTCCACGAATGCTCCGAACATTCGTCAGCATGGCGTTGACACTTCTGGTCGCCGGCCAGGCGCGGGCTGCGAAGGGCGCGGACTGGAAGGCGCCTTGCAACGATGGCAAGACGGGGCGCTTCCGCAATCGGCGTGTGATGGAGCTTCCATGAGCGGAACAAGCACAAAGGCGCGACCGCGCTGGTTGCTGTGGACGTTTGCGGCGCTGCTCGCATGGGGAGTGTGGGCCGTCCTTTCCAAACTGCTCGGGGACGCGCTGACGGCCGAGCAGAGCCAGGCGATTTCTACTATCGGCCTCGCGCCGATTCTTGTGCCGCTGGCGATTTCGGGTCGCGCGGGCTTGCGCGTCGGACCGCGTCGAGGCGTGGCGCTAGCGTTCCTCGGCGGCGCCATCACCTGCTTGGGAAACATCGCCTACTACGCGGCCATTGCCCGCGGCGAAAAGGTGGCGGCGGTGGCGTCCATCACCGCCATCGCACCGCTTGTGACGGTGCTGCTGGCGGTGCTCCTGTTGCGCGAACGGTTGAACCGGATTCAGCTCGCCGGCTTGGTGCTGGCGCTGGTCGCCATCTGGCTGTTCAACGTCCAGAACGAGCGCGGGCTGCTGTCGGCGACGGTGCTTTACGCCCTGCCGCCCATTTTGCTCTGGGGCCTGTCCGGCTTTCTGCAAAAGCTCGCCACGAATCATCTGCCCGGGGAGACGGCGGCACTCGTGTATCTCGGTGCGTTCATCCCGGTCGGGGTTTTCTTCGCCTGGCGCAGTCCGTGGCCCGACGCCATCGCGCCGCGCACCTGGGCCATCGCCATCGCGTTGGGATTTTTTATCGCGTTCGGCAACCTGGCTGTACTCGCCGCCTACGCGCGCGGCGGGCAGGCGGCGGTCATCGCGCCCCTGAGCAACCTCTACCCGCTCGTCAGCGTGCCGGTCGCGGTGCTCTTCCTGCGCGAACAAATCGGCGCACGCGAATGGGCGGGCATCAGCACGGCAATGTTGTCGGTCCTCGCGCTGTCGCGGGAAACGCCTCCAATGGAATCTCAAACCCCAAACCTTAAGACCTGAATCCCAAGTTCCCCATGCGGTCCATCACTGAACTCCTGAAATCCGGCGTCGTCCTGGGCGACGGCGGTTATCTCATCGAACTCGAACGCCGCGGCTACGTGGACAGCGGCTCCGGACGCGAGAAAGTCGGCACCGGACGCGGCAGCGGGCAGTTCACACCCGAAGTCGCCATTGAGAACCCCGAGGCGCTGCGCGAACTCCACCGCGAATTTCTCAACGCCGGCTCGCAGGTGCTCCAGGCGCTCACCTTCTTCGGCACGCGCGAGAAGCTGAGCCGCGCGGGGTATGGCGCGCAAACGGAAGCCATCAACGCCGCCGCGGTGAAGCTCGCCAGGGAAGTTGCAGGTGATCGCGCGCTGGTGGCCGGTAGCGTGTCGCGCACGCAACTCATCGAACGCGAAGGTATGGGCTCGCTGGACAAATCGCGCGATCACATCGCCGAACAGATCCGGCTGCTTAAGGACGCGGGCGTGGACTTCCTCATCCTCGAAACCTTCTTCCATCTCGCCGAGATGAAAGTCGCGCTCGAATGCGCCGCCGCCGCTGGGCTTCCCGCCGTCGCGACGATGAGCTTTCGTCCGCTCATCACGCGATGCAGCGACGGTCACACGCCCGCGGAGTGCGCCAAGGTGATGGCCGACCTCGGCGCCATCGCCGTTGGGGCAAACTGCGAGCAGGACCCGAAGCGAATGCTCCCCTTGCTCCGGGAAATGCGCGCGGCGACCGATGTTCCGCTGGCCGCGCAGCCCGCCGCGTTTCGCACCATGGACGACTGCCACAGCTTCACCCGCCTGCCGGCGTTTCCGGACGATTTGGAAACCATCCAGGTTTCGCGCCAGGAGTTCGTCGCCTTCGGCAAAGCGGCGAAGACCGAAGGCATCGGTTACCTCGGCGGTTGCTGCGGCTGCAATGCGGCCTACATCCGGGCCTTGGCCCGCGGCGCGGCGGAGGCGTAATGAAGCTGAGCGTCCATCCCTCTGCGGACATCGCCAATGTCGCGGCCGCCGACTGCCTCGCCGGCTGGCTCACCGCCCCGACGACCCACACCGTCATGGTCGCGGGGGGCAACACGCCCATGGAGCTTTACCGGCGCATCGGTGAACGCGGGCTGAAGCTTTCGCACCTGCAGGTATTCGCGCTCGATGAATACGTGGGCGTGCCGCCCGACGAAACGCGCAATTGCGCGAACCTGCTGCGCCGTTGCGTGCAGCAGGCGTGGGGCATTCCGCCCGAGCAATTCCACACTGTCAGTTCGCTGGAGGCGGACGCGCTGGCCAGTGTCCGGGAGCACGAACGCAAGATCATGCAGGCCGGTGGCCTAGATGTCATCATCCTCGGCCTCGGCCAGAACGGTCATCTCGGCTTCAACGAGCCGGGCAGCGCAGCAGATTCCGCCGGCCGCCTGCTCGATCTGGAAAAGGTCTCCATCGCGGCAAACCGGAACTGGTTCGGCGGCGATTACGCACCGGCCAAGGGTGTGACCGTGGGTCTGAAAACCATTCTGGCGGCGCGGCACGTTCTCCTCGTGGCCTACGGTTCGCACAAGGCGGCGGCAGTGAAGGCGATGGTCGAGGGCCCGCGCGGCCCGCACTGTCCGGCGTCGCTTCTGCAGGGGCATCCCGACACGCGCGTGTTCCTGGATGACGCGGCGGCCGCGAGCCTTTCCTCGAAATCATGAGCGCGTCCGAGTTCCTCGCAATCGGCATTGATGTGGGCGGGACGAAAATCGCCGCCGGGTTGATCGCGTTTCCAGAGGGACGCGTGCTGGCTCAACGCCTGGCGCCGACGGATGCCGGTCGCGGTGGCCGCCCCGTGCTGGATGATGCGCTGCGCCTGGCCCGCGAACTGGCCGCCGCGGCGGCCAGTTCGCGGGCCAGGCGCAGCGCATCATCCAGCACGGGGCGGCCACCGCGACCGGCATCCGTCGGCGCCAGGCGTTGAGCCAGCACGCGTCCCTCTGGAAACGCGATCAACCCGGCGGCGATTTTCGTCCCGCCCACATCAATGCCGATTGCGAGGAACTCGGACGCGCTCATGATTTCGAGGAAAGGCTCGCGGCCGCCGCGTCATCCAGGAACACGCGCGTGTCGGGATGCCCCTGCAGAAGCGACGCCGGACAGTGCGGGCCGCGCGGGCCCTCGACCATCGCCTTCACTGCCGCCGCCTTGTGCGAACCGTAGGCCACGAGGAGAACGTGCCGCGCCGCCAGAATGGTTTTCAGACCCACGGTCACACCCTTGGCCGGTGCGTAATCGCCGCCGAACCAGTTCCGGTTTGCCGCGATGGAGACCTTTTCCAGATCGAGCAGGCGGCCGGCGGAATCTGCTGCGCTGCCCGGCTCGTTGAAGCCGAGATGACCGTTCTGGCCGAGGCCGAGGATGATGACATCTAGGCCACCGGCCTGCATGATCTTGCGTTCGTGCTCCCGGACACTGGCCAGCGCGTCCGCCTCCAGCGAACTGACAGTGTGGAATTGCTCGGGCGGAATGCCCCACGCCTGCTGCACGCAACGGCGCAGCAGGTTCGCGCAATTGCGCGTTTCGTCGGGCGGCACGCCCACGTATTCATCGAGCGCGAATACCTGCAGGTGCGAAAGCTTCAGCCCGCGTTCACCGATGCGCCGGTAAAGCTCCATGGGCGTGTTGCCCCCCGCGACCATGACGGTGTGGGTCGTCGGGGCGGTGAGCCAGCCGGCGAGGCAGTCGGCGGCCGCGACATTGGCGATGTCCGCAGAGGGATGGACGCTCAGCTTCATTACGCCTCCGCCGCGCCGCGGGCCAAGGCCCGGATGTAGGCCGCATTGCAGCCGCAGCAACCGCCGAGGTAACCGATGCCTTCGGTCTTCGCCGCTTTGCCGAAGGCGACGAACTCCTGGCGCGAAACCTGGATGGTTTCCAAATCGTCCGGAAACGCCGGCAGGCGGGTGAAGCTGTGGCAGTCGTCCATGGTGCGAAACGCGGCGGGCTGCGCGGCCAGCGGAACATCGGTCGCCGCGCGCATTTCCCGGAGCAAGGGGAGCATTCGCTTCGGGTCCTGCTCGCAGTTTGCCCCAACGGCGATGGCGCCGAGGTCGGCCATCACCTTGGCGCACTCCGCGGGCGTGTGACCGTCGCTGCATCGCGTGATGAGCGGACGAAAGCTCATCGTCGCGACGGCGGGAAGCCCAGCGGCGGCGGCGCATTCGAGCGCGACTTTCATCTCGGCGAGATGGAAGAAGGTTTCGAGGATGAGGAAGTCCACGCCCGCGTCCTTAAGCAGCCGGATCTGTTCGGCGATGTGATCGCGCGATTTGTCCAGCGAGCCCATACCTTCGCGTTCGATGAGTTGCGTGCGCGACACGCTACCGGCCACCAGCGCGCGATCACCTGCAACTTCCCTGGCGAGCTTCACCGCGGCGGCGTTGATGGCTTCCGTTTGCGCGCCATACCCCGCGCGGCTCAGCTTCTCGCGCGTGCCGAAGAAGGTGAGCGCCTGGAGCACCTGCGAGCCGGCGTTGAGAAATTCGCGGTGGAGTTCGCGCAGCGCCTCGGGGTTCTCAATGGCGACTTCGGGTGTGAACTGCCCGCTGCCGCGTCCGGTGCCGACTTTCTCGCGTCCGGAGCCGCTGTCCACGTAGCCGCGGCGTTCGAGTTCGATGAGATAACCGCCGTCGCCCAGGACGACGCCGGATTTCAGGAGTTCAGTGATGGACCGCATGGGGAACTTGGGATTCAGGTCTTAAGGTTTGGGGTTTGAGATTCCATTGGAGGCGTTTCCCGCGACAGCGCGAGGACCGACAACATTGCCGTGCTGATGCCCGCCCATTCGCGTGCGCCGATTTGTTCGCGCAGGAAGAGCACCGCGACCGGCACGCTGACGAGCGGGTAGAGGTTGCTCAGGGGCGCGATGACCGCCGCCTGCCCGCCGCGCGCGTAGGCGGCGAGTACAGCCAGGTTGCCGAACGCGATAAAAAATCCCAACGCGATGGCGATGGCCCAGGTGCGCGGCGCGATGGCGTCGGGCCACGGACTGCGCCAGGCGAAGAAAACCCCGACCGGGATGAACGCACCGAGATACACGAGTGCCGCCGTCTCCCCGGGCAGATGATTCGTGGCGAGCTTTTGCAGAAAGCCGGACAGGCCCCAGAGCAAAATGGGCGGCAGGGCGTAAAGCACCGTCGCCGACAGCAGCCCGCGCTCGTTCTGGACGTTGAACAGCCAGATGGCGACCAGCGCCAGCACCAAGCCGGCGAGCTGAATCCGGTTCAACCGTTCGCGCAACAGGAGCACCGCCAGCAGCACCGTCACAAGCGGTGCGATGGCGGTGATGGACGCCACCGCCGCCACCTTTTCGCCGCGGGCAATGGCCGCGTAGTAGGCGATGTTTCCCAAGCAGGTGATGGCGCCGCCGAGGAACGCTAGCGCCACGCCTCGACGCGGTCCGACGCGCAAGCCCGCGCGACCCGAAATCGCCAGCGGCACAAGAATCGGCGCGAGGCCGATAGTAGAAATCGCCTGGCTCTGCTCGGCCGTCAGCGCGTCCCCGAGCAGTTTGGAAAGGACGGCCCACACTCCCCATGCGAGCAGCGCCGCAAACGTCCACAGCAACCAGCGCGGTCGCGCCTTTGTGCTTGTTCCGCTCATGGAAGCTCCATCACACGCCGATTGCGGAAGCGCCCCGTCTTGCCATCGTTGCAAGGCGCCTTCCAGTCCGCGCCCTTCGCAGCCCGCGCCTGGCCGGCGACCAGAAGTGTCAACGCCATGCTGACGAATGTTCGGAGCATTCGTGGACGCAAAGTATGGACAAGCTGCTGACTGAGGCAATGCACTTGAGTGCAAAAAGAATTGAGATTGCGTTCAACCCCCGGATACGCTGCGCGCATGGCTCGTCGGCCCTCGAACCCAGCCGGCCGCCGCGTCGCCATCTGCGTGGACAAAAGCCGCAGCTACGGCCGCGGCGTGTTGCGCGGCATCGCCGAATACGTCGAAACGCACGGGCGATGGTCGTTGCATCTCGATCCACGCGCCTCGGGCAGCTACGGCGCGGACTGGTTGCGTGGCTGGGACGGCGATGGCGTGCTCGCCTTCATCGAGGATCCGGCGCTTGCGGATTCCCTGCGCCGCGCGGGAATCCCCGCCGTCGAGCTTTTCGGACATCGCCTGGACCTCGGGCTGGCGCACGTCGGCAACAACGAGGAAGCGTTCGGCCGCATGGCAGCCGAGCACCTGCTCGAACGACACTTTCGCCACTTCGCCTTCGCCGGCATCCAGGGCGCGCTGTGGTCCGAGCGGCGTCGGGATGGTTTCGTCGAGGCGTTGTGCAAAAGGAATCTCGCCGTGCGGGAGATGCTCATGGCAGCGGATGACCGCGCGGGGCTGGCGGACTGGGAGGCGAACCAGTTCCGTTTGCGCGCCTGGCTGCGGGATTTGCCCAAACCGTGCGGCCTGATGGCGTGCAGCGACCGCCACGCGCTGCGCGTGCTGGACGCCTGTCGCACCGAGGGCATCGCCGTGCCGCAGGAGATCGCAGTCATCGGCGTGGACAACGACGAGGAAACCTGCCGCTTGGCGCATCCGCCGCTGACCAGCGTGATGGACAACGCACGTCAGGTGGGCTGGCGCGCGGCCTCGTTGCTCGATGAACTGATGGCGCGCGGCAATTCCGTTTCCAACCAGCGCGTCCTCGTCCCGCCCCTCGGCGTGGCGACGCGCCGCTCGACCGAAGTCACGGCCGTGGCCGATCCGCTCGTGGCGCGGGCCTGCGACCTGATTCGGGAGCGCGCCTGCGAAGGGTTGGGCGTGCCCGAGCTTCTCGCCGCGCTGCGCATCTCGAAAACGTCCTTCTACGCGCGCTTCAAAAAGTGCCTCGGCCGCCTGCCGCACGAGGAAATCCTGCGCACGCGCCTCGGCCGCGCGCAGTGCCTGCTTCGGGAGACGGGTCTTTCCACTGCCGAGATTGCCGGACGCTGCGGCTTCACCCACCCCGAGTATCTGCACGTGGCCTTCAAGCGCGAACTGCGCCAGACTCCCGGCGCGTTTCGACGCCAGTCGAGGGCCGACAAGGAAAACCGGGCCAAAGGATGAGGAAACCGTTCCGGGCCTGCGCACGGCCCGTCTTCGCCACGGCTGCCGGCGCAGCGGGAACGGGCTTTTCACGGTGCGCGGGCGTTCGTGGTGATGCCCTCGAGCAGCAACACCCAGTCGCCATCGGCAGGCGGCTCGAAGGCGTGGCGCTTCTTGTCGGTCAGCACAGCGATGCGCGTGGTCTCGCCGGTGCGCGGATTGAACCACGAGGCGACAACGCGCGCGCCGGAGATTTTCGTCAGGTCGATGACAAGAGCGCGCTTGGACGGGAGATAACTGAGGGCGAACGAACCGTCGCGGGCCAACGCGGTCACGGCGTAGTCGTTCGTGGCGAATGCGCCGCGACCATCCACGGCCACCACGTTGTTCAGGTCGGGCGTCAGTTTCCACCACGGCCGCGCTTGCAGGAGGGCGCGCAGGTGTTTGAGGCTGTTCGCGCCGGGAAGTTCGAGCACTTCGCGCCAGTTTTTCGGAAAGTTCCAGTTCGGGCAACCGTAGGCGTGGCCGAAGCCCCCACCCAGCACTGCCCAATAGGCCTGCTTGCGCACCTGCCACGCGCTGCCCCACGCGCCGTGCTCACCTTCGTAGGTGGACTCGCCCAGGAAGAACGGGCGCACGGGAATCTTCGCGAACTCGGCGTGGCTCACTTCGTAGATGTCCGGCTGGTTGTTGTTCCACGCCTTGTTGAAGCCGCGGAAATAGGAATAGACCATCGAGACATCCAGCCAGCGTTCATCCGCCGGCCAGACGTCGGTGCTCGAATGGGTCGAGGCGGCGTGGTAAGTGATGAGCTGCTGCGGCGCGGCATCCTTGAGGCCGAGGCCGAGGGCGCGAATCTCGGCACGGGCGTTGTCGGGATCATTGTCGCCGCCGAGAATCCACAGCACGTGGTCAAACTTGCCGTAGCGCCGGCCCAGCCAGCGGCCCAAGTCGCGCGCCTTCTCGGGGCCGTTCACGTTGAGCGGCGCGGGGCGCTGCTGCTTGTCGCGGCCCGCCCAGCCTTCGCCGCAGCAACCCGACCACAGCGGTGCGATGGCCAGCAACATCCCCTGTCGTTGTGCCTCCCGCACCACGCGGTCCACATGGGCGAAGAACGCTTCGTTGGGCTGCGCGAAGTCCTGCTGCGGCGGCAAGCCGGCGAAGGGCAGTTCCCCGGCGCAATTGGTCATGCCGAGGAAGCCGGTCAGTTGCACTTGGAGCGCGTTGAAACCCTGTTGCCTGCGCCGCGCGATGTAGTCCCTGGCCTCGGCCTCGGTGAGCTTGAGAAAAACCATCCACGGGGTGTCGGCGCAGTAAAGGAAGGGCGCCCCATCCTGGTCCACGAGATACCGGCGGTTTTCGCTGACCTTCAGTGGGAACTTCGGCGCTGCAGAGGCGAGACCGCCAAACAACTGCGCGCCCAGAAGGAGCAGAGTTGTGAGCAAGACGACTTTCACGGGCGGTTGCTTGTAGAGGTTCCAGGGGCTGGGTAGGGCCGACTCGCATCCTCCAGCACCAGCACCCAATCGAGCATCTCACCGTGGTCGGGCGGCGTGAACTCGCGCACGCCTTTGTTCTCGAATGTGCCGATGGCGCTGGCCTTGCCGTCGTGCGGGTCGAACCACGAGGCGCTGGCTTTGGCGAAACCGAGTTTGTCGAGTTGCACGTCGAGCTTGCGTCCAGTCGGCGTATAGAGAAGGGCGTAGCCTTCGCCGCGCAGGCCGGGGTTGCTTTCACCAATGGGGGCCGTGGATGCGTGCGCAGGAGACTTGTTCACGGCTCGGCGGGGGCGGGATGCCATTCGAGACGACGGAGCTTGAGTGACTGGAAGTTTCCGAGGTCACTGATGAACCATCGGCCTTCGTGGTGGATGACTTCGGGGGCCTTGAGCTTCAGCGTGGCGACGAGCTTGGAGCTGCCGTTCACGCCGAAGTCGTCCGGCTTCAAAGACCGATAGACGTAGGTCTTGCCGTTTTCCGACGAGGCGCGGAACAGATAGAAATACCCGTCGAGCGCCACGACGAACGGGCTTTCCGCACTGACCGGTCCGCTGCCGCCGGGACCGCCTTCGTTGACGTTCTTTCCCGGCGTCCAGTTCTTCAGGTCGGTGGAGGTCCGCAGCATGATGTAGCCCCGCCGGTCCTTGGTCGAGATGGTCGAATAGGCATGCAGCACGCCGCCCACCGGCAGCACCATCACATCGCGTCCGCCATCGGCGTAAAGCAGGTTCCCATCCGGCGGCGTGCCGCGGCGGGCGAAGGTTTTGCCGTCACGGGAGGTCATCACGCGGATGCCGTTCGAGTTGTAGAAGCAAAGGAACTCGTCGCCCCATTTCAGGAAATACGGCGCCTGAATGACCGCCCCGCGCCAGCGCGGCGCCTTGGCCTGCGGCGTGCCGGGCACCGTGCCGCTCTCCGGATTGGGTCCGGCGGCATTTTCACCCCAGAGCGGGTCGGCCTGTGCGGTCACTCCCAGTGGCCGCCACGGCCCTTCGGTGAGTGAATCGCCCTCCCAGCCATACAGGATGCGCCCCGCCGCGGTGCCCCGGATGCACGCCCAAAGCGTCCATTTCCCGTCGGGCCGCAGGAGAAATCCGTGATCCACGATGTGTTGATCGCGCGGCACCGGCCCCTTCATCGCGCCGAGGTCCGGCATCACGCAGATGTCCCACGGCTCGCCTTCCAAAACCGGAACGCGCGGAACAGCCTGCCCGGCGGCGGCGCAAAAGCCGGCGGATGCCAGCAGGAGGGCGAGGAAAGTGAAGAAGGTTTTCATGGAAAACTATGCGGAGCGTCGTCGCGATTTAAAAGTTGAGCCGTGTGGAGCGGGAGTGGTGTTTTTTTCATCCCGGCACTCCACAACTTCACCAACCTTGCCGCGATTCGCAAAATAGGGGGACCACAAGAAGGATAGCCCGGCGGCGCGGAGGCCGCGGCGTCATTCAAGGCCACAGCCGCGAGAACGGCGGCGAAGAGGATGCGAGCGTTGTTCATGACGTTGTTCTTACGGCGTGCTGGCGGCGGCTTCGAGGTAGAAGACAAGGTCGCGGTAGGTGTCCACGTCGGGATAGCCGTCAGTAGTCGGGGCGAGGGCGTAGCGGGCATCGCCGGCGGCAAACAGGGACTCGTGTTGGAGGCGGGCGAGGTTGGCGGCGTCAGGAGGCGGATTCGTTCCGGGCAGCATCGTCGGGGGCGTGGTGCCATCGCCCTCGCGGCGCAGGCTCCAGCCGCCGTGGTAGAGATCGTGGGAATCGGTGAGGCTCGGTGGAGCAGTGCTGGAAGCGGCGTTGTGATTGGCGAGGGTCAGGCCGCGCTCTTGCCCCGGCTCCTCAAAGCCGACCATGAAGGCGTAGCGTTTGCCTTTATCAAACCGGAGTGCGTCCGCGCCGCTGAAGGCCCAGCGCAAATAGACGCCGCGCCCGGAATCGTTGCCGGTGGGCGTCCGATCGGCGCGCCGGGTAGGTGCCAGCTCGGGCAGCACGCCGCCCTTCACGACATGCAAAGGGCGATACTCGACGCCGGTGATGAAGTCATCGCAACGATGGTTCCTGGAAAAGCCGTGCTTCGCGTCCGTGCCGGGGCGCGTGCCGTTGTCGTGGATGCGTGGTTCGCCGATAACCTCGAAAAACTGCACGAAGACCTTTGCCCCCGGCGCGCCTTCGAGGACAGCGGCGTCTGAGGGGCCGGTCTGGAGCACGAGCGCGGCGAGAGTGAAATCGCGCGGCGCGGTGAAGACCTGGCCGAGGTCGCGGTTGCGCTGGAAATAGCCGTTGGTCTTCCACTCGAGATGCTCGGCGGCATTGTTGCGAATGCTGGTGCTGCCGCCCTGGTCGGCTCGCGATTGCGCCACGATGGTCAGCGCCGGGTCGGGTTTGAACGTCTTGCCAAGGCTGGTGATGACAAGGTCGGCCCAGACCGGGTCCGCCACAACGAGGGCAAGCCAGGCGGTGGCGACGGAAATGGCGGATGGTTTCATGATGTGATTCTTCAAGGGTCAGTGTTGTGGCTGGGGGCGGACGGTTGGGCCATGGAGGCGAGAACCAGACGAACCAGAGGTGGAACTTCAAGCGGATTCATCGTGATAGTGGCGCAGCTTTTCATTTCGGCGTCGTAAGCGTGGCGTTGGGGAGGGTGACCTCGAAGTGTCCCCACTGCGGGCCGTCGGTGTCGGCGGCCACGGCCTGATGGGCGGCAAAGGCGGCGAGGAGGAGGACAACGAGGTGTCGGAGTGAGTTCATGGGATTCATGGGATCATCGGGAAGCTGGGCGGGAGGGAAGCTGCCCGGGCGGTGGAAAATCGTGGGAGGCGTCGTCGAGCACCAGCACCCAATCGAGCATCTCACCGTGGTCGGGCGGTGTGAACTCGCGCACGCCTTTGTTCTCGAACTGACCGATGGCGGTGGGCTGGCCGTTGCGCGGGTTAAACCACCAGGCCTTCACCTGCGCGCCAGTGATCTTTTCCATGTTGACCGAAAACCTGCGACCGACCGGCGCATAGACCATCGCGCAACTGCCGCCCTCATCGCGCGTGGCCACGAAGCGATAGCGCCCCGCGCCGGGCACGCTCGTCGGCACGCGGTCGGTCACGATCACCGAGTCATCCGGCACGCGGGTCAGGAACGGGCGCGACAGCAGCAAGTGTTTGGCGTGCTGCATCTGGCCGGCGCCGGGCTGGCGGATGGCCTCGTGCCAGGGCATGAGCGGATTGTTGATCGGGTTCCTGCCCGGTGTCCACATCTGCCAGACCGAGTGATGGCCGTAGGTGTGGCCGCAGGCGCCGGTGAACAAGTCCCAGTAAAGCGGGCGGCGCACGTCGGCGGCGATCGAGTGGCCCAGTTCGTTCGCCTTGAAGGAGACAGGATGGTCCTCGTAGATCGGCTCGCCGTCGAGGACCGGCTTAACGGGCGTGCGATCGTAGTCTTTGCGCGTCTGGTCGTAGCGTCCGGTGAACTCGGCGACGTGGCCGTTCTGGCGCATGTTGAAGTCCAGCCAGTCATCGGCGTGGAAATACTGCGCCGATCCGCTGCCGCCGGTGGGGTGGAAGGTCATGAGATGCGCCCCACCGTCGCCTGCGCGCAGGCCGCGCGCCATCGCCCGGATGATTTCGCGGTGGGTGTCGTTCTCGACGGGCCGGTCGCCGCCCAGAATCCAGACCAGCCCGGCGTCGCGATAGCGTTGGCCCAGCCAGCGGCCGTAGGCTTCGGCGTTCCGCGGCGTAAAAATCTGGGGGCCGACGCCCCACTTCTTGTTCCACTTGTCGCCCCAAGTGGGCAGGAAGCCGATGTAAATGCCGCGGCGGTTGGCCTCGCGCACGATGAAGTCCACGTGGTCCCAGTAGTCGTTGTCCGGCCCGTCCTTGAGGTCCGGCTGCGTGGGGTCGTGGCCGCGCAGCGGGCGGTGGCCATAAGGATTCGGATCGTTCAGCCCGTCCAACTCGGCCAAGGCGACGGCCTGGATGACGGTGAAGCCCTTGGCGGCGCGGTCCTCCAGATACTGGATGGCCTCCTCGCGGTTGAGGCGGTGGAACAGTTCCCAGGCCGTGTCGCCCAGCCAGAAGAACGGCTGGCCGCTCTCGGTGACCAAGAACCGCCGGTTTTCGCTGACCTTCAACTTCGGCAGCGGCGCGGCGGACAGGTGGAACGGGATGGCCAGCAGGCCGAAGCCGAGCAGTGCGGTCAGGAGGATGTGTTTGTCTCTCATGGTGTGTGATCGGGGGTTGGTATTTCGGATTGGACAGCGGCAGGAAGCTCGGGGCGGCCCGGCACGGCCTTGGCCCGGCTCGGCCGGGAGCAGCTCGTGAAGGCTACGGCCAGCACCTGCTCGCCGAGTTCGCTCGCGTGAGCGGGGTCGCCATGTGACTGGCGCGGAGGCGCGCCGGCGGACTGGCCTGCCGTTTCCAGCACCAGCACCCAGTCGTTGCCCACCGCTGCTTCACCGGGCGGATCGAACGCGCGCTCGCCCCGGTTTTCCAGCGCTTCCAGGAAAGTGGTTTCGCCCGTGCGTGGATTGAACCAGGCCGCGCGAAGGCGGGCGCCGGTGATGACGCCCAGCCGCACGTTGAACGGCGCGCCGTCCGGCGAGTAAATGAAGGCGTAGCTCCTGCCGCGGGTGGCGCGACGGTGCGCCGCGCCTTCGCCCGCCCCGCCAACCAGCAGAGATTGGTCCGGCATGCGCTCGAGCATCGGCCGGGATTCGATCAGCCGGCGGAGGTGGCCCATCTGGGTGGCGCTGGGCGCGCCGAGGGCCTCGCGCCAGGTGAGACGCGGGTCGAGCAACGGTTTGCGGGGAGGTTCATACATTTGCCAGATCGCGTTGTGACCGTAGGTATGGCCAAACGCCCCGGCGAACACCGCCCAGTAGGCGGCGCGCCGGGCGTGGTCGTCCGTGGCCGGTTGGGTGGAACGATGAGCGGCGCGCAGATGCGGCGGCAGCCAGGCGGCGGGAATAAGGGCGTTGGGATAACTGCTCTCCAGGTCAATCACGGGCTTGATCGGCCGGCGGTTCCAGTGTTTCTCGATGAACCGCCAGCTTTCCACCAGGTCGCCGTGGCTGGACTGCGCCGAGGTGAAATCCAGCCAGGATTCGTCGTGAAGGTAGTCCGAGACATGTCCCGGGCCGGAAGTGTGATAGGTCATCAGCACGGCGTCGTTGTCCTCGCGGCCCGCCACGCCCCGTGCGATGCCGCGAGCCAGCGCGCGCCAAATGGCCACCGCCTCGGGGGTGGAGGGCGCCTTGTCCCCGCCGAGAATCCAGATCACGTTTGAGCGCGTGCGCAGCCGTTCGCCCAGAAACTGTCCGTACGCCTCCGCGTTCGTCACATTGAAAATCCCATCCACCTTGCCGTCGAACGGCGACGAGGTGACGTACTTGCCCCAGGTGGGCAACAACCCCACATACAAACCGTGCGCGGCCGCGAGGTCCAGGACCTCGTCCACGAAGTCCCAGTAATCATTGGCCGGTCCGGGCTTCACGTCGGGGCGGGCCGGGTCCCGGTCCAGCAGCGGCAGGTGGCCCTGGCGGTTGGGTACGGTGAGGCCGTCGAGTTCGGCGAGCGCCACGGCCTGGATGACGTTGAAGCCGCGGGCCGCGCGGTCCTTCAGGTAAAGCTCCGCCTCCGCGCGGTCGAGCCGGTGAAACAATTGCCAAGCCGTGTCGCCCAGCCAGAAGAACGGCTGGCCGCTTTCGGTGACCAAGAACCGGTGATTGTCGGAGACCTTGAGCCGCGGCAGGTTGCCGCCGTTCACAGTCAGGCATAGCAAGGCTGTGGCGAGACAGAGAAGCTGAGATTTCAGTTTCATGGGTTTGCCGCGGTTGCTTCATCAGGTCGAATCCGCCGCCGTCCCAGCGCGCTCAGCAGCCGGCTGCGCACGCTGTCCAAGAGGACAGCGACGAAAATGATGCCGCCGGTAACCAGCGGGTAGAGGTAGGGGTCGGCATTGAGATTGTGCAGGCCGTTTTCGACCGCCTGAATCAACACCGCGCCGAAGGCCGTGCCCGGCCAGACCCGGCCGCGGCCTCCGAAGAGACTGGTGCCGCCCAGCACGGCGGCTGCAATGGCGCTGAATTCCCGGTTCATGCCGAAGGTGGGCGCTACCGAGCCAATCTGGGCCAGGGCCACCGCGCCGCCCAGGCCGGCGCACAGGCCGCAAGCGGCATAAACCAGCCACAGCACGGCCGGCACGTTAATGCCGGCTTTGCGCGCGGCGGCGGCGTCCTGGCCGACCGCGTAAACCTGCCGGCCCAGCGGCGTGCGCATCAACAGCCCGTGCGCCAGGCCGATCACCACCGCGGCCACGACCACCGGCAGGGGCACGCCGAGCCAGCGGAGCGAGGCCAGTTGGGTGAAACTCTCGGGCAGATTCATGGCGCGGGTCTCGGTCAGCCACATGCCAAACCCGCGCCCGAGATACTGCGTGCCCAGGGTGGCGATGAAGGCAATCAGACCCAGGCGCGCGACCAGGAAGCCGTTGAGCGCGCCATACAGGCCGCTCAGCAGCACCATGCCCGCCAGCACCCACGGCGGACTCCAGCCCTGCGCCAGCAGCAGCTTGCCGCTCAGCGCCGCGGCCACAAACATGATCGCGCCCACCGAGAGGTCCACGCCCGCTGTCAGCAACACAAAGGTCGCGCCCGTCGCCACAATGGCCGTGGCCGACGCCTGCACCAACAGGTTGAGCAGATTGGCCGGCGAGAGAAACGACGGTGCCAGCGCGCCAAAGGCCAGGAGCGCCAGCGCAAACAACGCCAGTGGCACGTTGTTCAGCGCCAGCAGAGCCGCGCGTTGTCGGGCGGGGTTCACGCGGCACTCCTTTCGTGCAGGGCGGCGCGCAGGATGCGTTCGCGGTCAAACTCCGCTCGCCGCAGTTCGTCCACCTGCTCGCCCCGCCGCATCACCAGAATGCGGTCGCACAGCCCGATCAGTTCCTCCAGCTCGGAGGAAATGAGCAGCACGCCCGCGCCGGCTTCGGCCCGCTGCACAATGAGCTGGTAGATTTCAAACTTCGCGCCCACGTCAATGCCGCGGGTGGGCTCGTCCAGGATGAGCACCGGCGGCTGCGCCAGCAGCCATTTGCCCAGCACCACCTTTTGCTGGTTGCCGCCGCTCAAGGTGCGGACCGGGGCCGCGTCGCGAGCCGTCGGAGTCAGGCGCACCGCCTCGCGGATGCCCCGCACCGCGTCGGCGAGCGTGACGCGGTTGAGCCAGCCCGTGCCGCGGCGCGCGTGACGACGCAGCGTCACCAGCGCCAGGTTGTCGGCGATTGAGGCCTCGAGGGCCAAACCGTCCTCGTGGCGGTTCTCGGTCAGGAAAGCCACGCCCTCGCGGAGGCAGCGCGTGGGCTGCGGGGAGGCGAGCGGTCGCCCGCGCACGCGGATGCTGCCGCGCTCGAACGGCTCCAGGCCGAACAAGATTTGCGCCAGCTCGCTGCGGCCAGCGCCCATCAGACCGAACAGGCCGAGCACCTCGCCTGCGTGCAACTCGAAGGAGATGTCATGCACCACGCCCGACCGCGTCAGGCCGCGCACTTCGAGCAGGGGCACGCCCTGCGGCAAAACCGAAGCCACTTCCGGTTTGCCGCTGTCTGGGGCCGCTTGACCGGGAGCGCCCGCCCCTTCGGCTGCCGTTGGCTGTCGGGCCGCTCCGCCGGTTGGTTGCCGCGCAGGAAACAGCCGGTCCAGGCGGCGTCCCACCATCAGTGTTACGAGGCGATCCTTGTCGAACTGCTCGCGCGGCCCGTGGGCGACCAGTGCTCCGTCTCGCAGCACGGCCACTTGATCACTCAGCCGCAACACGTCTTCGAGCGTGTGCGAGATGTAGATCATCGTCAGCCCCCGGGCGCGCAGACGCTCCAGCAGCGTGAAGAACTGTCGCGTCTCGCGGTCGCTCAGCGACGTGGTCGGCTCGTCGAACAGGATCAGCCGCGGTTCGCTGCTGAGGGCGCGGGCGATTTCGACCAGTTGGCGCTCGCCGGCCGAGAGCCGTTCGACCGGGGTGTCCGGCGGCGCGGCCAGACCCACTTCGCGCAGCCAGCGGTTGGTTTCAGCGGCCAGCGCGCGGCGGTGAATGACCGGCCAGCGCCCGCGCCGGGGGAAACGCGTCAGAAACAGGTTTTCGGCAATGCTCAGGTTCGGGAACAGGTTGAGTTCCTGATGCACGAAGGCGATGCCGGCCGCCGCGGCATCAGCGGGTCCGCTGGGCGCGTAAGGTTGGCCATCCCAGGTCATGTGGCCGGCGTCGGGGCGCAAGTTCCCGCCCAGGATGTTCATGAGCGTGCTCTTGCCGGCGCCGTTTTCGCCCACCAGCCCGAGCGTGACGCCGGCGGGCAGCGCCAGCGTGATGTCACGCAGCACCGGCACGCCGCCGAAGCGTTTGGTGATGCGCTCGAATTGGAGCAGCGCGCTCATGTTCCGGCCTCCTGCCAGCGTCGGCGCGTGGCATCCAGGAGCGCGGCCGCCAGGACCGCTGCGCCTTTGACCATGGTGAGCGTGAAGAACGAGCAGTTGAGCAGGTTCAGGCTGTTGTCCAGCAGCTTGATGAACAGCACGCCGGCCAAGGTCCAAAGCACTTTGCCCCGGCCGCCAAACAGGCTGGTGCCGCCAATCACCGTGGCGGCGATGACGTCCAGCAACAACCGCTGCCCCAGAAACGGTGAGGCTGTCTCCGCCTGTCCCGTGTAGAGGACTGCCGCCGCCGCCGCCAGCAGGCCGCTCAGGACATAGGCGCCGGCGGTGACGGCGCCCACCGGCACGCCGCTGACGCGCGCCATGCGGGGGTTGTGGCCGAGGGCATAAAGCCAGCGCCCATAGATCGTGCGGCTGAGCAACAGATGCACCGCCAAGGCCAGCCCGCCGGCCACGGCCGCGGCCAGCGGCAACCGCCCGCCCAGCGCGTTGAAAGCAGAGGGAAGGTTGTAGATGGTCTCGGAGCGCGTCAGCCAGATGGCCAAGCCGCCGAAAAACATCATGCCGGTCAGCGTAACCATGAAAGGCGGCATCCGCAGCGTGGCGACGGCGAAACCGTTGAAGGCACCGATGGCCAGGCCCACTCCCAGCATCAGCAACACGCCCGCCGGCG
>Ga0073932_1002364_pt1 | contig 29497 bp, 22 predicted proteins | sample DewCreD2012metaG_FD_76967 | JGI IMG/M metagenome (GOLD analysis project Ga0073932, IMG submission 76967) | Hot spring sediment bacterial and archeal communities from British Columbia, Canada, to study Microbial Dark Matter (Phase II) - Dewar... ...
AAGAACCTCAAGATCGCCGGCGGCCTGATGAGCCGCCATTACAAGCCGCTGGAAGAGGCCATCGAGCAGATCCACAAAGGCCGAATCGGCGACGTGATCACCTGCTGGGCCTACCGCGTCCATGGGCCGGTGGGGTTCACGCCCAAGGACCCCAACATGAGCGAGCTGGCTCATCAAATCCGCAACTACAGCAACTACACCTGGCTCAACGGCAGCTTCATCCTCGACTGGCTCATCCACAACCTGGACGTCTGCTGCTGGGTCAAGGGCGCATGGCCCGTTTCGGCCCAGGGCCAAGGCGGCCGCCAGGTCCGCACCGAGCCGGATCAACTGTTCGACCACCACGCCGTCGAGTACTCGTTCGCCGATGGAACGCGACTGTTTGCCCAAGGGCGGAGCCAGGCCAACACCTGGGGCTTCTTCGGCGACGTCATCCACGGCACCAAGGGCTCGGCGGTGCTGGGCGAGGGGGTCCCCAACCCGCGGCTCTACGCCAGCCATAAGCCGCCCGCCGTGTGGAAGGCCTTTGCCCAACACAAGGAAACCCCGATTTGGGAGTACAAGGGCCCGCCCTGCAACCAGTATCAGGTCGAGCACGACCTGCTCTTCGACGCCATCCGCAACGACAAACCCTACAACGAGACCGAACGATCCGCCTACGCGGCCTTGGTGGGGATCATGGGCCGGATGGCCGCCGAGTCCGGCGCCGAAGTCACTTGGGAAGAAGCCCTGAACTCGAACCTCGAACTGGCGCCGGGCCTGGACAACCTCACCATGGATTCTCCCGCCCCCGTGATGCCCGACGCAGAAGGCCGCTATCCCGTGGCCAAGCCGGGGTTCACCAAGGCGTTTTGAGCGGGCAAGCCGTTGATGCCCGAGGCTCTGGCACAGGCCAGAGCCGTTCACAGGCCGGGGACTGGCTGATTTGTGGGGCCATGTCGGACTCTTGTCCAGCCCTTTCGGACCGAAGAATGTGCCGGATCCCCGCCGGCCAAGGGAAGAGTCCCATTTTCGCGGAGTTCAACGCGAAACGCGAAAATCGGGAACGTCCCCGTGAACGGCTGCCACGGCTGGGGCCTCGGGCATCGCACGCCAAACAGACCACGTCCGGTCGCCCTTTGGCCAGATTGGCGTCGCGACCGCTCGGTTTTGGGGGCGAGAAGCACCCGTGACGCCTGACGAGTTACCGCTCTTTTCACCACGACCTGCTCGAGCAGGAGTCACACGCTCAGGCCAAGCAGTGCCTGAAAATCGGGGTCGGACCGGATGGGATCGAAGTCCGACTCCGATTCGGCCAAGGTGCGGTAGTCGGCGTTCAATTCCAACGCCCGGGCAAGATGGACAAGGGCCTGGGCCTTCCTTCCCGCGAGGCTCAAGTAGCACGCGAGATTGTAGTGCAGCAGCGCTACCTCCGGCTTGATTTCCAAGGCGCGGATCATGCAGTCGACCGCCTGCTCGATTCGCGACGTCCGCTTGTAGCACCAGCCCAGCGCCAGGAGGACATCGACATTCTTGGGCAAGGCTTGCGCGGCCTTCTCCAGCGAGTCCAGCGCCTCTTCGTAGCGCTGGAGCTCCCGAAGCGCCTCGCCGTGGAGAAAAAGGCCCAGCGGACTTAGATTGTCTATTCCTCCCAATCGCCCCAGATCGTCCAAGGCATGTTCTGGCATCCCCAGTTCAAGGTATCCCTCGGCTCGCCGTTCGATCTGCCGTCGTCGCAATACGTTCCGCTCGGCCACATTTTGACTCTCTGGCACGACTATTCCACCCTTCCAAAACGTCAATTCATGATCGCGCTCATTGTCATTCCCGGCCTGCCCCGAAGCATCACGGCGGGGTTGTTCCACGATTTCTACTGGGCATTGTACCGCCGAGAGCGGAACAAATCGAATCGGTTGTCTGGCCACATCCGCAACTTCTTTTGCGGAAGAGGTTAACGCCGCTTCTCATCGAGTTCGTCATCCATCCTCGCCAAGACTATGGAAGCCATACGGATATTGCCGACCGCTTGCAAGCCACATCATTTGGATAGCCGTACTCCACCCGAAGATAGTATCTGGCGGGAGAGCTCTCAACAGGATTCGGGTTGAAAACAGCGGGCGTCAGTGGGTCACTGCAGGCCCTTCCAACCTATGAGCGAGGAAGTCAGTCCCATCTTGTAGGCCAGAACATGCCTGCCTTTTGAGGGATAGGAAATGGCTTTCCCACGGCGGCGACGACCGTTGCGAGGGCGGCTTGTGAGCGATCGTCCGGGGCCCTATAGTGGCCCTATAGTGAACGGCGCCGATGGACGAGATGGAAGCTGCGGTTTTTCGCGTGTTGCCCCGGCAGGTTGATGCCACGCTTGCGGCGGCATTGCGCGCGTGGCTGTCGGGCAGATCGTGGTCTCAGGTGCGGCGTCTGATTCTGGCCCGCCAGGTGATGCTCAACGGGAACGTTTGCGTCGATCCCGCCCGGCGTCTGCGTCTCACCGACGTGGTCAAGATCCTTCCCCATCCGGCCGCTCCGCCGCCTCGGGAAAAAGACGTGCGGATCCGTTTTCTGGACGCGGACGTGGTGGTGGTCGAGAAGCCCGCCGGAATGACCAGCACGCGGCACGCCGAAGAGCGGAACTGGCCCTCCCGGCGACGGCAGTTGCAACCGACGCTGGACGAGATTCTGCCTCGCATCCTGGCCAAGATCGAGAAGCGTCGCGGCAAGGGCGCGCCGCCTCCGGTGCGCGCGGTGCATCGATTGGACCGCGAGACGAGCGGGCTGGTGGTTTTCGCACGAACCGTGGCCGCCGAGCGCCACTTGATGCAGCAATTCCGCCGCCACACAACGCACCGGCGCTATCTTGCCGTCGCCCACGGAAATGTCTCCGCCCAGACGATCGCCACGAACCTCGTTCGCGACCGGGGGGACGGGCGCCGGGGGAGCACGAAGCTTCCCGATGTAGGCAAGCGGGCCGTGACCCACGTGCGGCCCGTCGAGCGACTAGGCCAGTACACGCTCGTCGAATGTCGGCTGGAGACAGGGCGGACTCACCAGATTCGCATCCATCTTGCCGAACAAGGCCACCCGCTGTGCGGCGAGAAGGTCTACAACCACCCGCTGTTCGGCGAACCCCTGGCAGACACCAGCGGCGCCCCGCGACTGGCCCTCCACGCCGCCGAGCTGGGCTTCGAGCATCCAATCACGGGCGAACCGATGCGATTCGAGATGCCGCTGCCCGATGATCTGGCCGCGTTCGTGCGGCGGCTACGAGAGTCCTTGTAGGGGGTCGAGCAAGACACCGCCGACCGGGGAGCGCCGCGCGGTGGTTTCGCCGCCTCCGTCGACGCAGGAGGTGATGTTCGTCACCCCGTCGTTTCGACTATTCCGACGTATAGGGCGGTTCCCGGCCGGCCAGTTCGTGCAGGGCATTGCGCGCGGCCCGTTGTTCCGCTTCCTTCTTGTTGCGCCCCCAGGCCGCCTGGTAGCGTCGCGAGCCGATCTGGGCCGAGATCTTGAAGCACTTGCTGTGGTCCGGCCCTTTCTCATCCAGCAACTGGTAGGTCGGTGTCGTCCCATGCTCGCGCTGGGCGACCTGCTGCAAGAGCGACTTGTAGTTGCCGCTGGCCTCGGCCTCGGCGGCCAACTCCATTTCGGGCCAAAGCTGCTTCGCAATGAACTCGCGAACGAACTGGACGCCCCCGTCGAGATAAATCGCTGCGATCAACGATTCGAACACGTCGGCAAGCAACGAGGAGGGAATGGTGGGATGCACGCTCATTCCCTTGCCCAGAATCAGGAACTCCCGCATCCCGAGTTCGTTGCTGATCTTGGCGCAAGTCTGGCGGCTGACGAGCACCGATTTCAGCCGCGTCAAATCGCCCTCCAGGTACTCCGGATAGCGTCGGTATAGCAGCTCGCAAACCACCGCGCCGAGAATAGCGTCGCCGAGGAATTCGAGACGCTCATTGGAGGCCAGCCGGTGCATCGCTCCGGAGGCGTGGGTCAAGGCGGCCCGAAGTAGCCCCTTGTCCGTAAACTTGTAGCCGATCCGCTCTTCGCAAGCGCTTAAGATGGCGGCAAACTCTTGTTCCGATTCCGCTGGAACTTCCGTTGACATAAGGGCCCGCTCTTCCGCCGACGAGCGCACTCCCGAGATACGCTGCCTACACCATAAAGCTAACAACCGATTCGTTTTCTGTCAACTTGAACCACGCCGCCACGCTGAGGTGGAACGGGGGGACGGGACGTGGACGGGGCCACTGCCGGCCCCAGGCCATGTTCCGTTGCCCGACCTGGCGGTCCGTCCAGTCGTAGACGCCCCCTTCCGGGCGATCCAGAACAAGTCCCGCTTCAGGGCGGAGACGAGCTTCTGGACGTCCATCCCGTCACCGACGATCCGGCCGAGCACCGCCTCACGCCCCGGATTGTTGTACCGGCATCGCGCCCCCACTTCCGAATGGACAAAAAGTCCGGGTAACCGTTCACGGGGACTGTCCCGATTTTCGCGGCGAAGTCCGCGAAAATGGGACTGTCCCCCTGGCCGGTGACGGAGCAGGCACATTTTTCCCCGCGAAACGGCTCCAAGAACGAGCCAGTGCCCGGCCTGTGAACGGTTACAAGTCCGGCAACACCCGCAGGGAGCGTAAGATGCGGCTGCCGCGATCTCGAAAACCACTCTTCTGTACGAGAGATACACCACCAGTCAGTGAGGGATATCCTGTTTACTTCGCCCCGTTGCCCACCCTTCGGACAAAGAGCCGTCTTCCCACAGCAACGAACCTCGATATATTGGACCGGGAGTTGGGGTGATCTGCCTGCGTTCTCCTGGGGAAAAGGTCACTATTTTGATCCCCATGAGAGCGCAGGCTTTAACTGTTTATATCGCGTGCACATACGCGCCCACGAAGCAGCGCGGCGTGGGGCGGGAAGTGTCGCTATCGCTCGCTTTTTCCTGCCGACATGGTGTTTGTTCCTCTCGGCAATCCCGTGAAGGCCGTTTCCCAAGACGCAAAGCCTCCGCAGGACTTGCTGGAGGCCGTCCGCGCCGTCGCGACGGACCTTGTTGCCGAGCTGGACGAGGCAGAACGGCTGACGGCCGGCTGGAGCGACGAGCGGCTGGCCGACGTGCTGGTCGACGCAGCCCTCTCGCAGGCCATGGTCCGCCTTGCGGAAACGAACTGCTGGGGCGAAGCGAACCGCCTGCCGTCCTCGGAATTGTGGCGAATCGCCGGGCCGGTCCTCGAAGTCGGCTCGCTTCAGCATCACGCCCGATTCAAGCCGCACGGTTATGCGGGCGACCACGAGATGCTCGCGCGGATCTGCGAGCAGTCGTGCTGCGAACACCCGCTCGGACGGATCTTCGACCGGTATTTCCTGCGGCAGGCCGCGCCAGAGGCGGTGCGGGGCCGAACGCGGCTCACGGCGGTGTCGCTCGTCGCCCACCACCTTCGCCAGCCCCGCGTCCACTACCGCATCGCCAGCGTCGGCGCCGGACCGGCGCTGGACGTTGCCCGGGCGATCGACGCCCTTCCCAAGGCGTCTCGGGACTCACTCCGAGTCCGGCTGCTCGACCTGGATCCCAACGCCCTTCAGGCAGCGAGGAAGCGACTGGAACCTCGGCTGGGTGGGGAATCGATCGTGTGTCTCCGCACAAATCTCTACCGCCTCGCCAAAGGCCCGCGCGGCGCGGAGGAACTCCAGACGCCCGATTTCCTGGTCTGCGCCGGGTTGTTCGACTACCTCGATGATGAGGCAGCGGCCGAACTGCTCCGTTTCTTCTGGGGGCAAGTCGCCGACGGCGGCGTTGTGCTGGTGGGCAATTTTGCCCCGCACAATCCGAGCCGCGCCTACATGGAGTGGATCGGCAACTGGTACTTGAAATACCGGACCGCCGAGGAGATGGAAGAGCTTGGCAAGAAGGCGGGCATCCCGCGGGGACGATTCCGCATCGGGTGCGAGGGCACGGGAGTGGACCTGTTCCTCGTGGCCGAGAAATGACCCGTCACTCCCCTCTCCCCCACGCGCAACCGATCCCGGGAAGGTCCTTCTCCGACCGTCGCCAACAGGCGGCTGCGCGGCCGCGCCGCCTCAGACCACCAGGTCGCCCATGCCGCCATGGCCCACCTCCGCGAGGTGTTCGGTCTGGTTGAACGCCACCAGTTCCACGCGGCCGTCGCCGTGGTGGGCGAGGGTGGTGATCGAGCAATTCTCCAAGGCCAACGGCGGGTCCTGAAGCGGAATATTGAGGAGGGACTTGATCGTGCAAACCAACACGCCGCCGTGGGCAACGATCACGGCTTGCTCGAACCCGGAGCGGAAAATCGCCTCAAAGGCCTCGCGTCCGCGGCGGGCCAGTTGGGCCCGCGATTCCCCGCCGGGGATCACGTAGTCGGGCCGGCCCGACAACCATTCCCGCAGCGCCTCCGCATGGTGTTCTTCCAGGTCGGTCCGCAACTGGTCCTGGAAGACGCCCACGTGGATCTCTTTGAGGCGGGGATCGTCGCGGATCTCCAGCCCCAGTCGCGCGGCGATAATCTCGGCCGTTTCGCGGGCGCGGCGCAAGGGGCTGGCGAAGAGGGCCTCGATCGGTTTGCCGAGCAAGGCCCTCGCCGTGGCTTCGCTTTGCCGCCGCCCCAACGGGGACAGCACGGAGCGGTCCGATTGACCCTGGAGCCGCCCCTGCGCGTTGTAGTTGGTCTCTCCGTGTCGGACGCAGTAAACGATCATCCTAGCCCAGCACGTCCCATTGGATGCCGATCTTCCGCAGCGCGTAACCGACCTCGTTGATGTAATCGCCGTAGATCGTCATCCAGTGGAAGCCGGGCATGTTCTCGGCGAGCACCTGGTCGGGGCAGGCGATCTTGATGTCGATCTGCGAGCGGCAAATGGGGAGGAACGGGGCGGAGACGATTTCGCCCCGCAGGCCCACGTAGCGCTCCTGCTTGAAGTCGGGAATGATGTTCGTCACCTTCGTGCCCGCCGTCATTTCCACCTTCGGCGCCGCCCCGTAATCCGACTCGAAGTGCGTGAGGATCCGCACCGGCTCGAGCTTCTTGCCGTCGAGTTTGCGGGGCGCGGTGCAATGGGCCAGGGTGATGATTCCATCGTGCGGATACGTCGGGTCGTTGAGGAACATCGGGCGGTTGGCCACGTTCGCGGCCAACACGCCGCTTGGGATCACCACGAAGTCCGATTCGCAGAACGCCAAATACCCGTCGTCGTTCAGCGTGCTCAGGCACATGCACGCCGAGGTTTCCGACAGCGGCATGATCGTGCCCATGCAGCCATTGATCGTCAAGGCGCGGCAACCGTGGGCGGCCATCAGCTTGCGGAAGACCTGTTCGAGAAGGAAGGCGTTGTCCAAAGGCTCCTGCGGAATCTCCATTTTGGTGCCGGGCAGCTTCACGTAGTCGGCCGCGCGTTTGCGGGCCAAGGCCACTTCGGCCTTGTCGTTTCTGGCCGCCTGGATCAACTTGCCCAGTTCGGGATAGGGAATGGTCACGATGTCGAACTTGAACTTCTTGCGCACGAGGTCGGGAACGACCTGGCCGGGCTGGGCCCACGCCCCCGGCCCGCCAATGGCCAGAATCTTCGTGCCCAGCGTGTTCACCAGGCCGCACAACGAACGCAGGCGCCAGGTCAACTCGCCGAAATTGTCCACCACCACGTCCCGCGGCTCGATGCCCTGGATCTTCTGGTGGTCGGTCCGCTGGCGGAGATAGTGGGGGCTGACGATCTCGTACCACAGGGACAACGGGCCTGAATAGTGGCGGAGGAAAAACACCACCGGCTTTCCGAGTTTCTCCAGGCCCTCGATCCACCCGCTGGCCGCATACACCACGAGCACGTCGGCCGAGGCCACGTCGGCGTGCTTTGACAGCTCATTGGCGTTGGGGACCGACGCGACCGGCAGGATCTGCATCGGAAAGTCCGCCGTGCTCCGAATCTTCTCCAGCTCGCCCTGGATTCGCGCGACCTCTTGATCGGCGTCTTGCTGCGTGTGGATGCCGCCCCATGGCCGCCAGCTCGTCTGAGGGGCACGCTTGTGGAGCTGGTAAATCAACACCGGCTTGACAACGAGCGGCCGCCGAGGCGGCGCCGATCCGACCTCCGGGCCGGTCGCGGCGAGGGCCGACCAGGAAATTCCCCCGATCGCCGCGCCACCCAAAGCCGCTGCCGCGCTGACCCCGCCCAGAAAACCTCGACGGGTGATTCCCCCGCCAACAGAGCCATGGCCGCATGGGCAGCAGTGGGGACGAAACTCGCCCGAAACATCACCATGATGATTCTTCAGCTCGTGTTGAGTCATCGCCGGAACTCCTTGACCAATCGAGGTTTGATGCCAATTCGGCCACGCTTTTGCCCACCATAGCCAACCGTTTTACCCATTGCAACTGGCACAGAGGTTTTTTGGAGAGCGAAAACACTTTTCCGAAAACCGCGCGGACCATACCGGAACGGCGGCCGTTGGGTTAAAGTATGTAATTGGAGCAAGGCCGTGGCCGCCAAAACGGGGCGGCCCCCGCCATTCGGTTCCCGGACGGCCTCCGCCTGAACCCGCCAGCCTTGAGAATCAACCCCGAGGAGTCACCCGTGACCGCCCCATGGATTACCTACCGACCGGAACTCAAAGTCCTCGACTGCACCGTGCGTGACGGCGGACTGATCAATGACCATCATTTCGACGACGGTTTCGTCAAGGCGATCTATCAGGCGTGCGTCGAAGCGGGCATCGACTACATGGAGATTGGCTACAAGGCTTCCAAGAAGATCGCCGCGCCCGGCAAGTTCGGCGCCTGGAAGTTCTGCGACGAAGACGACATTCGCCGGATCACGGACGACAATCCGACGCCGCTGAAGCTGTCGGTGATGGTGGACGCGGGCAAATCGGACTGGCGCACGGACATTTTGCCCAAGAAGCAGAGCGTCCTGGACATGGTCCGCGTGGCGTTCTACGTCAACCAGGTGCCCGAGGCGATCGACATGATCAAGGATGCCGCCGACAAGGGCTACGAGGTGTCGGCCAACTTGATGGCCGTGTCGCGGGCGTCGGAGTTGGAGGTCGAACAGGCCTTGGAACTCCTGGCCCAAACCCCGGCCAGCGTCATCGTCGTGGTCGACAGCTTTGGCTCGCTGTACGCCGAGCAAGTCGAGCTGTTGGTCAAAAAGTACCTCCAATATGCCAAGCCGGCGGGCAAGGAAGTGGGCATCCACGCCCACAATAACCAGCAACTCGGCTTTGCCAACACGATCGAGGCGATCATTCACGGGGCGAACCGGGTGGATGCGACGATGATGGGCCTTGGCCGCGGCGCCGGCAACTGCCCCATGGAACTCTTGATCGGCTTCCTCCGCAATCCGAAGTTCAAGATCCGGCCGATTTACCAAGTGCTTCAGGACAAGCTGCTTCCGCTCAGCCGCCAGGTCGAGTGGGGCCCTTACGTCCAATACAACATCACCGGTCAGCTCAACCAGCACCCCCGAAGCGCCATCGCCGCCAGAGCCAGCGATCAGCGAGACAACTACGTCGATTTCTACGACAAACTCGTGCTGGAGGAATAGGGCCGCGTCACGTCGCGCCGCCGCCGTATTCGGCCATCGCCAGACTGTCTCCGTCCGGCGGGTTCAACGCGGCAGCGGAAGCAGGCGGAGCCGGCCTGCCGGGCGTTTCACCGGGCCTCGCAAGAAGTTCATCGGCCATGGGAGTTGGGCGGTTCGTCGAGCGTGCGTCGGAGCCCAAGGCTAGCCACGCGTCTCGCAGTCGCGGCGGTCCGTAGCCCAGCAAGACCGCCAGCGCGTACCCCAGGCCCACGTTCAGCGCGCTCAACAAGAACAACGACACGAACACACCCATCACGAAAGTCTAGCTCATGAACCGCTTTGGGCTGACCCCATCGCCTTGGCGGTAGGGGGACGGTTTGGAATCGCAACTCCTTAACGAAAAAGGGTTGCGGCATCCCCCTAGAGACTGCGAAAGCCCCCAGTTGCGCGTATATGGCGGCAGATCGTGTCACTGCCAGTAGGGGGAATGGCCCCCCCACGTCATTCGCGCGGTGGCAAGTCGAGCGCAGACCACGCTTGCTCTCCTTCTTGCCCTGCAAGCCTTCATCCCTCGATGCGAATCACCAAGGATCGTTTGAACTCGGGGAGCTGGATGGCCGAGCCTTCTGCTGCCAGCGGGCGCCAGGTGTCGGACCACGGGTCGTAGGCCGTGACCTTGCCTTGCCGAGGCATGGCCTCGGCCGGAAGCTCCAGGCGCACGTTCCGAAGCATTTCCGGTTTCTTCCCCTCGGCCAACTCCGTCTGCCAGGTGTTCTGGAGGTCACGACACCAAAGGATCGTCGTCTTTCGGCCCTTCAGTCCCAGAATCCATAGCCTGCCGTGCGGCGGCGAGAACGGCTCGAACGCCTCGGCCGGCGGGTCCAGACCGCGAACGGCGGCGGCAAACCGGGCAAAGTGCCACCAGAGATCGTTGCGGTCCACGTAGACATCCCAGTGCCAGATGTGCCCGGGCCCCGCGGCTCCGGCGAAGAACGGGGCAAACAGCACGTCGTGAAGGAGGATGCCGTCGCGATCCTTGGGATACAGCTTGAAGGGACCGCTATGATTCGGCTCGACCGCCCCGCTTTCGGCCAGCAGGATCGGCTTGCGGATGCCGAACGACCTCAGATCGCGGACCGCCTCGGCGGCGAAGACGGCGACCGGGCCGTGGCAGATCTTCCACGCCGCGCCGAGATCGAGGTAACGATGGACCTGCAAGACGTCGTTGCCCGGCAGTTCGCACAAGGCACGATAGCTTGCCCGCTTGCCCTCGTGGTCGTAGCTGCCCAGGCTCTGCATGGCGAGATTCTTGGGAAACAGACGGTGCAACTCGGGGAGCATCTCGGCGGACCACGGCCGCCAGACGTCCGCGCGCACGGCGTCCATCTCGTTCCACAGTTCCCAGCCGAAGACGATCGGCTGGCCGCCGTAGCGATCGGCGTACCAGGCGAGTTTGGCCTTGTACTGGCGGCGGCCGGCCTCGCCGCGAAAGAAATCGGCGGTGTCCTTGGCCGGCCCGCCGTTGGCCACGAGGTGCTGCGTCTTGCCGGCCCACGCCTGGGTCCCCTCGCCGAGGTGCCGGAAGTGCTCCGTGCAGAGCTTCAGGCGGATTCCGTGCTTACGGGCCAATTCCAGCAGGCCGTCGATCCGCTTCGCCCGCTCGAGGTCGAACTGACCGCTGCGGGCGTGTTCGACGTCGAAAAACGGGCTGGAGAGCCAGATCCGCACGAAGTTGCCGCCATGGGCCGAGAGCTTGCGGAACCAGGTCTCCATGCCTGCCAGATCGTCGCCCGGCGGGCGGATGATGTTCAATCCGATCGGAATGTAGGGCTTCCCGTCCGACAGCTCGAAATACCGCGGATCGCGCGGACTGACGCGGACGAAGGCCAGGGCGTCTTCGGCGCGGGGCTTGCCGGCAAGGGCAAGCCCAAGGATGCCAGCCACCGCAAGACATTGCCGGGCGAAGAGGACGGGGCTCCAGGTAAACAACGAGGCGTTCGTGCGTTTCAAGGCCGACTCCTGCGTGCCGGTGGGGTTCTCAATTGGGTCCAGTCGCATCGAGACATACGGGCAGGGCGAACGCGCTGGAGTCCGATTGGTCCCGGCGATGGTTTTTCGGGCCCCACGTTCTTCTCCTTATGTTTTCCGATCATCGGCGACAAACCATGCGACGTCAAGCGTGCAAAGCAACCCCGGCCGCATTGCGAAGCGCCAACCAACGGCGTAAAGTGCTCTCACGGGCGGCGAGTGCCGCAGCATCGCTCAGCGTCCGATAGAGACCACGATCGCAAAGGTCTGAACATGCAAGCTTCATCGCGATTTCTCATCAAGGAGCCGGCAACGCGTAAACGACCGGGCTGGGCAATCGTCTGGATCATGCTGGTCGCCGCGTCCAATGCGAAGGCCGCCGACGAGCAAAACGGGATGGTTCTCATCCCCGCCGGCCGTTGGGTGGTTGGCACCAGCGATTCCGAACGGACCGAGTTAGCAAAGCGTTTCGACTGCCATCCGTCGTGGCTGGGCGACGACCTTTCGCGTCGCGAATCGGCCCTGGCTGCCTTCTGGATCGACCGCTCCCCGGTGACCAACGCACAATACCTGGCCTTCATCGAGGCGACCGGACACCCGCGACCGGATTGGTGGGGGCGATGGGGCGGCGTGTTTCCCATCGAGTACGCCGACCATCCGGTGGTCGGCGTCAGCGGCCTCGACGCCGTCGCGTATGCGAAGTGGGCAGGCAAGCGATTGCCCACCGCCGAGCAGTGGGAGGCGGCGGTCGGGGGCCCCAACCGCTCGACCTTCGCCTGGGGCGACGATTGGCCCGGACCGGTCAGACTGCCACGCAGGGACCGCATCTGGTGGGAATTGCCGGGCACGGAACCGGTGGGCGCCGGGAACCGCGGCCGGGCCGCCAGCGGCGTCCAGGACTTTGCCGGCCAGGTCTTGGAGTGGGTCTCCAACACCGTGCCTCACCATGGTGTCCAGTTCCAATTGATGAAAGGGGCAAGCTGGTTTCATGAGGATCCGGTCAACTTCCGCACGGCCTCGGGCTGGTATGCCTACGAGGGCTGGCGATCGGCGTTTACGGGCTTTCGCTGCGCGTTGGCCGGGGACCAGAAACCCCCGCCAGCTCGTCAATCCAAACCGAAACAGGCGATCTCGGCCGCAAGCGCCGCTTCCCAGCTCAAGGGAACCAGTCCGGCCGGGCCGATCGCCCTGGCCGCGGCGGGCGGCGCGTCGCGCCACCTCTCGATCCGTTGCCCCGCCCTTGGCCAGGAGAGCGTCGCTTTGTCGGCGCCGGAGACGATTCTCTGGAACGGCAACGGCGTGCTGACCTGGCAGAAGACGCCGACGATGACGTGGACCGAACGGACCTCCGCGAGAGCGGCCTACCGGATGCAGTTCGACGAACTGCGCGTCGACGCCGAATTCATCGCCCGCGACGCCCTCGTGGAGCAGCGGTTCACCGCGGTCAATCTCACCGACAAGCCGGGGAGCTTCCGAACCAGCTCGTGTTTCAACCTCCAGGGCCATCCGATGTTTTACGACTGCGAGCAGCTCCGCACCTTCGCCCTGGACAGCCGAGGAGTGTTCGTTCCCGCGCGCCGCCTTTCCCGGGGCGGAGACTGCGTGCGATGGGTCACCGGCCCGACGGCCTCGGACTTGGGCGAGGACTTGCGATGGGCGGTGTTGGCGGTGGCGTCGCGCGACGGCCGCCAGGTGATCGCCACCGGCCGGTCAGGCGCCGGGACAGGGTTCTCCGTGGCGACCAACGCGCTTTTCACCTGCCTGCACGCCGACTCGTCGATCGAAGTCCCCGCCCGAGGCCAGGCGACCACGCGCCAAGCCTTCTGGTTCCTGGAAGGCGGGCTCGATGATGTGGCAAAACGATGGCGAGGGGACCTTGAACTGGACCAGGGCCGGTGAAGAAAGGTGCTCAACGGCGTTCGGGATTTTGAGAATCCATCCCCCCCCGAAGTGTCCAGCGATGAGGCGACACGGCTGGGATAGAATCGCCAAAAAACTCCGCCTGGGGGTGGATTCTAAACGATTTCTAACAATTCACTAACCGATTCCTTACAATTGGCGTTTAGGATCGCCGGAGAGCCGAGAACCTGGACAGGCAAACTGGAGAAAAGGATCATGGCGCGGGCACTGGCGGTTTGGGCGTCGATCGCGGCGTCGCTGGTTGTTCTAGGAGGCTGTCAGGGGAGAGCGGATCGCGGTTTGCGCCGGGGCGAGGCGGCCGCTTCGATTCGCGTCGAAGGGTCCGATACGATGGTGCAGCTCGCGCAAGCCTGGGCGGAGCATTATCACGCGATCCAACCGTCGGTCAGCATTCAGGTGCTGGGAGGCGGCTCCGGCGTGGGCATTGCCAGCCTGACCGACGGAAACTGCGACATGGCCAATGCGAGCCGGGAAATCGAACCGAAGGAAATCGCCCGCATCAAGGCCAATCGGGGCGAGGAACCGGTGACCCATGTGGTCGGCCACGACGCTTTGGCCATTTTCGTCCACAAGGACAATCCGTTGGATTCCATCTCCATTGAGGAGCTGGCGGAGATCTACGGCGACGGCGGCAAGATCACGCGATGGTCGCAATTGGGCGTGAAGCTCCAAGGCGACGACACGATCGTTCGGGTCAGTCGGCAGAACAGCTCGGGCACCTATGCCTACTTCCGCGAGGCGGTGTTGGGCAGGAACCGCGATTTCAAGCTTGGTTCGATCGACCTGAGCGGCTCGAAGGACGTGGTGTCGCTCGTGTCGCGAACGCCCAACGCCATCGGCTATAGCGGCATGGGCTATGCGACGCCGGAAGTCAAGATGCTGAAGGTTTCGAGGAAGAAGGGCGAGCCCGCCGTCGCCCCGACGATCGAGAACGCCAAGAAGGGCGATTATCCGATCACGCGGGCCTTGTACATTTACACCCTCGGCGAAGCCAAGGGGCACGTCAAACAGTATCTGGACTGGATCCTCTCGCCCGAGGGCCAGAAAATCGTCGTCGAGTTGGGCTACGTTCCGCGGGACGAGTCATGAGCGATCCGGCGTCTGTGCCTCCGGCTTCCGGCCCGCCGCGGATTTCGCGGGCGGCGGACCCTGTGGATACGACCCTGCCCAACGCGCGATCGCGCGGGGCGCGCGGCTGGGTGCGCTGGGCCGAAAGGCTCATGGAAGGGCTGATCTACCTGTGCGGCTGGAGCGCGATTCTTTTCGTGCTGGCGATCTTCTTTTTCGTGTTCATCGAGGCCGCGCCGCTGGCGGTCCAAGGTTTCGATTTCGTCGAGTTCTTCACGAGCGTCAACTGGCGGCCCACCTCCAACGTCCGCCCGCAATTTGGCACCCTGGCGCTGCTGATCGGGTCGCTGTCGGTGACGGGCCTGGCGATGCTGCTAGCCGTCCCGTTGGGCCTGGGCGCGGCGGTCTACATCTCGGAGTTCGCCACCGGAAAAACCAAGGAGGTCCTGAAGATCGTGGTGGAATTGCTGGCGGCCATTCCCTCCGTGGTCTGGGGCTTCATCGGGATGATGGTCCTGGGGCCGATCATCATCCGCTTCACAGGGACGCCGGTCGGGGTCAACCTGCTCAACGGCTCGGTCATTCTCGCCTTGATGAGCGTGCCGATCATCGTTTCCATCGCCGAGGACGCCCTCAAGGCCGTCCCGGATTCCTACCGCGAGGCCGCCCTTTCCCTGGGCGCCAGCCAGTGGGAGGTGGTCTACCGGGTGTTGTTTCCCGCGGCTAAGAACGGTTTGCTGGCAGCCGTGCTCTTGGGCGTGGGGCGGGCGATCGGCGAGACGATGGCGGTCTTGATGGTGACGGGCCACGCGATCCAGATCCCGCGCAGCCTGCTGGACCCGATCCGAACGCTGACGGCGACCATCGCCGCCGAGCTGGGGGAAACGGTGCAGGGCGACACGCACTTTCGCGCGCTGTTTCTCATTGGCCTGGTGTTGTTCGCGTTGACGTTCGTCGTGAACCTGGCCGCCGACCTGATCGTCAAGGGGATTCGCCATGAGAAAAACGCCTGACGCGGCCGACGACCGCAATGCGGCGGCGCATCCCAGCGGCGAGCAACTGTTTCGCCCCTCGACCTACGAACGGTCCAAGGCGCGGCGCCAAGCCACGGCGCGCTGGGTGTTCCTGGGAATGACCTTGGTCCTGGTCCTGCCGGTGTTTGCCATCGTGGGCTACATGGTGATTCAGGCATGGCCCGTCCTGTCGTTTTCGTTCCTCTGGGAAAATCCCCAGAATCGGATGACGGCCGGCGGCGTCTGGGCGCCGCTCGTGGGAACCTTCTGCCTGGTGTTCTTTTCGCTCTTGTTCGCGGCCCCGATCGGCGTGTTGGCGGGAATCTATCTCAACGAGTACGCGCGGGACAACTGGCTCACCCGCGCCGTGAACCTCGCCGTGATGAACCTGGCCGGAGTGCCCAGCATCGTGCACGGCCTGTTCGGATTCGGCGCGTTCGTGCTTTTCGCGGGGATGGGCAAATCGGTGCTGGCCGCCGCCTGCACCCTGGCCGTGATGACGCTCCCGGTGATCATCACGAGCACGCGCGAGGCCCTCGGGGCGGTGCCCATGGCGTTTCGCCAGGCGTGCTGGAACCTCGGGGCCAGCCGCTGGCACACGGTGCGCACCATCGTGCTGCCCAACTCGATCAGCGGGATCCTCACGGGGGTCATCTTCGAGGTGTCGCGGGCGGCGGGCGAGACCGCCCCCATCCTGTTCACCGGCGCCGTCTACTATGTCAAGGTCGCCGACCATGGTTGGGAGGCGTTCTTCCCCTACGGGCCGACGGATCGGTGCATGGCCTTGTCCATGCACCTGTTCACCCTGGCCACGCAAGCCAGCGGAGTGCCCGAATCGCTGCAATACGGAACGGCCGTGGTGCTCATGGCCTTGATCCTTGCCGTCAACGGCCTGTCGATCGGTCTTCGAAGCTATCTCCGGTCCCGAAAGCGGTGGTGACGCGCCCATGGATCCCCACATTCGCTTCCACCGCGTTTCGGTCCACTACGGCGAACACGCCGCGCTGAAGGAGCTTTCGCTCGAGGTTCCCCGGCGGCAGATCCTCGGGATCATCGGCCCGGCCAAGTCGGGCAAGACGACGTTGTTGAAATGCATCAACCGGACGATCGATTTCGACGTGGGGGCGCGGGTGACGGGCCAGATCCTGGTGGGCGGCGAGGACGTGTATCGCATGCGGAACGTCTACGCGCTGCGGCGGCGGGTGGGCATGGTCTTTCCCCTCCCCGTCGGACTGCCGCTCAGCGTCTACGACAACGTCGCCTACGCCCCGCGAAGCATGGGCATCCGCAACCGCGCGGAACTCGACGCCCTGGTCGAACAGTGCCTTCGCCAGGCGATGCTCTGGGACGAGGTCAAGGACCGGCTGGACCTGCTCGGCACGCGGCTTTCGGGCGGGCAACAGCAACGCCTGACGCTCGCCCGCGCCCTTTCCCTGCGGCCCGAAATCCTCTGCCTCGACGAGTTCTCCATCGCGATCGATCCCGTGACGACGATGAAGATCGAGGACATCCTCCGCGAACTGAAGAACCAGATGACCATTGTGCTGGTCACCAACCTCGTGCAGCAGGCCCGCCGTCTCGCCGATCGGACCGCCTTCATGAACGCCGGCCACCTGGTGGAGGTGGACGAGACCGAGCGGTTGTTCGAGCATCCATCGAACCGCATGACCGAACGGTATGTCAACGGAGATTTCGGATGACCTCGACTCCCGCCGACGCCCCCGTCGCTTCCACGATCCGCACCCGGAACTTGAACCTCTGGTACGGTTCGTTCCAGGCGTTGTGCGACGTGAATCTCGACGTCAAGCCGGGCATCGTCACCGCCTTGATCGGGCCGTCGGGCTGCGGCAAGACGACGCTCCTCCGGTCGTTCAACCGCATCAACGAGCGGTATGGCAATGTCACCACGACGGGCGAGATCGTCATTTTCGGCAAGAACATTTACGATCCGGACGTGTCGCTCGGGCAGTTGCGCAAGTCGGTGGGCATGGTGTTTCAGCGCCCCAACCCGCTGCCGATTTCGGTGTACGAAAACGTGATCTTCGGCGTCCGCTCGCACACGCCGCGGGGGACCTACAGCCGCCGGGAGCTGGACGCGATGGTCGAGTCGGCGCTGCGGGACGTGCAGCTCTGGGACGACGTGAAGGACCGGCTCCACCGGAAGGCCACCAACCTGACGCTCGAACAGCAACAGAAGCTCTGCATCGCCCGGCTGCTTCCCCTGAAGCCTCAAGTGATCTTGATGGACGAACCGTGCTCCGCCCTGGACGCCGAAGGCATCGAAGGCATCGAAACGCTGATCCGCCAGTTGAGCCGGCAGTTCACGATCCTGATCGTGACCCACAACATGGCCCAGGCCCGCCGGGCCAGCGACGAGTGCATTTTCATGCTTCTCGGCCGAATCGTCGAGCACGCCGAAACCCTCCGGATGTTTCTCAATCCGAAAGAGAAAGAGACGGAGATGTACATCATGGGGCGCTATGGATAAAAGGCGGGGCGGACACGGTGCGGTTTGGGACGGCAAGGGGGCGCAGGCAGCCGTTCGCGCGGATTGGGAACGGGCATCCAACGGGGGAAATCGAGAGTTTGCGGTCCTGCCTGGCAAGAGTCGCCGGGGTGGCGGCGGGGGACCGCCTCGAGGGCGGGGCTGGGGCATGAACGGCGGGAGCTGGGGCTGGGACGGCGGTTCAACCCCGAATCGGTGTTCAGGACGCCGCGAGACCGGGAACGACCTTCGCTCGGCAAGCGTCCCCCAGGTGGCCCCTTTGGAGATCGATTCGGTCGTCTTGAACGAGAATCTCCTCCAGCGAGTTTCGCCGTCCGTGTCGCCTTCCCAGCGGCCGGACAGGGTGACGTTGCGCGATGTTCCGAGGGTGCGTATGGCCAGACGCTCCATCTTAGTAGTCGAGGACGAAGAAGACATCCGCGAACTGGTGAGCTACACGTTGTTGAAGGAGGGCTACCAGGTGGCGAGCGTGGCGTCGGGCGAGGAGGCCCTGGCGCTTGCCCAGGCCCAGCCGCCCGACCTCATTCTCCTGGACCTGATGCTCCCGGGCATCAGCGGGCTGGCCGTCTGCCAACAGCTTCGCAGCCGGCCGGCCACGGCGGGGATCGCGATCGTCATGCTGACGGCCAAGGGCGAGGAGGGCGACATCGTCGCGGGTTTGAACGCCGGGGCCACGGACTACATCACCAAGCCGTTCAGCCGGAACGTGCTGTTGGCGCGGATCCGAGCCGCGCTGCGCCATGCTCCGCCCCGGCCTGACGACGGCCCTCCCGAGGACGACGAGCCCATCCAAATCCACAACCTGCTGATCGACCGGCGCCGTCATGCGGTGTTCGTCGACGGCACGCCCGTGGAACTCAGCGCCACCGAGTTCCGCTTGTTGCTAGTCTTGGCCCGCAAGCCGGGTTGGGTCTTCACGAGGGAAGATATCCTCGATGCGATCCACGGCGACAGTTACGCAGTCACCCCCCGGGCAGTGGATGTGCAAATCGTGGGACTCCGGCGCAAGCTGGGCAAGGCAGGAGAATACGTGGAGACGGTCCGCGGCGTCGGCTATCGCTTGAAGGAATAATCCCCCGTTGCAACCGTTCACGGGGACTGTCCCGATTTTCGCGGCGAAGCCCGCGAAAATGGGACTGTCCCCCTGGCCGGCCAGAGGGCAGGCATCACGGGGACTGTCCCAATTTTCGCGGCGAAGTCCGCGAAAATGGGACTGTCCCCCTGGCCGGCCAGAGGCAGGCATCACGGGGAGTGTCCCAATATTTCGCGGCGAAGTCCGCGAAAATGGGACTGTCCCCCTGGCCGGTCAGAGGGCAGGCATCACGGGGACTGTCCCGATTTTCGCGGCGAAGTCCGCGAAAATGGGACTGTCCCCCTGACCGGTCACACGTTCCGTTCTCCGAGGCGCCGAAGGAAAACCACCAGACCCCCATGCGCGAACTGCGGTTGTTTTGGCAGGTGTTTTGGGCGTACCTGGCGATCATGAGCGTCGTGATCGCGGGCGTGGGGGTGTACGCCTCGCGCGAGGCGCGGACGTTCTACATCGACCGCAAGTTCAAGGAACTGGAGACCGCGGCCTGGCTCTGCGCGGACCGGCTCGCCGAACTGGTCGACGCGGCCCGCTGGCGCGACGTTCAGGCGGTCTGCGAGGAGCTGGGCCAGAAGCTGGCGATGCGGATCACGGTCATTCTTCCGTCCGGGAAGGTTGTCGGCGAAAGCCTCGAGCCGCCGGAGCATCTGGACAACCACCGCGATCGCCCGGAGATCATCGAGGCTCGAAACGGGGCCGTGGGACGCTCGCGCCGATTCAGCAACACCCGCGGCGAGGAACTGATGTATGTGGCTGTCCCCTTCGGGCATGGCGAACCCGCCGCGGCCGTCGTCCGGACGTCCTTTCCGGTCCAGTCGTTGGCCCAGACCCTGCAATTGGTCCATCTTCGCATCGTCTTGGCGGGACTGGTGGCGACCGCGCTGGTCGCGGGGTCGAGCGTCGTCGTTGCGCGGAAGATCGTTCGGCCGCTGGAGATCATCCGCGACGGCGCCGAGCGTTTTGCTCGGGGAGAACTGAACCATCGTCTGCCGATCCAAGGCGCTGAAGAGGTGAGAATGCTCGCCGAATCGATGAACCACATGGCTCGGGAAATGCACTCGCGTATGGAAACGATCATTAATCGAGAGCACGAACACGAAGCCGTGCTCTCCAGCATGGACGAAGGCGTGCTGGCCGTGGACCACGCCGGGCGGATCCTCAGCCTGAACGCGGCGTGCGGGGAACTTCTGGGCGTGGAGGCCAACGAAGTCCGCGGCCGACTGGTCCACGAAGTGATCCGGACCTACAACCTCCTCCAGTTCGTGGACCGAACGCTCCTCAGCCCGGTTTGCGTGGAGGAGGACCTGGAACTGCGCCAGCCGGAAAACCGGTGGATCCACGCCCACGGGACTCTCCTGCACGACGCCGCAGGCAACAAGATCGGCGCCTTGATCGTGCTGCACGACGTCACGCGCCTCCGCCATTTGGAAAACGTCCGCCGCGATTTCGTCGCCAACGTCTCCCACGAACTCCGCACGCCCATCACTTCGATCAAGGGCTTCGTGGAAACGCTTCTCGCCGAGGAACTGGCCAACAAGGAGACGTCGCTGCGGTTCCTCCGCATCGTACTCAAACAGGCGGATCGCCTCGACGCGATCATCAACGACCTGCTACTGCTGTCGCGCGTAGAGCGCGGAACCGAGGAGCACTCGATCGCACTGAAGCTGGAGCCGATCGCCCACGTCCTCAGCTCCGCGGTCGAGATGTGCGAGTGCAAGGCCCGCGACAAGCGGATTTCCATCGAGGTCGAATGCGGGGAGGAATTGTCGGCCTCGATCAACTCCCCGTTGCTGGAACAAGCCGTCGTGAACCTGCTGGACAACGCGATCAAGTACAGCAGCCCGGGCAGCCGCGTCCGCATCGTGGCGTCCGACGAGGCGGCGGAGGTGGTGATCCGGGTCCAAGACGAAGGATGCGGGATCGAGGCCAGGCACCTTCCCCGGCTCTTCGAGCGGTTCTACCGCGTGGACAAGGCCCGCAGCCGCGAACTCGGCGGAACCGGCCTGGGCCTGGCCATCGTCAAGCACATCGTCGCCGCCCACCGGGGAAACGTCGAGGTTCAAAGCGCGATCGGACGAGGGAGCACGTTTTCCATCCGCCTGCCCAAGCCGCCTCTCGCCGCCGCAACCGCCACGGAGGCAGCCGGCGAGGAACGCGCTGTGCGTTAGCGTTGGCCAGGACGGTCGGCGGGCGAGAGGGGGCGTCCAACGTCGAGCGGATGGACGGATCGAGCGGGGATCGAGCTGAAACGGCGGCCCCGGTTTCCTATACTGGACCCTGTTGTCCGCAATCCCATCTTCGAGGAGGAATCTGCCATGAGAATCGCGTGGAGGGAGTTCGGGGCCGGCCTGGCCGCGGTGTGGATCGTCTTGTGCGGGTCTGGCCTGGGAGCCGAGTCGAAGGGCAAGCCCGAGCCGACCGCCCCCGCGGCCGTCATCGACGCCTCGAAGTACCCCAGCCTGCAAGCCGCGCTGGACGCCGTGCCCGAGTCAGGCGGACTGGTCAAGCTCCCGCCCGGCGAGTTCCGGCTGGACCGGCCGCTGGTCCTCTCCCGCGGCAACACGCGCGTCGAGGGGGCTGGGCCGGCCACCCGGCTGATCAACTGCAACCGGCAAGGCGAGCCGGCCGTGGTGATTCGGGCCGCGAAGCCCAAGACCCGCCTCTGGCGCGTGGAAGTCGCCCACTTCCGCATCAGCGGCGATCCGGACGCCGTGGATGGCAAGAGCGGCAAACCCAAGGGCGGCGACGGCCTCCGCGTGGAATACGTCGACGAGTTCCAAGCCCAAAGCATGAGCATCGACCACCATGGCGGCCACGGAATCCATCTGGTGCAATGCTACGAAGACCCCAGGATTGTCCATTGCATCATCACCTACAACGCCTTGGCCGGACTGAACATCGTCGCCGGGCACGACGTCGTGGTCAGCGCCAACCAGTTCGAGGAAAACCAGGACGCCGTGCGGTGCGTCGACAGCTTCAACCTTTGCATGAACGGAAACAACATCGACGACCACCTCCGCGACGGCGTGGTGATCGAGAACACCTATGGCTCGGTCCTGTCGGGCAACATGATCGAGGAGTGCAACGGCCGAGCCATCGTGCTCGATCGCGATTGTTACGGCATCACCCTGAGCGCCAACGTGATTGCGCACAATTCGGGCGGCGGGATCGACCTGATCGACGCCTGGGGGTGCGCCGTCTCGGCCAACACCTTCACGATCAACGCCGTCCGCTCCCTGCGCGTCGGGCCTCAAGCGGGCCGCATCACCGTGACCGGCAACAATTTCTCCGACAGCTTCATCGGTTCCCAGCGCAAGCGCGAAGACAAACCGGACGAAGCCGCGGGCATCGTGCTCGAAGGAACCTCCGACATCACGATCACCGGCAATGTGTTCTCGGGCCTCGCGGCCGAGGCGATCCGCGCCGACGCCTCGTGCCGCCGCGTCGTGGTCGCCAACAACATCCTCACCGACCTGAACCGCAAGACCGCCGGCCAAGGCAAGCCGATCGATCTCGGCGGCGCCAAGGAGGTGGTCGAAGGGCAGAATCTCGGTCCGGCCCCTCCCCAGTAGCGCGGCGTCCACCTCGGACCCGGCGAAGCCTCGGTTGGCAAGCAAGGCGGAAGAGCTTACCATGGAGCCATGGGATTTCTGTCAGGCTCCGTGACGTTCGAGTGTTTTCGGGTCCGCGGATCCGATTGCCGCCAGTTCGGCCCGAAGCACATTCAAACCCTCAAGCGTTTCGCGGTGGACCAGATCGACGCATCGTCGGCGGAGCAGCCGGTCGTCGGTTTTTTGGGCGGCGAGCACCTGTTCGACCGCAGTTTCGACCTGGAAAAGAACGTGATCGCCGACGCGCTGCACTGCGCCGTGCGAATCGACACGAACCAGATTCCCGGGGCCGTGCGCCGGGCCTGGTTGCAAATGGAGCTGGCGGCCGCGACCGCCGACTCGGGAAGAGCCCGTCCCACCAAGGCCCAGCGCCAGCAGGCCAAGGAGGCCGTCGAGGCCCGCTGCCAGCAGGAAATCCGGGAAGGCAAGTATCGGCGGATGCAGCAGTTTCCGCTCGTTTGGGACCTCAAGAACGACGTCTTGTTCTTCGGCGGGGCCAGCTCCGGCGCCGCCGAGCTTTGCCGCGATTTGTGGTCGCGGGCCTTTGGCGTCGAATTGGAACGGATGACGGCTGGCCATCGGGCCCTGGCGTGGGCCGCCGAGGCAAAGCAGCGAAAGACCTTGGAGGAGATTCGTCCCGCCTCGTTCCTTCACCCCGGCGGCTCCGCCGAAATCGCCTGGTGGAACGGCGCGCCCGGCAACTTCGACTTCCTGGGCAACGAATTCTTGCTCTGGCTCTGGTGGCGCTGGGAGACCCTTTCGGACACGATCAAACTGCCGGATGGGTCGGAGGTCACCGGCATGTTCGCCCGCACCCTCGCGCTGCAATGTCCTCGGGACGAATCCGGCAAGGAGACGATCACCGCCGAAAACCCCACGCGATTGCCCGAAGCGGCCCAGGCGGTTCGATCCGGCAAGCTCCCTCGAAAAGCGGGCTGCATCCTGGTCCGCTACGGCGAGCAGTACGAATTGGTGCTTCAAGCCGAGACTTTCGTGGTGAGCGGGGCGAAGATCCGGACCGAGGACAGGTCCGAGGGACGGGGCATCCTCGAGGACCGCTTGGAAAGCGTGCGAGGGCTTCACGAGACCATCGATCTGCTCTTTCGCGCCTTCTGCGCCCGGCGTGTCGGCAACGCCTGGACCAGCGAAGTCGAAAAAATGCGCCACTGGCTCAAGAATCCCCCCGCCGGACCGATCAATCAACGGAGGACAGGACGATGAGCACGAACCAACGGCCAGCGCGGCCTTGCCCTCGGTCCGCCGGATCGCGGTCGATGTTGTTGGCCGCCGCGGCGGCGATGATCCTCGGCGTCGCGACCCATGCCTCGGAACAAGAGCAACCGCCGGTCCTGGCCGACAAGACGCTCGTGGTCTGGGCCGCGCCGGCGAATTTGACCCAGCGTGGGGGGAGCGTGTTGACGCTCGAGAAGCCGGTGGGGGTGTTCGACGCGATCGTCTTCGGCGAGATCGCCGCGGCGAAGTGGATGGCCGGAAGCAACGGCTTCGCGCGGACCCAAAAAGACCAGGCCGGCGCGCCTGCCGAGACGGCCGACGCGAACACGCTCGTGCAAATCGCGGCGGTCTACCGAGGCCACCAGATCACGCTGTTCCGCAATGGCGCCCTTTACGCCGACTACGCGGCGCCGGGCGCCGAGCAGTTCGGCGGCGACAGCCTCGTCCTGATGGGCCTGCGGCACCTCGACGCGAACCCCGAGAACCGCTTTTTCACCGGCTCGATCGACGACGCGCGGATCTACGCCGTTGCGCTGAGCGGCGAACAGATCGCCGCGCTGAAGCCGAACGAGCCGTCGCCGATCCAGCCGGCGGCCTGGTGGGACTTCGAGGACGGCCGGGCCACGGACCGCATGCAGCGGTTTGCGGCCAGCACGCTCCTGGGCGGCGCGAGAATCGCCAACGGACGCCTGCATCTGGACCAGCCCGGCGCCTGCCTCATGGCCACCAGGTTTTCGCCCTACTCGAGCGTCGATCTAAGCAACGTCGACAGCGTCGTGCGGGCCCATCGCGAGCGGCTGCTCGAGGATCCCCATCGGCCTGGCTACCATTTCGTGACCCCAGAAGGCCGCTGCATGCCGTTCGATCCCAACGGGGCGATCTATTGGAAGGGCCGGTATCACCTGTTTTACATCTTCCAGGACGCCCGGGGACACAACTGGGGGCACGTGTCGAGCGCCGACCTGTTCCATTGGCGGCACCACCCGACGGGCCTGGTCTCGGGCATGTTCAGCGGCAACTGCTTCCTCAACAAGGATGGCCGGCCGACGATGTGTTATCACCAGGTGGGCCAGGGCAACGCGATGGCCGTGGCGCTGGACGACGAGTTGAACCATTGGAAAAAACTGGAGTCGAATCCCATCACCCCGAAGACCGCGCCCGGCGATCCCCACCACGGCAAGCACCGATCGTGGGATCCCTACGGATGGCTGGAGGGCGACACCTATTACGCCATCTTTGGCGGCGAGCGGCCGGGCCTTGTGAAATCCAAGACGCTGGCCGGACCGTGGACCTACGTCGGCGACCTGCTGGCCAACTCCGTTCCCGGCGTGTCCATCCACGAGGACGTCTCGTGCGCCGATTTCTTCAAGATCGGCGACCAGCACATGCTGCTGTGCATCAGCCACCGGCTGGGCGCGCGCTATTACCTCGGCGAGTGGAAAAACGAACAGTTTCACCCCACGTTTCATGAACGCATGAGCTGGGTGGACAGCTCATTCTTCGCTCCGGAGAGTTTGCTGGACGAATCGGGACGGCGGATCATGTGGGCGTGGATCTTTGACCTGCCCGAATTCGCCATGCGAACCAATTATGGCTGGTCCGGCACGATGTCTCTGCCCCGCGTGCTCACCCTCGGGGACGACCGGCGGCTGCGCATGGATGTGCCCAAGGAAATCGAACGCCTGCGCTGCCGCTCGACGAAACGGACCAACCTCGCGGTCCGCTCCGACGAGGAACGAGTCGTCGAGGGCGTCGCCGGCAACAGCCTCGAGCTGTTGGTCGAGATGATCCCCAAAGAGGCCAGGCAGTTCGGCCTCAAGGTTTGCCGATCTCCGCAGGGAGAAGAACAGACGCTCGTCTACTACGATGCAGTGGAAAAGAAGCTGAAGGTCGATACCAGCAAGTCGAGCCTCGCCGCTGGCCCGAAAACCGTGGAGGCCGGCCCCTTCGAACTCCTGCCCGGCGAGCCTTTGAAGCTCCGCGTCTTCGTCGACAAGTCGGTGGTCGAGGTGTTCGCCAACAGCCGCCAGGCGGTCATGCGGCGGATCTACCCTTCGCGCCGCGATAGCGTCGGAGTTTCCCTGTTTTCCAACGGCGGCCCGGTGGACGTACCCGCCCTCGAGGCTTGGGAAATGACGCCGTCCAATCCCTATTGAACGGCTCGCCCGGGAAGAAAATCGCCAAGCCCCGCGCAAAAAAACTGGCCGCCAATTGGCCAGATCAGCGGCCAGCCTTGGGAGGAAGCTTTGGGAAAGACCACAACGTCTTCCCCATCGCGACTTGTGGGATGACCGGTTTGTCAATCCCATGAATCACGAAATCATACGCTTCCAGCGGATCCGGGTCAAACAAGCCCAGCGCGGATCATGGGCTACGCGCCTGACGGTGGCCACGAGTCGCGACGGGCCGCAGAATACCCGCTGGCATCTGAAGCCGTCTCGATCGCTCTTACTAAAGCTCCTGACTTTGCTGTGTTATCCAATCCTCCGAATAGCACTCATAACTCTCATCTTACACACCCAGCGTATTTTACTTCTTCTCCGAGTTAGGCGCCATGGCGAGGAGGTTGCGTAACCATTGACGGGCGGGAACCGGGGCATTTTCCCAAACTTCGCGGCGAAGCTCGGCACACTTTCCGGGGAACGGCTTTTGGGGAAAAGAAACAAAGGGAGCCTATCCCGAGACCCCTCAATGCTCAGCGCCGCTGGCCGCCAACATGCGGGCAGGACGCTTTCGCGCGGGGTTTTGGGATAGGCTCCAAGAACCGCCGGTCCGGAAGGTCCGGACCGGCGGGTTGTCGGGGAGAAACGTGTCTATTTTGAAGGGCCGAAAGGCCCGGGTTGCCGTTGCCCGTCGCCGCTCTTCCGAGTCGGGCAAGGGGCCGAGGCGTCAATACATGTCATGGTTGCCCCCGTGGCCGGCCGAGGGCTTCTCTTCCTTCGGTTTCTCGGCGACCACCGCGTCGCTCGTCAGGAGCAGGGTGGCGACGCTGGCGGCATTTTGCAAGGCGGTGCGCGTGACCTTGGTCGGGTCGATGACGCCCGCCTTGACCATGTCCTCGTAGACGAGCGTGGCCGCGTTGAAGCCCATGTTGTCCTTCATTTCGGCCACTTTCTCGCACACGATGCCGCCGTCCTGGCCGGCATTGGCCGCGATCTGGGTCAGCGGGGCCCGGCACGCCCGAAGCACGATGTTGTAGCCAACTTTCTCGTCCTGGGTCAGATCGCCGGGTTTGACCGCGGCCGCGGCCCGCAACAGGGCGACTCCGCCGCCCGGCAGGATGCCTTCCTCGACGGCGGCGCGGGTGGCGTGGAGCGCGTCCTCGACGCGCGCCTTGCGTTCCTTCATTTCGCTCTCCGTCGCGGCGCCGACGTTGATCTTCGCCACGCCGCCGGCCAGTTTGGCCAACCGCTCCTCGAGTTTCTCGCGATCGTAATCGCTGGTGGCGACTTCAATCTCGCGCCGCAACTGCTCGATGCGGCCCTTGATCTCCGCGCTCTTGCCGGCCCCTTCGATGATCGTGGTGTTGTCCTTGTCGACCACGATCTTCTTGGCCCGGCCGAGTTCGGCCAGCGTCACGTTCTCCAGCTTCCGCCCGAGGCTCTCGAACAGGGCCGTGCCGCCGGTCAGGATGGCGATGTCTTCCAGCATCGCCTTGCGGCGGTCGCCGTAGCCCGGGGCCTTCACCGCGCAAGCCCGCAACGTGCCGCGGAGCTTGTTGATCACCAGCGTCGCCAAGGCCTCCCCGTCGACCTCCTCGGCCACGATCAACAACGGCTTGCCGGCGTTGACCACGGCCTCGAGCAAGGGGACGAGTTCCTTGACGTTGGAGATCTTCTTCTCGTGGATGAGGATGTAGGCGTCCTCGAGCACGCACTCCATTTTCTGCGGATCGGTCACGAAATAGGGCGACAGGTATCCGCGGTCGAACTGCATGCCCTCGACCCACTCGACCTCGGTGGCCAGGCTCTTGCCCTCGTCGACGGTGATGACGCCGTCCTTGCCGACCTTTTCCATGGCGTCGGCCAGCATCTCGCCGATTTCAGGGTCATTGTTCGCGGCCACGCTGGCGACTTGGGCCATTTCCTTCTTGGTTTTGATCGTGATCGACATCTTCTTCAGTTTGTCGGTGATGTCGGCCACGGCCTTTTCAATGCCCTGCTTGAGCTGGATCGGATTGACGCCCGCCACAACGGCCTTGATCCCCTCGTTGAAGATCGCTTCGGCCAGGAGGGTGGCCGTGGTGGTGCCGTCGCCCGCCACGTCGCTCGTCTTCGACGCCACTTCGCGGACCATCCGGGCGCCCAGGTTTTCGTACACGTCCTCCAGGTCGATTTCCTTGGCGACGGTCACGCCGTCCTTGGTGACGGTCGGCGAACCGAAGCTCTTCTGAAGGATCACGTTGCGGCCGCGGGGACCCAGCGTCACCTTCACCGCCTGGGACAACTTCGTCACGCCGCGACGCAGGGCATCGCGCGCCTCTTGATCAAACGCAATCATTTTGGCCATGGATACTCTCCTTCATGTCGTGAGCTGAGCCGTCAGGACTCGATAATCGCCAGGATGTCTTCCTCGCGCAGCAAGAGCAGCTTGCGCTCGCCCATCTTGAACTCGTCGCCGGCGTACGAGCTGAATACGACGCGATCACCGGGCTTCACCTGGAACGGGGCCCGCTTGCCGTCGTCCAACAGACGGCCGTCGCCCACGCTCAACACGGTGCCGCGCGCCGGCTTGTCCTTGGCGGTATCGGGCAGGAGAATGCCGCCGGCGGTCCGCTCCTCCGACTCCTCGCGTTCGACCACCACGCGATCGCCTAGCGGTTGAAGGCCGATCGAGCCCCCTTCGTTTTTCTCGCTCTTCTTCTTGGCCATACGTCCACGCCTCCGAGATGTCGACAACGAAAACCACCAGTCCGCCGGCCTCCCGCCCAGCGGGATCGCGGAACCTCCGCCCCCGGCTGGCTGCCACTTGGCGCTTCCCGAGCGCGGTGCAATCTCATCCAGCAATCCGCGCGCCGAAATCCACAGATCGCATAAGTTCCTACTGGACAATTCGTTAAGTCTTCGTACCGGGACGGGGGCTAGCGCCAGGCCCGCCATTCATTACACGCAGCCCCCAAAATCCACCCTTGGATCCTGCCATTCTGACAGACTGCCGGGGCGGGCCTTGCGCACGTCCCTGCAGCCTTCGAGCATGATGGGGCGTCAAGCTAGCGCAGCCCTTGTAAGCCACGCCACAGATGGGGATCGATGTGCGCCGTAGGGAGGATATCCGAATATCAATCACGGGATCTGTTCCGGGCCGAAGCGGTCCCCAGGCTGGACGCGATGGCCGTTGAGGAACTCCCGGACGGTAAGCAGACGCTTGCCCGCCGGCTGGACACTTTGGACCAGGACCGCGCCCTCGCCGGCGGCAACCACCAGACGGTCGCGCGCGGCCTCGACGACCGTGCCCGGACTGGCCGGCTTGGAGGTTCGAGAAAGCACGGTCACGGGCCCGAGAATCAGCCGCAACG
>Ga0073932_1002366_pt1 | contig 29454 bp, 30 predicted proteins | sample DewCreD2012metaG_FD_76967 | JGI IMG/M metagenome (GOLD analysis project Ga0073932, IMG submission 76967) | Hot spring sediment bacterial and archeal communities from British Columbia, Canada, to study Microbial Dark Matter (Phase II) - Dewar... ...
AGGGCATTTAATGGCGAACTCCATCGCCTTATTTATTCAATTGTATCAAAGGAATATGCTTACACTATCTTTTGCAATATCTCGTACAAAGTGCCGCCCAACACTTGATTAGACTGACCAGACCCCTAAAGGCAGAGGCAAGCATCTGCGTGTAGATGCTCTTGGCCGTTTGGGGCGAGCATCTGAATGTATAGCTCCGTCTCTAACCGTAGATGCGCTGGTGGCCGATGATGCGGCTCTCCAACCGCAGTCTTTGCGCCAGGTCGTAGCGCAACTCCCAATAACGCTTCTGCCTGTTCCATCGCCCGCCCGCTTGCCTTATTGTAGCCTGAATTTCGTTCTCGTCCCAGGCGACCCGTAGATAAACGATCGTGCCGGGTCTAAGTCTGGGCCTCCACTCTACTTCGTCAATAATCAGTTCAATGGTCTTGTAGCGCCGCTGCCGGTCCTCGTCGTACCGGTATCGGACGCAGACGAGCCGGTCGCCGTATTGATGCAATAACTTCTTGGTCCCGCGTTGCCCGGGCTTGAGTTTGAGACGGGTGCGCATGCGGCCAAGTGTAAACAGCTGTTCTGGCCGTGTCGTGGCCGGAACGGTTGGGGCGAGCGCCGCCTGGCCGGAATTGTAGAGCGAAAAGCGCGTTTTCGGAGCAGTGCGTGGCCCGCTGGCCGCCTGACGTCGCCTCCGAATTGTCCAGGTCGGGAGGCGGGCCCCGCTGTGAGCCGCTATCCCGTCCGGGCGTCGTCCAGCCTTTGCCGGGCGGCGTCATTGTATTCGGGCCTGTTCCCGCGCCCGGAATTGGGTTAGAGTCGCGCCAGGATCCAGCCACAATGACCAATCCCATATCCCCTTTTCTGGCCCCTGTCGTGGGCCGCGAGCCGGCCCGCGCGCTGACCGCCGCCCAGTGGACGCTGCGGGCGATGGCCATATTCACTGTCGTGGTGCTGGCCCTGGCCCTGCGCCTGCGGGCCGCCGAACGCCTGCCCATCGACTACGACGAGGACGATTACCTGCGCGCCGGCCAGCAATACGCGACCGGTCTCCAGGCGGGGGACTGGGGTGTGTTCCTGCGCGAGAACTACCGGACGGAGCATCCGCCGCTCTCCAAGATCGTCTACGGGTTCGCGCTCGCCGGATTGCCGCCGGCGCCCGAAATCCCGGACACGCCCACCACCGCCAACCCGGCCCGGAACCTGCCGCAGCCGCACCTGTTTGCGGCCCGGGCCGCCTCGGCGGCCTTCAACGTGCTGGCGGTCCTGGCGCTGGCGGCCCTCAACCCGCTGGCCGGCCTGTTCCTGGCCGTCCACACGCTCAGCATCAAATACACCAGCCAGGTGATGCTGGAGGGCGTCCCCACGCTCACCAGCCTCCTGATCGTGCTCTTCTATCTGCGCTCGGAAGGGCGCGACCGGGTCTGGCTGGCGCTCTCGGCCGCCGCCTTTGGGCTGACGGCCGCCGCCAAGTACCCGTACGGCCTGGCGGCGGTCGCCGTGGGCGCGCACTGGCTGTGGCAGACATTCCCGCGCGACGGCCGTCCCGGTCTGGCTGCCTTGGCCCGCTGGCTGGCCCCGGTGGCCGCCTGGGCCGCGCTGGCCCTGGCCGTGTTCTTCCTGGCCGATCCCTATCTCTGGCCGGACCCCGTGACCCGGCTGCGCGAGTCGCTGTTCTATCACGCCGGGTACGCGCAGAGCGAGGCCGTGCAGCGCGCGGGTTTCCCCATGTGGCAGCCGCTGGCCTGGCTGACGGCCAGCGCGCTGACTTTCGGCCGGCATGGGCCGGCGTTTGTGCTCAGCGTTGATCCCCTCATCGCGCTCTTCGCAATATTCGGCCTGCGCCGCGCCTGGGAACGCCAGCCCGTGATGGTGCTGTGGTTCGGCCTGACGCTGGGCTTCCTGCTCGTGTGGAGCACCAAGTGGCCGCAGTACATCCTGATGCTGATGGCGCCGTTCTGCCTGATCGCGGCCTACGGCTTCCAGGCCGTGGTCTGGGAGCCGCTGGCGCGCGGGTGGGCGGGCCGGGCCGAGGGCCGGCGCGGCCGGCGCCCGGATTGGCGGGGCGGTCTGCGCGCCGCGCCCTGGCTGCTGCCCGGCCTGGTCGTGCTGGCGGCCATCACGCTCTACCCCCTGGTCTTCCAGGTCGGCGTGGCGCTGACGGATTTCAGCAACCTCTCCCTCCGGGACGGCATGACCGGCGGCGTGTGGCGCGAGGTCGGGGAGGGGCTGACGGGCCGGGCCGAGCCGGTGACGGTCTCGTTCGACCGCAAGGGCCTGGAACTGCACTGGGCCGGGCCGGGCCTGCTGCTGGATGTGCTCTTCAGCGGCTCGACGATCCTGGCCTTTGAGGTCATCTGGACCCTGGCGGTGGTCGCCGGCCAGACGGCGCTGGGCGTGGCCGTGGCCCTGCTGTTGCGGCAGGCCGGGGTGCGCTTCAGGGGCTGGTGGCAGGCGCTGTTCATCCTGCCGGTGGCGATCCCGGAGTTCGTGGGCGCCCTGGCCTGGGGACACCTGATGCACCCGACTTACGGCTGGGTGAGCCTGGCGCTCGGCCGCCAGCTGGAGTGGACCAACAGCCCGGAGCAGGCCCTGCTGGTGCTGGCGACGGCCGCCGTCTGGATGGGCTGGCCGCTGCTGATGCTGGCCGCCGGCGCCGGCCTGCAGCTGATCCCGGCCGAGGTCTACGACGCCGCCGCCATCGACGGGGCGACAGCCTGGCAGCGGTTCCGCCTGATTACGTGGCCGATGCTGCTGCCGCTGCTGGCGCCGGCCCTGATCATCCGCGCCATCCTGGCCTTTAACCAGTTCTACCTGTTCTACGTTTTTGGCTACCTGACCTCGGGCCAGATCCCGCTGACGACTCTGGCCGCCCAATCCTACTTCGTCTTCACGCCCACGTTCGGCGGGATGTTCTCGATCTCGGCCGCCATCAACATCCTGATCGTGCTGGTGCTGGTGCTGTTCATCCTGTGGTTCAACCGCTGGAGCCGGGCAGGGGAGGGGGTGACGTATGCGTGACCTGCCGGTCTGGAAGCAGATGATCTATCAACTGGGCCTGGCCCTGGTGGGCCTGTTCGTCCTGGTCCCGATCCTGGGCCTGGCGCGGCTGGCGTTCGACGGCTCGCTGCAGGGGCCGCCGCTCGATTTCTATGTCTGGCCGCGCGAGTTCAGTTTCGAGCCGGTGCAGGCCGTCTGGGGCCGGATCATCCAGGGTCAGAGCTTTGTGGGCGGGCTGGGCAACAGCCTGATCGTGGCCGGCGGGGCTATGGCGCTGTCGGTGGCGCTGGGGGCCAGCATGGCGTACGCCTTCGCGCGGATGCGTTTCCCGGGCCGGCAGGCGGGCCTGTTGGCGCTGCTGGTCGGCGCGCTCCTGCCGCCGGTGGCGCTGATGACGCCGCTTTATATCCTGCTGACGGCGCTCAAGCTCCGCACGACCCTGCTCGGCCTGATGGTGGTGTACACGGCCTTCGCCATGCCGTTCTGCATCTGGAACCTGCGCGCCGCCTTCCAGGCCGTCCCGCCGGAGCTGGAGGAGGCCGCCGCGCTGGACGGCGCCAGCCCGCTGACGACGTTCCTGCTGATCACGCTGCCCATCGCGCTGCCCGCCATCGGGGTGGCGGCGCTGATCGCGTTCCTGGCCGGCTACACCGAGTTCGCTATGGGCTGGCTGTTCGTGGACAGGGCCGAGAACGTCACGCTGGCGATGGCGTCGTCCAGTTATATCAGCCAGGGCTCGGTGACCTGGAACCAGCTGGCCGCGCTCGCGCTGCTGATGAGCCTGCCGGTGGTGGCTATGTTCCTGGTGATGCAGCGGACGCTGTTGCAGGGCCTGCTGATCGGCGGGACCGAGACTTAAGCCGGCCCGGCGGCCTCCGGCGCCGCGAGCCCGAAGGCGGCCGGCAGCCCGGCCGCCCAGGACCGCAGAGCGGCCCAGTTGCGTCGGTCCCCGGCCGCGGCCTGGACGATCACCATGCAGAACAGCACCGCCCACCACTTCAGGCGGCCGTAGTCCAGGCGCCCGCCGAAGACGCCCAGGCTGACCGGGCGGGCGGCGCGCAGGATGGGCCGCAGGTAGTTCGAGAGCGTGGCGTAGCGCTCGCGCAGAGACAGGCGCCCGGCGTTCGCCGGCGGCCTGGGCAGTCGCTCGTCCACGCACACCGGCACCCCGTCCACGCTGGCCTCGCCCGTCTGGGTGAGGCTCATCGCCATGACGAAGACGGCCAGCGGGACCCGCCGCCAGGCGGCCCGGTGTTTCTGGAGGAACCCCAGGGCGGCGCGGTGCCAGCCCATGATCATCGGGGCGCCGACCACCACGCCGGCGTACGGCGCCACATCCGTGACCTCGCCGAGCGGGCGGACCTCCACCGGCCAGCCGGTTCTGGCGATCTCGTCGGCGACGGCCTGGGCGACCTCGGCGGTGGAGCCGGCGAACGTGGCGTGGGCAACCAGGATGGGCTTCATGGACCGCTCAGTTCACGCTCAGGTTGCCGACCATCCGCCAGAGCACGCGCATCGCGGCGTGGCCGAAATCGGGCTTGAGGAACTGGTTGGGGCAGGCGCCCGGGATCACGGCGATGCCGTTCTCGCGGCACAGGCGCACCGCCTCCGGCGAGACGCTGGTCATGCCCGCCGCCAGGCCGGGTTTGGTGCCCATCATGCAGTGCATCCAGACGTGCTTGATGCCGAGGTCCACGCACTGCTGGACGATCTGCTCGGTGACCCTGGGGTTGGCCAGGATGAAGACCGCGTCCGGCGTGTGCGGGATGGCGCGCAGGTCCGGGTAGCACGGGGCGCCCTCGAAACTGGTCAGGCGCGGGTTGACGGCGTAGACGGTGTACCCGGCCTCTTTGAACTTGCGGTAGCCGAGGTTACAGCCCGTCTCGCGTTTGTCGGAGACGCCCACGACGGCGATGCTCTTCTGGGCGAGGAAGTCTTGCACGAGGGAATCGATCTTGGCCATGCGGCACCCTTTCTGGTAGGACGTCGTTCCGGCGTCGGCGCGTTGCACTCTCATGTGATTACGCACGGGGACGCGGGATGTTTCGCGCCTGCGCCCGGAGCAGCCCTGCCGGCGAAGCTATCCCAATTGCATCAACAAAACCCGGATAGGCGATGGCGCAGGGCTGGAAGCGCACGATGGCGGCCAGCTCCGTTTCGGTCCGCAGGAACACGGCGACGTCGTAACCCAGGGCCGCGCGCAGGCCGCGCGCGATGTTGGTTTCCAGGGCGGCGGCGTCCCGGGCGCGCGTCTCGAAGATAACGTTGCCGCTGGCGATGAAGGTCTCGACGCGCGCGAGGCCGAACGACTCGCAGAGCTGGCGCAGGTGGTCCATCTTGACGGTGTGGCCGCCGACGTTGATGGCCCGCAGGAAGGCGAACAGGCGTCTCATGCTGTCGTGTCCGCCTGCCGTATCTCGATCACCACGACCGGCGCGCCGCCGAACGGCACCTCGAAGCCGGCGCGGAAATCCGCCGCCGAACGCGCGCCCAGCCGAACGCCGTCCAGGATGGAGGTGAGCGTGTAACGGCCAGCGCCCGGCAACGGAACCCGCACCGGGGCTGCGTCCGCGCCGCTGTGGTTGCGGAACAGCGCCAGCAGGCCCTCGCCGGAGCGGGCCAGGCGCGCGAAGCCGTCCCACTCCACGACGCTGGGCTGCCGCCAACTGCCGAGCGGGAAGAAACTCTCGTCCAGCTGGACGGCGCGGCGCAGCGCCTTGTGCCAGCGGATCATGGCGCCGTACCAGGCCACCTGCGCATCGGTCAGCCGGCGCAGATCGCCGAGCAACAGGGGGCAGGCGCCCAGCGCGGTCGCGAACTTCTCGCGCGGGTCGCCGGTCTCGGCCCGCAGGTTGCCGATCAGCATGGTCTCGGCCGGGATGGCGAGCGACCGGTGATAGAGCAGGGTGCGCGCCTGGCGCGGACCGGCCGCGTCGTCGGCGTTGTCGCCCACATTGCTGATCCAGGCCAGGTCCGCCGCGCGCAGCAGTCCGTAGTCGAGAGTGTGCTTGTGGCCCCACAGCTCAAAGGTCAGGTCGATGAGCACGCCCGGGCAGCGGGCGTAGACCGCGCGCGTGATCTGCGCGATGGCGTCATAGATGCGCGCCACGGACTCGGCCGCGCTGGCGTGGCCGTGGCCGGCCGCGTAACAGCCGGGCGCCTCGCCGTAGGCGTTGAAGACCGTCGTCAGGTCGAGCTTGAGGTAGGCCAGGTGATTGCGCTCGACCAGGTCGCTGAGGCGCTCGGCGGCGCGCGGCGCGTAGTCGCCCGCCAGGCACATGACGACCTGTTCGCCCATGGCCGTCAGGGTCGTTTTCACGCGGTCGTGACGGTCGCGGCATTGCGCGGCGCGCATGGCCGGGGTCGCCGCCGCGATGGCGGGGTCCACGACGGCCAGCGGCGCCCACAGGCCGAGGCGCAGGCCGGCGGCCTCGGCCGCGTCGCGGATGGGCCCCAGCCCGTCGGGAAAGCGCTCCGGGCTGACGGCGTTGTCGCCGTAGCGGGCCTGCCAGCCATCGTCCAGGGTGAAGGTGTCGAAGCCCATGCGCGCCGCAATCGGGATGAGGTCCATCACCGTGGCCTGGTCCAGGCGCGTTCCGAAGGGGTCCCAGGTGTTGTAATGCCAGGCGGGCGCGGCGCGCGGCCGGCGTTGCGCCGCCGCCGGCATGATCCAGCGCGGGTCGGCCAGGCCCCGGCCGTCCACGGCGAAGACCAGGCCGGCCCAGGCCGTGGCCCAGGTCTCGCCCGGCGCCAGGCGGATTTCGAGCGGGAAGAGGTCCGTGTCGTACATCAGGCGCGCGAACCCTTCCCAGAACCACGCCCCGGTCTCGGTCCGTTTCAAGTGCCCGGGCGCCTCGTTCAACAGGATCACGTTCTCGCCCGTGCGCGGGTTGCGCAGGACCACGGCGCAATCGTCTACGCGGCCGGTGAAAAAGGTCTCGCGCGGCAGGGCGCCGTAGTGCGCGCACAATTGCAGGTCGCCGGGCGGGCCGATCTCCACCGGCAGGGTCTCGATGGCGAGGTGGGTGAGCGTGATCGGCTGGCGGGCGGTGTTCGTGATCCGGTAGCGCTTGTCGGCCCGGGGGCCGTCACACCGATAGCTGACGTGAACTTCGAGGCCGCGGGCGCGATGGCGCAGGCTGATGACCTGGACGCGCGCGAGGGCCGGGTCCGGATCGGGATCGGCGGCCGCGACCAGCTGCCACATTGCGCCCAGGCTCGTGATCCGTTCGCCGTCGATGCAGAAATCGAACTCGGGCGTCCAGCGCCGCGCGGCGCGCGCCGGCGCCAGGAGATCTGTGCCGGTCGTCAAGTGGATGAAGCGCGTGGTATAGAGGCCGGCGTCCGGGTCGAACTCGACCATGCGGCGGAGGTGCGGGCTGACGATGTCCCAGGTCGCGGGCATAGCCGGCCTAGCTGCTGGCGCCGCTGTACCGGCGCACGCCGTATTTCCAGACCTGCGAGGCCGCGAGGAAGCTGGCCGCGCCGACCGCCAGGAAGGCGGCCACCTGGGCCGGGGACAGTTCGCCGCGCAGCGCCTGGAGCGGCACGGTCGTCGCCACCGCGATGGGGATGATGAAAGTGACGATCACCCTCAGCCAGGTGGGATAGACCGTGGCCGGGTAGCGGCCGGTGTCCAGCAGAGCCTGCAGGATGGTCACGTTGTTGTCGAACTTGGTGAACCAGAAGGTGAGCGCGATCAGCACGATCCACAGGCTGTAGATGACGACCGCGCCGGAGGCGGCCAGGACCACGAAACCGGCGACGCCCGCCGGCGTGGCGCTCTGGCCGCTCAGCCCGATGCCGGCCACGATCAGGACCAGGGCCAGCGCCAGGTCCCAGGCGCGCCAGACCGTGAGGCGCGCGAAGCTGACCTGGAACAGGCTGTTCACGGGCTGAAGGAGCAGGTAGTCGAACGAGCCGTCGCGCACGCTGGCGTTGAAGCGCTCGGTGTTGGGCCAGATCAGGGCCGCCATGAGCGTGTTGATCAGCCGGAACACCCCCAGGAGCGCGATCAGTTCGCCGGGCCCCCAGCCGCCGAGCGTGGCGGTGTTGCTGAAGATGATGCTCAGGCTGAGCAGTTCCCAGCCCAGCCACATCAGGTTGACGAGCAGGTTGATGACGGTGTCCACGCGGTAGGCCAGCGACATCTGCACGTTGACTTTGAGGAAGGCGCCGATCAGGCGCAGGGCGTGCATGGCTACGCCCCCACCGCCGAGAAGCGCTTGACGCCCGCGCTCCATACGGCGCGGAACAGGAGCGCGGCGGCCGCCAGCCAGACGACGCCGCTGAGGTAACTGGTGATGATCTCCGCCGGCGTGAGCCGGCCCAGGATGATCTGGATCGGGATGTACTTGAAGAGCTGGAAGGGCAGAAATTGCGCGGCGGCCTGGACCGGCGCCGGCATCAGGGTCAGCGGCACGAACTGGCCGGAGAAGAGGACGACCAGGCCGGCGTAGAGCTCGTACAGCGACCAGACCCGGGTGGACCAGAAGGCCACGCACGTCAGGGCGGCGCCGAGCAGGAAGCTGACGGCGAAACCGAGGGCGACGGCCGGCGCGGCCAGCAGGACGTTGACGAGCGTGACCGAGCCGAAATCCGGACGGAAGAGCAGGCCCAGCGCCAGCCAGACGGGGATGAGCGCCAGGAGGGTGAGGGCCTTGAACGCCACGTTGTTGACCAGCGTATTGGTCAGGATCGGGTGCACGGGCCGGATCAGCTCGCCGGACAGCGTGCCGTCCTGGATTTTGTAGCCGAAGATGTGGATGGTGATCTCGCTGGTCAACTGGTCCACGATCAGCAGCGTCATGTAGTAAGTGACGAAATCGTTGGCGGTCAGACCGTTGACGCTGCCCTGCGCGTCCGCGATGGCCGTCCACACGGCTAGGTAGACGACGGGCGAGACCAGCCAGTAGAGCAGGTACATCACCAGGTTGGCCCGGTACTGCCACTGCTCGGCCCAGTTCACCTGCCACAGGCGTTGGAAGATACGCAGCATCGCGCGGACCTCAGGCGTTGAACGCGCGCTCGATGACGTCTTCGATGGGCGGCTCGGTGATGGTGATGTCATGGACCGGCAGATCGGCCAGCAGGCGCGCCGTCACGGCGGTGACGTCGCCGGCCGGCACCTGGATGAAGCGCTTGCCCGAGTCGTCCTCGCCCTGGACCGGCGCGCCGTAGGCGTCCAGCGCGACGTCCACGGCCTCGCCCAGCGCGACGCCGATCAGCTTGAACGGCGCGATCCGGCGCGAGAGGTCGCCCAGGCTGCCGTCGTACTTCAACTGGCCGTGGTGGATGATGATGACGCGCTCGCACAGGGCGGTCACGTCGGCCATGTAGTGGCTGGTCAGCAGGATGGTCGCCCCGGTCCGCCGGTTGTACTCCTGCAGGAAGGCCCGGATGCGCGCCTGGGCCGTGATGTCCAGGCCGATGGTGGGCTCGTCCAGGAACAGGACCCTGGGCCGGTGGAGCAGGCCGGCCGCCAGCTCGCACTTCATGCGCTCGCCCAGCGAGAGGTTGCGCACCGGCTTGCGCATGATGGGTCCGAGCTCGAGCAGCTCGTCCAGCTCGGCCAGGGTGCGCTGATATTCGTCGTCCGGGAGGCGGTAGATGGCCTGGTTGAGCAGGAACGAGTCGGCGGCCGGGATGTCCCAGGCCAGGCGGTTGCGCTGGCCCATCACCAGCGTCATGGAGCGCAGGTAGCTGGGCCTGAGCTGCCAGGGCGTGAAGCCCAGCACCTGCGCCGAGCCGGAGGTGGGGTGGAGCAGGCCGGAGAGCATCTTGAGCGTGGTGGTCTTGCCGGCCCCGTTCGGGCCGAGGAAGCCCACCACCTCGCCGGGCGCGATGCGGAAGCTGACCTGCTGGACGGCGTGCACGTCGCGGTACTGGCGCCGGAAGAAGCCGCGCACGGCCGCCGCGAAGCCGCCCTCGCGCTCGGTTACCTGGTAGGTCTTGCTGAGTTGCTCGACGACGATGACGGGTTCAGAGGTCATGGAAACAGATTTCGCCGTTGCGCTGCGGCCCGGATTATAGTTCACGCCGCCGCCGGCGGCTTTACTCGAGGCGGAAGTCGAAGCTGATCGGGTAAGGCCCGGGGCCGGTCAGCTCAAACGCGCCGCCGCCCGAGAGGGCGCGCAGGTCATCGGTCCCGGAGCCGGGCACCACCGACCAGCGATCCTGGACCGCGTGCGCGGCGAAGGTGGTGGTGTGCTGGATGACGAAGCTGCCCGAGCGCCCGGCCAGTTTGCCGGTGACGCGTTCCAGGGCCACGGCCTGGCCGGTCCCGTTTACGGTGTAGGCCAGGAGGTACTCCACCTGGCCCTCGCCCTCCAGGTCGCCGGCGTACAGGTGGGTGACGCGGGCGCGGGTGAGCTTGCGGCCTTCGGCGTAGTGGAGGAACGACTGCTCATCCCAACGCTTGACGGCGAACGTAGTCTTAGCCCGGTAGTTCATGGCCCCTCGCTTTTGCTGCCGCGGTGGTGAGCGTCCATTATAGCACAAATTTTCTATCGCCGGTCGCATACCGAATTCTGGGATCGCGAGTCTGAATTTGACTTCTGCGTTGACGTCATTCCGGCGAAAGCCGGAATCCAGGCCTGCTGCAGCGGTGCTGGACCCGGCGCAAGCCGGGGGCTGTAAACGCAAGTGGCAAAGGAAAAATCTGCGCGGCGGCTTTCAATAAACCGCCCGCGCTGGCCAGGCAGAACTAGCCGGGCTTGTGGCGGTCGCCCGCGATGCGGTGGGAGGCCGCCCGCCGCGGGCCGGGTCAGCGCCGGCCGGCAAAGCGGCGCCGCAGGAACTGGCGCACGGCCGGCAGGCGCGCGGCCAGAAGGAGCGCGACGAGGCCGGCGTAGACCCAGGCCAGGGTGAGCCGGTCGCGCTCCAGCCAGAGGAAGTGCCAGACGCTGAGGGGCAGGGCGAGGTACACGAGGCGATGCAGGACGCGCCAGCGCCGTCCCAGCCGCTGCTGCCAGCCGCGCGTGGACGTGGCGGCCAGCGGGACCAGCGCCAGCAGGGCCAGCAGGCCGATGCTCATCGCCCGCCGCTCCTCCAGGTCGCGCAGGATCAGGGCCCCGTCCAGGCCGTTCTCCCAGACCGCGTAGTTCCAGACGTGGACGACGGCGTAGAAGAAGCCGTACAGGCCCAGCGCCCGCCGGACCTGCGCCGGGCGGCTCGATCCCAGCAGATTGCCAACCGGCGTGCAGGCGAAGGAGGCCACCAGCAGAGCCAGGGAAGCCGAACCGGTGCGCAACATCACCAGACGGTTGAAGGTGAAGGGGTCGCCGTGGCCGGCGTAATCCCAGGCCAGCCAGGCCAGCGGGAACAGGCCGGCGGCGTGCGCCAGCAACCGGTGCCCGTGCGCGCGCAGCCACTCGCCGACGCGCGTAAACGCAGCGGATGTCTCCATGCGGGCCGCGCCCGGCGCTCAGAGCAGGTGCCGGCCAAAGTCCTGGGTGAAGTCGCGCCAGACGCTGTGGATGTGGGTTCCGCCGTTGCGCGAGTTGTCGTGCTCGAGCAGGAAGGTGGGGCCCTGCAGGCGATAGTAGTGCGGGCGGCGCGGCTCGGTGGAGCCCGCCCAGCCGAAGCGGATGTTCTCCCGGCCGGCGGCGTCGAGCGCGGCCAGGTGCGCCTCGGCCTGGACTGAGGGCAGGGTGCTGAGATAGGCGCGGATGATCTCGTCTACCAGCGCCTGCTGGTCCGGGGCCAGGTCGCCCACACCCACACCGATCGGTTCCAGCGGCGTGACCGCGGGCTGGTTCTGAGTGACGTGGCGGGTGAGGGTGTTGGCCTGGAAGAGGGCGGCCTCGCGGGCGGGGCCAGCCAGCGCCGTGATCAGCTCGCGCGCCGCCCACTCCTCGCGCTCCATCGCCTTCAGGCCGGCGTTGCTCACCGTCGGCCAGGCGCCCAGGAAGAACGGCATGGCCGCCACCGTGGCCGCGGAGATCGTGAAGTTGCGCGAGAGGTGGTGGCCCTCGAAGCGCCAGCCCCATGGCTCCGCGCCGCCAGGCGCACCAAAGACGGTGACGTAGTACAGCTCCGGGTCGTTGCCCAGGTCGTTCTGCAGGGTCATGATGTCCAGGGCCTTCTGGAAGCCGGCCGGCGAGACGCTGGTCTGCAACAGCGCCAGCGCCTGTGTGCGCTGCTCGGGCGTCATGGCGCGCAGCGGCAGGCCGTGGCGCGGAAAGTTGCGGGGCGTGGTCCAGTGCCAGCGGGTCCGCTCGGAGTCATCGAAGGCGTAGGTGGCCTGCGCGCGCTGGCCGTCGTCGAGCAGGCCCAGGAAGCGCCCGGCGGCCGAGGCGATCTCGTCGGCCAGCGGCGGGAGGGCGGTGGGGCTGGGGGCGGCTGGAGCCGCGGTGGTCGTGGCTGCCGGGGCGGGCGAGGTCGCAGTCGGCGGGGTGGTGGGCGCTGGGCGCTGCGTGGCGGCGGCGGCCCGGGTGGGCGCGGCGGTCGGCGTGGCGGGACTGCCGCAGGCGGCGGCCAGCCCGCCCAGGCCTCCCAGGGCGGCCAGCTTCAGGGCCTGACGGCGCGAGAGACGGGTTTTCATGACAGGCTCCTATGCGGTGACGTAGCGCCCGAACCAGTCCAGCGTGCGCGCCCAGGCATCGCGGGCGGCCTCCGGGTTGTAGCGCGAGCCGGTGTCGTTGTGAAAGGCGTGATCGGTGTCCGGGTAGATGACCTTCTCGTAGATCTTGCCGTTGGCCTGCATGGCGGCCTCGATGGCGGGGATGCCCTGGTTGATGCGCTGATCGCGCCCGGCGTAGATGCCGAGCACGGCGGCCCGGATGTTCGGCACGGCGCTCACGTCCGGGTGCGGGCCGTAGAAGGGGACGGCGGCCTTCAGTTCCGGCATCTGGGTCGCCATCTGCCAGGTGACGCCGCCGCCGAAGCAGAAGCCCACCATGCCCACCCGCTCGGCCCGCGTGAAGTCCTGCGCCGCCAGGAAATCCCAGCCGCTGCGGAAGTCCTGCGTGAACTGGGCGGGCGGCGTGGCGCCCAGCGCGCCCGGCACGTTGCCGCTGCCGACCGCGTCGGTCCCGCCCTGGCGCGAGAGCAGGTCGGCGGCCAGCGCGGCGTAGCCGGCCCTGGCCAGCCGCCGGGCTACGTCGCGGATATGGTCGGTCAGGCCGCGGTTCTCGTGGCAGACCAGGATCACGGGATAGACGCCCGAGGCGGCCGGGCGCGCCAGGTAGCCGGTGAGCGTTGCGCCCTCGCCCGGGAACTGGACGGTCTCGCCGGACACGGCCGGGTCGGCCGGGCTCACGGTCCCGGCTGAGGGGAGGGTGAGCGAGGCCGGGGCCAGGGTTGCCGGCTCGATGGGGGCGGGCGATGCCGGCGCGCGGGTCGGCGCGGTGGTGGCCGTGACGCCCGGCGCCGGCGTGTCGGTGGGCGCCGGGGTCGGCGTGAGGGCAGCGGTTGCGCCTGGCTGGGCGGGCGGCGCGCACCCGGCCAGGAAGGTCTGCGCCACGGTCAGGCCGCCCAGCACCGAGGCGATGAGCTTGAGGGCCTCGCGCCGCGACATGCGGCCTTCGTGGTAGTCCTCGGCGAACTCCTCCGCGAGGTAGCGCTGGTAGGTGTTCATGGGGCCTCCGCACGGGCTGGAATTGCGCTTATGGATATCGGAAATATCCCAAAACGCCATGAAACTTTCCTGAGAAATGGATGAGAGTCGGAGGCGCCACGGGTGAGAGGCTTGTGGGCAGGATGAACCGCCCGCAGCGGGCGGCCCGCGCCTTGGCCCGCTGGCCGTGTGACCTTGAGCCGCCGGCTGCATCCAAAGGAGAGGCGGGTAGTTTACGGAGGCCAGCATGGGTTCAGCCGTTGTCAAGTGGTTGCAGAACAAGCAGTTTGTCGGCATCGACTCGAGCCAGCACTCGGTAGTGCTCAGCGCCCAGGATGAGGGCAATGCGGTCGGCTGCAAACCGTCCGAGCTCTTGTTGATCGCGCTGGCGTCCTGTTCGGCCGTGGACGTGGTGGAGGTCCTGGCCAAGAAGCGGATGACGCTGACGGGTCTCGAGATCGAAGTCCAGGGCGAGCAGGACACCGAACCGCCGTGGACCTTTCGCCGGATACATCTGGTCTACCGGCTGCGCGGGGCGGGGCTGACGCCGGGCGGCGTGGAGCAGGCTATCCGCCTGTCGCAGGACAAATATTGTTCGGTGGCCGCCACGCTGCGCGGCGTGGCCGCGATCAGCTGGGAATATCACCTCGAAACGCCCGCGCCCGATCCGGCCGCAGTCACGGTCTCATTGCAGTAACGCGGCCGGCCCGCGTCTGATCGCCTGTGTCGGCCCGCGACCATTCGGTCGCCGGCTTTGCGTGTATGTTGTCCTGTTGCTTAATCCCGCGAAGAAACCGGGTATAATTAAAACTTTGTGGAGAGCTATACACATCAGCACTGAGGGAGTCCATGGCGAAAATTAGCGACACTGGCACAGATTTCCTGCCGCGCATCTACGTGGCCGGGCGGGAAATCGCCAAGGGGGTCGCGAAGCGCAAGTACGGCGGCGAGAAGGCCGCCTACGAACGCGCTCAAGAAATCCTGGCCGAGCTGCAAGCTCAATATCCCCGGCCCGCCTCGCCCCTGCCGCGCATGCCGTTCTATCGCCGGCCGCAGCGCACCAGCAAGTACGGCTGGTCCGGGATCTCGCGGTCGACCAAGACCGGCTACGACGGCAACTGGCGAGGCGAATACTTCGGTGTGGTGCACACCAACGAGTTCGGCCAGCGCACCCAGACGGCGTTCTACCTGCATCACTATCGTACGGATGAGGAAGCGCTGCGGGCGGCGGTCGTCTTCCGGGTGGAGTGGGAGCTGGATCAGCTCATCCAGTATGAGGAACGGCTGCGGGCCTGGTTCGCGCAGGTCGGCGCTGAGCCCTGGAAAGAGTTGATGGATATCATCGAGGCGATGCGCGCCGAGCGCCTGGCCACGCTGGCGAGCGGCGGGCGTCCCCGGCCGCTGGAGACGCGGCGCGACCCGGCCGCCGGCCAGTCGCTGGCCCGGGAGACGATCCGGCCGGTGACCACGCGGCTGGATGCGCCTCAGGCCAAGGATATTGGCCTGCTGCCGGACGAAGATTTCATCCTGAGCCTGTAACCCGCCGCGTCCGGGCCGCTTTTCGCGGTCTGTGTAATTTCTCACCCGTTGGGGCGCACGGCCGTGCGCCCCAACGCTTTTATACAGAAATCGGCCTGCGGCCCGCGGCCGGGGTCACGACAGGGCGGCCCGGATCTGCTCGACCAGGGCTTCGGGTGGGGCCGTGATGTCCACGGTCAGCGCATCCACGGGGGGCTCCAGGATCGCGAACTGGCTGGCCAGCATCTCGGGCCGCATGTAGTGGCCGGTCCGCGCCTGCATCCGGGCCAGGATCAGGTCATAGCTGCCCTGCAGGTGCACCCAGCGCACGTCCGGCGCGACGCGCAGCTGGTCGCGGTAGCGCTGTTGGAGGGCCGAGCAGGCCAGCACCAGCGAGCGGCCCTCGGCCTGGTGCGTGCGGATCAGGTCGGCCAGCGCAGCCAGCCAGCCGGCGCGGTCAGCGTCGTCCAGCGGGAGGCCGGCCCCCATTTTGGCCTTGTTGGCCGGCGGGTGGAAGTCGTCGCCGTCGTAGAACGGCCAGCCCAGCCGCTCGGCCAACTGCCGGCCGACCGTGGTCTTGCCGCACCCGGAGACGCCCATGACGATGAGGATCACCCGGTCACTCGATGTCCGCGGCGCCCGGGCCCGGGCCTCCTGAGAGGCAGGGGGGAAGGGCCGATCAGCGGCTGCGCTCGATTACCAGCCGGCCCACGGTCTGCAGGCCGGTGTGTTCGATGTAGTTGGTGCTGGCGTCCAGGAAGGCGCCGACGTAATCCAGCACGTCATCCGAGATTTGAATGAAGCGCCCGAGGCCGGCGAGGACCTTCTCGCGCGTCAGCCCGTTCCGGCCGACGAAGCCGTCCACCCAGTTCCTGGACGCCTCCAGGGTGCTCTGCAGGAACCCCAGCTGAGCGCCGGCGTTCGCGCCCGGGATGGCCTGGCTGACGCGCTGGAAGACGGCGTTGTTCTGCAGATCGGCCGGGCGGGTGCGGCTGAGCAGCTGGCCCACGCCCTGGGCGAAGTCGGGGCCGAGCGGGATCACGCCGTCCACGCACACGATGGCGGCCAGCCGCATCAGCGAGGCGCCGCTGTAGTTTGCGAGCGCCTGCCCGAACTGGTCCAGCCGTTCGTGCCTGAGGCCGTGCAGCAGGCTGAAAACGACCGCTTCGGCCGCCAGTTTCACGGCCAGGTCGATGGCCTGGGTGGTGTCGGCCTTGGGGGTGAGCCGGCCGACCAAGGAGAGCAGCGGGATGCGCTGGCCGAGCTTGTTGGCGAGCGCGGCGGCCCCCAGCGCCAGGTCGGCCTTGTCCACCAGCCGGTAGATCTGCACGGCCTTCTGATAGTTTTGCGTCGGGTCGGCGTAGAGTTGCAGCGCGCGCTGCCGGTGGGCGGCCAGCGCGGCCGGATCGGCGCTGCCGGTCACTTCCCGGATCTGCTGGTCGAAGCTGTGGATGTTGCGCCATTCGCCGGGGACGACAAAATCCAGGCCGTCGAGCAGCAGGGTGGTGACGTTGCTCTCGGGGAGCTGATCGATGAGTTGCGCGATGGTTTCGGCGGCGGGGACCGGGGCGAGCATGGGGCGACTCCTGATCTGGCGCGAGAATACGGGTCGGTATTTTCTACGTGTGCGGGGCGTCCGGGTTGCGGCGGGCGCCGCCGGGATGGGGGGCGCCTTCGGGCTTTTGGGCGGAAATGGTTGAGCCGGGGCGACGGCGGCCGGGCGATTGACCACCGTCGGCGAAGGCGCCCGGCTGGGGGCCGGCGCGCCAAAGCCGTGACTTTGTACTATACTCCGGATACTCATCGCCTCTGGAGGAGCCAACATGCTTGTGCAAGAACGGATGACTCACACCCCGCTGACGACCACCCCGGAGACCTCCGTGCCGGATGCGCTGCGCCTGATGCGCGAGCGCAAAGTGCGCCGCCTGCCGGTGCTGGACGCGCATGGCCGCCTGGTCGGCATCGTTTCGGATAAGGACCTGCTCCTCGTCGCGCCGTCGCCGGCCACGTCGCTGGCGATCTGGGAGATCCCGGACCTGCTCGGCAAGCTCAAGATCGAGAAGGTGATGACGCGCGACGTGATTACGGTGACTGAGGACACGCCGCTGGAAGAGGCGGCCCGCATCATGGCCGACCGCAAGATCGGGGGCCTGCCCGTGGTGCGCGGCCAGGCGCTGGTGGGCATCATCACCGAGACGGACCTGTTCAAATCTTTTCTGGAACTGCTCGGCGGTCGTCGCCCGGGCGTGCGCGTGACCGTGGCGACGTCGGGCGGGAAAGGGGTCATTGCGCGTCTGGCGAGCGCCATCTCCGGCGTGGGCGGCGACATCGTCGGCCTGGGGATCGCCGAGGTGCCCGGCTCCGGCGGCGCGCAGTGGCATATCACCTTCAAGGTCCAGGACGCGCCGCGCAATCAAGTGGTGGACGCCTTGCGCCCGCTGGTGAGTGATCTCCTGGACGTGCGCGAGATGTAGGCGCGGCGATTGACGCCGCGGCAACCGCGATGAGCCCCGTCCGCATGTCGAAGCTGGAAACCACCCTGCGCGTCGTCCTCGAGTTCAATGACGCGTTCAATCGCCATGACGTCGCCGGCATGATGCAGCGCATGAGCGCCGATGGCCGCTTCGAGGACACCGAACCGGCGCCTGATGGCGCCGTCTACGCGGGCAAAGAAGCCGTGACCCGTTATTGGCAGGACTTCTTCCGCCGGTCGCCGCACGCCCACATCGAGATCGAGGAGATTTTCAGCTCGGGCGAGCGGTGCGTCATGCGCTGGCGCTACACCTGGCGCGACGCGGCCGGGAGAGACGGGCACGTCCGCGGCGTTGATATTTTCCGGGTGAGGGACGGCCTCATCCGCGAGAAGCTGTCCTACGTCAAGGGATAGGGGCGGCGCGCTACGTCTCTGCGCTCTACGCGCCAACGGCCTCCCGCGCGGCGCGCAGGTTGGCGCGCGGCGCCGTGATCGGCGTGACGCAGCCGGTGCCGAGGATGAAGCGCCGGCCGCCGGTCTGAGCCAGCGCGGCCCGGGCCTCGCGCCGCACCTGGTCGGGCGTCCCGCGCACCATCGTCTCCCACTGGCGCAGGCCGCCGCAGACCGCGCCCCTGAACAGGCGCTGGCCCTCAGCCAGCGACGGCGGCGTCTCCTGATCGTGCCAGTTGATCACGTGGGCGGGGTAATCCGCCGCCAGGTCGAAGAACACATCATCGCCGTGCAGGTGGACGACGTTGAGCCAGCGGTCCTGCGCGGCCGCCAGCAGGCGTCGGTCGTGCGGCTCGCCAAAGGCGGCGTATTCGGCCGCTGACAGGGCGCGCGCCGTGGCGAACTGCACGGCGTAGAAGATGCCGTCGATCCCGGTCTGGAGGGCGGCCTGCACGAAGCGCAGCGTCGTCTCGGCGATCACGTCCAGGCCGGCGCGCACGGCCTGCGGGTGCTGGCGGATATGGCTCGGCAGCCGGTCCGGGCCGACCAGGTTGCGGGCCTGGCCGAGCGGGCTGAAGATCGTCTGGATGACCGGGACGCGGCCCTGCAGGCCGGCCCGGATCAGGCCGAGCGCGCGCAGTTGCGCGCCGAGGGCCCCGGCCTGCGGGTCGAGGGGCTTCAGTTTGAGCCAGTCCTCCGGCTGTGTGACGACGCGCCGCGTGTACTGGCGCGTGCCCTCCGGCTCGCCGCGCCATTCGTCCTCGGCGCCCCAATCGCGCAGCATGAACGAGCTGGCCGGCGTGACCTTGACGAAGTCCCAGTCGTACGCGGCCTGCCACTCCAGCGTCGCCGCGGCCAGGTCCTCGGGCGTTTGGTCGTCCACCGGGAAGTGCCGCCAGAGGGCGACGGGCGCGCGGTCCACGGCCTCGCCCCGCAGGGCCGCGTGCAGGCGTTCGTGTTTGTCCATCATTCTTGTCGTATTCCTTTCTGCGCTCCAACGATGGCTTTCGCTGGGAGCGCGCTATCCTTGCCTATACTCGCGTCATTGATTTCGGGTTCAGCTTCACCAAGGGAGGATAACATGCCTGCGCTGAACAAAGTCCAACTGATTGGCTACCTGGGCCGCGACCCGGAGACGCGTTTCACGCCGACCGGCAAGAAGGTCTGCAACTTCAGCCTGGCCGTGAACCGGCGCAACCACGGCAGCGAGCCGGACTGGTTCCAGGTGGAGGCCTGGGAGCGGCTGGGCGAGGTCTGCCAGCAATATCTCGGCAAGGGCCGCCTGGCCTACGTCGAGGGCTACCTGCAGACCGACCGCTGGACCGACGATAAGGGCGAGCCGCACTTCCGGACCAAGGTCGTCGCCCACCAGATGCAGATGCTGGACCGCAAGGCGGAGGAGCAGGACGTCGCCGCCGAGGCGGCCGAGCCCGCCTGAACCGGCTGCCCGTTTGTCCGGCGCTCGGTCCCGCCGGGGTCAGTCCCTGACTGGCCCCGGCTTTTTTGTCTCGCCCGGGCGCGCCCCCGCGTTGGCCGAACTCCGATTTGGACGGCGTGCCGTTGGGGCGCACGGCCGAGGCCCGCCCGACCGCCGGTCGGGCGTGGTGTAAACTTTGGCCCTATGGCCCCCGATCTGCAGCGCGTGATCAACAGCGCGTTTGGCGTCAGCCTGGCGGCCCGCCTGGGGCGCAGCCTGCCGCGCCGGCTGGGTTACGCTCTGGCCGACTTCGTGGCGGATCGGATCGCCCGCCGGCGGGATTTGGCCCTGGTCCGGGCGGTCCGCGCCAACCAATGGGTCGTGCGCGGCGAGATGCTGGATAAAGCGGCCCTGGACGAGGCGGTGCACGCAACCCTGCGGCACGCGGCCCGCGCCATCTTCGACCTGTATCATTACATGCACATTCCGGAGGCGGCCCGGCGCCTGATCGTCCTGGACCCGGCCGTCGAACGCCTGGTGCGGCGACCCGAGTTTGGCGGCCAGGGGCTGATGCTGGTCGGGCTGCATCTGAGCGGTTTCGACCTGGTCATGCGATGGGTGTGTCAGCAGGGCCTGCGGCCCATGATCCTGACGCTCCCGAACCCTCAGGGCGGCCGGCGCCTGGAGTATGAGCAGCGCCAGCGGATCGGCCTGAACCTCGTCCCGGCCTCCCTCGAGGCGCTGCGCCACGGGGTGCGGCATCTCCGCCGGGGCGGCCTGGTGCTGACCGGGATCGACCGCCCGATCCCCGATCCGTCCGCGCGACCGCGTTTCTTCGGCCGGCCGGCGGCGCTGCCCCTGCACCACATTTACCTGGCGACAAAAGCGCGCGTCCCGGTGATAATAATGGCCCCGCAGCTGCAGGCCGATGGGCGCTATCACCTTCTGGCCTCGGACCCGATCGCGATGGAGCCGCATCCCGATCGGAAGGCGGCGGTGCTGCGGAACGCCGAAAACGTGCTGGGGCTTGCCGAGCGCTTCATCCGCGCCGCCCCGCAACAATGGTCAATCTCGCTGCCGGTCTGGCCCGAGACGCTGGCCCTGGTTCCGGACTGATGTGTGAATCGACATGAAGGATATCAAACAGCACCGACGCGTCAACGACATCCTGCTTGGCCCGCTGGAGAGGCCGGCCCTGAGATGGCTGGCCGCCCATCTGCCGGCCTGGGTGACGCCGGACCTGTGCACGGCCCTCGGCGTGTTCGGCGCGCTGTGGATCGCCGTGAGCTACGCCCTGACCAACTACCATCCGGGCTTTCTGTGGCTGGCCTCGCTCGGTTTTGTCGTCAACTGGCTCGGCGACAGCCTGGACGGCACGCTGGCGCGCTACCGGCGCATCGAGCGCCCGGTGTTCGGCTTCTTCGTCGACCACACCCTGGACGCCTTCAGCGAAGTCGTGGTGTTCCTGGGGCTGGGGCTCACCCCGTACGTCCGCTTCGACGTCGCCTGCCTGGCCCTGATCGGCTATTTGCTGCTCTCAGTGCTGGTCTACGTGCGCACCTGCGCCGTCGGCGAGTTCAAGATTTCCTACGGAAAACTGGGGCCGACCGAGGTCCGGGCGCTGGCAGTGTTGATGAACGCCGCCATGTTCTTCGGAGGGGCGCAGACGTTGGCGGTGACGGCTGGCGCCGCCGGTCCGATCATGTTCAGCCCCTACGATGTGGTCGTCGCCTTCATCGCCGCGCTGCTGTTGTTCTTCTTCATCGTGACGGCCGCGCAGGAGACCCTCCGCCTGTCCAGGACCGGACAGTGACAACCGCGCGACCCCGCCCGCGCCCGCTCGCCGCGCGACGCCGCCGGAGCTTCTGAGTCGACCCTTATGCGCAAAAGCGTCGCCGCTGTTATCCTCCTGCTGGCTGTGGCGTTCGTGGTCTTCAGCCTGGCCGAACTGCAGAACGTCCTGAACGCGTTGAGCAAGGCGAACGCGGTGTTTCTAGGGGCGGCGTTCCTGTTCCAGATCGTCGGTCTGTACAATACCGCCGCGACGTTCGGCGCCCTGTACCGCCTGGTGGGGCTGAGCGAGAGCCGGCGGCGGCTGTTCCTGATGACGAGCGCCGCCAACTTTCTCAATGTGATCGCGCCCAGCGGCGGCGTGGGCGGCATCGCCGTCTTGCTGGACGGGGCGCGGCGCCGGGGGATCGCTTCCGGGCGCGTGATCGTGGTCGGGGTGTTGTATCTGATCTATGAGTACGCGGCCTTGCTGAGCGTCGTGGCGCTGGGGCTGGCGGCGCTCAGCCGGCGGCACGCGCTGCACGCCGCCGAGTTGATCGCGGCCGGCAGCCTGCTGGCCCTGGCGCTGGTCCTGGTCCTGGTGTTGGTGCTGGGCTACACGTCCTCAGACCGGTTGGGGCGGCTGCTGGCCGGGCTGGCGCGCCTGGCGAATCGCCTGCTGCGGCCCTTCCTGCGGCGGGATTGGCTGCGCCTGGAAGCGGCGCACGGCTTCGCGCGCGACGTGGCCGCCGGAATTTCGACGATTCGGGGGAGCGGCGGCCGCCTGATCTGGCCCTTGTTGTTTACCTTGAACAACAAGGCGTTGCTTCTGTGCGTGCTGGCCTCCACCTTCCTGGCGCTCGACACCCCCTTTTCGGCCGGCACCCTGCTGGGCGGCTTCGCCGCCAGTTACCTGTTCTTCTATTTCTCGCCCACGCCCTCGGGGGTCGGCTTCGTTGAGGGCGTCATGCCGGCGGCGTTGAGCGCGCTGCGCGTCCCGCTGGCTGAGGCGGTCCTGATCACGCTGGCGTTCCGGGCCGTGACGCTCTGGTTCCCGCTGGCGGTCGGGGGCGTCGCCTTCCGGCTGTTGCAGCGCCAGCCGAAGGTGGAGGGGGCGCTCGAGCCGGAGCCGGGGCCGGCCGCCGGCTCAGTGATGGTCGACGCGCGGCCGCAGCGGGATTGACCGGAACTCGCGCACCAGCTCCACGAACCGCTCGACGGTCACCTCAAACATCCGCCGCCCGAAGTCGGGCGTGGCCGCCGCCGCGTCGCCGCAGATGCCGTCCTGGGAGAAGCGGCTCCACCAGTCCTGCCAGCTGTAGGCGGAGGGCTCCGGGTAGTCCCAGTTGAAGTATTTCAGCTTGAGCTGGCCGACGTCGCGCGCGGCCTTATCCATCTGCACGCGCTCCGGGTGCAGGTGCAGCATCACGGCCGTCTCGTATTCGCAGGCGTGGCCCACCGAGCCGAAGCCGCCGCGGCGCTCGGCGTCCAGCACGTCGGCGACCAGGGCCGGATTGACGGCGGCGTTGACGGTGGTGGCGGCGCAGATGGCGCCGGTCTTGAGCACGCACTCGCGCGCCGCCAGGTCGCAGATGGACGCGTTCGAGCCGTGGCCGTTGACGATGAGCAGGTGCGTGAAGCCGTGGCGCGCCACCGAGATGGCGACCTGCGCCAGATAGGCCAGGGTGGTCTGGATGTCGACGGTGATGGTGCCGGGGAAGTCCATGTGGTGCTCGTCCAGGCCGAAGGGGATGACGGGCAGGACGAGCAGGTCGCCGGCGGCGCGGCGCCCGCACTCGGCCAGGAGGCCCTCCAGGATGTCGTTGTCGGTGGAGAGCGACAGGTGCGGGCCGTGATCCTCCACGGCCCCGATCGGGATGGCGACGACCGGCTGCGGCCGGCGGGCCAGGGCGGCTTTCATCTCCGGCCAGGTGAGATGATCGTAACGCCAGGGTTCTTTGGCCATTCGGATTTCTCCTTGCGGTGTATGGCGTTGGGGCGCACGGCCGCGCGCCCCTGCCGGCGGGAAATCACACCCGACCTGAAAAACGGCCCGCCCGACGGCTTCTCCGGCGGCGCGCGCCCCGCGCGGACGGTGTGCGCTAGCCAAGCAGCTCGCGCGCGATGATGTTGCGCTGGATCTGGCTGGTGCCCTCATAGATCTGGAACACCTTGCAGTCGCGCATCAGTTTCTCCACCGGGTACTCGCGCATGTAGCCGTACCCGCCGAAGACCTGCACCGCGTCGGTGGCCGCCTTCATGGCGGTGTCGGCGGCGAAAGCCTTGGCAAAGGACGCCCACTTGGTGTTGGCCTGGCCCTGGTCCACGGCCCAGGCGGCGCGCCAGGCCAGCAGCCGGGCGGCCTCCACGTTCATGGCCATCTCGGCCAGGAAATGGCCGATGGCCTGGTGTTTGCCGATGGCGACGCCGAAGGCGGAACGTTCCTTCGCGTACTTCACGCTCTCGTCCAGGGCGCGCTGGGCCAGCCCCACAGCCTGCGCCGCCACCGCCGGCCGGCTCTTGTCGAAAACCTTCATGGCGATCATGAAACCGTCGCCCTCGCGGCCCAGGCGGTTGCACTCCGGCACGACGACCTCCTCCAGCGTGATCTCGGCTGTGTCCGAGGCGCGCTGGCCCATTTTGTCGAACTTTTTGCTGACCGAGAAGCCCGGCCGGTCGCGCTCGACGATGAAGGCGCTCATGCCGCGGTGCTTCTGGGTCTTGTCGGTGTAGGCGAAGACGCAGTAGAAGTTGGCGTGTGAAGCGTTGGAGATAAAGGTCTTGCTGCCCTTCAGGACGTACTCATCGCCCTTGCGCGTCGCCGTGGTCTGGATGCCGGCCACGTCCGAACCGGCCGCCGGCTCGGTGACGCAGTAGGCCGCCAGTTGCTTGCCCTCGGTCAGCCGGGTGAGCCAGGTCTTCTTCTGTTCGTCGCTGCCGGCGATGGTGATCGGCAGCGAGGCCAGGTTGTTGATGAGCAGCGCGGTGCTGATGCCCGTGCAGCCCCAGCTGAGCGCTTCGCCGACCAGGCACTCCTCCAGGAGCGAGGCGCCCGCGCCGCCGTATTCCAACGGGACGTTAACGTTGATCAGCCCGGCCTGGCGCGCCTTCTCCAGGATGGGCCAGGGGAATTCGGCCGTCCGATCATAATGCTCGGCCTGGGGGGCGATCTCGTTGCGCGCGAAGTCCAGGGCCAGCTCTTGCAGCATGCGCTGATCGTCGGTCAGGGTGAAGTTGATGCCGGTCATCGGGACCCTCCTCGGTGTGTGTGCTGCGCCGGCGTCGGCCGGCGGGGCAGATGGACGATTGGGCGCCCCTATTAACCCACAGGGCGGCAGGATTGGGCAAGCGCCCCCCTTCCTCAACTTGCCGTGACCAAAGTACTCCTGTCTCCCCGGCGCCAGCCGCGCTATTGTGAGAGGCGCTACCCGGGATCCCGCCCGTATAAAGTCAGGCTGACAGAGGCGCGGCGCGCGCGTAATCCGGCGCTGAAGCCGGTCCCCGGCCAGCCCACGTTGCGCACTGGGAAGGTCACCCGCCCTGGCCGCGGTTGCCCACAGGAGACCTATGGCAGCGCGTCGCATCCTGGTCATCGACGATGACCCCTATGTTCTGCAAATCCTGAAGCTGTGCCTGGAGGCGCTGGGGGACTTCTCGGTCCATTACGCGCCGGACGGGCGGCGGGGGGCCGAGCTGGTGGAGACCTGTCGGCCCGACCTGATCCTGTTGGACTATGACCTGCCCGGCCAGGATGGGCTGGAGACGCTCCACCTCCTGCGGGCCGACGAGCGCTGCGCCCGCACGCCGATTGTGGCCATCACCGGCGCGCTCCGCCTCACCCAGCGCTGCCGCGAGATGATCCAGCACTGTGATGATTGCCTCACCAAACCCTTTGAGTTCACCCACCTTCGGAAGGTGGTGCTGAAGATGCTGGCGGCCCGACCGGCCGGCTCAGGCACCCGGCCGCTCCCGGCCGCCTCCGGCTAGCGCCGGCGCCGGCCCGCCCACGCCCTTTAATTAGGCCCCATCTCCTATGGGAGCCTATCTAAACGCGTGCTACGCTCAGATCAGTTGGAAGCGCCCTGGCGCTTCAAGGGGGGTCGCCGGCTGAGGGGCCGGTTCCGCAACTGCCCCCTCTTCGGGCGCCTCGGCGTCGGAGGAGGGGGCCAGTTTCTCCAGGCGCCGGCATTGACCCCGCCGGTCCACCTGTGTTAACCTCCATTCAACGCCTCGCCAACCCGCTCGATGTGATCGCCATGCCAACTCATCTGCGCGCCTATCATCGTCCCTCGAATCTGGCCGAGACGCTGGCTCTCATCCAGCCGCGCGCCGAGGTTGTGGCCGTGGCCCAGCTGGGCCCGCGTGTGCCGGTCGGCCTCTACCCTCGGGCGGAGGCGCTGGTGGACCTGCGCGCCCTCGGCCTGGACCGCCTGGCGGAGACTGAAACCGAACTGCACCTCGGCGCTCAAGCCACGCTGCAGGCCCTGATCGATTTCCCGCCGCTGCGCGCGCTGGCCGGCGGCCTGCTGCCGCGCGCCGCCCGTCTCGCCGCGCATCCCGGCCTGCGCAACCTCGCCACCCTGGCCGGCGCGCTGGCCTCGCCGGACGGCCCGCCCGAGGTCCGGCTGGCGCTGCTGGCGCTGGGGGCCAGCGTGGTGGTGCAAGGCGCAGAACGCCGACGCGTCCCGCTGGCCGACTGCCGGCCGGCGCCCGGTGAATTGTGGCTGGAACTGATTGTGCCCAAAACCCCGCCGCCGCGCGGCGGCCTGAGCCGCGTGGCGCGCACGCCGCAGGACCAGGCTATCGTCGCTGCCGTGGCCGCAGCGGCGGGCGACACGCTGCGGGTCGCCGTGGCCGGCGCCAGCCCGGAGCCTTTGCTGATGACAGTGGCCGGGCCGTTGGATGAGGCCCGCCTGGAGGCGACTGCCCGGGCGCTGATGGCCGCCGCGCAGCCCGGGGACGACTACCGCGCCAGCGCCGACTACCGGCGGGCGATGACCGGCGTGCTGGCCCGGCGGGCCATGGAGGCCGTCCGCTAAATGAAACTCTCCTTCACCCTGAACGGCGCGCCGGTCGCTTTCGAATGCGAGGCGCATGAGACTCTGCTGGACGTGCTGCGGCGCAACCAGGTCTGGAGCGTCAAGCACGGCTGTGAGACCGGCGAATGCGGCGTGTGCTCCGTGCTGTTGGACGGCCGGATCGCGCCGACCTGCGTGCTCCTGGCCCCTCAGGCCGAGGGCCGCTCGGTGGTCACCGTGGAGGCGCTCAATCCCGGCCAGGCCCTGCACCCTATCCAGCAGGCTTTTGCGGAGACCGGCGCCATCCAGTGCGGATATTGCACGCCGGCGATGGTGCTGGCGACCAGGCAATTGCTGGACCGCGAGCCGAACCCGAGCGAGGCCCAGGCGCGCGAGGCCCTGAGCGCCGTGTTGTGCCGCTGCACGGGCTACGTCAAGCCGGTGGAAGCGGTGCTGCGCGCGGCGGCCAGGCTGCGCGGCGAGGCCGTGCCGCCCATCGACGGCGGCCCGCTTACGGCCGAAGCGATCTTTGGGCCGCTGCGCTCGTCGCCGGGGCCGGACGCGCCCGAGCCGGGCGGGGGCGTGGCCACCCGGACCCGTGTGATCACGTTCCCGACCGTGGACACGCGCGCCGCCACCGAAGTCGTTGGCCGGTCCGAGGTCAAAGTCGACGCCGCCAAACTGGCCAAGGGCAGGCCGGTCTTCGCCGACGACTTCGCCATGCCGGGCCTACTGCACGCCGCGCTGCTCACCAGCCCGCACGCTCACGCGCGCATCACGCGCATTGATACGCGGCGGGCGAAGGCGCTGCCGGGCGTCCACGCGGTGCTCACCTATCAGGACGTGCCGCGCGTCATCTACGCCTCGGGCGGGCAGACCTATCCCAACCCGAAGCCCTGGGACCAGGTCTCACTGGATGCAACGGTCCGGCATGTGGGCGACCGGGTGGCCGTGGTGGCGGCGGAGACGCCCGAGATCGCGCGCCAGGCCCTGGCGCTGATCGAGGTGGATTACGAGGTGCTGCCGGCGGTCTTCACGCCCGAGGACGCGCAGCGCCCCGGCGCGCCGGTGATCCATCCCGAGCCGGACGCCGTGGGCATCCGCGACGCCGCCCGCAACCTGGCCATCGACATCCACGTCCAGGTGGGCGATGTGGAGCGGGCGCTGGCCGAGTCCGACCGGGTGTACGAGCGCACGTACCGCGTCCACCAGGTGCAGCAGGCCGCCCTCGAGCCGCATGTGGTCGTGACGTACTGGGACGAGGACGACCGGCTGGTCATCCGCACCAGCACGCAGGTGCCGTTCCACGTGCGCCGGATGGTGGCGCCGTTGATCGGCCTGCCCGTCAAGCGCATCCGGGTCGTCAAGCCGCGCATCGGCGGCGGCTTCGGCGGCAAACAGGAGATGCTGATCGAGGACCTGTGCGCGCATCTGACGGTCGCCACGGGCCGGCCGGTGCGCTTCGAGTACACGCGCGAGCTGGAGTTCACCAGCGCGCGCTCGCGCCATCCGCAGACGCTGACCTTCCGGGCCGGCGTCCGGAATGACGGCGTCCTGCACGCCCTGGACCTGCACATCGTCGAGAACACCGGCGCGTACGCCACCCACGGGCTGACCGTGTGCAGCGTCAGCGGCCAGCGCGGCCTGGCGACCTACCGCTGCCCGAACCTGCGCTTCCGCGGCGATATCGTTTACACGAACATCCCGACGCCGGGCGCGTTCCGGGGCTATGGCGCGCCGCAGGCCGAGTTCGCGCTCGAGAGCCTGATGGAGGAGATCGCGCTGGATATGGGGCTGGACCCGGTGGAGTTCCGGCTGAAGAACGCCGTGCGCGTGGGCGATCCGATTCTGATCACGGGCGCTATCGGCGAGGGCAGCACGGCCGAGGTGGAGCCGCAGATCGTCCAGACCTGCGCCCTGCCGCAGTGCGTCGAGCAGGCGGCGGCCGCCATCCACTGGGACAGGAAGGCGGATCCGGCGTGGCGCGTGGACCCGGAGCGCCCGCACGTGCGCCGCGGCCTGGGCATGGCCGTCTGCATGCACGGCACGGCGATCGCGGGCCTGGACATGGGCGCGGCCAGCCTCAAGCTCAACGACGACGGCAGTTTCAACCTGCTGGTGGGCGCCACCGACCTGGGCACCGGCTCGGACACGGTGCTGGCCCAGATCGCGGCCGAGACGCTGGGCGTGCCGTTGTCCGACGTCATCATCTACTCGTCCGACACCGATTTCACCCCTTTCGACACCGGCGCGTACGCCTCCAGCACGACGTACATCTCCGGCGGCGCGGTGAAGAAGGCGGCCGACCAGGTCCGGGCGCAGATCTTCGAGCGCGCGGCGTTGATGTTGGGTATGGATCGTCGAGACGACCCGCCGGGTCGTCTCGAGGAAGGATGGACCATCCGCGACCGGCGTTGTTACGCGCCGGACGGGCGCAGCGTCACGCTGGAGGCGGTCGCCCTGCACAGCCTGCACACGCACGATCAGCGCCAGATCATGGCCACGGCCTCGCATATGTCGCCGCACTCGCCGCCGCCGTTCGCGGCCCAGTTTGCGGAGGTGGAGGTGGACACCGAGACCGGCCAGGTGACGGTGAAGAAGCTGGTGATGGCCGTGGACTGCGGCACGGCCATCAACCCGCGCACGGCGCAGGGCCAGATCGAGGGCGGGCTGGTCCAAGCGCTGGGCTACGCCGTCAGCGAGGCGATGGTGATGGACGAGCACGGCCGGCAGCTGGCCACGCGCTTCGGCGACTACCGCATCTTCCAGGCGGACGAGGTGCCCGAGATCGAGGCCATCCTGGTGCCGACGTATGAGCCGAGCGGGCCGTTTGGGGCCAAGGCGGTGGCCGAGATTCCGATGGATGGCGTGGCGCCGGCCGTGGCGAACGCCATCGCCCACGCCGTCGGCGCCCGCCTGCGCGAACTGCCGTTCACGCCGGAACGGGTCTGGCGGGCGTTGCGCGAGGGGCGGTAGGCCGGCCGTCAATTCCGGAATGAATTGAGCCGCGCACGCGGAACAAAAGCGCCGCGCCTGCCGGTTGGAGGCCGCAGGCCGGGTTTGGGTATCCCCAATTTGCTGTAGATGAGCAACGGCCTCCCGGAGAAGTCTCCGGGAGGCCGTTGTATTGGGCGCGGCCTTCAGCCGCGATCAGTCGTCGTTGCCGTTGGCGTTGTCGTCGTCGTTGCCGTTGGCGTTGTCGTCGTCGTTGCCGTTGGCGTTGTCGTCGTCGTTGTCGTTGGCGTTGTCGTCGTCGTTG